>Ga0302229_10003416_pt1 | contig 11044 bp, 9 predicted proteins | sample II_Palsa_N1_3_FD_193518 | JGI IMG/M metagenome (GOLD analysis project Ga0302229, IMG submission 193518) | Peat permafrost microbial communities from Stordalen Mire near Abisko, Sweden - II_Palsa_N1_3 | ecosystem: Environmental > Terrestrial > Soil > Palsa > Peat permafrost | place: Sweden...
GTGGTGGGTCCCGTAGGAGCCCACCTTGAGCGTGTGCAGCGGCAGGCGCAGATAGTCGATCGGTGACGCGGGCGAGGCGAAGTGGTAGACGAAGTCCACCGGCTCGTCGACGTAGTAGGGCTCGATAATGTCGAGGTTCAGATGGACGAAGTCCCGCGTGCGGATGTGGGCGATGTTCGCGAGCGAGCCGGTCTCGAGGTTGTCGACGCAGATCACCCGGTTGCCGCGGGCGAGCAGCTCATCGCACAGATGTGAGCCGAGGAAGCCGGCTCCGCCAGTCACGAGGCAAGTTGGCATGGCGGGCAATCTACCTATCGCCGGCTGGCGCGTGCCCCTCGACCCACTCGCCCTCCTCGCGCTTCCAGATCGGCGCTCGGACCTTGATCCGATCGATGATCTCGCGCGCACCCGCGAACGCCTCGGCGCGGTGGGGGGCGGAGGCCGCGATCACGACCGACGCCTCCGACAGCGACACGATCCCGACCCTGTGCTCCGCCGCCGCGGCGCACAGCCCGTGACGCTCGATCGCCGCGCGCACGATCTCCGCCAGTTGCTGCTCGGCCATCTCGGCGTAGGCCTCGTACTCGAGCGCCGGCGCCTCGCGCGTGACGCCGCTGAAGCTGACGATCGCCCCCGCCCGCGCGTCGGCGACCCGCGCGACGATCGCGTCGAGCGACAGCGGCTCGCTCGTGACGCGCACCCACAGAGCCGCCGCGGCACCGCCCGAGACGGGTGGGATCAGCGCCAGCTCGTCGCCCGCGGCGAGCACCGTCGCCGGGGATGCGTACTCGCGATTGACCGCCATCACCACTCGGCACTCCCCAGTCAGGTCGGTCAGCCGCGCGAGCGCGTCGCCCACGCACGCGCCATCGGGCAGCTCGAGCTCAACCACGTCCCGACCGGCGCGTTCTCGTAGCCCGGCGAACAGGCGGATCTCGACTCTCATCAAGGAGTCAAGCGTACCCAGGGAGGTTGGCCGGCAACCGCGGGCCGACGCGCTCAAGATCGATCGCCCCTGGCGCGACCAAGGCCCTCATCGTGCGACTTTGTCGACGCGAGCCCTCCCGTTTCCTATCCTCCGCCAACCAGGGTCTTCTGGGGTTAGGCCCGCAAGCGCCGAAAGGGAGCTGGATGTGCAAGCTGAGGAGCAAAACGTATGGGATCGGCCGAGTGTGTGTGGTGCCCGCCGCAGCGATCTGCGCGGTCGTCGTCGCAGCGTTCGCCGGCGGCCTCACGACCGCCGCGGTGGCCCGGCCGAACCCGGCCGTCTACGCGCACGGCGGGGTCGCGTCGGTTGAGGCACTCGTGCCCGCCACCTACAGGAAAAAGGGTTCGCTGACCGTCGCCGCCGACGCGAGCTACGCGCCGAACGAGTTCATCGGTTCCGATGGGCATACGGTGATCGGGATGGACGCGGACCTGATGAAGGCGCTTGGCACCGTCATGGGCCTCAAGGTCAACATCGTCAACGCACCGTTCGCGTCGATCCTCGCCGGCCTCACCGCCGGAAAGTACGATGTCGGCGCCTCGTCGTTCACCGACACGAAGGCGCGGGAGAAGACGGTCAACTTCGTCGACTACTTCACGGCGGGCGAGTCGTTCTTCACGAAGACCTCGGGTGGAGTCGACATCAGTGGCATCTCTGGCCTGTGCGGGCACACGGTCGCCGTGGAGCAGGGGACGACCGAGCTGTCCGACGCCCAGACGCAGAGCAAGAAGTGCAAGGCCGAGGGTAAGGCTGCCGTCTCGGTGTCGACCTATCCCGATCAGAACAGCGCCAACCTGGCGCTCGCGAGCGGACGGGTTCAGCTCGGATTCGCCGACTCGCCCGTCGCCGCCTACCAGGTGAAGCAGTCGCACGGCATGTTCAAGCTCGTCGGCGCCTCGTACGCGAACGCGCCATATGGACTCGCTGTGACTAAGTCGGGCGGGCTCGACAAGCCGATTCAGGCAGCCCTGCTCGTGCTGCTGAAGAACGGCACGTACACGAAGATCCTCGATAAATGGGGTGTGCAGGCCGGCGCGATTCCGGCGTCGGAGATGAAGATCAACGGCGCGACGAGTTAGCGTGAGCGCAGGGACCGGCTCGTGAGCGGCTCGGAGCGCACTCAGAACGGCACCGGGCGGCACGAGGAGATCCGCGCCGTCCCGGTCCGCCACCCGGGACGGTGGGTGGCGGCGGTTGTCGTCCTGGTCATCGCCGCCTCGCTCGTCCGCTCTGCGGTCGTCGACAAGCGCTTCTACTGGCACCTCGTCGGCGACTACCTGACGGATCCTCGGATCACCCATGGTGTGCTCGTGACGATCGAGCTGACGGTGATCGCGATGTCGATCGGAGTCGTTCTCGGAGTCGTCCTCGCGATCATGCGACTGTCGCCCAATCCGATCGTCAGCACGGGCAGCTGGCTGTACATCTGGTTCTTCCGCGGAACGCCGGTGTACGTTCAGCTGCTCTTCTGGGGCTTCATCGGCGACCTCTATCCGAACATCGACATCGGCGTACCGTTCGGTGGGCCGGCGGTGATCCATGCAAGCGCGAACACCCTGATCGCGCCGTTCACGGCGGCGATCCTCGGGCTGGGGCTGAACGAGGGCGCATACATGTCGGAGATCGTGCGGGCGGGCATGATCTCGGTCGACGAAGGTCAGACCGAGGCTGCCCATGCACTCGGCCTCACCCCAGCGCAGACGCTGCGGCGGATCGTTCTTCCCCAAGCCATGCGCGTGATCATTCCCCCGACGGGCAACGAGGTCATCTCGATGCTCAAGACCACCTCCCTCGTGGTGGCGATCGGCGCGGTCTATGAGCTGATGGCCGAGACGGAGGCGATCTACGGCGCGACCTACAACCCGATCCCGGCCCTGATCGCCGCAAGCATCTGGTACCTGACGATGACAAGCGTGCTCTACCTGGGGCAGTACTTCATCGAGCGCCGCTACGGGCGCGGGTTCACGCGCACCCAGCGCGGGCGCTGGCGCGGCCGCACACTGGCGCTCTCGACCAGCCGCGAGCACGGAGGCGCGCTTTGAGCGAGGCGATGGTCACCGCCGAGGGCGTGCACAAGCGCTTCGGGCAGCTCGAGGTGCTGAAGGGGATCGACCTCGAGGTCAACCGTGGCGAGGTGATGTGCATCCTCGGCCCGTCGGGCTCGGGCAAGTCGACGTTCCTGCGCTGCATCAACCACCTCGAGCCGATCAACGCCGGGCGCCTGTCGGTCGACGGCGAGCTCGTCGGCTACCGCGAGTCCGGCGGCAGGCTGTTCGAGCTGCACGAGCGCGAGATCGGCCGCAAGCGATCGGAGATCGGCATGGTCTTCCAGCACTTCAACCTATTCCCGCACATGACCGCGCTGGAGAACGTGACGCTCGCACCCATGCTCGTCAAGGGCGCCGGCCGAGAGGAGGCGCGACAGCGCGGCCGTGAGCTGCTGGCACGTGTCGGTCTCGCCGACAAGCTCGACACCTACCCCGTGGCGCTGTCTGGCGGGCAGAAGCAGCGCGTTGCGATCGCCCGCGCGCTCGCGATGGCGCCGAAGCTGATGCTGTTCGACGAGCCGACCTCGGCACTCGACCCCGAGCTCGTCGGCGACGTGCTCGACGTGATGCGCGGACTCGCGCGCGACGGGATGACGATGATCGTCGTCACGCACGAGATCGGGTTCGCCCGCGAGGTCGGGGACACGGCGGTGTTCATGGACGCGGGAGTCGTGGTCGAGGCGGGACCGCCGAAGGAGGTGCTCTCGAACCCGAGGCAGGAGCGCACGAAGGCGTTCCTGTCAAAGGTCCTCTGACGATTCGCACCGAGCAGATCGAGGTTCCGATCGGGGACCCCTATGCCGACGTCAGTCCCGGGGGTGGGGCACTGTGCAGCCCCACCCCCGGCGCACGCGCTGATCGAGGGGCGACCCGACCCTGATCGGGCGCTTGCGACGAGCCGGACGCGATCGGCAGGTAACCTCCAGGTGGAGATGGCGATGGAAGAGACCGAGCGGCTGACGATCGCGCCGGTCGTCGGGCCGGAGGATCCGCGCCGCTTCACCGACTCGGGGATCGAGGTCAGGCCGCTCTACGCCGAGGACGACCTCCCGGCCGGCCTGGCGGAGTCGCTCGGCGAGCCGGGCGCCTATCCGTACGCGCGCGGGGTCCATCGCGAGATGTACCGCAAGCAGCTGTGGACGGTCCGCCAGTATGCCGGCTACGCGAGCGCGAAGGAGTCCAACGAGCGCTACCGGTACCTGCTCGCTCACGGCTCGACCGGGCTGTCGATGGCGTTCGATCTGCCGACCCAGCTCGGGCTCGACTCGGACGACCCCCGCTGCCTCGGTGAGGTGGGGCGCACGGGCGTCGCGATCGACACGATCGATGACATGCGGACCGCGTTCGACGGGATCCCGCTGGACGGAGTGTCGACCTCGATGACGATCAACGCGCCGGCTGCGGTCCTGCTGCTGTTGTATGAGCTCGTCGGTGAGGAACAGGGCGTGCCGGCTCGCGAGCTGCGCGGCACCACCCAGAACGACATCCTCAAGGAGTACATCGCCCGCGGCAACTTCATCTACCCCCCCGCGGGCGCGATCAGGCTGACGACGGACCTCTTCTCCTACTGCAACGAGCGGATCCCGAAGTGGAACACGATCTCGATCAGCGGCTACCACTTCCGCGAGAAGGGCTGCTCGGCCGTCCAGGAGGTGGGCTTCACGCTCGCCAACGGGATCGCCTACGTGCAGGCCGCGCTCGACGCCGGGCTGGCCGTCGACGACTTCGCGCCGCGGCTCGCGTTCTTCTTCAACTGCCACAACAACGTCTTTCAGGAGATCGCGAAGTTCCGGGCGGCGCGACGGATGTGGGCGCGGATCATGAAGGAGCGGTTCGGCGCGCGTGACGAGCGGTCGCTGCGGCTGCGCTTCCACACCCAGACGGGTGGCGTGACGCTGACCGCTCAGCAGCCGGAGAACAACATCGTACGGGTCGCGCTGCAGGGCTTCGCGGCAGTCTGCGGCGGGACCCAGTCGCTGCACACCAACGGCTTCGACGAGGCGCTGGCGCTGCCCTCCGAGCGGGCGGCGAAGCTCGCGCTGCGCACCCAGCAGGTGATCGCCTACGAGTCGGGTGTCGCGGACACGGTCGACCCGTTCGCGGGCTCTTACTTCGTTGAGGCGCTGACCGACGAGCTCGAGAGCCGGGCGCAGTGGCTGATCGACCGGGTCGATGAGCTGGGTGGCTCGGTCAACGCGATCGAGTTCATCAAGAGCGAGATCGAGGAGTCGGCGTTCGGCTATCACGAGCGCTACCGGACGGGACAGGACGTGGTCGTCGGGGTCAACCGGTTCGTCGAGGAGGGCGGGGTCGAGATGTCCGACCTGCTTCGGGTCGACCCCGAATCCGAACGCGCCCAGGTCACGCGTCTACAGCAGTTCAAGGCGGCTCGAGACGGCGCGCTCGTGGCGCGGCGGTTGGATGACGTCCGCGAGCAGGCCCGGGGTGACGGCAACATGCTGCCGGTGCTGCGCCAGGCTCTGAAGGACCGCTGCTCGCTCGGCGAGGTGTGCGCGGCGATGCGCGACGTCTTCGGGCGATACCAGCCGGCCGGCTGAGGCCGCCGGTGGGGCTGTCGCTCGTCGACGGCGGCAACGAGGTCGTCGTCGCCGACTCGAACCGATTCAGGGCGCCAGCGCCGGGCTCACGGTCGTCCACCCGCAAAAACTGGTCGATCCCCTCGCGAATTCCGGGGGGTCGTACGCCCACGAGCGCTGAGCAGCACTGGGCGTACAACCCCCTCCCGAAATAAAGCCGGTCGACCACTTTTGGTCGTCCGCAGCAGGTCGTCCCGGCGCCGGGGGCGCCGCCGAGTTTGGAGGAGTCGGGCGCCGATGGGCGAACCCCGGGGGCGATGAGCGATCTGAGCGCAACCCGAACACTTGTCAAATCGGCGCCCGAGCTGTGGGCGCAGTGCAGCGATCCGGACTCGCTCGGGCGGCACCTGCACGCGTTCGGCGAGATCAGGATCACTCGGCTCGAACCCGAGAGGGCCGTCGTCTGGGAGGGCGAGCGGGCGAGGGGAACCGTCTTGATCGAGTCCTCCGGTTGGGGAACGAAGGTGACGTTGACGGCCGCCCCGCAGGCCGGGGTCACCGCGGCGGCACCGGCAGCCGCACCGGCGCCGGCGCCGGCGCCGGCTGCGGCCGTGGCGCCCGCGCCGGCCGAGCGGCGCCGCGGCCTGCTGGGGTGGCTCACAGGGCGGCGCGGATCGTCGCCGCCGGAGCCCCAGCCCGTGGCCCAGCTTCCATCCGAGCCGGCAACTGCCGCCGTCCCGTCCGTCCCGGTCGATGCGCCGGCGGCGCTCGACGCAGCGCTCGAGAGCCTCGGCCAGGCGCACCACCGCCCGTTCTCACGCACCTGATCGGACGGTAGACTCGCCCGCTCGATGCGCGACAAGGCACCGGAGACGTACGCGGAGAAGCTCGCCCAGCTGAGCGACCTGCGCTACGAGGCGATCCACGCGGGCACGCAGGCTGCCGTCGAGAAGCAGCACGCGAAGGGCAAGTACACCGCCCGGGAGCGGATCGGGAAGCTGCTCGATCCCGGCTCGTTCCAGGAGCTCGACACGTTCGTCCGCCACCGGACGAACGAGTTCGAGATGCAGCGCAACCGCCCGTACGGCGACGCCGTCGTGACCGGGCACGGCACGATCGGCGGGCGTCGAGTGTGCGTGTTCAGTCAGGACTTCACCGTGTTCGGCGGCTCGCTCGGCGAGGTGATGTCGGAGAAGATCTGCAAGATCATGGATCTGGCGGCCAAGATCGGCTGCCCCGTGATCGGCATCAACGACTCGGGCGGCGCCCGCATCCAGGAGGGCGTCGTGTCGCTCGGCGCCTACGGCGATGTATTCCTGCGCAACGTGCGCTGCAGTGGCGTGATCCCGCAGATCAGCCTGATCATGGGCCCGTGCGCCGGTGGCGCCGTGTACTCGCCGGCGATCACCGACTTCATCTTCATGGTGAAGGAGACCTCCCACATGTTCATCACCGGCCCTGAGGTGATCAAGACCGTCACCGGCGAGGAGGTCGAGTTCGAGGAGCTCGGCGGCGCGATCAGCCACAGCAGCAAGTCGGGCGTCGCCCACTTCGCCTCCGACGGCGAGGATGCGTGCCTCGAGGACGCCCGCTACCTGCTGTCCTTCCTGCCCCAGAACAACCTCGAGACACCACCGCGGGTGGCGTCGAGCGACGACCCGACGCGGATGGCCCCCGAGCTCGATGCGGTGGTTCCGGACAGCCCGAACAAGCCCTACGACATGCGCGACGTGATCCATCACGTCGTCGACGACGGCGAGTTCTACGAGGTCCACGAGCACTGGGCGCGGAACATCGTCTGCGGTTTCTCACGCCTGGATGGAGTCGCCGTCGGCGTCGTCGCCAACCAGCCCGCGCAGTTGGCCGGCGTGCTCGACATCTCCTCCTCGGAGAAGGCGGCGCGCTTCATCCGCACGTGTGACGCCTTCAACATCCCGATCCTGACGTTCTGCGACGTGCCCGGGTTCCTGCCGGGGACGACGCAGGAATGGGGCGGCATCATCCGCCACGGCGCCAAGCTGATGTACGCGTATGCGGAGGCGACCGTCCCGAAGATCACCGTGATCACGCGCAAGGCCTACGGCGGCGCCTACGACGTGATGGGGTCAAAGCACCTCGCCGCCGACATGAACTTCGCGTGGCCGACGGCCGAGGTCGCGGTGATGGGGCCCGAGGGCGCGGTCAACATCATCTACCGCCGCGACATCGCCTCATCGCCGACGCCGGAGGAGCGCCGCCGGAACCTGATCGACGACTACAAGGCGCACTTCGCGAACCCGTACATCGCCGCCGAGCGCGGTTATCTCGACGACGTCATCGTTCCCCACGAGACGCGCCCGAAGGTGATCACCGCGCTGCACACGCTCGAGACCAAGCGCCAGCCGGGACCGCGACGCAAGCACGGCAACATCCCGCTCTAGGGTCTGACTATCGGGAAGGACCGGCCCTCAGCCGAGCCGGACGATCTGCGCTCCGGTCCGCCCGTCGCGCCAGGCGGCCAGGGCCGCCCGCGCGATCGCGAGGTCCTGGATCGCGAGGCCGGTGGAGTCGAACAGTGTCACCGCCTCGGGGCCGGGCCGCCCCCGCGCCGTGCCGGCCAGCACGGCGCCGAGCTCGGTGACGCGGTCGCGCCCGACAAGCCCGGTGCGCACCGCTTCGGTCAGCTCGCCGCCGTGCGAGGCTTGCTGCCATTCGTCGCAGAAGAGCGTGCAGGCGCCAACCGCCTTGAGCGTCGCCTCGGCCTTGCCGGCGGCGTCGGCGCCGAGCATGTTCAGGTGCATCCCTGGGTGCAGGTCATTCAGGTCGATCACCGGCTCGGACCCCGGGGTCACGCAGCAGACGACGTCGGCCCCGACCGCCTCCGCGCGTGCACCGGCGACGGTCCAGCCGAGCTCGTCGGCGATCCGCCTGGCTGCGACCGGATCGGGGTCGAAGCAGACGCCGGGACCGAACCCGGCCGCGGCCATGCAGCGCGCGACCCAGGCGCCGTTGACGCCGCAGCCGAGGATCCCGACCGAGGACGCGCCGGGCGCAGCTAGCGCCCGGGCCGCCACCGCCGCCACGGCTCCGGTCCGCAGGACGGTCACGGTGGCGGCATCGAGCAACATCAATGGGACGCCGGTGTTGGCGTCGGAGACGCAGACCACGCCCATCACAGTCGGCAGGCCGCGCCCGGGGTTACCGGGAAACGAGGTGATCCACTTGAGCAGCGCGAGCCCGTCGCCGCGGGCCGGCATCGCGCGGAAATCGCCATCCGCCGCGTCTGCCTGGAGGTACACCTTCGGCGGCATCACCCAGTCGCCGGCGTGGTGGTGGACGAGCGCCGCGCGCACCTGTTCGATCGCCGCCGCGGGGGTCACCGCCGCCAGCACGGCATCGGCATCGAGCACCGCGATGTTCATGTGCGCGAGCGTACCGTCGCGGGATAATCTCGCCCTGTGAATCGCCGCCCGAAGCTGACGATCGTCGCCCCCAACGCCTCGCCGGAGGAGGCCGCGGCGGTTGTGGCTGCGCTCGGTCAGTTCATGCGCGGGACCGCGCCGGTCCCGCTGCCGCCGCCGAGCCAGGCGAGCGCCTGGCAGCTGACGGCGCTGCGCGAGGGGGTCGCGCGCCAGCCGGACGACCCCTCGAGCTGGCTCTGAGCCCAGGCAAACGCGCTTGGCGCAAGCGTAAAGGCCGATATTCCGGTCGGCTTTTGGTACATTTGGTTGTGGTCACCGGCGTGCATCCGCGCCGGCGCGTTTCGCCCCCGATCCGCGACGCAAAGGAACCCGATGGAGCCTGCCGCGCTGCAAGAGCACACCGCCGGACACGAGCCTCGCGAGGGCTCGCTCGAGAACCCTGAGATCGTCGAGAACGTGCCGGGCCACGTGATCCCGATCCTCGCCCGCGAATTCGACGACTTCGATACCGAGTCGACTCGGTATCTGCACGGTCAGCTCGCGGAGGAGGACTTCATCAAGTTCCGCCTCAGGCAGGGCGTCTACGGCCAGCGCCAGGCGGACGTGCAGATGGTCCGCGTGAAGCTGCCGATGGGTGGCGTCACCCCTGACCAGCTCGATGCCTTCGCCGAGGTGATCGACCGCTACGTGCCGCTGCGCAAGGGGCACATCACCACCCGGCAGAACATCCAGATGCACCACATCCCGCTCGACGACGCGGCCAGGCTGATCCGCGAGCTGGGCGACGCCGGCCTGTCGAGCCGTGAGGGGTGCGGGAACACCGTGCGCAACGTGACGGGCGACCCGCGCGCCGGCGTGCTGCCCGGCGAGCTGTTCGACATCACCCCGTACGCGGGCGCGTACGTGCGCTACTTCGTGCGCCACCCGACCACGCAGGCGATGCCTCGCAAGATCAAGACGGCGTTCGCCGCGACCGATGACGACAACGCGATCACGCGGATCCACGACATCTCGTTCCTGCCGCGGGTGCGCGACGGCGTTCGCGGCGTCGAGATCCGGGTCGGCGGCGGTACCTCGATCATGCCGCGGATCGCCCCGACGCTGTATGAGTTCGTCGAGCTCGACAACGGCGGATACCTGACGGTCGCCGAGGCGGTCCTGCGGATCTTCGACCGCCAGGAATTCCTGCGCGTCAACCGGGCCCGTGCCCGGATCAAGGTGCTGATCGACAAGATCGGGATCGACGCGTTCCGCGAGCAGGTCGACGAGGAGCTGCTGGGCGACTGGGTCGCTGAGCGCGACTTCTCGCTGGAACCGATCCTGTTCGACGTCGACGAGCAGACCGGGGCCCCGGCGACGCCCGACAGCTACGGCTCGCCCAATGGCGACCACCGGCAGTTCAGCCGGTTCGACGAGACCAACGTCGCCCCCCAGCGACAGCCTGGCTTTGTGACCGTCGAGGTCAAGGTCCAGCGCGGCGACCTCACGCCCGAGCAGCTGCGCGGTCTGGCGCAGATCATGCGGGCCTACTCAGGCGGCTTCGCGCGGACCACGGTGCAGCAGAACCTGGTGCTGCGCTGGGTGCGCAAGGAGGCCACGTACGACGTCTGGCAACGCTTGGTGGCGCTCGGCCTCGGCGACGCCGGCGCGGACGAGATCACCGACGTCGTGTCCTGCCCGGGCACCGACTCGTGCAAGCTCGGCATCACCAGCTCGATGGGACTCAATCAGGCGGTCCAGGAGCGTTTGCTGCAGATGGAGATCGATGACGAGCTCACCCGCCGGATCCACGTGAAGATAAGCGGCTGCCCGAACGGCTGCGGTCAGCACCACATCGCCCACATCGGCTTCTACGGGGCGTCGATCAAGGTCGGCGAGCACTCGATCCCCGCATACATCGCGCACATCGGCGGCAGCTACGAGGGCGGCGACGTGCGCTACGGCGCGCGCCTCAAGACCCGTCTGCCCGCGAAGCGCGTCCCCGATGCGGTGGAGCGCTGGGTGCGCTACTACGAGTCCGACCGCGAGCAGGGCGAGGAGTTCCTCACGTTCGCCGAGCGCGTCGGCACC
>Ga0302229_10003421_pt1 | contig 11038 bp, 13 predicted proteins | sample II_Palsa_N1_3_FD_193518 | JGI IMG/M metagenome (GOLD analysis project Ga0302229, IMG submission 193518) | Peat permafrost microbial communities from Stordalen Mire near Abisko, Sweden - II_Palsa_N1_3 | ecosystem: Environmental > Terrestrial > Soil > Palsa > Peat permafrost | place: Sweden...
CTCTCTGGGTTAACCAGGTAAGGCCCCCAGCTAGACTACTGGGTTGATAGGCCGGAGGTGGAAGCACGGCAACGTGTGCAGCTGACCGGTACTAATAGGCCGAGCGGCTTGGCTTCTACTCCATATTCTTGCTTTGCGTCCACTGTGCGGTTCCCGAGATGCGGTCGCCCCTTCGGGGGATCCGGGGGCCTTTAAGGGTTCGTCCCCGGGCCAACACAGCGGCCTCTCGGGGCCGGTGACATCTCAATAGAGTTTCGGCGGTTATAGCGAAGGGGAAACACCCGGTCCCATTCCGAACCCGGAAGTTAAGCCCTTCAGCGCCGATGGTACTGCGCGGGGGACTGCGTGGGAGAGTAGGACGCCGCCGGACATGCTTGAAGAGGGTCGCTCCCTATGTGGTTGAGCGACCCTCTTCGCTTGTCTGGGTATCGTGAAGGCTGGAGGCTGGTAAGCGTGGCGGATGGTCGGGCAACGAGCGGTGGCCGTGCGGCCGGCGGAAAGCCGGCCGCGAGAAGCCCAGGCAAAGGTGGCGGAGCAAGCGGGTCGGCCGGCTACGGGCAGGGTAGGCCGACCTCCCGTGGTGCCGGTCCCCGTGGTGCGGGTCAAGGCGCGCGGACTGGCCGCAATGCTGCTCCGGGAAGCTCCTCGGGATCTGCGCCCAGGGTGCCGAGGGGTACGTCGGCCGACGGGGCGCGCAGGCCGGCGCGCCCGGCGAGCTCCACCACGGCGCGAGCAGGCTCGACCAATGGCACGGCGCGCTCGGGCCGGAACCCTGCGAGTAATACCGCCGATGGTGATGGCCGGGTTGGCGGCAGGAGGACCTCGCCCGGTGGCCAGTTCCGCAGCACGAGCAGGACTTCGCCCGCAGGTGAGTTCCGCAGCGGCACGCGCGCCTCGTCGGCCGACGGCTCCCGGACGACCGACAGGAGCCCCGCCGACAGGAACTCCGCGGGCAGCCCCGCGCGGGGCGCGGCTAGGACATCGACGGGCGGCGCTTCCCGTGACCGGGCCAGGACCCCGTGGGAGGACAGGTCCCGGCCGAAGGGCAAGGGGGACGGCGAACGTGACCGCGGCCGGGCGCCAGATCGCTACGAGCGGCGTGATGACGGCGGTTCGGCTCCGCGGGCTCCAAGTCATAGTGCTCGCCGTCCGGACGCCCACGACGGCTCCTCAGCGGGCTACGGGGCGCGTCGCGTCGGCGGCCGGGATGGCGCCGCGCCTGGCCGCGGCCAGCGTCCTGAAGACCGGGGCGTGACCCGTGACCGGGGTCCCGCTCGTGACCGGGGTCCGCGACCGGATTCCCGCTCAGACGGGCCCCCCCGTGCCCGCGGTCCGCGACCGGATTCCCGCTCAGACGGGCCCCCCCGTGCCCGCGGTCCGCGACCGGATTCCTCCGCTGATAGGCCGGCCCGCGGGCGCGGCCAGGATGGCGCGCCCGCGCGGCCTGCCCGCAGTCGGTCTTGGGACGGCCCGGCGCGACGTGACGTCAGCCGTGACCGCGCCCCGTCATCGGCCCGCGGGCGTGACGGAGACCGCAGGCCTGAGCGCCCGCCCTCTGGGCGGCAAGGCGCCGGAACGGGAGAGAGAAGCGGTCCTAGAGGCCCGGTGACCCCCAGGGGCCCGGTAACGGAGTATCAGCCGCGCCCGTCCGGCCCGTACGTTCCTGATGCGATCAGCGCCGACCAGCTCGATCCCGAAGCACGGTCCCAGCTCAATAGCCTCCCGAACGACCTTGCTGACAGCGTGGCGCGCTACCTAGTCGCCGCGGAGCTGGAAGAGGACCCGGAGAAGGGCTACGCCTACACCCAGGCGGCTAAGCGCCTCGCGGCCCGGGTCGGCGTAGTCAGGGAGGCATGCGGCATCGCCGCGTACCGGACCAGCCGATGGGCGGAAGCGCTGTCTGAACTCCGCGCCGCGCGGCGGATGACCGGCCGCGACGACTATCTGCCTATCATGGCCGATTGCGAGCGCGCCCTGGGCCGACTTGACCGGGCGCTCGCGCTGGTGCATGAGGCGAACGCCGAAGGACTCAACCGCGCCATGCAGATAGAGCTCCGCATCGTCGAGTCGGGTATCCGCAGGGACCAGGGTCATACCGATGCCGCCGTCCTGGCCTTGCATGTTCCCGAGCTGACCAGCGGCCGTCTGCGGCCGTGGTCCGCCCGGCTGTTCTACGCCTACGCGGACGCACTGCTGGCGGCCGGACGCGCGGAGGATGCGCGCGACATGTTCGCCCGGGCCGCCGCAGCCGACACCGGCGGCGAGACCGATGCGGCGGACCGTCTCGATGAGCTGGACGGCATCGAGTTCGAAGACCTGGCCGAATCCGAGGATCTCGAGGATCTCGAGGGTCTGGCCGGGGACCTAGCGGACCCGGAGGAGCTGGCCGAGGCTGAGGAGCTGGCAGGCCCGGAGAACGCCGCCGGGTGAGCCTGGGCACGTGCCGCTGGTGATGCGGTCCGCAGTGACACGATCGAGATCTTTGGGGATGCGCAGCTGCTCAACTTCTGGCTGCAGCGGGTCAGCCTCGGCTGACCGGCGGAGCGCTGCCCTGCTCCGCCTTGTCCAGCCAGTGGAGGATGCCACTGACGTTGGTGGCGGCGCCGCTGAGCCGGTCGAGTTTCTCGCCGATCGCCGGATCGGCATCGGGGTGGAACGCCGCGTACCGGTCCATGGTCCGGTCCCGCACCATCGCGACGGCGTGATCGAGGTCCAGGCCCGTCGCCCGGGCCTGGCGTGTTTGTTCCACCCAGACCCGGATTTCCTCAGCCGACCGGTCCAGCGTCTCGGTGACCGGGGTGACCGGTCCGTAGTGGCTGAACAGCAGCCGGGTGGGCCGTAGCGAGGCGAACTTTCGCAGCGAGGCGAGCGCGATTTCGAGATCGAAATCCGGTGGCGGCGTCGCGGGCCGCAGATCGCCGGTTTCCTGGACGTACACGCCCGCCGCATCACCAACGTACAGATCCCCGCTGTCCGAGTCGACCAAGCCGACGTGGTGCTTGGCGTGGCCAGGGGAGTAATGGCTGTCTAGGCGGCGGCCGCCGCCCAGATCGACGGTTCCGGTGTCTTCCAGGGCCACGATGCGATCGGCCGGAACCGGGGCCAGCACGCCGAAGAGCCGGTCCAGGGCGTCACCGTAGACCAGCCGGGCGCCGGCCATCAGCCTGCTCGGGTCGGCGAGGTGCCTCGCGCCCAGTTGGTGCACGACGATCTGAGCCGCCGGGAACATCGCGGCGATGTCGCCCGCACCACCCGCGTGATCGAGGTGGATGTGCGTGACCACGACGGTAGCGAGGTCATCCGCGCCGATATCCAGCCGACCGAGAGCGTCACGCACCACCGGGGCGGACGGCGCGGTGCCCGTCTCGACCAGGCACGGCCGGTCGCCCTTGATCAGGTAACCTGCCGTGATTCCCTGGTAGCCGGCCATCCGGGTGTCGATCTGGAACACCCCGTGGCCCAGATCGGTGATATCCGTTCCCTGCCCGCCCGGCGTCGCCGTCTCGCCTGCGATCTCAGCTCCCACATCCTCATCATCCCAGACCGCCGGGGATCATCGTGGACCGCTACCTCAGCTGTCGCCCGGGCCGAACGTGCGCAGAACGAGACCGGTGCGCGGCTTAGGGCCGAACGACGTGGACTTACGCGGCACCCGCTCGCCCCGCGCCGCGATCTCGATGACGTCCTGGAAGGAGACGGGGTTCGAGATCACCGCGGTACCCCCAGGGGCGGTGGACCCGGCGTCTCCGGGCCCGCAGGAAACCGCCCGCACCGCGTCGGCCGCATCGTGGTCTACCAGGACATTGCGTTCGCTGTCGGTGATCCCCCACAACCGCTCGATCAGCAGTTGCTGCAGCACCGATGCGTCCAGTCCCTGCCAGGATCCAGAGACTCCGGCCGGCATCGACGCCGCGACCTGTACCGGGTCCGGGTGGCTGAGCAGGCGGAAACCCGTACCGCCGGCTAGCAGGAACGCGGTTCCCTCCCGACCGGCCGTGGCCAGGCAGCGTTGCGCGTCGTCCAGGCTGAGGCCGGCGGGCAGGTCTTGCACGGTGAACGCGGCCTTGGCCAGCTCGGCCGCGCGCTCCGGCGGCAAGCCGGGCAGCACGCGGTGGATGGCGCCGAGCCGCGGCGGGTAGGCGGAGGAGTCGACGAGGAACGCCAGCCCGTAGTCCCATGGCCCGGCGCCGCGTCCCGACGCCCGCATGTCGGCCTGCATGTCCATATAGGCGGCATACCGGTGGTGGCCGTCGGCGATGAGGGCCTGGCGTCCAGCCAGGTCTGTGACGATAGCGGCCTGCTCGCGGGGGTCGCCGAGCCGCCACAGCCTGTGGGTCACATCGTCTTCGGTGGTGATAGTCACCAGCGGCGCGCGTTCGGCCGCGACGCGATCGATGACATCGGTGGCGGTATCCGTATCGCCGTCACGACCGTCACCGTCGTAGATGAGGAAGATCGGCTCCAGGTTGGCCTGGGTGGCCTCCATTAGCTCTCGCCGGCCTGCTACCGGGCCCGGCATGACGGCCTCGTGCGGCAAGATGGCCGCCGACTCGGGCGAACCCAGTTTTACCAGGGCGACGATGCCCCGCTGCAGCCATGACGAGCCAGCATCACCCTGCCCGTCAGGACTGTGCCCGTCATGACTCTGCTCGTAGAGGTAGAACGCGGGCGTCCGGTCCCGGATGAGCACGCCCGCCGACAGCCACTCGCGCAGCAGGCTGGCGGCGGCCTCGCTTGCGTCGGCGCCCCGGCCTGGCAGGATAAGACGGACAACATTGTGCGGATCTGCCGCTCGCAAGTGATCGAGGATGCCGTCGGTGATCACGTCATACGGTGGTGAGGTGACGTTTGCGATGCTGCTCACCCGGTCACGGGCGTAACGGATGCCGCGGAAGGGTGCCAGCACGAGACCGGAACCAGAGTCGGACGGAAGGGTCTGCACACCATGTCAAAAGGATCGGGCGGGAGCAGGGATTCCCATCCGGAGGAAAACTTCCCTGGCCAGGCCCTTCCGGAGGGATCAGAAGATGATGTTCACGCCTGGTACCTGCGCGGCATGGACCTGCTCGGCCGGGGCAGCCCGGCGGCCGCGGCCCAGGTCTTGCAGCGCGCTTCGTCCGCTGAACCGCACTCCCGCAGCGTCCGCGAGGCACTGGCCCGGGCTCAGTTCGATGCGGGCAGGTATGCCGAGGCAGCGGACAATTTCCGGATGATCGTCGAAGCAAGCCCGTCTGACGACTACGCGAACTTCGGCCTCGGGCTGGCCCTGGCCAGGATGGGCGATCACGCCGCCGCGGCCGAGTACCTGGCCCTGGCCGCCGCGATGCGGCCTGACGCGGCTCACTACACCGACGCCCTGCGTTCTGTCCGGGCAACGCTGCAGGCCAGGAAGCAGGCCCCCAAGAGCGCCGAAGGCGGCACGATATGACCACCGAAGCCCCGGCGTCACGCACCCCGGCCCGCAGCGGGCACGACGAATCGCGGCTGCCCAGGGGCTGCGCCGACCCTCTCGACACGGCCTACGACGTGGCGCTGCTCGATCTGGACGGCGTCGTTTACCTGGGCGGGACCGCCGTTCCCGGCGCGGCGCAGGCGCTCCGCAAGGCCCAGGCGGCGGGTATGCGGCTGGCTTACGTCACGAATAACGCCTTCCGGACACCGGCCGCCATCGCCGCCCTGCTGACGAGTTTTGGTGCCCCGGCCACGACGCGGGACGTGGTGACCTCTGCCCAGGCCGCCGCCCGCCTGCTCGCCGAGCGCCTCCCGGCCGGCGCCCCGGTCCTAGTCGTCGGCGGCAGCGGCCTGCGGATGGCGGTGCGGGAACGTGGCCTGCGCCCGGTGAGCACCGCGCTGGACCGGCCGCAGGCGGTGGTCCAGGGATACTCGCCCGACGTCAGCTACTCCATGCTGGCCGAAGGCGGCCTCGCGGTGGCCGCCGGCGCCTTGTTCGTCGCGTCCAACGGCGATCTCACGCTGCCCGGCCGGCGGGGGAACCAGCCAGGGAACGGCTCGCTCATCCAGGTGATCGCGACCGCGACCGGCGTGCAGCCTTTGGTGGCGGGCAAACCCGAGCCGCCGCTGCACCACGAGTCCGTGCTGCGGACCGAGGCCAAGCACCCGCTCGTCGTCGGCGACCGGCTGGACACCGACATCGAGGGAGCGCACCGGGTCGGCGCGGACAGCCTGCTCGTGCTGACCGGCGTGACCAGTCCGGCCGAAGCGGTGCTGGCGCCGCCGCCGCGGCGTCCCACCTACCTGGCCGAGGATCTGGCCGGCCTGCTCGAACCGCATCCCGAGGTCAAGAGCGCCGGCGGCACGTTCAGTTGCGGCGGCTGGACGGCCCGCAGCACGCAGGACCAGCTGGAGCTTTCCGGGGACGGGGAGCGTATCGACGGTCTCCGCGCGCTGTGCGCCGCGGCATGGGCTACGGAAGGCGTCACCGCCGAATCGGCCCGGTCCGCCGCCCAGCGCCTCGAGGGCACCGGCTGAGATCGATCCGCGGATTTGCCCGCGCCTGGTAACTCGCCGTGTATGCTGTTTCGCATGTCAGGCCGCGCAGTCCGCCGTCACGGTGACCACTCAGGTGTCGCCTTGATGATCACGCGCGTGCTCTGTCCTTCGTGTTGTCGCTGACAACGACCCTCAGCTGACCTCCTCGCCGGGCCGCCCCCTCGGGGCCTGCCCGCCAGAAGCCGCACACGAAGGAACGTCCGATGATCGCAGACATGTCCGTGGCTCCGGAGATCGCCAGGCTGGCCGAAACCGTCCTGCTGGTCCCGCCGCAGACGGCCGCCGCCACGCACCCGGACGGTCCCGAAGAACCCGGCGACCCGCAGGGTCCGGACGCCGCCGCGGCCCGGCTGACGCTGGGCACGCTGGCCCGCCAGCTCCGCATGATCGCCGCTGCCCCGGAGCGCTGGTGGGGTCTGGTCCGGTTCGAGCGGGACCGTCCGGTGCGCATCAGCGTCGAAACCCGTCCGTCGCACCATGCCTGGCTGGTAATCCTGCCGCCCGGCGATAGCGGCCAGCCCTGTGACTGCGACGTGGTGACGATGATCGCGGGCGAGGCGACTGAGGGCACTTCTTCCAGCGCGACTTTGCGTCCCGGCCCGCTGCGGGTGCACGGCCAGCGGCACTGGCTGCGCGGCCAGGGGACGGGCTACTCGATCAGCCTGCATGCCCGTATCTCCACCGCGGAAAACGCGGGAAACGCCGAAAACGCAGAGTAACAGCGGCAGCGGAGTAACAGCGGCAGGACCAGGGCCAGCTGCCTGGACTGGGCGACGAGGATGCCGGCCGAGTCCCAGACCTCGAAGTCCTCCTCGTGGTACCCGCCGCTGACGAAGCGCGTGGTCGCCCGGCAGGCCAGCCACCCCGGCGCGGGCCTTGCGCGCAGGTGGACGGTGAGCTGGATGGTGGTCGTTGACACGCCGAGTTCGAGCACGGGCGGGGGATTCGCGTCGACCAGGAGCGGCAGGGCCAGCAGGTCGGCGTCCCGGCCATCGGCGAACCGCATCCAGAACTCGCTCGAGGGCTGGCCGGTCGGCTCGCCGCGGAACCACCCTGGCAGCTCCGGCCGGCGGAAGTCGATGCGTTCCGTGATGCGGGGCATGCCAGGCGCGCTGGCCGGCAGGCGGACGCATTCGTCCGGCCGCGGCAGGTCGGGCGGGGCGCCCCCGAGGAACACCTGTCCGTCCTGGCCGAGGCGCGCGAAGGCGGCCGTGGCCCGGATGACCTCCTTGCCGTCCTGCGTCAGGATCGCCTCACCGAACGCCGTGGTCCTCCCGCCGCGTACCAGTGACGTCCGGATGGTGGCCTCCCCGGCCGTCCCCGGCCGGAGGAAGAAGCCGGAGACCACGATCGGATCCGGGAACGGCATGGTCAGGGCGAGCGCCCGCGTGCAGGTGGCTAGCAGGTAGCCGCCGTTCACGGCGCCGCGGGTCCCGTCCCACCGCCCGGTCAGCTCCGCGGTGTACTCGCCGTCCGCCCCGGGCTCGACCCGGCTGTCCTCGTCGAAGGCGTATTCGCCCATCGGGCCCCCGCGGCGTCTCTCGAGACTTACGGCAAGGTCAGGATCTCGTAGCCATCATCGGTCACGAGGATGGTGTGCTCGAACTGCGCGGTGCGCTTGCGGTCCTTGGTCACCGCCGTCCAGCCGTCCGGCCAGACGTCGTAGTCGATCGTGCCGAGGGTCAGCATCGGCTCGATGGTGAACGTCATCCCCGGCTCCATGATCACGTGGGTGTGCGGGTCGTCATAGTGCGGCACGATCAGTCCCGAATGGAACGTCCGGCCGATACCGTGCCCGGTGAAGTCGCGCACCACCCCGTAACCGAACCGCCGGGCGTACGACTCGATCACCCGGCCGACGGCGTTCAGCGGGCGTCCCGGGGCCACCGCGCGGATGCCGCGCATCATCGCCTCATGGGTGCGCTCGACCAGCAGCCGTGATTCGGTGTCCACGTCGCCGGCGCAGAAGGTGGCGTTGGTGTCGCCGTGCACGCCGCCGATGTAACCGGTGATGTCAATGTTGACGATGTCGCCATCGTTGATCAACGTGTCGTCGGGGATCCCGTGGCAGATCACCTCATTCAGCGAGGTGCACAGCGACTTCGGGTAGCCGCGGTAGCCGAGCGTGCTCGGGTAAGCGCCATGGCTGACAAGGAAATCGTGGCCCACCTGATCCAGGTAATCGGTCGTGACGCCAGGAGCCACCGCGGCCCCGACCGCTTCCAGCGCGCGGGCGGCGAGCTTGCCCGCGACCCGCATCCGCTCGATGATCTCTGGGGTCTTCACGTCCGGTTCCCCGGTCTTCGGACGCTTCTTGCCCACGTACTCAGGCCGCGTGATCTCCGCGGGGACCTGACGGGTGGGGGAAAGCCGGCCCGGTTGCAGCATTGTCGCCATGCTTTGCGAGTCTAATGTGCATGGACAACGAGAAGCGATGGTGGTACAGCCTCACTCGTCACACCGTAGAGGACGACGACGGTCCCACCCCCGGCAAGGACCGGCTGGGCCCCTTTGCCACCCCGGAGGAGGCCAGCCACGCGCTGGAGACAGTTCAGCGCAGAAACGAGGAGTGGGAAGCCAAAGATTAGATTCGGCGCGTTTATGCCGCCGTGATAACTTGCGCCGCGGTGATAATAGGCTAGGGGCGTGAGCGAAGAACTGCCTGCCGCGGCCGAGGCCCGGATGGCGGAGATCCGGGCTAGCGGCACGTGGGGCTCCGCGCTGACCTCTGACGAGTTCGTCGCGATCCGCAGCGTCGGATTCGAACCGGTCGGCCAGGTGCTCGGCGCCGCGGTCTACAACATCGGCTTCACCGGCGGCTACAACTGCCCGGGGGCCTGGGGCTCCTACGGGTACGGCGTTCCGGCCCGCACGGTTACTCAGGTGTCGGGCCGCGGCGGCTTCGGGTCTTTCGCCCCGCTGGTCCAGACGATGTACGAGGCGCGGCATAAGGCGATCGACCGGATGACGGCCGAGTGCGCCGAGCTCGGCGGGCACGGGGTCGTCGGCGTCCGGCTGACGATCGGGTCGTTCCCGGCCGGCGGGATGGAGTTCAAGGCCATCGGCACGGCCATCCGCGCGCCCGGCGCGCCGCCGGTGTTCTCCGGGACCAAGGGGCCCAGGGGGCAGACCCGTAAGGCGCCGTTCACCTCCGACCTGTCCGGGCAGGACTTCGCCAAGCTCATCATGAAGGGCTGGGTGCCCGCCGGCCTCGTCCTCGGCATCTCGATCGGCTCAAGGCACGATGACTGGCTGACCGTCGGCCAGACGCGCTGGGGCGCGGGTAACGCCGAGGTCGTCGGCTACACCGAGCTCGTCAACGACGCCAGGCACGATTCACGGCAGCAGCTGTCGAAAGACGTCAAGCGGCTCGGTGCCGAGGGTGTGGTGATCGCCACCATGGACATGCGGGTCAGCGAGCGGGAATGCCCGGTACAAGAGGGCCGCCGCGACCACATCGTGGAGGCCACCAGCATCGGGACCGCGATCGCCAGGTTCACCCACGAGCAGCGGCACAGCGGGCCCACGCTGGCCGTCATGTCGCTCGACCCGCAGCGCCGGCAGGCGGCCAGGATCCGGATCTGACCCGCGCCGCGAAGCACAACCAAGCGCAGCTAAACAGCTAAGAGCACAGCAACCAGAGCCCGAGGGCTCGTAGGAGAGACGATGACCGACCAGCAGAACATAGCGACGGAACTGGATGCCGCGGGCGTCCCGCAGGATGCTATGCGCCGCCTGGCGGAGCTGCAGCCCGGTCGGCCCGGCTCGATCTTCACGTCCGACTTGTCGGTCAACGAGTTCCTGCTGGTGCGTGAGGCCGGGTTCCGCCCGCTGGGCCTGGTGCTCGGCAGCTCCATTTACCACGTCGGCCTGCAGGTGGGCCGCTGGGGCAGCAACCAGGAGCTTGACGTGCTATCCCAGGCCATGTACCACGCTCGCGAGCTGGCCATGAGCCGGATGGAGGCCGAGGCGGACGCACTGCGCGCCGACGGCATCGTCGGTGTCCGGCTGGACGTGGAGATGAAGGAATTCGGCGCCGACATCGCCGAATTCATCGCGGTCGGCACCGCGGTCAAGGCCGAAGAGGGCGCGGGCGGCGGCGGGGTGGATAACTGGCGCAATAACAAGAACCAGCCGTTCACCTCGGACCTGTCCGGCCAGGACTTCTGGACGCTCATCCGGGCCGGTTACGCACCGCTCGGCATGGTGATGGGGACGTGCGTGTACCACATCGCCCACCAGAAGTTCGGCAGCAAGATCGGGAACATTGGCAAGAACGTGGAGATCGAGCAGTTCACCCAGGCTCTTTACGACGCTCGCGAGCTCGCGATGAGCCGGATGCAGGCCGAGGCGGAAGCCCTGCACGCCGAGGGTATCGTCGGCGTGCAGCTCAGGCAGCATAGCCACACCTGGGGCTCGCACACCACCGAGTTCTTCGCCATCGGCACGGCCGTGCGACCGCTGCGCCCGGACCACATCATCGAGCGTCCCACCATGGTCCTGACCCTGGACGCCTAGGGCTAGCCGG
>Ga0302229_10003433_pt1 | contig 11014 bp, 11 predicted proteins | sample II_Palsa_N1_3_FD_193518 | JGI IMG/M metagenome (GOLD analysis project Ga0302229, IMG submission 193518) | Peat permafrost microbial communities from Stordalen Mire near Abisko, Sweden - II_Palsa_N1_3 | ecosystem: Environmental > Terrestrial > Soil > Palsa > Peat permafrost | place: Sweden...
GCTCGGCTGGACCAGCGCTCCGGAGGCTTCGAACGCCTCGATCTGGGCGGCGCTGAACCCGAGTTCGGAAAGTATCTCGGCGTTGTGCTCGCCCTGACGGGCCGCCAGCTGACCCTCGTCGGCGGCCGGCTGGTCGGCGAAGTGCCACGGGCGGCCCGGGATCTTCGTCTGGCCGCCGGACCGGTCGGACACGGTCCGTACCGCGTGCCAGTCGCGGGCCCACTGGCTGCCTGCGAAGTCCTTGATGCTGCGGACCCGTCCGGTCGCGATCTTGGCCTCGTCCAGCTGGGCGTCGAGTGACTCCATGTCGCCAAAGGTCCAGATCCACTCCTGCACGATGCGGTGCAGTGCCTCCAGGTTGCCGAGGCGCAGCTCAGGGGTCAGGAATCGCGGGTCCCGGCCGAGATCCGGCCGGCGCATAGCGGCCAGGTAGAAGGGGAAGGACATGCTGCCGACCAGACTCATGGGACTCGCGAAGCGTTCACCGCCAGGTCCGACGAAGAACGGGCCGTCGGTCGCACCCAGGATCGGCCGCTCGGCCCCGAGTTCGGCATCAGAAAGGTCGGCGTGCACGCGCTCGTTGATGGAGAGCATCACGGCCGCCATGGCCACGTCGATGTACTGGCCCCGGCCGGTGCGCTCACGCTCGGTGAGGCAGGCCAGGATGGCGATGGCAGCGTGCAGGCCTGAGTACACGTCGGCGTGGGAGAGGGAATCGCTGCGCAGCCTGTCGGTCCGCTCGAAATGATCGGCCGTCGTCGCGGTGATTCCCGTCTCAGCCTGGATCGTCGGCGCGTAAGCCATCCGCGAGCGAAACGGACCGTGCTGGCCGTAGCCGCTGATCGAGGCGTAGACGACACCGGCGTTGCGGGTCGAAACCGACTCGTAGTCCAGCCCGAACGCGGCGAGGGCACCGGGCCTGAAGTTCTCCACGATCACGTCGGCGGTGTCGCAGAGACGAAGAGCGACATCGCGGGCGCCCGGCACGTTGAGGTCGATGCTCAGGTTGCGCTTACCTGCGTTCTGCTGAGAGTAGTACCCCGAGATCTCGCCGTGGCCGGGGAACGCCTTCCGGGACAGGTCGCCACCAGGAGGCTCGAGCTTGATGACTTCGGCACCGAGGTCGAGCAGCGTCTTGGCGCAGTGGGGACCGGCGAGCACGCGGGAGAAATCAACGACGCGGATCCCTTCGAGCGGAAGCGGCACGCCGCTCACCTCCCCTGGAACTCGGCCATGCCGATGCCGTGCTCGCGATACGACCTGACGGCGGTACGGAAGTCTGCGGAACCGATGATGGGCCGCTGGATCTCCGCCATGGCCTGATCGGCGGCCGCGATCCCCTCGTTGACCGCGACCGAGACCAGGCGTTTGGTGGCCGCGTGCGCGATCGATGGTCCGTGGGCGAGCTCCTGGGCGAGAACCATCGTGGCCCGCTCGAGCTGCTCATCGGCGACGACCCAGTTGATGATGTTCCAGCGTTCCAGGGTGGCGGCCGGGTAGCGGCGGCCGAGCAACGCCATTTCCTTGGCCCTGGCCGCGCCGGCCCGCTGCGTGAGCCGTTGCACCGCGCCCATCAGGGGGTGCAGGCCCACCGTGACCTCGACCGAGCCGATCTTGGCCGACTCAGTCGCGATGATGAGGTCGCAGGCCAGCGCGAGCTCGAAGCCGCCGCCGACGCAGACTCCTCCGATGCTGGCAATTATCGGGGCCGGGTGTTCGTCGAAGGCCCTCAGCGTCTCGGTAAAGCCCCAGTCCAGGACGTCGGCCTGGTCGGCATCGGCGATCATCGCGTCGAGGTCGGCGCCGGCTGAGAAGTGCCGCAGGGAGCTGCGCAGGACGACGGCTCGCGCGCCTTCCCGCTGGGCCCATTCGAGTCCCTTGACGAGCTCGCGGTTCAGGGCGCGATCCATCAGGTTGTAGGGGGCCAGTCCCATGGACAGGACGGCGACGGCTCCGTCCATGACCGCGGTCAGCGGCGGGCTGTCGGCGGCCGCCGGGACTGGCAGTTCTGAAGTGTTCGACACGGCGAATTTCCAATGCTCGATGGTTTCGCGGCGGGTGTGCTGCTAGCGGGGCGGCAGCCGGAGGAGGGCGGCCGTCTCGTCCACTGAGGCGGCCGGGCGGTCCAGGGCGGCCGCGAGAGCCACGGCCCGCTGGACCAGCGGCAGGTTGCCCGGGCTCTGCTCGCCTTTGCGGAGATACAGGGTGTCCTCGAGTCCGGCGCGCGCGTTACCGCCCAGGGCGAGGCCGATAGCGGTCAGCTCCAGGTTGGCCCGGCCGATGGCGATCACCTGCCAGACACTGTCCGCCGGGAGGCGGCGCACCATGGTGATCAGATTGTCCGCGGTGGCCGCCATCCCGCCCTTGACCCCGAGCACGATCGAGAACGCCAGGGGCCAGTCGCCGAGGTGCCCGGCGTCAAGCAGCCGCAGGCAGGCATCGAGATGGCCGGTGTCGTAGATCTCGAGCTCCGGCTTGACCCCGAGTTCGGCCATCCGCCGCGCCAGCCGCACCACATCGGCCGGCGGATTGCGGAATTCACCCGAACCAAAGGTCATCGTGCAGGGATTGAGGGTCGCCATGCGGGGCCGCAGCTCGACGAGCGCCTCGCGTTCGGTGAACGGTACGGAAAGCCCGACGCCGGTAGACATCTGGATGAGGATGGGGCACCGCTCCGCGATCAGGTCCATGGTCCGCCGCGCGGTCGTCAGGTCCGCCGTGGGCCGGTCGCTGGTGTCACGCAGATGGATGTGGGCCACGGCGGCCCCGGCGAGATAGGCCTGATGGACGGCCTCGGCGATCTCGTCGGGCTGCGTCGGCAGCGCCGGGTTATCCGCCTTGGACGCGATGGGTCCGGTGGGCGCCACCGTGATCACGGCACTCATGAGACGGGCACCGGGCCGGCATTCTCGAGGTCGGCGTCGGAGATGTCCCCGAACGTCCGGGCCGTCTCGCCGGTCGCTGGGTTGATGGTCCGGTAGGTCATTTCTCTCACTCGCCACGTGTGCCAGGGGCGAGGGCCAGGTTGACGGGGAGCTTTTCCGCCTGGGAGTAGGGGGTCGCCTTGTTCTCCTGGATCCAGCGCTTCTCGGCCACGGACTCGAACGGCGGCGGGATCTCGCCCTGCAGCGACCACAGGTCGGCCGGCGGTTCGGTGATGGTGAACTCCCAGTCGTAGCCGCGGTCCCTGACCCAGGGCGCGATGACCTGGTCGAGGTTCCTGACCCACCATTCCCGGATGACCGGACCGGGCAGGGTCCGTGCCATCTGGTCGATCTGGAGCCGGACGAACCCGTCGTGGGACTCGCCGCCCACGTAGAACGAGTCGGCCGCGACCTCTTCGAAGATGACGACGACATAGAACCGGGCGATCGGGACGGCCTCGTAGACCCGCGTGATCGCCTCGGCGAATTCCTTCTTGTCCTCGGGCGTGTAGGCGCCGACCGGGTGATGGATCTTCCAGAGTGGCATTTTCAGTTCCTCGCATGTCCGTGTCGCGGGCGTTGAGATGGTGACGCTCTTGAGTGATCCGGATCACATTGGCGCACTCCCAATAGATCACGGATCGAGTATCAATTCAAGACTTAGTTGTAAAAAACTATCCACTCGTCGCGGAACCCGGGTGCTCGGCGAGGGAAAAGGGCATGCATGCACCGCGGCCACGAGGCAGGGTGCCGGGGCGGCGGACACCCGATGCCGGTGACCGTCGGCCGGAGCAGGCCGCGGTTCAGCTGGCGCGGCTGCTGTGCCGGGCCGGGCGTGTCCGCTTCGCGGTAGCCCGCCGGCCGGGGTTCACCCCGGCAGACTGAACTGGAGCCGGTGCTAGCCGGTCGCGGATATCGAGCTCAGGGCGGACATCGTCGGGGTATCCAGGACCGACGCAGAACTGGATGTCGGCGTGTTCGACGGGCTCGCCGCACTCGACGCAGATGACCTGGCTGGCGATCTTGTGCCCGGGGTCGCGGTGGTGCAAGGTGACGGGCGCGCCGCCTCCGTCGTCGAGCCACTTGTCTCCCCAGGCGAGCATGCTCGCCAGGACCGGGAAGAAGTCGCGGCCCATCTCGGTCAGCAGGTACTCGTAGCGTGGGGGATTGTCCTGGTAGAACCGCTTGGTCATGACCCCCGCGTCGACGAGCTTGCCGAGCCGGTCGGACAGCGTGTTGCGGGCGACGTTCAGGGATCGCTGAAACTCGTCGAAGCGCGTCAGTCCCTGCAGTGCGTCGCGAACGATGAGCAGGGTCCAGGAATCACCGAAGACATCGACGGCACGAGCCAGGGAACACGGCCACTCGGCGAACTCGCGCTTCATAGGTCTAGTTTAGCAACTGAGTTGCGAGGTGCAAACTAGAGCGCAGCGGCCCGCGCCTTAGCCGAGCGTGACCACGCCGAGCGTTTGCGCCTTATGCCCGGTGCGCCCGGTGAGGTATGCGTAAGATCGCAGGCTATGGGCGTATCTGTCTCGCGTCCGGTCGTAATCCTGGCCGACGATGACGATGCGATCACATCCAATCTGGCGCCATTCCTCGATCGGGCCGGATTTACCGTGCACGTGGCCGCGGACGGCGACGCGGCGCTGGAGCTGGTGGAGCGACTCGACCCGGACGGCTGCGTGCTGGATGTGCTGATGCCGGGGCCGGACGGCCGGGAGGTGCTGCGCCGCCTGCGCCGTGCAGGTCGCTGGCTGCCCGTGGTCCTGCTCACCCAGGTCGGCGAGTCGGCCGAGCGGGCTATCGCGCTGGATGAGGGCGCGGACGACTACCTGAACAAGCCATTCGACCCGTACGAGCTGCTGGCCCGGCTGCGCGCCGTGCTCCGCCGGGCCAGACCCGGGCGCCGCCCGCTGTCCGCCTCGCCCTCGCTGCGGTCCGGCGACCTGCGGCTGGACCGTATCTCTCGCCGGGCCTGGCTCAAGGACACCGAGCTGGTGCTCACGCCGAAGGCGATGCTGCTGCTGGATTACCTGCTCACCCACCCCGATGAGTTGCTGACCAGAGACAGGCTGCTCCAGGTCCTGTGGGGGTTCGACTTCCCGGTCGGGACGCGGGCGGTGGACAACCGGATCGCCGAGCTGCGCCGCGCGCTGAGCGACGACCCGGTGCGGCCGGAGTGGATCGCCACCGTGCCCGGCCAGGGCTACCGGTTCGTCGCGCGGGTGGACGACGCGCGATGATGCGCCTGGCGCCGGGCGTCCTGCCGCGGGTCCTCGCTCCCCTCCTGACCGGAGCGGCGGCCGGGGCCGCCCTGCAGGCCGCGGACCCCCGGGCCCGGCTGTACACCACGGCCTCGCCCGGCCTGGTCGCGGGGACGGTGGGGCTGCTCGCGGCCGCCGTCGTGGCGGCCGTCTTCCTGGTCCGTCGCCGAGGCGACGAGGCCAGGGCGGCCGCCACGGAAGCGACGGTGCGGCAGCTAACCGACGCGGCCGCCCGGGACCGGCTCCGGTTCCTGATGCGGCTGGACCATGAGCTCAAGAACCCGCTCACCGCCATCCGGGCCGGGCTGGTGAACATCGAGCAGACCGGTGGCACGATCCCGGACGGCGCCGCCCTGGCCACCGTGTCGGTCCAGACGGACCGGATCACCCGCCTGGTCAGCGACCTGCGCAAGCTGGCCGAGCTGGAAACCAGGGCGATCGAGGCGGCACCGGTCGACCTGACCGGCCTGTTGCACGAGGTGGCCGAGGCCGCCGCGGAGATCCCGGGGGTACGGCAGCGGGGCTTCCGGATGAGCGTGCCCCAGGCGCCGTGGCCGCTGCCGCTCATCGAGGGCGACCGGGACCTGCTGTTCATCGCGGTGCAGAACCTCGTGGCCAACGCGGTCAAGTTTTCCTCCCCCGGCGACACCGTCGAGGTTCGGGCCAGCGAGGACGACCACGCCCTGCTGCTCGAGGTGGCCGACACCGGGGCGGGCATTCCGGTGGACGAGATCGGGCAGGTCTGGCAGGAGCTGGCCCGAGGCCGCGCCGCGCGGAGCCTGCCGGGGACCGGTATCGGGCTCGCCCTGGTGCGGGTCATTGTCACCCGGCACGGCGGCCAGGTGGCCATCCGCAGCCGGGAAGGCCAGGGCACGCTGGTCAGCATCCGGCTCCCGGTACCCGATCGCGCTGGGCCCGATCGCGCTGGGCCCGATCGCGCTGGGCCCGATCGCGCCAGCTCCGGGATCGATGTCGCAAGGCTGCGACACCGGCGGGATACGCCTGGCATGGCGGCAATCTAGGTTAGCCACTGGGCCACCGGAGTGGCCATGTGAACTTCCACCAAAGGAGAGAAATGAATCCATACCGTTGCGCCGCGATGGCCCTCACCACCTGCGCGGCCGCCTTGTCCCTGGCCGCGTGCTCCGCGGGTGTCACCACCGCCGGGGCGCCCGCGACCCCGAGCCGGGGTACGTCCGTCGCGAGCCCGGACGCGACCACCTCCGGCCGGCCCTCCACGAGCCCTACCGCGTCGGAGCCGGCCGCCTCGGGCACGATGATCCAGGTCAGCGGCAACGTCGGCCGCTTCCCTGTCCCGGCAGGCGCGAAGGTGGCCGAGAATATCAGCAGTAGCCAGGAGATCGTCGTCATCTTCGGCTCGGTCTCCCCGGCCAAGGTGTCGGCGTTCTACGCGCAGGCGCTGCCGAAGGCCGGCTACACGATCTCCGGTAACTCGCTCATTACCGAGTCCGGCAACGTCGTGGCAGCGATCCAGTTCACGGGGCACGGGTTCAAGGGCAACATCGACGCACTGACCAAGGTCACCGGCTCCGGCGTGGGGATCGCCGGGCTGAGCGACAAGAACGTGACCACGGTGTCGTTCCTGCCCAGTTAGCGGGCGGGGCCGCGGCCGCGACTGGGCCGACGGGGGCCGGCCCAGCCGTCAGCCGAACACCGCGCGGCGGTGATGAGCCCGCGGCGGACCGCTGCGGCCAACACCTGCTAAAACGGCCCGCTAGCTGGTTAGCCCTGCCACCGAAAACCCCTTTACAAACGAAAGCGCAAGGCCCTACGGTCAACTCGTGCTCACGACTCCCGGACGCAGCGGCCTGTCGGCAGCGATCTCCGGGTTCCGGCGGCTGGCCCTTGACCGCAGGAACAAGCTGTCCTGGTAGATGGAGACCGTGGACGCTGTCGTCGTGGAGGACCTGCGGAAGAGCTACGGCGCTACCCGCGCCGTGGCGGGGGTGAGCTTTACCGTCAGGTACGGGGAGATCTTCTCCCTGCTCGGGCCGAACGGCGCTGGCAAGACGACGGTGCTGGAGATCCTCGAGGGCTACCGGCAGGCGGACCAGGGCAAGGTCGTGGTCGCCGGCTTCGATCCGGGCGACAGGCGCACCGGGCGGCAGCTGCGCGAGCAGATCGGCCTGGTGCTCCAGGAGCTCGCGGTGGAGCCGTACCTGACCGTGCGCGAGTCGATCTCCCGTAACGCGGGCTACTACCCCAATCCGCGCGATGTCGGCGAGGTGATCGAGCTCGTCGGCCTCACCGGCAAGGAGAGGAGCAAGGTCAAGTCGCTGTCCGGCGGGCAGAAGCGGCGCCTGGACCTCGCCCTCGGCATCATCGGGAACCCCAGGGTCCTTTTCCTCGACGAGCCGACGACCGGCTTCGACCCGAGCGCGCGGCGCAGCGCCTGGGAGGTCATCAGGGGGCTTTCCGGCCTAGGCACCACGATCCTGCTCACCACCCACTACATGGACGAGGCGCAGGAGCTCGCCGACCGGGTCGCCGTCATCTCCCGCGGCAAGATCATCGAAGCGGGGACGCCCGCCACGCTCGGCGGTCGTGACCTGGCCCGTGCGCGGATCAGCTTCGCCCTCCCCGGCGGGTATTCCGCGGCGGACCTTCCGGTCCAGGCCGCTACCGGCGAGAACGGCCGGCTGGTGGTCGAGGCCGACGAGCCGACCGAGCTGCTGCACCGGCTGACCGGATGGGCTCTGGACCACGGCACCACGCTGCCCGGGCTCACCGTGGACCGGCCGAGTCTGGAGGACATCTACCTAAGCCTGACGGCGGCCGGGCAGGACGCCGCCGCGCCTGAGGACGCACCAGCGCCCCGGCGCAGGATGGGAAGGCGCGGATGAGCAGCCAGGCAGCGGCCGCCGGGGCACCGGCGCACCGCAACACCGCGGCCCTGGTCTGGCACCAGGTCCGCTACGAGCAGCTGAGCTTCTGGCGCAATCCGCAGAGCGCCTTCTTCACCTTCGCCTTCCCGCTGGTCTTCTTCGCCATTCTGGCCGGCGTGTTCGGGAACGCGACGCTGGCCAGAATCGGCGGCAAACCTGTCACCGGGCTGCAGTACTACACCTCCACGATCGTGGCGGTGTCGGTGATGGGCGCCTGCTATTCGCAGCTTGCCGTCACGCTGTCACTGCGCCGCCAGGAGGGCATACTCAAGCGGCTGCGTGGCACTCCGCTGCCCGCCTGGGTCATGTTCGCCGGGCTGGTGGCGCACTGCATCATGCTCAGCCTCATCGACGCGGCGCTGATCGTGGGGATGGGCCTGCTGTACGGGGTGCCGATGCCAAGCCACTGGGTCGCCATCATCGTCACGCTGGTCATCGGCGCGGCCGCGTTCTGCGCGCTGGGAGTCGCGGTCGCCAGCCTCATCAGCAACGCAGAGGCCGCGCCTGCGGTGGTGCAGTTCGTCTTCTTCCCGCTTGTGTTCATCTCCGGCACCTATTTCCAGATCACCTCCCGGTTCCTCAATGACCTGGCGGGCGTCTTCCCCGTCCGGCCGTTCAACCAGGCACTGCTGAACCCGTTCGCCCTGGACCGCGGATTCGCGGGCCGCCAGCTACTGGTCCTCGCGATCTGGGGAGTGGCGGGCGGCTTTGTCGCGATCAGGCGATTCCGCTGGGACCCCAGACCCGAGTGACGCCAGGCGCCCGGCCAGGCCGTGCCGCCACGCCGCGTCCGGACTCGCCCCGGAATGCCCACCTTCGCCTCCCTGCACCGCTAGTATCTGCCCGACCAAAGTAGTTTCTGGCTGGTTTGCGTTCGAGGAGTTTGGGCGTGCGCAGTGTGAAGCTCGGTCCGATCACCGTGGGCAAGGTTGGATACACGGTCGCCTGCATAGCCGCTGCCGTCACCCTCGCGGCGGCTGGCTACGCCCACAAGGTCGTCGGCCTGACCGGAGCGCTCGGCAACGGTGCCGGGCTCGGCAGCGCACCGTCGGCCGGCGCGTCGGCCGGCGCGATGAACATCCTGGTCATGGGGCTGGAGAGCCGGACTACCTTCCAAGGGCAAGACCTGTCGGTCCAGCAGCTCACGGAGACGCACTCGGGCAGCGAATCGGCGGTCGCGGCCGGCCTTGAGGGCTCGGAGGACACCGACACGCTGATCCTGATCCACGTCTTCGCCGGCGGGCAGAAGGCGGTCGGCTTCTCGATTCCCCGCGACGATGTCGTCAACTTCCCGCACGCCACCTTGGACGGACTCACCGAGGGCAAGGTCGACGGGGCCTACGCCTACGCCTACGACGAGTCGCTCGACCAGACCGAAGACTCCAAGATGTCCCACGCTCAGCGGTATCTGGCCGCCAACCAGGCGGGCCAGCTGTTCGAGGTCCAGACCGTCGAGTCGGTTACCGGCGTGCACATCGACCACTTCATCGAATCGAACATCATCGGCTTCTACGAGCTGGCCCAGCAGTTCGGCGGACTGGAGGTCTGCATCCAGCCCGCCCCCGCCCAGGGCGGCCTGCCCGCCGGAGCGAACCTAACCGACGCCGATCCGCTTACCGGCACCGACAACTCGGGGTTCGACGCCTACCAGGACGGCTACAACAAGAGGAAGGGCGGCCAGCAGTACCTGCACCTGTCGGCGGCGCAGTCACTGGCCTACGTCCGGTCGCGCGACACCCTGCCGGGGATCGACATCGGCCGGACCGCCCGGCAGCAGGCCGCCATCGAGTACATCCTGTGGAAGCTGAAGACCAGCGACGTGCTGAGCGACTTCGGCACGGTCACTACCCTGCTGAGCAACGCGAAGAGCTGGCTTATGTACGACAGCGGCTGGAACCTGATCGAGTTCGCGGTGGACATGCGCGCGCTGTCCAGCAGCGCCCTTAACTTCGCCACGCTGCCCGAGCTATCGACGAATAACGTCGACATCCCCGGCTACCCGGGCGCGCAGAGCGCGGACTACATCGACGTGCCGGGGATCCAGCAGCAGGTCAGCGAGGCGTTCTACGGGTCCTCGATGATCCCCACGACGGCCTCGTCGGTGACCGTGGACGTCTACAACGGCAGCGGCGCCACCGGGCTGGCTGCGGATGTCTCGCAGGACCTCGTCGCGATGGGCTACCAGGCCGGCGCCGTTAAGAACTCATCCGTCCAGTCGCAGCCGCTCCAGCACAACGCCGAGGTCTTCTACGGCGCGGGTAGCGCCGCCGAGGCGAACGCGCAGGTGATCGCCAACGTCATGGGCGTACAGTCGGCCACCCCGCTGTCGTCGCTGCCGGCCGGCCACGTGGAGGTCCTGCTCGGCTCCCAGGTCACCGCGCAGGCGCCGGGGCTGGAGATGTTTGGCGCGGACAGCGTCAACGCCTCGGACTACGTCAACTCCGCAGCGCAGAACAACCAGTCCATCCCGGCGAACGTGCAGGCCGCCGCCAAGGTCGGCTCGCAGTCCGATGTACCCGCCTACTCGCAGAAGCAGAGCACGCCGTTCGCATCCGCGTCCTCCGGCTCCTCGTCCAAGGTTGACAAGAAGTCCTCGTCGCGCTCCTCAAAGAAGAAGTCCACCAGCGCCAGCTCGCCCTCGAACCCGAACCCGCCGTACGGCCTCACGACCTGCCCGTACTAATCGACGTGGTCTCGCCGTGCTGGCGGGCCGGGCCGCAGCGCCGCGATGGGGCCGCGGCGGGCGGCGGGTGCCGTCACCGCCGTGTGGCCGGCGGTGGTGCCGGGGCTAGGCGGCGTCGACGCTTGCGGTGAAGCCGAGAATGGCCTTCGCTAGCTCGTCGGGGGCTTCCATGGCGGCGTAGTGGCCGACGCCGTCGAGTGACACGGCGCTGATTTCGCCCGGCGCGGCCTGGGA
>Ga0302229_10003445_pt1 | contig 10992 bp, 10 predicted proteins | sample II_Palsa_N1_3_FD_193518 | JGI IMG/M metagenome (GOLD analysis project Ga0302229, IMG submission 193518) | Peat permafrost microbial communities from Stordalen Mire near Abisko, Sweden - II_Palsa_N1_3 | ecosystem: Environmental > Terrestrial > Soil > Palsa > Peat permafrost | place: Sweden...
TTTGCCCGCGGGAATCGTAATGGCTAGGACCAAGGAAACGATCGCGGAGCCGGGAGCGAAAACCGGCGTCACGAGAACGTTCGCATCGTGCGGGACGCCAGGGACGGTTACCGACCCCTGCTGGGCCACGGCGGCCGAGGTCGCGTCGAGGAGGCTCAGTGTTATCTCGGCTCCGTCGGGCACCATATCCACGGTGGCCAGGGCCGTCACGGCCTGGTCCGGCGACAAGACCGGCGCCGCCGCGAGGTTGATCGCGACCGGGACCGTCGCCAGCGGCGATGCCGCCCGCGATACCGGGAACGTGGCAGCGACCAAAGACCCGCTGGAGGCCGATCCCGGCGTGCCGTAAAGAAATACATACCGCGAAGCGGTCTGGCCGGATTTGCCGGGCCGGGCGGCCGAAAGGTCGCCTATGCCGAGATCCGGCAACGCCACGAGCGCGCCCGCGCCAATGCTGCCCGCCAGTACCTCGCGACGGTTAAGCCTTCGAGAACGCACGGACCCTGCTCCTAACATCTCAGCGAATAACATCTCAGCGAACTTCGGGAGGTACTGAATGGCATGATGAGAGGATTTCCTATCGTTCGGCGATCCTGCATAGGCTTGAACCGCGCATAACCCGTTTTACCCTGCAGGTGCCTTCCCGGCCGGGCGACACGCCGGAGAAGCTGGTCAGCGAATAGCCGGACCCGTTCTCAGGCGGTCATCTATACCATTGCGGCCCGAAATGCGCACCAGCTGGAAAGGGCGCGAATAATGAGCCGCGCAATGCAGCCATGGAAATTTATCCGGACTTCTGGGAGAATCAGCATCGTGACCGTCATCGAGCCAACGACCTTGCGCGCGCTCGTCGGGCGCTCCGACGAGCACCCCGCGCTGGTGGTGCCCGAGTCGGGAACATCCCTCTCCTATGCCGCGCTGCAACGCATCCTCGACCACGCGGCGGGCCGACTAGCCGCACTCGGCGTAGGCCAGGGCGACCGGGTGGCCCTCGTCGCCGCCAACGGTCCGGCCCTGATCACAGCCTTCCTCGCTCTCGGCGCTCTCGGTGCCGCGGCCGCCCCCCTGAATCCAGCGCTCGGAGCCGCGGAGCTGACGGCCGAGCTCGATGACCTGCGAGTATCTCGCCTCCTCCACGACGGAACGGTCAAGGCCGTCACGGCCGCGGCGTCAGCCAGAGTCCCGGCGAGTGTGATCGGCTTCACCGGCGGGCTGCTGCAGATCGACGGCCAAGCTGGCGCTCCGCTCGACGTCGCTGGCGACCCCGACGCGCTCGGTCTGTTGCTGCACACCAGCGGCACCACGAGCAAACCGAAGACGGTGCCGATCCGGCAGCGCAACCTGGTCGCCTCGACCTCCGCGGTGGCGGCGACCTACGGACTGGGCGCAGACGATGTGACCATGTGCGTGATGCCGCTGTTCCACGTCCACGGGCTCGTTGCCGCGGTACTGGCCACGCTGTCCACCGGCGGCACCGTGGTTATGCCGGGGTTCCGGCCGTCCACGTTCTGGGACGACGCGGCCCGGTACGGCGCAACCTGGTACACCGCAGTCCCGACCATCCACTCCCGCCTGCTCACGCAGGCCCTCGAGCGCCCGGCAGCCGGTGTGCACCGGCTCCGCTTCGTCCGCTCCTGCTCGGCGCCGCTGCACGCGGCGCTATGGCGGCGATACGAGGACGCCATCGGCGTGCCGCTGGTGGAGGCCTACGGCATGACCGAGGCGGCTCACCAGATGGCGTCGAATCCGCTGCCGCCGGGAGAGCGCCGGCCAGGTACGGTCGGCCGGCCCACCGGAGTCGAGCTGACCGCCCTGGACGAGGACTGGCGGCGGGTCCCGCCGGGCGAGCAGGGTGAGGTATCGGTGCGAGGCCCGTCAATCGTCGATCACTACCTGGACAACCCGGACGCGACCGCAGCCTCATTTCGCGACGGCTGGTTCCGCACCGGCGATGTCGGCACGCTCAGCGCGGACGGCTATCTGACCCTGGTTGGCCGGGTCAAGGAGTTCATCAACCGGGCCGGCGAGAAAATCTCGCCATATGAGATCGAGGACGTTCTGCTGTCCCATCCCGCGGTCGCCGATGCCGCCGCGTACCCGGTGCCTGACGAGGAGTACGGCGAGCAGGTGGGCGTAGTCGTGGTCCTCAGGGGTGAGGCCACGCCGGCTGAGCTCGCGGCGCACTGCCAGGAGCGGCTGGCCGCGTTCAAGCGGCCCGTCCGGGTGACGATCCTGCCCGAGATCCCGACGGGACCGACCGGTAAGGTGCAGCGGCTAAACCTCGCTGCGCTGGTGGACGGATGAAGATCGCGGTCGTCGGCGCCGGCGCCATCGGCGCGTACGTCGGGGCCGCGCTCCACCGAGGCGGCGCTGACGTGCACCTCATTGCGCGCGGCGAGCACCTGGAGGTCATGCGGCGTAAAGGCGTCACGGTTCTGAGTCCTCGCGGGGACTTCCACGCCCACCCGAACGTCACCGACGACCCCGCCGCGATCGGCCCGGTCGACATCGTGTTCCTCGGGCTCAAGGCGTACAGCTACGCCGATGCCGGCCCGCTTATCGCCCCGCTGCTTGGGCGCCACACTGGCGTGGTGGCCGCGCAGAACGGGATCCCGTGGTGGTACTTCTACCGGCTCACCGGTCCCTATGAGGGAAGGCGCGTGGAGGCGGCGGACCCCGGCGGCGCGGTGTCGGCGGTGATCCCCCCGGCGCACGCGATCGGCTGCGTCGTGTACAGCTCGACCGAGATCTCCTCGCCCGGGGTGATCCGGCACATTGAGGGCACGAGGTACTCGATCGGCGAGCCCGATGGCGCCGTCTCGCAGCGCTGCGTCGCGTTCAGCGCCGCGATGGTCGCCGGGGGCCTCAAGTGCCCGGTCGAGACCGACCTCCGCAGCGACATCTGGCTCAAGCTCATGGGCAACGTGGCGTTCAACCCGATCAGCGTCCTCACCGGGGCGACCATGGGCCAGATCGCTGCCCATCCCGGCACCCGCGACTTCGTGCTGGCCATGATGCGCGAGACCGCCGAGATCGCCGCCCGCCTCGGGAGCCCACCCAAGATCTCCGTCGAGCGACGGTTCGAGGGCGCTGCCAAGGTCGGCGATCACAAGACCTCCATGCTCATGGACTACGAGGCGGGCAAACCCCTCGAGACAGACGTGCTGCTGGCGGCACCTGTCGAATTGGCCCGGCTGGTCGGCGCGCCGGCGCCAAATCTCGAGACGGCGCACGCCCTGATCGACCTCCTCTCCCGGCATTAAGACCATTGACCAGAACGGGCACTGGTACCAGCACATGGCCTAGGCGAAGATGGCGGCATGGAGCGCTTTACCAACGCGGCGTTCAGCTTTGAGGTCACCGACACCGCCGCGGCCGGCCGGGGCAGCCCGGCAGGCGTCGCCATCTTCTTGCACGGGTTTCCGCAGGACCGCGGCTGCTGGGACCGGGTGACGCCCGCGCTCGCCGGCGGCGGTTACCGGGTGCTGGCGCCCGATCTGCGCGGCTACTCTCCGGGGGCCCGGCCGGCCGCCCGGTCTGCATACCGGAACTCCCAGCTGGCGGCGGACGTGCTCGCCCTGGCCGACGCGGCCGGAGCGCAGCGGTTCCACCTGGCCGGGCACGACTGGGGCGCCGCCCTGGCCTGGTACGTGGCCGGCCGCCATCCGGGGCGGGTGCGGTCGCTGACCGCGTTGTCGGTGCCGCACCCGCAGGCGTTCGCCCAGGCCCTGATCACCGGCAGCCAGGCGGCCCGCTCGTGGTACATGGCCGCCTGCCAGCTGCCCTGGCTGCCCGAGCGCGTGCTCGGCCGCCGCGACGGCCAGGCCTTCCGCGACACCCTGGTGCGCAGCGGGCTCGATCCGGCCAGCGCGGACCGCTACGCCGCCCGGGCCCGGGACCCGGCTGCGCTGCGCGGTCCGCTCAACTGGTACCGGGCCATGCCATTCAGCCTGCGCGAGCCGGCCGGTCCGGTCCGGGTGCCGACGATGTTCGCCTGGGGTAATCGCGATCGGTTCGTCTCGCGGGCCGCGGCACTTCGCCGCGACACCCTGACAGCGTCGCCCCGCGTGAAGGGATCACCATGCAATCCGACAGACACCCCGCTGCTGGCCGGCCTGCCGAGCCGATACGCGCCGGGGCACCGGGGCACGACTGCGATGCCATCGTCGTCGGCGGCGGCCCCGCCGGGGCGGCGGCTGCCGCGCGGCTGGCCGCGCGAGGGTTCCGGACCGTGCTCATCGACCGGGCCAGCTTCCCGCGCGACAAGGTATGCGGAGACTTCGTCGGACCGACGGCGCTAGCCGAACTGGCCGACCTCGGCGTGGCCCAGACACAGGCGTTCCGCTCGACCAGCAAGATGGCTGATCTGGCTTTGCACGTCGATGGAGACCAGCTGCCCGTGATGAGTATCCCGCAGGTTGACGGGCTTCCTAGCTACGGCCGGGTCATTCCCCGGCTGCAGCTGGACGCCTGGATCCTCGACGCGGCCCGGCACGCCGGAGCAACCGTCATGGACGGGCGTAAGGTGACCGCGGTGCAGCAGGCGCCCGACGCGATCACGGTCCGGGGCCAGAGCGCGGCAGGCCCGTGGCAGCTGCGCACCCGGCTGCTGCTGGGAGCCGACGGCAGCAACTCGATGGTCGCCCGGACGCTGCGTGGCGGCCTGCCGTCCAGTCAGGACCGGATCATGGCAGTGCGAGCTTACTTCGATGATGTCGACGGCCCGGTCGGCCAGGGCGACATCTGCTTTCGCAGCGACAGCTTCCCCGGCTATTACTGGCTGTTCCCGGCCGGCGGCGGGTCGGCCAACCTGGGCGTCGGCATGCTCGTCTCCACCTACCCGCGGTCCAGCCGTAATCTGCGCGAGATGCTGCTGCGGCTGATCGCCGAGGACGCTTCGCTGCGGTATCGGCTCCGGGGCGCCCGGATGCGCGGGAAGGTCCTCGGGCACCCGCTGACGACCTACAATCCGCGGCTGCCGCTGATCGGCGACCGCGTGATGCTGCTCGGCGACGCTGCCGGGCTTATCAATCCGCTCAACGGCGAGGGTATTCAGTACGCGCTGCACAGCGCCCGGTGGGCCGCCGACATCGCGGCTGATCGCCTTGCTTCAGATCGGCTGGACGCGGCCGCCCTGCGCGGCTACCAGCAGCGCGTGCATCAAAGCCTGCGTACGGACATGGCGTTCTCCCGGCTCGTCGTCCAGCTCTTCCGTAACCGCAGCCTGAACCACGTCTGGCTGCGCGCCCTGCGGACCATCGCCGCACGGGCGAGAACCGATCCGGAGTATGCCCACCGTGTCGGTTGTGTCCTTACCAGCCTCACCCCGGCCGTCAGCACGGTAGGCACCGGCGTGGCCGCCAAGATCTTCGGACAAGCCCTCGTCTCCTCCCCGGCCGACGCATCATGGCACCCCCTCGGCCGCCGCAGCCAGCCTGTGCGCCTTGCCCCAGACGGCATGGGTAACACGGCGAGATATTCCATGACTCCTGACGAGTTCAAGGACTGGGCTGCGGGTACCGGGTGGGCGCTGGCCGAATTCACTACTCAGCTGACCCGCGCCACGATCGCCCGAAGCCTGCGCCGTCCGGCACCGCGCGGCGCGGCCGGATCCGCGTGACACCTTCGGTCACGGGTTCAGGAACTGGCGCCAGCCGCCCGGCAGGGTGGTCTGGCCTACCTCGATCAGGTACCCGTCGGGGTCACGTATGTAGCAGCGGATCTCGGTCTTGTGCTGTTTCGGTGGCGTGAGGAACTCGGCGCCTCGCGCGCTCCACTCCGCATACACGGCGTGGATGTCCGAGACCCGGATGTTGAGGAAGCTGCTGGCCAGGTCCGGATCGCGAGGCGTCTCGAGTGTGACTGCCGGCTTGTCGTCGGTCGGGCCGCCACCGATGTTGATGATGATCCAGCTGTTGGCGAGTGCCACGTACGTCGGCTCACCCGAGCGCAGGGTCTTGCCGCCGAGCACCTCCGTATAGAAGCGACGGGAGCGCTCCACGTCGTGAGAAACGATGAAGTGGGCCAGTGCGATCTCATATGCGGGCTGGCTGCCTTCAGACATCTGTTACCTCCGTGGTCCGGGTAGCGGTACGAGCTCCCGGCTGCACGCCGCCTCACTGGGTGAACCGCCGGGCCAGGGCGGATCAAAAGCGTACTCGCCATGCACTGATCCGCGCGGATCAGGCGCTGTTCTGCTCCTCGGGGGGCGGCGCTGCCTAGCCGCGTCATGGTTCAGCGCGTGGGGGCTGTACGCCGCGGGATAACCGGTTGACGGCATGGCGGGCCAGGACGATGCTGACGGCTGTGTCCGGAACCGCTGATCACGTGCTGCGCAACCGCGCGGCGTGGGACCGGTGGGCGACAGAATACGCCGGCCCTGGGTTGCGTAACTGGGCGGCGGCCGAGCCCAGCTGGGGTATCTGGGGGATCCCCGAGGCGCAGTCGGGCGTGCTGCCCGCCGACCTGGAGGGCCGGGACAGCATCGAGCTGGGCTGCGGCACCGGGTATGTGTCGGCGTGGCTGGCCCGACGCGGCGCGCGGCCGGCCGGGCTGGACAACTCCGCGGCGCAGCTGGCCACCGCCCGCCAGCTGCAGGATCGTTTCGGGCTGCGGTTCCCGCTCATCCACGCCAGCGCCGAGCAGGCACCCTTCGCCGACGGTCGCTTCGACCTGGCGATCTCGGAGTACGGCGCTAGCATCTGGTGCGATCCCTACGCGTGGATTCCCGAGGCGGCCAGGCTGCTGCGCCCCGGCGGCCAGCTGATCTTCCTGGTGAACTCGGTGCTGCTCATGCTCACCGTCCCGGACACTGACGGCCTGCCCGCCACCGAGCGCCTGCTGCGACCCTACTTCGGCATGCACCGGTTTGAATGGCCAGATGATGAGTCGGTGGAATTCCACCTCGGCCACGGCGACATGATCCGGCTGCTTCACGGCTGTGGCCTGGAAGTCGAGGATCTCCTCGAGCTCAGGCCCGGGCCAGGTGCGGCCACACGATATGGGCTGGCGACCCTGGAATGGGCGCGGCAATGGCCCTGCGAAGAAGTCTGGAAGGCCCGCAAACTCCGCTGATTCCAGCTCCGCCGGAAACCGGCATTCCGAACCCGCACATGGGAGGTACCAGTATGAATATCGCCTGGGCATAGTCACATGCCGCTGACCTTTGGCGGAACGTGCCCATGGACTAGCGGCTGCTGACCCGCGATGTCCAGCGATACCGGACGTACTTCCCGACCATCGACATCATCGCGCCGCCTCCACCCGGAGCTCGATGAGGACGCTCCCGCCTGGATGCGCAGTTGCCGCCGCGGGCAGCCCGGTCTCAAAAGCCATCCGCTCATGCGTCCGATGAGGTGTACCGCGTCGCAGTGACAGGGCGAACCTGGTCGGGTAGATGTAGGTCATGGAGCGAGCGAGGATCTCGGTTGCCGTTGCGCCCGGGGAAGCGGCTTGGGCGGTGGATGCGATCCGCCGGGGTGGCGGGGAGCCGGTCGGACTGGGTGAGAAGCCGTCTGGCTTGGTGTGGACCGATCCGGGGGCAGTGGAGGAACTCGGGGATGTGCTCCGGGCCCATCCGGGGATCTCGTGGGTGCAGTTGCCTATGGCCGGTATCGAGCGAGTGGCCGAGGCTGGTGTTCTCGACCGCCGGCGGCGGTGGACATCGGCCAAGGGAGCCTACGCCGAACCGGTGGCCGAGCACGCGCTCGCGCTGCTGCTGGCTGGCCTGCGCTACCTCCCTGAGCGGGCCCGCGCGCGCTCCTGGGGGCAACCCGCCGGGCAGACCCTATTCGACCAGCCTGTCACCGTCTTGGGCGGTGGGGGTATCACGATCGCGCTCCTGCGCCTGCTTGAGCCGTTCCGCGCCCGGGTGACGGTCGTCCGCCGGCACGCCGAACCGCTCGCGGGCGCCGTCAGGACGGTAACGCCCTCGTACCTGGGCGAGGTGCTGGCCGGTGCCCGGGCGGTCGTGCTCGCGCTGGCGCTCACCCCCCAGAGCCGCAGGATGATCGGACAGCAAGAACTCGAGGTAATGGACCAGCAGGCTTGGCTGGTCAACGTGGCCCGGGGCGCGCTGGTCGATACCGCGGCGCTAGTCGAGGCGCTGCGCTCGAACCAGATTGCCGGCGCGGCCCTGGACGTGACTGATCCCGAGCCGCTGCCCGCGGGCCATCCTCTGTGGGATCTCCCGAACTGCCTGATCACCCCGCACACCGCCGACACCGAGCAGATGACCGAGCCGCTCCTTGCCGCCCGCATCGCCGAGAACGTCCGGCGGCTCGCAGCAGGCCATGAACTTGAGGGCCGGGTCGACCCGGATCTCGGCTACTAACATCCGCCCGATGAGCGAGTGGGGGCCGAGGCAAGCGTCGTGCTCATCGGCGTGAGCCCGCTGATACTGGAGCTATGACTGAGATTGAGTCCCTTATCGCCGAGGTCCGCCAACTGCGCGCCGACGTCGCCCGGCTCCATACCGCGCTCACGCCGGTGCACATCCGGCACGGCTGGATGAAGCTGCTCCTCAAAGACCTGTCCACCAACCCGTACACCCAGTACAAGGTCCACATGTGGGGCGCGATCTACTGGCTGATCAACTTCCCGCTGATCTGCTGCCTGTTCTTCTTCACGCCCACGCTGTGGGTCAAGCTCGGCATCTTCATCACGCTGATCTACTCGATCTACGCTAACCTTGCGACCGACTACGGCGCCATGTCAGCGGCCGAGGCAGCGTTCGGGAAGCCGCAGCCGCCGCCGATCCCACTTGAGCCGCCGCAGCAGCTGCCGCCGATATGAGGCGGCCTGTCTGACCCGGCGTCACGAGACGCCCCTTGGCATAACTCGCGCAGCGGCCGGAAGGTGTCGCGGAGGATCTCGGCCAGCAAGCCAGGCTCGGCGACCGCTGGGAAGTGGCCTCCCCGGTCGTGCTCCTGCCAGCCGGTCAGCGTGAAGAAGCGTTCGGCGAGTTCCCTGGGTGGCTTGGGGAACGGGACGCGCTCGCCGCCGAAGACGCTGACCGCCGTGGGCACCGGCGGCGGGTTCCCGGCAGGCAGCGCGCTCCCGGGCGTATGGCGGGCCGCCCAGTAGGGCAGCAGCGAGGACGCGGCGGTCCCGGTGGCCCAGTAGAGGGTCAGCGTGCCCAGCAGCAGGTCCCGGCCGAAGGCGGGCTGCCCGCGGCCGGTGGTGCTGCTCCAGGCCACGATCTTCTCGCCGATCCAGGCCGCGAGCGCGACCGGCGAGTCGTGCAGGGCCGCGCCCAGGGTGGCTGGCTTGGTGGCCTGTTCGTGAGCGTAGCCGCCCTCCTCAGCTGTCCACGCCTCCGCCTCGGCGACGTACGCCTGCTCGGCGGGCGTCCAGGGCAGCGGCGGCGCGGGCAGTCCCGGCGTGGCCAGGTGGATGCCGGCGACCGCGTCGGGGTAGGCGCGGGCCAGGCGCGCGGTGACGCCCGCCCCCAGGTCGCTGCCGTGCGCGGCGTAGCGCGGATACCCCAGGCCCTCGGTCATGATCCGGTGCCACAGCCCGGCGACTGCTTCGGCGGTCAAGCCGCCGGGCGGGGGCGGCGCCGAGAAGCCGAAGCCCGGCAGCGACGGCACGACGACCGTGAACGCGTCGGCCGGGTCGCCGCCATCCGCGGCCGGGTCGGTGAGCAGCGGCAGCAGCCGCAGGTACTCGCAGAAGGAGCCAGGCCAGCCGTGCGTCAGCAATAGCGGCAGCGGGTCCGGGCCCCGCCCCGGCGCGTGCACCAGGTGCACCGACAGCCCGCCGGCGTGCGCGCGCAGGTGGGTCAGCTCGTCCAGCCGGGCCTGGAACCCGGCGACGTCGAAGGCTGTCCAGTCGGCAAGCAGTTCCGCGAGCCAGAGCCGTGGCACACCCCGCTCCCATCCCTCGGCGCCGGCCGGGAGCAGCCGACCGCGGCCGAGCCGTTCCCGTAGCTCCTCCAGCGTGTCAGGATCCAGTAGCGCCCGGATCGGTTCGACGGCGAGGTCGCGTCTCATGACCGTGAGTATCCCAGCTGGGGCAGCCCAATCCGCCGGTCGGCCACCCGGCCGGTTCACGACCGGGCAGGCAGTCTCGCCCAAATTCGGAGAAATCAAGATCTTCATCGGAACGGACCGTGACCTCGCCTCCGGAAAGCTCTTTCAGCGAGCAGGGGGAGCCAGGCCGTCGAGGAAGAAGGCCTTCAGCCGCCTGGGTGCCTGGTCCGAGCCCCGGTTGTCCGGCAGTTGCTGGGCCAGCAGCGCGGTCAGGACGATGATGTCGCGCGTGGTGACGTCCGCGCGGATCGTGCCGTCACGCCAGCCCCGGTCGAGGATGCGCTGGAGCGCCTGGTGGACGGTGGACCTGGCGGCGAGAGTTTCCGCATCCACCGGGATGGGGCCGCCGTGCAGAGGGAGGATCAGCTGGTCGGCGTGGCCGATGACACAGTCCAGGAACGAGCTCAGCGTGGCGCGGCCGGACTCATTGAGCTTCTCGGCGTTCTCCGCGCACTCAAGGACGAGGCGGAAGGCGCGCAGTGTCAGGGCTCCGAGCAGGGCTTCGCGGTTCGGGTAGCGTCGGTAGAGCGTGCCGATGCCGACCCCGGCCGCTGCTGCGATAGTTCCCATCGGTACTTGACGGCCCTCGCGCAGGACCGCCGTCACCGCCGCGGCGAGCACGCGTTCGGAGTTGGCCAGCGCATCACTGCGGACGCGGCGCCTCCCGCCGCCGCGAACGGGCGTGTCGCGTTCCATGGCCACCGGCCAATCATTACACTTGCCGCGGGCCGGCCAGGGCGGACCGGTGCAGGTCTGCCGGTTAGGCTTGGCCGTCAGGCGCGGCCCGTCGGATACGACGTAGTCGGCCTGCGCTGACCGCTCATGCGCCCGCGCCGGGTGCCTGGGCGTCGCGGCGGGTGAGCGCGATGACCGGGATCGTCCGGCTGGTCTGCTGCTGGTACCCGGCGAATCCCGGGAAGCGTTCGGATTGAGTCCGGTACTTCTCGTCGCGTTCGGCGCC
>Ga0302229_10003452_pt1 | contig 10974 bp, 4 predicted proteins | sample II_Palsa_N1_3_FD_193518 | JGI IMG/M metagenome (GOLD analysis project Ga0302229, IMG submission 193518) | Peat permafrost microbial communities from Stordalen Mire near Abisko, Sweden - II_Palsa_N1_3 | ecosystem: Environmental > Terrestrial > Soil > Palsa > Peat permafrost | place: Sweden...
CCATGGGCCTCGATGAGGCTGTCAAATGCCCCGCCCGGGAGCCCATGCACCTGCTTCAGTGCCCGGCCGCTCAGTTCGGCCCGGTAGGTCGCCGCTTCCTGGCCGCGGCCATCCGTTCGACCCAGTCCGGGATGGCGTCGGTGACCGGTACCATCGTCGCCTTCCCAGTGCGTATGGCCTCAAGTTCCTCGTAGTAGCCTGGCTGCCCGGCGGCGACGGCGGTCAGGCTCCAGACGTGGAGAAGGCGGCGCAGTTGCTGGTAACCGGCGGGGTCGTGAGCAACGTCCACCGCCCGGTGGTACTGGCGGAGGAACTCCTCGCGCTCTCGTTTGGGGAGGTTTCCCAGGATTACCAGCGGATCGGCTGGGTCTTCCGCCGGCTGTGCGGTCACAGAACCCAGCGTACGCTTGCCGGTCGGGCCCAGCCCGATTTCGCCACCTCAGCGATCCCGGCTAGCGTCCAGCACTGATCCTTTCCCAGCCGGACACGGTCGGCCCGGCGTCCAGCACCGCCTTCAGCTCGCCCGGCTGGGCCGGGGTGTCGGCCGGGGCGCGAGAACGGCTCTGCTTGCCGTGTCCGGGTGATGCTCGCGGATGAACGCGGACTAGCCGGCTGGGTCAGCCGGCGGGCACCGCCCCCGGCTACCGACGTCCCGGGAGCAATCCTCATCTTATTCCGATCGAGTTCACTCTCAGTGATGCCAGGGATCTCGTTGGCGAACTCCGATCATGCCGAGATCGCGCAGGTCGGCCACGGCATCTTCGGGGACCGGACCGGCCAGATATGCAGCGATCTCCTGGGCTGCATCCGCCCTGCTCATCGCTGCCCCTTCCATTGACCGTGAAAGATCACTTCACCGTCCCCGCTAGGATCACTGCGGTCCACGTCCGTGCCCTGCCAACTGTGCCACCATCCGGCGCTCCCGTCGGCTGGCGATAGCGGCGGCGATGATCTGTGACAGCTTCGTCCCGCCCTCGCTCGTCACAGTCATCACAGGACATCGCTGGCGTCACGCCAGGCGAGTCTCCATGCGACCACCGTGGTACCGGTAGCCCCTCCCGACTCAGGCGTCTCGCCCTGAGACCGTTTACCCGGGTGGATTCGGGCTTATGGGATGCCCGGGGGGTCTATGGTGCACAAACCGCTCCCACAAGCCCATATCCTCCCGGATCTTGACGACGCGTGGACGGAGCGACCGCTGTCAGCGGCATCGTGGCCTCACTGATCAGCCGACGGACGAGGCGGACACTTTCGGACTTGGCATGCGGCGCTGGAGCGGCGCTGGAGCACCCGCAAACCACCACGAAGCCCGGATCTTCGCGGAAATGTTGCGGAAGCGGCGGATGTGCGTGGTGCGGCGCCGAGTCTGAGGCTGATGGCACATCTCTGATCGCCTACGACCACTACTGACCGTTGGAATAGGTCGTCTAGTCGTGCGCGGCGGCCTCGCCGCCCGCCAGCGCCGTCCAGTGGGCCAGCTGATACCAGACGGCCAGGGTATCGGCGTGCTCCGGGCCGAGGACCCGCTCGTAGGACGGCAGCAGCGCGGCGAACTGATCCCGGGCGGTGGCTGCCGCCCCGGCGCACCCGGTCCAGTAGGCGAGTTCCTCCCGCGCGGCCAAGGTGTCGGGGTGCTCTGCGCCGTAGATGCGAGCGCGGACGGGGAGCAGCGCGGCGAACTGATCCCGGGCGGCGACCGCGTCCCCGGCGCGTCCCGTCCAGTAGGCCAGGTTGAACCTGGCCACCAGGGTATCGGGGGAGTCCGCACCGAAGACGCGCTCGCGGACGCGGAGCAGGATGGCGTACTGGTCCCGGGCGGCGGCCGCGTCCCCGGCGTAGCCGGCGAAGTTAGCCAGGTTGTGCCGGTTGATCAAGGTGTCGGGATGCTCCGGACCGAGGACGCGCTCGGCGACCGGCAGCAGCGCGGCGAACTGGGTTCGGGCGGCGGCTGCGTCGCCCGCCTGCCCGGTCCAGTAGGCCAGGCTGGCGCGGGCCGCCAGGGTGTCGGGGTGCTCGGGGCCAAGGACGCGCTCGGCTACGGGCACCAAGGCGGCGAACTGGTCCCGCGCGCCGGCTGCGTCGCCCGCCAGCCCGATCGAGTAGGCGAGTTCGCTCCGCGTGGCCAGCGCGCCGGGGTGCTCGGGGCCGGCCGCGTACGCGCTCGCATCGCCGTTGGCGCTGGCCGCATGGCTGAAGGCAGAGGGTGTTTCGGCAGGCAACGCCGCCTGGCTCTGCTGAACCAGGGCCCGCAGCTCAGCCTCGGCATCCGGGTTCTCCTCGAGCAAGTCCGCCCAGCGTCCGGCCCACCGCCCGGCTAGGGCCGTGCGGATCAACTCGCTGTCGGCTCCGGCGGCACCAGCGAGCTGCTCGCGTGTCTCCTCTAGCCACTTCTCGACCTGCTTGGTCTGCTCGGCGTCGCCGCGGCCCAGCAACTGGGCGTACCCGTGTTCGGCCGTCGCCCATCCGTCGGTGGCCGCAGTGTCGACCACCATCTGGCCGGCCAGCGCCGCGAGTGCGAGCAGGCTCTCCCTCAGCACCTCCCCACCTCCTCCCACAGCGATCCATGTGTGAGCACGTCAAGACGATTCGCGCGCTGAAATTCTACCGGCACGGACAGTGGTCTCCTGGAACCGCTGTCATGATGGACCCCTATAGGAAAGGATGCACCGTCTAGCGTTACTGGGGTGGGTATGTAGATGTCCGGAACCGCGGTCTCACGGCGGATAGCTGTGCCGGGCCTGGAATCCTCATAGGGGTCTGACAGTGGATCCGAGGGTTATTCACCAGGCTGCGGCTGACAGCACGGAACCGCCTGTCCCGGCGATGCCCAGTGACCAGGTCGTCGTCGGTGAGATCGCGGGGCATCGGACCGGTTTCCAGCCCCGGCCCGTGCTGCTGACGCGACTGAGCCGGCGCCGTGAGGGGCCGCCGGCGGTAGTGCTCACGGGTACCTGGGGAGTGGGCAAGACTCAGCTGGCGGCCGAGTACGCGCGGGCCAGGCTGGCTGGCGGCTGGCGGCTGATCGCATGGGTCAACGCCCGGGACAGCGAGAGTCTGCTGGCGGGGTTGGCCGCGGTGGCCGAAGCCGCGGGACTGTCTTATGGCGGTTCCGGGCAAGGCACGGTTGATCCGGGCCAAGCGGTCCGGCGCTGGCTGGAGGCTGACGGACGCCGCTGCCTGCTGGTGTTCGATGACGTCGAGGATCCCGGTCTGCTCGAGCCATTCCTTCCGTTGGCTGGCGCGGCCCAGGTACTGATCAGCATGGCCCTGGAGGCGGTCCCGGAGCTGGGGGAAACCATCCAGGTAGAGGTGTTCAGCGCCGACGAGGCACAGGCCTTGCTGGCCGGGCGGACCGGCCTGGCCGATGAAGCCGGCGCCTCCGCGGTGGCTGCCGAACTGGGGTATCTGCCGCTGGCACTGGACCAGGCTGCGGCCGTGATCGCCGGGCAACACCTAGGGTACGCGGAATACCTAGCCCAGCTGCAGGCGCTGCCGGTCGGAGATTACCTGGTCCGGGGCGAGGACGCGGAGGAGCAGCCGTACCCGCCGGGGGTGGCCGAAGCGGTGCTGCTGTCCCTGGAGGCCGCCTGGGCTGCCGACCCGATCGGCGTGTGCGCTGGAGTGATGGAGACCGTGGCCGTGCTGTCGCCGGCCGTGGCCCGCCGCGACCTGCTGCGTGCCGCTGGCCAGGCGGGCGCGCTGCTCGGCCGCGGGCGCCGGATCGCCGCGGCCATGGTAGACCAAGCGCTAGAGCAGCTGAACGAACGGTCGCTGCTGTGTTTCGGCCTTGATGGCCAAGCCGTTGCGGTGCACTGCCTGGTAGCGCGAGTGGTCCGCGGGGCGCTGGCCCGACGGGGACGCCTCGCGGCGGCGTGCGGGGCAGCCGCCTCAGCGTTGGAAATTTACGCTGAAACAATCCTGAACCCCCGGGATCGCGTGGCGGTCAGGGAGCTACTCGGCCAGGTCACGGCGCTGCTGGAAAACGCGGACGCGCACCCGGATGACGCCGACCTAGCCAGGATGCTGCTGCGGCTTCGGTCCGTCGCGCTGCATCACCAGATAGAGCTAGGCGACAGCATGCCGCACGCCATCGCGATCGGCGAGGAGCTGATCGCGGACCTCGAGCGGGTGCTGGGGCCCGATCATCCTGACCGGCTCAGCGCACAGGACAGCCTGGCCGGCGCCTATCAGGCCGCGGGCCGGGCCGCCGATGCGATCCCGCTGCTCGAGCACATCCTGGTTGCCCAGCAACGCGTCCTCGGCCCGAAACATCCGGACACCCTGAACTCACAGAGCAACCTGGCTGGCGCCTACCGCGACGTGGGCCGTTTCGCCGAGGCGATCTTGCTGTTCAAGCTGACCCTGGCCGCCCGCGAGGGGCTGCTCGGCGCCGACGATCCCAGCACCTTGAAGTCCCGCGGCAACCTAGCGGCCGCCTACCGGGCGGCGGGCCGGATCGCCGAGGCGATCCCGCTGTTCGAGCAGACCCTGGACGGACGGGAACTGGTCCTAGGCGCAGGCCAACCGGACGTCGACGCCGCCCCGGGCAACCTGACCGCCGACGAGCCGAAGCCAGTCCGGCCCGACCCGACCGCCGAGGAGCCGAAGACGATCCGGCTCGACCTAGCCGCCGAGAAGACGGTCCGGCTCGACCTAGCCGCCCTAGGACTGAAGACGGACTGGGTCGACAAGACACCTCCGCCTGCGCCGCCGGCCGCTGATGCGCCCCCCGATCCCGTCCCGGAGCCGCCCGCCGCTCCGACCGATGAGGAGCCGCCCCAGGCGGCGCCAGCTGCCGAAACGGTCGACGACCCGGCGCCCGCCCCAGAACCTGAACCGGAGCCGGGGACACCGGAAGAAGTCTCTGAACCCGAGCCGCTGCCCGCCGCTGTAACCGAAGCGCCGCCTGCCGAGAAGCCGCCTGCCGAAGAGCCGCCTGCTGAGGAGCCGCTCCCGGCAGCGCCAGCTGCCGAAACGGCCGACGGCCTGGCGTCTGAGCCAGTGCTGACCCCGGAACCCGAACCGGAGCCGGGGACACCGGAAGGCGTCTCTGAACCCGGGCCGAGGGCCGCCGCTGTAGCCGAAGCGCCGACCGCCGAGGAGCCGCCTGCCGCTCCGCCTGCTGAGGAGCCGCTCGCGGCAGCGCCAGCTGCTGAAACGGCCGACGGCCTGGCGTCTGAGCCAGCGCCGACCCCGGAACCTGAACCGGAGCCGGGGACACCGGAAGGCTTCTCTGAACCCGGGCCGCCGGCCGCCGCCGTAGCCGAAGCGCCGCCTGCCGAGGAGCCGTCCGCCGCTCCGCCGCCCGAGAAGCCGTCCGCGGATCCCGTAGCCGGGCCGCATACGGTTCTGCTAGCCGAACCGCCTGCGCCGTCCCGCGATCGCCCAGCCCGGCGCTGGTGGGGTGTCCGCCGCCGGGTGGCCGCGCAGCCGAAGACGGACTCGATCGATGAGACATCCCGGCCCGCCCCGCCGACCGCCGATGCGGCCCCCGATCCCGTCCCGGAGCCGCCCCCCGCTCCACCTCTGTCGGCGCCAGTTGCCGAAACGATCGACGCCCCGGCGTTCGAGTCGGCGACTGTTTCCAAACCAGAGCTAGAGTCCGAATCCCCGGAAGGTCTGTCCGAGCTCGCCTCGCCGCCCGCCGAAAAGCGACCTTCGGCGACTGTCCACGAAGGGCTTCCCGAGCCAGCAGCGTCAGTTGCGGAAATGGACGACGACGCATCGCCTGAGCCGGCGCCCGCCCCGGAACCCGGACCGGAGTCGGGGATACCGGAAGGTGTCTCTGAATCCGAGCCGCCGGCCGCCGGTGTGGCCGAAGCGCCGCCCGTCGAGGAGCCGCCTGCCGCTCCGTCCGCCGAGGAGCCGCCCCCGGCGCCAGCTGGCGAAACGGCTGATGACCCGGCGCCCGGGCCGGCGCCTGTTTCCAAGCCGGAGCCAGAGCCGGAAGCTCCGGAAGGCCTATCCGAGCTGGCCCCGCCGCCCGCGGAAGATCCGCCTGCGGCGGCCGTCTACGAAGGGCCGCGCCAGGCGTCAGCTGCGGAAACGGCCGATGACCCGGCGCCTGAGCCAGCGCCCGCCCCCGAACCTGAATCGGGGACACCGGAAGGTGTCTCTGAATCCGAGCCGCCGGCCGCCGCCGTAGCCGAAGCGCCGCCCGCCGAGGAGCCGCCCGCGGCGGCGCCAGCTGCCGAAACGGCCGACGAGCCAGGGCCCGCCCCGGAACCCGAACTGGAGGCGGGGATACCCGAAGGTGTCTCTGAATCCGGGCTATCGGCCGCCGCCCTGACCGAAGCGCCGGCCGCCGAGGAGCCGCGCGCGGCTCCAGTAACCGGACCGCATGCGGTTCTCCTAGCCGAACCGCCCGCGCCGTCCCGCGTTCGCCCGGCCCGTCGGCGGTGGCGCATCCGCCGCAGGGTGGCCTCGGAGGAGGAGACGGACTTGATCGGCGAGGCACCCCCGGCCGCCCCGCCGTCCGCTGACGCGCCCCCCGATCCCGTTCCGGAGCCGCCCGCCACGTCGGCCGCCGAAGAGCCACCTGCGGCGGCCGTCGACGAAGCGCCTCCCCAGGTGGCGCCAGCTGCCGAAACGACCGATGATCCGGCGCCTGAGCCAGTGCTCACCTCGGAACCCGAACCGGAGCCGGAGGCACCGGAAGGCGTCTCTGAACCTGAGCCGTCGGCCGCCGCCGTAGCCGAAGCGCCGCCCGTCGAAGCGCCTCCCCAGGTGGCGCCAGCTGCCGAAACGACCGACGACGTGGCGCCTGAGCCAGCGCCCGCCCTAGAGTCCGAACCGGAGGCGGGGACACCGGAAGACTTCTCTGAACCTGAGCCGCCGGACGCCGCCGTAGCCGAAGCCCTGCCCGTCGAGGGGCCGCCTGCCGCTCCGTCCGCTGAGGAGCGGTACACGGCGGCGCCAGCTGCCGAGACCGTCGGAGAGTCGGCCCCAGAACATGGACTGGGGGCGGAGACACCGGAAGACGTCTCTGAATCCGGGCCGTCGACCGCCGTCGTAGCCGAAGCACCGTCCGCTCCGGAGCCGTCGGCGGTTCCGGTAACCGGGCCGCATGGGGTTCTTGTAGCCGAGCCGCCTGCTCCGTCTCCCGATCGCCCGGCCCGGCGGCGGTGGCGCGTCCGCCGCCGGATGGCGGCGCAGCGGGAGACGGACTGGATAGACGAGATACCCCGGCCCGCTCAGCCGGCCGCTGATGCGCTCCCCGATCCCGTCCCGGAGCCACCCGCCGCTCCGGCCGCTGAGGAGCCGCCCCTGGCGGTTCCAGCTGCCGAAGCGGTCGAGGACCTGGCGTCCGAGCCGGTGCCCGCCTCAGAACCTGAACTGGAGGCGGGGACACCGGAGGACGTCTCTGAACCCGGGCCGCCGGCCGCCGTAGCCGAAGCGCCGCCCGTCGGGGAGCCGCCCGCCGCTCCCGCCGCTGAGGAGCCGTCCCTGACGGCGCCGCCTGCCGAAGCGGTCGACGACCTGGCGTCCGAGCCAGCACCCGCGCCAGAACCTGAACCGGAGGCGGGGACACCAGAGGACGTCTCTGAACCCGGGCCGCCGGCCGCCGTCGTAGCCGAAGCGCCGCTCGATGAGGAGCCTCCGGCCGTCGAGGAGCCGTCCCTGGAGGCGTCGGCTGCCGAGACGGTCGATGACCCGGTGCTCGCCCCAGAACCCGGACCGGAGCCGGGGACACCCGAAGATGTCTCCGAATCCGGGCTGCATGGGGTTCTTGTAGCCGAATCGCCCGCGCCGTCTCGCGATCGCCCGGCCCGTCGGCGGTGGCGCGTCCGCCGCCGGGTGGCCGCGCAGCGGGAGGCGGGCTGGATCGCGGAGACAACTCCGCCCGCTCCGCCGCCCGATCCCGTCCCGGAGCCGTCGGCCGCTCCGGCCGCAGAGGAGCCGCCCCTGGCGGTGCCAGCTGCCGAAACGATCGACGACCTGGCGCCCGCGCCAGAACCTGAACCGGAGGCGGGGACACCGGAGGACGTCTCCGAGCCCGGGCCGCCGGTCGGCGCCGCAGCCGAAGCAACGCCCGCCGGGGAACCACCCGCCCCCCCGGCCGCAGAGGAGCCGCCCCCGGCGGTGCCAGCTGCCGTAACCGCCGATGAGCCGGCGCCAGGGGCGGCGCCTGGTTCCAAGCCAGAGCTAGTGCCGGAAACCCCGGAAGGCCTATCTGAACTCGCGCCGCCGCCCGCCGAAGAGCCACCTGCGGCAGCCGTCCACGAAGGGCTTCCAGACCCGGCAGCGTCAGTTGCGGAAACGGTCGATGACACATCGCCTGAGCCGGCGCCCGCCCCGGAACCCGAAACGGAGCCGGGGCCACCGGAGGGCGTCTCTGAACCTGAGCCGTCGGCCGTCGCCGTCGCCGTCGCTCCGCCCGCCGAGGAGGCGCCTGCCGCCTCGCCCGCTGAGGAGCCGTCTGCGGTTCCGGTAACCGGGCCGCATGCGGTGCTCGTAGCCGGACTATCCGCGCCGTCCGGCGATCGCCCGGCCCGGCGCCGGTGGCGCGTCCGCCGCCGGGTGGCCCCGGAGCAGGAGACGGACTGGATCGGCGAGACACCCTCGCCTGCCCCGCCGGCCGCTGATGCGCCCCCCGATCCCGTCCCGGAGCCGCCCGCCGCTTCGTCCGCCGAAGAGCCCTTGGCGGTGCCAGCTGCCGAACCGGCCGATGAGCGGGCGCCTGAGCCGGCGCCCGCCCCAGAACCCGGACCGGAACCGGGGACACCGGAAGGCATCTCTGAACCTGAGTCGCCGGCCGCGGCCGTAGCCGAAGCTCCGCCCGCCGAGGACCCGCCCGCCGCTCCGCTCGCCGAGGAGCCGCCCCCAGCGGCGCCAGCTGCCGAAACGGCCGGTGAGCAGGCGCCTGAGCCGGCGCCCGCCCCAGAACCCGGACCGGAGTCGGCGACCCCGGAGGACGTCTCTGAACCTGAGCCGTCGGCCGCCGTCGTAGCCGAAGTGCCGCGCGCCGAAGCACCGCCCGCCGCTCCGCCCGCCGAGCCGTCCGCGGCTCTCGCAGCCGAACCGCCTGCCCCGTCCCGCGATCGCCCGGCCCGGCGCCGGCGGCGCGTCCCCAGCCTGGTCGCCGCGATCGTGGTGCTCCTGGCCGCGGGCGGCGTGGCCGTGGCCGTCTCCCGGGCGCACGCCGGGCACTCCGGCCACGGCCACGCGACGGGCTCGCACCGGGCCGGGAGCCACCCGAGCAGCAAGGCGTTCCAGCTGGCCGCCGCCTGGGTGGCGCAGCAGATTGCCCGCAACGCGATCGTGGCCTGCGATCCGCTGATGTGTTCCGCGCTCGAGGCTAAGGGGGTGCCCGCCGCGAACCTGATGATCCTGCGGAGCGACACGCCAAGCCCGCTGGGCGCCCAGGTGGTCGTCGTGACGCCCGTGGTCAGGAGCCAGTTCGGCACGCGCCTGGACAGCGTGTACGCGCCGTCGGTCATTGCCGGCTTCGGCTCGGGACCGGATCAGGTGAGCGTGCAGGTCGTCGCGCAGGACGGGCCCGCGGCGTACCTGACGGCGCTGCACGAGGACATGGCGGCCCGGAAGGCGGCCGGGGCCCAGCTGCTGGCCAACAAGCGGATCGGGGCCTCGCCCGAAGCCCGGGCCCAGCTTGGGGCCGGCGCGGTGGATTCCCGGCTGCTCATCATGCTCGCGGCGCTCGCCGCCCAGCACCCGGTCCAGATCCTGGCCTTCGGCCAGCCCGCTCCGGGCGCGGGCCCGGGCGTCCCGCTGTGCTCGGCCGACCTGTCCGGCTCCGGCCAGGCCGCGGCCATGACCGACGCCAAGTACCTGACCTGGCTGACCACCTTCGTGCGGGCTCAGCTGGTCCCGTTCGCGGGCAGCATGGCCGTGCTGCCGCAGGCCGGCCAGTCCGTCGTGCAGGTGGTGTTCGCCCAGCCCAGCCCGCTCGGCCTGCTCGCCCACGCCTGAGCCGGCAAACTGCCCAATTAAATGCGAGTTCACCGGTCAGTTTGCCTATTAATACGGAACGGCCGTGGTATCTCTGTCAACCATGACTGCCAGTTCTCCCGGGGCCATCGACCGGCTGGACGCCGCGCTCATCGAGCTGCTGGCCGCCGAGCCGAGGGTCGGCATGCTCGAGGCGTCGCGGCGGCTCGGCGTGGCCCGCGGCACGGTCCAGGCGCGCCTGGACCGCCTGCAGGACCGCGGGGTGATCACCGGATACGGACCTACCGTGGATCCCGCCGCGCTCGGCTACGAGGTCACCGCGTTCATCACGCTCGAGATCCGCCAGGCCGGCGGGCACGATCCCGTCGCGACCCGGTTGGCCGCGATCCCCGAGGTGCTCGAAGTCCACACCATCACCGGCCCAGGCGACATGCTCTGCCGGGTGGTCGCCGGCACCAACGCGGATCTGCAACGGGTGCTAGACGCGATCTTGTCGACCGAAGGCGTGGTCCGCTCCGCGACCCAGATTTCGCTGGCCACGCAGGTTCCTTACCGGGTCCTCCCGCTGGTCCACGCCGCCGCGTCGGGTCCGGGCCGGTTATTACCTGGTCCTTACGTGCCCGCTAAAGGCTGGATGCGCTGTTTAGCCTGGAGAGAACGGGTATGTAGAACTCCGTAAGCCCGGTGTCGCGGATGCCTACCCAGAATCTGGAATCCTCGTAGGGGCCTGGCGGTGAATCGCACGGATGACGGCGACGCGCAGCAGATGCGGCCCTGGCGTGCCCGCGAGGTCGCGGCCGAACGCCTGATGGTCGCGGGCCGAGCCGTGGCTGAGCCGCAGGAGCCACCCGCCGCGGTGCCGGTGGTGGTGAGTGATATCCCCGCGCAGCGGCCTGCTTTCGAGCTGGGGCCGCGTCCGCTGGCCGAGCCGGTGCCGGGTCCGCTGGCCGAGCCGAACCGGGCGGATCAGGGAGAAGCGGACCTGGCTGACCTGGAGCTGGTGCAGGGCCCGGACCACCCCGACACCCTGAACGCGCGGAGCAGCCTGGCCGCAGTGTACCAGGC
>Ga0302229_10003466_pt1 | contig 10945 bp, 8 predicted proteins | sample II_Palsa_N1_3_FD_193518 | JGI IMG/M metagenome (GOLD analysis project Ga0302229, IMG submission 193518) | Peat permafrost microbial communities from Stordalen Mire near Abisko, Sweden - II_Palsa_N1_3 | ecosystem: Environmental > Terrestrial > Soil > Palsa > Peat permafrost | place: Sweden...
CTGGGCCGAGGAGACCACGGACATCAAGGACTACGGGCAGGCCCGGCAGATCACGCTGTTCGAGCACGGCACGGTCGCGCTGCAGATCCTGACGTCCGATCTTGATGCCTGCCCGGCGGACATCCTGGCCTGGCTGAAGTCCCGGTGGCGGGAGGAGAACTTCCTCGAGTACGCCAGCGAGAACTACGGCATCGACAAGATCTGCGACTACATCGCCAGCATCAGCGCGAACACCAAGGTCATCGATAACCCGCCCGCAAGAAGGCGAATGCCGCGGTCCGCGAGGCCGAGAAGGCGCTGGCCGACGCCGAGCGAGGCCTGGCTGCGCTGCGCCGTAAGTACGAGGGCAGGCACCGGCTCGGGATGCCAGAGATGAAACGCCGCTTCTGCGGCCCGGGCTGGCGGTTCGCCCAGGGGAAGGTCGTGTTCACCGGCGCCTCCAGCGTCACCGTGACGCGCTACCGCTATCGCGGCAGCAACATCCCGACCCCCTGGACCCCGAAACCGGAAGCCGCCGCCAGCGGCGGCTGACCCGGCAGGAAAGACACGTGGAGCGCCCGGTGCCCTGAAAGGGGCACGCCGGGTGCGGGAGGGGGCCTGCGGGAAACGGACGGCGGAAACACCGGAACCGCGCCCGCAGGCCTACCTCACCCTCAGCTACGAGCGGCCCGTCCCTGTCCTGTCCGTCACCGGCAGCCCGCCAGAACACCAGCCCCAGGCCACAAGAAGCAACCAAGCCATGTCAGCTGCCCACCACCAAGATCAATACCGCCAAGCCCTTGACAGACATAGGAGCATCACGGGGATACCCCCAATCCACCATGAAGCCCGGATCAACCACGATAACCCGTGCCCATAAGCCGACAAAGGGGTCAGAAAGGCCGGCCTGCGAGCGCGGCGAGGGCACCGCAGCCCGGGAGACGCACCGAGCCCAGGCATATGGGGCGGTGGCACCCGCACCCCGGGCAGGACGTGCGATCCGCGAGAAATGGCAGCTCACCCGGAAGAGCGTTTAGGGTCCGACAACCATACAAACCGGGCGAGGTCAGGGCCTGACTCTGAGGCCGTCGAGCATGATGGACAGCAGCGCGTCGGCCCGGTCCGGCGCCCGCTCCGTGCTCACCGCCACCCCGTGTACCAGCCGCATCACGTCCGTAGCGCTCACGTCCGAACGGATGACGCCGGCCTGCTGCCCGTTCCTCAGCAGCCGCTCGGTGGTTTCGCGCATCGCCACCCAGCACGACGAGATGAGCTCGGATTCGATCCCGACCGCCTCGATGAGCGCATGGGAGAGCCCGCGCTTGGTCACCAGGTAGGCGTTCAGCCGGCGCATCCAGGCGGTAAAGGCCTGCTCGGGAGCCGCGGTCTCAAGCAGCGCGTCCCCTTCGCCGCAGACGCTGACCACCTGGTTGCGGAAGACGGCCGCCTGCAGGTCAAGCCGGTTGGGGAAATGCCGGTAGAGGGTGCCGATGCCGACTCCGGCGCGCCGGGCGATGTCTTCGAGCGGTGCGTCGGCTCCCTTATCCGCGAACGCCTGCGTGGCGGCGGTGATCAGCCGGGCACGGTTGTGCCGCGCGTCGGCACGCTGTTGCTCCGCGGGTCGCTGTTCCGCGGGCCGCTGCGGTACCTGGTCAGGTGTTCTGGTCATCGCTTCGAGACTAATACGGGTTCGGAGGATTAATAGGGTTGCGAAGCGGAGGGTGCCTCCGTATAGTAACCGGAGTGGCCCTCCGCTTCATTCCTGATCGTACCGCCCGGTCAGCGACCGGAGGCCGTACCGATCAACCACAGCGATGTTCCGTGGCTGTCCTCAGGTCAGCATCAATGGTCCCGTCGTCGTGGTCGAGCCGAGATCGCCCGACAATCATGGAGGCATCTTGTCTTCTTCGCCTGCTCCGCACGGGGCTGAAGGTGCCAACCAGGGCCGACACGGGATCGCCCTGGCCATCATGCTCAGCGCCCAGCTGATGATCATCCTCGACATGACCGTGGTGAATATCGCCCTGCCGCACATCCAGTCCGGCCTGCATTTCTCCGCCACGAGCCTGTCCTGGGTGCTGAACGGCTACACGCTGACGTCCGGCGGCCTGCTGCTTCTCGGGGGCCGGGCCGGCGACATCTTGGGCCGACGGCGGATGTTCCTCGCCGGCATCGGCTTGTTCACCCTCGCCTCGCTGGCGGGCGGCCTGTCGACGACGGCGGGCATGCTTCTGGCGGCCCGGGCGCTGCAGGGAGTGGGCGGCGCGCTCGCCTCCCCTGCGGTGCTCGCGCTGATCGTCACCAGTTTTCCCGAGGGCCGGGAGCGCACTCGTGCCCTCGGCATCTACATGGGGGTGATCACCGGCGGCTCCTCGCTGGGCCTGGTGCTCGGCGGGGTGATCACCGAATGGCTGTCCTGGCGGTGGGTCCTGTTCATCAACGTGCCGATCGGCGTCGCGGTACTGGCCGTCACCCCGCGGTTTGTCGGGGAGGCCCCGCGGCTGCCAGGCCGCTTCGACCTGGCCGGTGCCCTCACCGCTACGGCGGGCGTGACCGCCCTGGTGTACGGGTTCATCCGGGCCGCGTCCAGCGGGTGGGGTGATCACGTTGCGCTGGCCGCGTTCGGCGCCGCCGCGGTGCTGCTGGTGCTGTTCGTGGTCAACGAGCGCAGGGCCCGCCAGCCGATTACCCCGCTGCGCCTGTTCACCGACGTCAGCCGGGCCGGATCGTTCCTGGCCAGGCTGCTGCTCATCGCGGGCCTGTTCGGAGTGTTTTTCTTCCTCACCCAGTTCCTGCAGAAGGTCATGGGCTTCAGCCCGCTCCGCGCGGGCGTGGCGTTCCTGCCGATGACCATCGCTCTGTTCGCGGTGTCGCGGCTGGCGCCGAGGCTGATGCCGCGGGTGGGGACCAAGCCGCTGATGATCGCCGGGATGCTGCCCGCCATCGCCTCGATGGCCTGGCTGTGGCGCGTCACGCCCGCCACCGGCTACTGGTCAGGCATCTTCGGCCCGATGCTGCTGATCGGCCTCGGGATGGGGCTGGTGTTCGTGCCGCTGACGACCACTTCGCTGGCCGGCGTCCCGGCCGCGGACTCCGGGGCCGCCTCGGGCCTGGTGAACATGCTGCAACTGGTCGGCGGCGCCCTGGGCCTCGGTGTCCTGGTCGCGGTGTACGGCACCGCGAGCAGGCACGCGGCCAGTCATCCGCTCGCCGGGCTTGCCCCGCTGGCCGCCTCGCAGCATGTGCTCACGCACGGGATGGCGGCCGCGTTCGGCTTCGCCGCGATCCTCGACGTGTGCAGCCTGCTGGTGATCGTCACGCTCATCAGGACACCGAAGCCCAGGCGTGCTTTGGTGCCCGTCCAGAGAACACAGGAGAAGGCCATCACGTCCTGAGGCGGGGTCCTCGCGGCTCCCGTCACGACGGCTACGGCACCGGGGAGGCCGCGGTGGCGAGCATGGATTCGGTGAATACGGGGACCCGTGTTTCGGAGGCGTCCACGGCCCTGGCCGTTCGGGCCTCGGCCCTCATCAGCGGCCGCAAACCCGCCGCCGCGATGACCGGGAACCCCAGCCCGACGACCAGCAGGGCGTCGGTAAGGCCGACCTCGCGGATGAGAGCGGCGACCGCGAAGCTCGCCGCCAGGGCGGCGGCCCTAGCCGCGGTCTCCAGGATTCGGATGACCCGGCTGAGCAGGTCGCGGGGCAGGTCACGCTGCAAGGTGGTCAGCGCGAGGACATCGACGACCACCATCCCGCCGCCCGAAATGACCTGCAGGACGAAGCCGATCACCGGTGACGTGATCAAAGCCGTGGCGGCGAACGGAAGCGCCAGCGACAGCACTCCGCCTTCGATGATCACCGACAGCCGGGGTGAGGCACTGAGCCTGCTGACCGCGGCGGCCCCGAGCACGCCGCCGATCGCGGCCGCGGTCAGCAGATAGCTGTATCCGTCCGCGCCGGTCCCGAACCGCTCGCTCATCGGGACGTAGAGCACGGTGCTCGCGCCGTAGATAGCGGTGCCAAGCGCGGCGAACGCCACCAACATGCGTGCCTGCGGGTTACGCCGCAGCGCGGTAATGCCCGCCGTGACCTGCGTGGTCAGCCGTTCTCCGCCGTCTCCGGCCGTACCGGTGCTGCGCACTCGGAGCCGGGAGATGAGGACGGCGGCGGCGGCGAAGGTCGCGAGGTTCAACAGGATTCCCCACACCGGGCGTCCCGCCAGCAGGAGCAGCCCGCCGATGGGGGTCCGATGATGACGACGAGGTTCTCCAGCATCCCGAACAGGGCGTTGGCCGCCGCGAGGTCGCCCTCGGCGACCGTCTCGGGGATGAGCGCCCCGGAGGCCGGTAGGTACACGGTGCCAACAGCGGCGGTTGCGGCGGCCAGGACCAGGATCAGCATGACGGGGCCGTCCACCGCCATCACGATCGCGATCGCCGCCATCGCCGCGAGGGCGAGCAAGGCCGACACCAGCAGCGTCCGGGTGCGTTCGAAGCGGTCGGCCAGCACCCCGGCGTAGCCGCAGAACAGGATCCGGGGAATCCACCCCGCTGCCGTCGTCGCGGCGATCCAGGTGGTCGATCCGGTGCGGTCATAGATGTAGACGATGAGGACCACGTTGTAGGCCCAGCTGCCGATCTGATCGATCAGGAACGCCGTGAGCATCACCCGGAAATCGCGATGCCGCAGCGCGTCCCGGTAGCGGCCTGCTGATGGCTTGGTCATGGCTGAGGCACCCTCTCCCGCTGGCGGCGCGGTGTCTTAACGACCGTCTTAGCTTCACCTGCGGGTTACATCGGGCGATCGCCCTATAGGGAGGTGGCAGGGCACGATAAGAGCAGAGCCGTGGGGGTGACATTCTTTTGAGCTGGGTGGCCGCATCGGACCGCATGCCTTCGGTTAGGTCGCGGCTGTTCGGGCGCGAGGACGAGATTGCTGATGCCCGGCATCTGCTCGAGGACGGCGCCCGGCTGGTGACGATCACCGGCGCCGGCGGAATCGGCAAGACCAGGATTGCCGTGGAGGTCTGCCGCAAGATCTCGGGCAAGGTGAGCTACCTCGAGCTGTCGGGAACCGACGAGGCCAGCCTGCCCGGTGCGCTCGTCCGAGCCCTCGTGCCGGAGCCAGACGCCGGACGAGACCCGGTGCGCTCGATCGCCGCCGCCTTGATCGGTGAGCCGCGTGTTGTCGTCCTGGATACCTTCGAGCGCCTGCTGGCGTCGGTGAATCTGCTGGACGAGCTGCTTGAGGCATGTCCTGATCTGCAGCTGCTGGTCACCAGCCGGTCCCGGCTGCGGCTGAAGGGAGAGAACGTCGTGCCGGTCGGGGCGCTGCCGGCCGGCCCGGACGGGCCCGCGGTGGCGATGTTTTACGAGCACGCTCGCGCGGTCGGCGGCCTGCGGGCGGCTGGCCCGGATGACGAGCGGGTCGCGGTGGTCGCCCTGTGCGAGCTACTCGACGGATCCCCCATGGCGATCGAGCTAGCGGCCGCCCGGACCACCATGTTCACCCCCGCGGCTCTGGTCGCGGCCCTGCAGTCCGGCGAGCAGAGCCGGCTGCGGATGCTCACCGGCGGCAGTGCATCCGGACGGCATCGCGACACGCGCTCCGCCATCGGGTGGAGTTACCTGCTGCTCGACGTGCCGGCCCAGCAACTGCTGCGCCAGCTCGCCGTCTTCCCGGGATCCTTCGACCTGGATGCGGCGGCGAGCACTGGCGGCGCACCGGCGGGCGGCGATGCGGGATCCGACGTCCCGAACGTCCTTGATGACCTAGCGGACCTGGTCGACTGGCACCTCGTCGAGCCCGTGGACGGGCCGGCCGACGCCCCGCGCTTCAGGCTGCTCGACGTGCTGCAAGAGTTCGTCGTCGAGCAACTCCGTTCCCGCGGTGAAATGCCGGCCGCCCAGGACCGTCTGCTGCACTGGGCGCTGGACTTTGCCGAGCGCGCCATCGACGGCACCGACTCCCCGGCCGAACGCCGCTGGCTCGAGCGCACCGACCGCGAACTGCCCAATCTCCGGGCCGCACTGAACCTGCTGCAGGAGCGGGCGGACGCCCGGCGCGGAGCGAGGCTCGCCGAGGCCCTCGGGCCGTTCTGGGCGCATCGGGGGCCGATGAGCGAGGGCCGTGCCTGGTTCTCGGCCTTCCTCGATCTCGATCGGCGTGACCCGAAGCTCAGCGCGCGCGGCCGGGCCGCGGCCACCGCCTGGTCGGTCCGCCTGGCCATCGACGAGGGCACGCTCGACCTCGAGCGGCTCGCGGCCGCCCGCAGCGTCCTCGCCGGGGACCCTGATGCCGCCATCGACTGGCTGCGGGCGACCGAGCATCTCGCCTACGGCCTGGCCTTGCGCGGAGAGCTGGATGCGGCGGATGAGCTGACCGCAGCCGGAATCGAGCGGGCCCCGCTCGCGGACCTGCCCTACTGGCGCTGCGTGTTCTTGCAGCGCCGCGCCCTTTCCGCGCACAGGCACTCCAGATCCGAGCTCGCCGTCTGGTACGCCCAGGAGACCATCCTGGCCGCTCGCGTCATCGGATACGACCGGATCATCGCGTGCGCCGAGCAGATCATCGCGCACGAACAGGCCGCCGAGCTCGGGCCGGAAGGGACCAGGCTGGCCCTGCTGGCCAACCTGCGCGCCCATGAAGCGGCCGGAGACCTGCGGGGTGTGGTGGAGCACGATGGCGAGCCTCGGGGCCGCCACGCTGGACACCGACGTCGCGGCGGCCGCACGCTGGCTCGCCGACGGCATCGACGAGGGAGTCCGGGTCGGCTACTGGCACGGCGAGGCGTACTGCGCGGGCGCGACGATCGTCCTGCTCATCAAGACGCGCCGGCTGCTCGATGCCGCCCGGCTCGATGGCGCGATTCAGCCGTATCTGCCCACGCTGCGAGCCAGCCTGCCGCCCGCCCACTACGCCGGATACCGGGCCGCGATCGAGTCCGCGCGGTCCCGGCTGGACCCCGCGGCCTTCGACCAGGCGGCCAGCGAACTGACCGGCGGCTGGCCCGTCGTGCGGGATCACGCTGCCTCGATCGTCCGCGGCCTGGCTACCGGGAGCGAGCCCGCCGAGCCGAGGACCAGGCGCCGCGGGCCGCGGTCAAATCCCGAGCTGACCGGCCGTGAGCTTGAGGTGCTGGCCGCGATCGCCAGCGGCCAGACGAACCCGCAGATCGCCGCCGCTCTGTACCTGAGCCCGAAGACGGTCATGCACCACAGCACGAACGTGTACCGCAAGCTGGGCGTGCGCGGCCGAGCCGAAGCGGTGGCCCTTGCCTACCGCACCGGCCTGCTCAAGGAAGCCGACGGCTAACCGCTCGAAGCTTCCGGGCCGACCCGGAATCGCCCTGGCCATCAAGCTCAGTGCCCAGCTCATGATCGTCCTCCAAAGCCGATGCCTTCTGAGCCTCGCAGGCATGCGGCAGCTCCCTCGGCTTCACGGGCGAGAGGCTATCGTCGCTCGGTCGTCTTGCTCGGCTAGCACCTCGTCTAGCTTGCGGCGTAGGTCAGCCTGTATCGGCGCATCGGGCGCTATGCCTTTGATGGCGCGTTCTAGCTGGCGGCGGTAGTCGCGCAACTCGAAGGTCGTCAGTGCTGACAGCGGGTGCTTCGGCTCGTCTGGCATCGGTGATAATCCTTCGGACGTCTGGCGGGGTGACCCGGGTAAGGCGACGCTGAAGACCCGGTCCGGCGGAAGGCCGGGGACAGTAGTGCTGAAGGGAACGATCGCGGCGGTGCCCTTGTAGACCCGCATCGCGGCAGTGATCAGCGGGACTGGCGCCGCCACGATCGTGGCGCCGGTCAGCAAGGTGAGGTCAAGCAAGGAGGTGTATGCGTGCCCGTCGCCGCAGGGCGGTCCCGCGACCACCACGTCCAGGTGGCAGAGCCCGGCCCGGCCGTCCAGCGAGGTCAGGAGGCTCGCGGCGCCTTCCGGCCGACTCGCGGCGCCTTCCGGCTGGCCGCCCGGATCGGCTCGGCCCGGATCGGCTCGGCCCGGATCGGCTCGGCCCGGATCGGCCCCGCCCGGATCGGCCCCGTGCTTGGCCGCCGCGAGCAGCGAACGGAACGGAGTCGTTCCGGCGGCCTCGCCGAACGCGAACACCTGCCGCACCCAAGACCGGTCCGCGGCCTCGGCCGCGAGCCCGGCCAGCGGGGCCGAGGTGATGAGCAGCCGCACACCGCGGGCGTTAAGCTGGGCGGCGACGTCCGCCATGCTGGCGTCGGGCGGGATAGCCAGGGCGGTCGCTCCGGTCGCGCGGATGGCGTTCACCGCTACCGCGAAGCTGGCCGCGTCCTGAACGAAGACCCCGGCCGTATCCCTGGCGGCAAGTCCGCGGCGGCTGAGTCCGTGTGCGGCCGCGCGGATGGTCCAGCCGAACCGCGGCCACGCGGTCACGGTGCCATCGACGGCGTCGATGACGGCGGCCTTGCCGCCCGACTGGCCGGCGAGCGCCAGAATGCGTTCGGTAATCGCGCGGTGTGACATGCCCGCGCTCAGGATGAGCGGGTCCGCCTCGATAGGTGTCCCCACGCTGACGCCGCGTTCCACCAGAACCTCCCCGTCCGCAGTGCGATGACAGGCGGGTCCTGGCGTTGCGCCGGGACCCGCCCGGCCGCTGCCACCGGCTCCGGCCGGTGCCCACCCCCCCTTGGGTACCCGCCGGGCGGGTCTTGCGGCCCGCTGCCGTGCGTTGGCGACAGTTGAACGCTATGCGGGGGAGACAGGGGAGCACATGCGCCGAACTATGTATTCCGGTGTGCATATTGACCGGCTGATGATCCCCGGCCACGTGTACATCCGCGCGGTAACGTTCAGTCCCGCGGCTCGTGGCGGGTGGCCCATGAGGCAACCTGTGTACGCGAGGTGAAGCCGAGCTTGGCGAGGATGTTCGCCACGTGACGGGCCGCGGTCGCCGGGCTGATCACCAGTTCGTCGGCGATCTCCCTGTTGGACAGGCCCTGGCAGATCAGGAGCACGATCTCGTGCTCGCGCGGGGTGAGCGGCGAGGGTGCCCGGCGGGCGGCGCCCGCGTCGTGACGCGGTCCGCCCACGGCGTCCGGCCGTGCCTGATCGGCCCATCCCGTCGCCGCCGGCACCTGGGCGCCCCTAGATGCTGGCACGGACAGTGGTCGCTGTGACCCCAGCGCGTAACGGATGGCGTCTTCCACCGTCATCTCGCGCCCTTCGGCGAACAGGGCGGCGGCCTTCGCTGCGCTGAGGCGCTCCCGGGTGAATTCAAGTACCCGTTCGGTTTTCGGTCCTACACCGGCCGGGAGGCCGAGAGAATCACGCAGCTGACAGGCTGCGCCTGCCAGCTGCGCCGCCTGTTCGGGCTGCTGCCTCGCCACCGCCAGAGCCGCGAACGCTTCAAGTCCGCGGGCGATGCCGAGACGCTGCCCGCACATCTGGTTCAGCCGCAAGCCTTCGGCCAGGCTCTCGTCGGCCAGGGCAAGCTCGCCGCCGACGATCGCGATCCACCCGATCCCGGCCTGGCACCGGGCTATCTCGGGCCAGGCGTCGAGCTCACGGAAGATCTCCATCGCGTCCTCGAAGTACCGCATCGCCATCGTGTCGTCGCCTCGCGCTCGCGCGAGCGTCCCCATGCCGTACTCCACCGTGGCGAGACCCCAGTGGTTGTTGTCGCTCAGCACCTCAAGCGCCGCCTCGTAGGCCCGCTGAGCCGACTTCAGCTTGCCCTGCCGGACCGCGATGGCGGCCCTGGCCGCGAGCCCGATCCCGGTTTCCCAGTCGTTGCCCGACACCTCGGCGGCGGCGATGGCCTCGTCGACGTAGGCGGCGGCGTCGCCGGGCCGCCCGGCCCGCGCCGCGGCCTGGCCCAGCACCCGCAGCGCGACCGGGACCGTGAAGTCGTCGTCGTGGGCCCGGCTCAGCGCCAGGCTGTCCTGGGCGCTGCGCACCAGCGTGTCGTAGTCCTGCAGGTCGAAGGCGATCTCCGCGCGGCAGGCGAGCGCGCGTCCGCGTACTCGCGGGGAAACCTCGCTGTCCTGCGTGAGGAACCGGTCGAACCAGATGGCCGCCTCACGTACGTCGCCGTGCGGTACCCACATGTTGCGCAGCCCCGTGCACAGTCGCAGTCCCTCCTCCGCGTGAGCGTGAGCGTGGGAAGTGGCCAGGGCGATGCGGAAGTTACCGTATTCGGCGATACCGCGGCGGAAGGTGGCCCGGCGCACTGGCCAGGGCGGTTCGCCGCGGTTGAACATCCCGCGGGTCGTGTCTTCTACCAGCGCGAGGATGCAGTCGCGGTGCCGCAGCGCCAGCTGCGACTGTTCGCCCGCGGCGGCAAGCCGCTCGGCGGCGTATTCCCGGATCGTGTCGAGCAGCCGGTACCTGGCGTCGCCGGCCGCTTCGCCGTCCAGGACGACCAGCGACTTGTCAATGAGGGAGATGAGCAGGCCGAGCACCGCGTCGGCCGGGATGCCCCCGGCCGGGGACACCGCGTCGGAGCACACCTGCTCGGCCATGTCCAGGTTCCAGCCGGAAAAGACCGCCAGCCGGCGTAGCAGTACCTGTTCAGGCTCGTCGAGCAGCTCGTAGCTCCAGTCGACGGTGGCCCGCAGCGTCTGCTGGCGCAGTGGTGCGGTCCGGTCCCCCGAGTTGAGCAGCTGGAATCTGCCGCCCAGCCGGTCGGCGATCTGCTCGACCGACAGGGCCCGCACCCGGGCCGCGGCCAGCTCGATGCCGAGCGGTATGCCGTCGAGCGTGCGGCACAGCCTGGCCACTTGCGCCACGTTGTCCTCGGTCAGGGCGAAGCCGGCCCGGGCGCCCGCGGCCCGGGCCGCGAACAGCCGGACCGCCTCGTGGCCGCCGAGGTCGGTGCCGTTCGCCCTTTCTGGCGGCAGGTCAAGGGGCGGCACCCGCCAGACGGTCTCGCCCCGTACCCGCAGCGGCTCGCGGCTGGTGGCGACGATCCGCAGCCAGGGGCACCGGGCCAGCAGGAGCTG
>Ga0302229_10003476_pt1 | contig 10922 bp, 12 predicted proteins | sample II_Palsa_N1_3_FD_193518 | JGI IMG/M metagenome (GOLD analysis project Ga0302229, IMG submission 193518) | Peat permafrost microbial communities from Stordalen Mire near Abisko, Sweden - II_Palsa_N1_3 | ecosystem: Environmental > Terrestrial > Soil > Palsa > Peat permafrost | place: Sweden...
TCCGTGAGATCGCCGACGACGGCATCCGCCCCGGGCTGTGGAAGATCGAGGGGCCTGAGTCGCCGCAGGACGCGGTGCTGGTGGCCGGGGCGGTGCGCTCAGCCGACCCGGGCGCCGCCTGTCTCGACCTCGGCCGCGGCGCCGACTACGCCGCCGTCCGCCGCTGGCTCGCCATCGCGGCGGCGAACGACGGCTTCGCCGGGTTCGCCGTCGGCCGGACCATCTGGTGGGACGCGCTGCGACGCTATCTGGACGACGGCGATCGAAACGCGGCCGTCCGCGCCGTGGCCGCGCGCTACCTGGAGCTGGTCGGCGACTACCTGGCGGCCGTCCCGGCTCCGTGACCGTCCCGGCTCCGTGACCGACCGGGCTCCCTGATTCGACCGGGCTCCGTGATCGCCCCCGCTCACCGGCTGATCACGGAGCCCTACTTGATCGACCCGGCCGTCACGCCCTGGATGCCAGCACGCTGCCGAAGATCACGCGCTTGAACCTGAACTGAAGGCGGGCGAACGCGTAGGCGGCGAAGATCGCGATCACCACCGTGACGATCATCGCCCCGCCGGACTCGATCACCGAGTTCAGCAGCGACCGGCCGAGCTCCTCGGAGACGCCGTTTCCGGCCCCGCCGATGCCAAGCACGGAACGCTAGCTGGTGCCGACCAGCGGCGACGGGAAGTAGTGGGCGGGCGAGCTGTCCGCGCCGGACAGGGTGCTGAAGCTGACGTTGAGCGCCCACGGATAGAACCAACCGGTCTTCTGGTACTCGCCGACCTTGGACCAGTCGACGTCGGCGGCGTCGGCGAAGTAGGTGTTCGCCGCCGCGGCGGCCGCGATCTTGGTCTGCAGGTTGTCCCAGCCGATGTTGACCCAGTTCACCTTGATGCCGGTCTGCTTGGTGAACTGGGCGAGCAGGGCGGCCGGCGGCGCCGGGTAGGCGACGGCGACGGTAATCGAGTCCGATGAGCCGGAACTGGAACCGGTGCTGCCGGTACTGGGCGACGACCCGCAGGCGGCGGCGAGCGCGACCAGTCCGGCGCTGAGGGCGATCGCTGCCGCCCGTCTGCTGAAGATGCCTGGATGCTTCATCAGATCTTCTCTTTCAGCGAGGCACAAGCTACGAATGGCGATTGTTTGCGCTCATATCCAGTCAATCTAGAGTGAATCCAGTCATTTTGATAAGCCTGAATGTGCGCTTTCGCACGTCAATCGTGCACGAGCCGCCACCGAAGAAGTGCAAATGCCGACCAGGCGCGGATCCTAGACAACCAGCCGACCTGCACGTATATGCTCTTTTGCTATGCACAGAGCTGCGCGGTTGAGCGCGATCCTCGAACGGCTCGCCGATGGTGGATCGGTCGCGGTCGCCGATCTCGCCGATGACCTGGAGACTTCGGCGGGCACGATCCGCCGGGACCTGGTGATCCTTGAGCAGCAGCGGCTGCTGGCGCGCACGCACGGCGGCGCGACCGCGCACGCCGTCTCCTACGAGCTGCCGCTGCGGTACAAGGGCGTCCGGTACGCCGAGGAGAAGCGCGGCATCGCCCGCGAGGCGGCCGGGCAGGTGACCGAGGGGATGGCGGTCGGCCTGACCGGCGGGACGACCGCGACCGAGGTCGGGCGGGCGCTGGCGGGCCGGCAGAAGCTGACGATCGTGACCAACGCGCTCAACATCGCCTCCGAGCTGGCCGTCCGGCCCGGCATCAAGCTGATCACCACCGGCGGGGTGGCCCGGAGCCAGTCCTACGAGCTGTCCGGGCCCATCGCCGAGGCGAGCCTGACCGGCCTCAACCTCAACGTCGCGTTCATCGGCGTCGACGGCATCGACGCGCAGGCCGGCTGCACCACCCATCACGAGGTGGAGGCGCACACGAACGCGGTCATGATCGGCTGCGCCCGGCGCGTGGTGGTGGTGGCCGACAGCTCCAAGATCGGCAAGGTCGCGTTCGCCCGCATCTGCGAGGTGGGCGAGATCAGCGAGCTCATCACCGACGCTGGGGCCGACCCCGACGCGGTCCGCGCGCTGACCGACTCCGGGGTCAAGGTCACGCTGGTGGGGGACGCGCCGGACGGGGCGCGCACCCGTGAGCGCTGACCCCGCGCTGCCTCCCCCGCTCCCGCTCCCGCTCCCGCCCCCGACCGAGCCGGCCCGGGCGTGTTCGACCTGGTCGTGATCGGCGACTGCAACCCGGACGTGCTCGTCCTCGGCGACGACGTGACCCCCGCCTTCGGCCAGCAGGAGAAGCTCGTCGCCAGCATGGCGCTGGTGGCCGCGATCGGCGACGACGCGGCCGGCGGCTTCATGCTCGCGGAGCTCGCCGCGGCGGGCGTTGACACCGCCGCGATGCCGGTCCGGCCGCGGTCGCCGACCGGGATGACGGTCGTGCTGTCGCAGGGCGACGACCGGGCCATCCTCACCGCCGAGTGCGTCATCGGCACGCTGACCCCGGCCGACATCCCGGCCGGGCTGCTCGCGCGGGCCCGGCACGTCCACGTCAGCTCCTACTTCCTGCTCGAACGCGTCCTCGGGCCGGACCTGCCAGCGCTGCTCGCGGCCGCGCGCGCGGCCGGGGCAACCACCTCACTCGACACCAACTGGGACCCGGCCGGCACCTGGGGGGCGGACTACTTCCCCGACGTGCTCGCGCAGGCCGACCTGCTGCTGCCCAACGAGGCGGAGGCGCTGCGGATGGCCGGCACCGCCGACCTGACGGCCGCGATCGCGTCCCTGACCAAGGCCGGGGGCGCGATCGCGGTCAAGCTCGGCGCCCGCGGCGCCCGCTACGCCGACGGGACGCGGCAGTACCTGGCCACCCCACCGCCTCTGGCCCCGGTGGACACGACCGGGGCCGGCGACTGCTTCAACGCCGGGCTGCTGGCCGGCCTGCTGAACGGCCTCCAGCCGCCGGAGGCGCTGGCCCCCGGCTGCGCGACCGGCGCGGCCTCGACCCAGGGCGTCGGCGGCACCGGCCGCGCGACCGACCTGACCGCCGCGCTGGCCCTGGCGGCCGACGTGCCCGTCCACCCGGCAGCCTGATCGGCCCGGCAGCCTGATCCGCCCGGGGTCACTGCCGGCTGAGTTCGCCGCCGACGTCGACGCCATTTCGGCCGCCGCCAGCTAAAACGAGCGCGCGCTATTCGTGACACCCGAATGGGCGTCATAGCGCCGACCGCGTCTTGTGGTATCACTGGGTGATACCACCCCCTCACCATTGACGTCGGCACGGCGCCACTGCAAGGCTGCATAACGGGGGGAACGATGATTGACGACGGGCAATTCGACGCTTCCGGGCCGAGGACCGACCGGATCGATACCGCCGTGCCCAACCCGGCCCGGGTAGCGGATTTCCTCAATGGCGGCCGGAATAACTTTGAAGCCGATCGAAGAACGGCGCAGACCATGCTCACGATCGCGCCCGCCATCGAGGCGATCGTGCCCTTTGTCCTCGCCTTCCACCAGCGCGCGGTGAGTTTTCTCGCCCTCGAGGCGGGCATCAGGCAGTTCCTCGACGTCGGCACCGGACTGGCCGGCGCCGAGACCGGCCGCGACCTGGTCCAGGCGGTCGACCCGGCCACCCGGGTGGTGCACGTGGACAACGACCCGATGGTGCTGACCCATCTGCGGGCGTTCTCCAGATCGGCCTCGCAGGGGGCGTACGCCGCGCTCGACGCGAAGCTGACCGACCCGGCCGCGCTGCTGGCGGGGGCGGCCGAGACGCTCGACTTCCGCGAGCCGGCGGCGGTGCTGCTGCCCTCCTCGCTCCCGTTCATCGCGGGCGCCGAGCGGGCCGCCGCGATCGTGTCGGCGCTGATGGCGCCCCTCGCGGCCGGAAGTTATCTCGCGCTCTGCCACGTGGCGAGCGACCTCGACCCGGCCGTCGAGGCCGGCGTTGATTACTGGAACCGGATTTCAGCGCCGCATTTCACCCTGCGCTCGCGGGCCGAGGTGGCCGCCCTCACGGTCGGCCTGGACGCGGTTGAACCCGGTTTGGTCCCGGTGAACGAATGGCGCCCGGCGCCCGGCCAGCCCGGCCGTGATCGCCCGGTCCCCGTCTATGCGGTGGTCGCGCGAAAAACGGCTCGGCCCGGCGCCGCCAGTTAAAACCGCGGTCCGTTCGAAATCAAAAGCATTTGAATTCAAGGGCTTTTGATTTTCGAACGGTCCCGGGCGGCTCTATTCCGCCCCGCGATCCGGTCACCCGAAGGAGACGCCCTGGGCGAGCGGGAGCTCGGTCGAGTAGTTGACCGTGTTCGTCGCCCGGCGCATGTAGGACCGCCAGGCGTCCGAGCCGGACTCGCGGCCGCCGCCGGTCTCCTTCTCGCCGCCGAACGCGCCGCCGATCTCGGCCCCGGAAGGCCCGATGTTGACGTTGGCGATCCCGCAGTCCGAGCCGTCCGGGGCGAGGAAGCGCTCGGCCTCGCGCAGGTCGAGGGTGAAGATCGACGACGACAGCCCCTGCGGCACGTCGTTGTGCAGGGCGATCGCCTCGTCCAGGGTGTCGTAGGTGAGCACGTACAGGATCGGGGCGAAGGTCTCGCTGCGGACGACGTCGGTCTGGGCGGGCATCGCGACGATCGCGGGCTCGACGTAGTAGGCGTCCGGCGCCTCGTCCGCCAGCACCCGGCGGCCGCCCGCCACGAGCTTGCCCCCGTCGGCCTGCGCCCGGGCCAGCGCGTCGTCGTAGCCCCGGTAGGCGGCGGCGTCGATCAGCGGACCGACCAGGGTCCCGTCCGCTAGCGGGGAGCCGATCGGCAGCGTCCGGTAGGCCGCCGCCAGCCGCCCGGTCAGCTCGTCGACGATCGAGGAGTGCGCGATGACCCGGCGCAGGGTGGTGCAGCGCTGCCCGGCCGTGCCCGCGGCCGAGAAGACGATGCCGCGCACGGTCAGGTCGAGGTCGGCCGAGGGTGTGACGATCGCGGCGTTGTTGCCGCCGAGCTCGAGCAGCAGCCGGCCGAAGCGCCCGGCGACGACCGGCGCGACCGCCCGGCCCATCCGGGTCGAGCCGGTCGCGGACACCAGCGCCACCCGGTCGTCGGCGACGAGGGCCTCGCCGACCTCGGGACCGCCGAAGACGAGCGCGCTGACGCCCTCGGGCGCGCCGACCCGGCGGGCCGCCTCGGCCAGCAGCGCCTGGCAGCCGAGCGCGGTCAGCATCGTCTTCTCCGACGGCTTCCAGACCACGGTGTCACCGCAGACCAGGGCGAGGGCGGTGTTCCAGGACCAGACCGCGACCGGGAAGTTGAACGCGCTGATCACGCCGACCACGCCGAGCGGGTGCCACTGCTCCATCATCCGGTGGCCGGGGCGCTCGGAGGCGATGGTGAGACCGAACAGCTGCCGGGACTGGCCCACCGCGAGGTCGCAGATGTCGATCATCTCCTGGACCTCGCCCAGGCCCTCGGAGCGGATCTTGCCCGCCTCGACCGACACCAGCGCGCCGAGGTCCTCCTTGTGCTCGCGCAGCAGGTTGCCGAACTCGCGCACGAGCTGGCCGCGGACCGGGCCGGGGACCAGCCGCCAGGCCGCGAACGCGTCCGCCGCCCGCCCGATGATCGCCGCGACCTGGTCCGGCGTGTGGGCCGCGATCCGGCCGAGCTCGCCGCCGGTCACCGGCGAGCGCGCGATCAGCACGGTGTCGACCAGACCGGGGTCCGGCTGGCCGTCGATCTGCGGCAGCTCGACGCCGAGCCGGGACAGCACGTCCCCGGTCTGGGCCAGCAGCGTGTCATGGTTGAGCATTGCCGTTCTCCTTCAGACACCGGCGCCTGGTGAGCGCATGGGGTCGGTCGATCGGGGCGTTGGGGCCGCGGGTCTGGTCGAGGCCGGCGGGCCGCGTGCTACGAGCCTATGCTCGCCAGCACCCGGTCCAGCGCCGCGAGCGCGCGGTCGAGTTCGTCCGCGCGCACCGTGAGGGCCGGGCGGAACCGCAGGCTGGCCGCGCCGCAGCCGAGCATGATCACGCGCTCCTCCTCGCGCAGCCGCCGGACGACCTCGTCCCGCAGCGCCGTCGTCGGCAGCGTGAGCGCGCACATCAGCCCGCGGCCGCGCGGGTGCGCGACAAGACCGCGGTGGCGCGCGGCGAGCTCGCGCAGCTCGGCCAGCAGGTGCTCGCCGAGGGCGGCGGCCCGCTCGATCAGCCCGTCGGCCTCGATCACCTCCAGGATCCGCCGGGAGCGGACCATGTCGGTCAGGTTGCCGCCCCAGGTCGAGTTGATGCGGGAGGCGACCCGGAACACGTTGTCCGGCACCTCGTCTACCCGCCCGCCGGCCATCACGCCGCAGACCTGGGTCTTCTTACCGAAGACGACCACGTCCGGCGTCAGCCCGAGTTGCTGGTAGAGCCACGCGGTGCCGGTCAGGCCCACGCCGGTCTGCACCTCGTCGAGGATGAAGAGCGCGTCGAACTCGCGGCAGAGCGCCTGCATCGCCTGCAGGAAGGACGGGCGGAAGTGGTTGTCGCCGCCCTCGCCCTGGATCGGCTCGACGATGAAGCAGGCGATGTCGTGCGGCCGCGCCTCGAACGCCCGGCGCGCGGCCGCCAGCGCCCCGGACTCGGCCGCGGCCAGCGCGGCCTCGTCGTGGTGGAGGTTGACGGCGGGGGAGGGGATGCGCGGCCAGTCGAACTTGGGGAACCGCGCGACCTTCACCGGGTCGGTGTTGGTCAGGCTCATCGTGTACCCGGAGCGGCCGTGGAAGGCGTGCTCGAGGTGCAGCACGCTGGTGCCGAGGGCGGGGTCGATCCCGTGCGCCTGGTTCCAGCGGGACTTCCAGTCGAAGGCGACCTTGAGCGCGTTCTCCACCGCCAGGGCGCCGCCGTCGATGAAGAACAGGTGCGGCAGGGCCGGGTCGCCGAGCACCCGGTGGAAGGTCTCCACGAACCGCGCCATCGGCACCGTGTAGATGTCGGAGTTGCTCGGCTTGTTCACCGCGACCGCCGCGATCTCCTCAAGGAACGCGGGATCGGCGGCGAGCGCGTCGTGGTTCATGCCGAGCGCGGAGGACGCGAAGAACGTGAACAGGTCGAGGTACTCAGACCCGTCCCTGGCGTCGACCAGCGTCGAACCGTGCGACCGGTCCAGGTCGAGTATGAACTCGAAGCCGTCGGCGAGCATGTGCGCCGCCACCCGCTCACGGACGGTGCCGGGATCGAGGGACCGCGCGTTCTTCTGGCCAGGGGTGAGCACTGTCATGTCGGCAGCGTACCCAAAGATTATTCCGATATTAAGTCTTGCAACCGTAAATCTATCCGTATATGGAACTCGACAACGGATGTTTTGTCTTCGATGCGAAATTACATCCGGACTATGTCCCGCCCCGCGACCACCCCGCTTTACTCACTCACGCAATCCCGGGTCCCAGCAGGAGGGTCAGGCGCGGAGCACCTCGACCCCGGCCGCCCGCAGGGCAGCGACGGCCGGCTCGGGGGCGGTGTCGTCGGTGACGACCACGTCGAGCGCGGCCAGCGAGCCGACCACCGCCAGCGCCGCCCGGCCGAACTTGGCGCCGTCCACCGCCAGCACGCTGCGCCCGCCCGACGCCAGCAGCGCCTGCTTGACCGCCGCGTCGCCCAGGTCGTGGGCCATCACGTCGCCCTCGGGGGACACCCCGCAGCAGCCGAGCACCACGGTGTCGAAGCGCAGCGCCCGGATGCCCGCTAGCGCCAGCGGGCCCACCATCGCCAGCTCGCCCGGACGGGCCTCGCCGCCCGGCAGCATCAGCCGGACCGACGCCGACCCGGACAGCGCCATCGCCGCGTGCAGCGACATCGGCATCACCGTCAGCCGCCGTCCTGACAGCGCCAGCGCCCGCGCTGTCTCGGTCACCGTGGTCCCGCTGTCGAGCCCGACCGCCTCGCCGTCGGCGATCAGCCCCGCCACCGCCTCCGCGATCCGCCGCTTGTGGTCGGCCGCCTCGATCGCTCGCATCGCGAACGGCAGTTCCTCGCCCCGCATGAGCAGGTTCACCGCCCCGCCGCGCACCCGCCGCGCGACCCCGCGCTCGACCAGCACGTCCAGGTCGCGCCGGATCGTCAGCTCCGCCGTCCCGAACTCGGCGGCCGCGGTGGCAACGTCGACCCGGCCGTCCCGGCGCAACGCGTCGACCAGCTCGCTCAACCGCTGCGATGCATCCATGGACCGATAATACAGGATGCATGTTCTTGCGAACATGTGAAATGTGCGATTCAGGTGATTCGCATTCGGGCAGGAGACGCTTAGTGACTCTTCCGCCGAACCAAGCCATCCGGCCCCGATTTCGCGCCATCGACGGGGTGTCGATCCGCTATGCCGAGAGTGAGGACAGGGACGATCACGCCCTCCTGCTCGGACCCTGGCCGGAGAGCCTGTACTGCTACGCGCCGACGTGGTCGCGGCTGGCCGAGCGCGCCCACCTGGTGGCGATCGACCTGCCCGGGTTCGGGCACTCGGAGCGCCGTGACGCGTTGATGGCCCCGCGCGAGATGGGCCGGTTCATCATCCGCGTCGCGGACGAGTTCGGGCTCGAGAACCCGCACGTCGTCGGCCCCGACATCGGCACCAACGCCGCGCTGTTCGCCGCCGCCCTCTCTCCCGGCCGGCTGCGCAGCCTCGTCGTCGGCAGCGGCGGCGCGGCGATCCCGATCCAGCTCGGCGGGGCGCTGAAGGACTGGGTCGAGGACCCCGACTTCGAGCGCTATCGAAACGCCGATCCCCGCAAGATCGTCGCGGCCGCGCTGGCGACCATCGAGCGGTACAAGATCCCGGCCGACATCTACGAGGACTACCTCTCGGCCTACGAGGGCGACCGGTTCTTCGAGTCGATGCGCTACGTCCGCACCTACCCGGACCAGCTTCCGGTCCTGCGCGACCTGCTGCCCGGCATCCAGACGCCGGTGCAGAATATCGCCGGCGGCCACGACCGGGCCGTGCCGCCGGCCAATTCGGAGTTCCTCCACCAACGGCTGCCGCACAGCAAGCTCGACATCCTCGACGCGGGCCACTTCACCTGGGAAGACAGCCCCGACGAGTACGCCGCGCTGATCACCAGCTGGTGGGCTGGAGGCTACGCCGGCGTCTAGCCGGCGGTGCCGTCAGAGCGGATCAAGGCGGGTCTTGAGCAGGCAGAACTCGTTGCCTTCCGGATCGGCGAGTACGTGCCAGGACTCTTTCCCGGTCTGCCCGATGTCGGCCGGGCGCGCTCCGAGCTTCAGGAGCCGCTCGAGTTCGGCGTCCTGATCGCGGTCGGTGGCGTTGACGTCGATGTGCAGCCGCGGTTTCCCCGGCTCCGGCTCGTCCCTGACGCTGAGGATGATCGTCGGCTGCGGCCCGCCGAACCCTTCGCGCGGCCCGATCTCGAGGGTCCCGTCTTCCTCGCGATCGAGCACCACGAAGTCCAGGACCTCACACCAGAACCGCGCCAGTACCTCGGGATCCTGGCAACCAAGCACGAGCTCGCTGATACGGGATGCCATGGACGAAACCCTACTCGTTCAGAGAACGCCGAGGATTAGCCGGACGGCCCGGTCAACCTCTCCTATCTCAGAGCCGTCGAGGCGGCCGGCGAAGTCGCCCAGCCGACCGGCATCGACCGCGCGCATCTGATCCACCAGCACGCGAGTTCGGGTTCCGTCCATCTCGATCTCCGGGCGGAAGATGGCAGCTTGAGCGCTGGTGGATGTCGGCGCGACGATGAGCGTTGAGAGCACAATCCCGTCACTCTGGATCGCGACCGCGTACCTGGGGCCGCGTTGCTCATGGCCGACGGCGCCGGAGTCCGGTCGCAGCCGAAACAATTCACCACGCACTGATCTCGTCCAGCTCCTCGTTCGCAGCCTTGACCTCGGCTAGGTCGGCCGGGTCATTGCGCAGGCGCTCAGCGTCACGGGCGGCCTGCGCGTAAAGCCGGGCCGTGTACTGAGCATGAATGAGATCGCGGATCGCATCTGACAGATTCCCGTCACCAGCAATCTCCCGAAGCTCAGACATGGTCTGCTCATCGGCGCGGAAGCTTATGGTAGTGGCTGTCATACGACCATCATAAGACAAGCACCGGGCGTGGACCAGGCGCCCATGAGGACACCAGCTGCCGCGCGGTCGGCAGGCGTTCCGACTCGTACTGGCGAAGACCGGCCTGGACGCCATGCGCGGCCAATGCCCCGGATCGGCTCAGACCGCTCCCGCATTGACGTAGCTGGAGTGGTTGTCGGGCGCGTACATGATCCAGACCTGACCGGGGGCGAACAGCATCCGCTGGCCGTCCGGCAGCGTGAACGTGGTTCCTGAGTCGAGGTTCGGTCGTGACCAGTGCACGGTGAACGCGCGGCCGTTGCGGAGGATGACGGCCTTGCCCGAGCCGGTGGAGATGGCGTACGGGGGCCGGCCGCCGTACTCCTCGAACCGCGAGGTGGCGATCCTGGTGTACTGGATGATCACCGTCTTGCCGCCGAGCTGGCCGCCCTCGGCGGCCTCCCCGGGCGCGCCGTCCATCCACACCAGCCATCGCCCCGCTGCCGCTGACCAGCGGAAGGTGAACGCCGTGGCCGGGTAGCGCACGGTGATGGACGCGGTGACGCGGCCGCCGGCCGGCAGCGGGCCGAACCGGAACCCGATGTCGCGGGCCTTGCTCGCGTTCGGCGCCTCGCGCAGCAGCGTCCGCGGGTCGGCGTACAGGTTCTCCGGCGCGACCCGCGAGTTGACCCGGTAGTACCCGCCGACCTTGAGCGCGTAGAGGTCGACCAGCGGTGCCCGCTCGACGAACGGCACCAGATGCGGGGTGGCGCCGGACCAGGCGAACGCGGGCCGTCCGAACTGCCGCAGGATGTCGAGGTCGCTCTGCCTGGCGCTGCGGACCGGGCCGATCACGGACGGGATGTGGGAGGAGAAGACGGCCATGAAGCGACTCAGGCCGCCTTCGACCGGGATCACGTAGACGAGGTCAGCGGACT
>Ga0302229_10003480_pt1 | contig 10917 bp, 8 predicted proteins | sample II_Palsa_N1_3_FD_193518 | JGI IMG/M metagenome (GOLD analysis project Ga0302229, IMG submission 193518) | Peat permafrost microbial communities from Stordalen Mire near Abisko, Sweden - II_Palsa_N1_3 | ecosystem: Environmental > Terrestrial > Soil > Palsa > Peat permafrost | place: Sweden...
CATCACCGTTTGCCCGACCATCACGAAAGGCACTCCGATGACCTCACTGAGGAAGACCGCGCTCGTCGCGGGCGTCTTCTACCTGATCACTTTCATCTCGATCCCCACACTCGCCCTCTATGGCCCGGTGAAGAACCACCGGGACTGGATCCTCAGCTCCGGCGGCCACACGGGCGTGCTCGTGGGCGGCTTCCTCGAGGTGATCGTCGCCTTCGCCGGCATCGGCACCGCCGTCACGCTGTACCCGGTGGTCAAGCGGCAGAACGAGGGCGCCGCGCTGGGCTTTGTCGCCGCCCGCGTCCTGGAAGCCGGCATGATCTTCACCGGCGTCCTCAGCCTGCTGTCGCTGGTGACCTTGCGACAGGACCTGGGCAGAGCGGCCGGAGCACATGCGGCCGCGCTCGTCACCACCGCCGCGACGCACGTCGCGATCTACAACTGGGCGTTCCTGCTCGGACAGAGCCTCATGCCGGGCATCAACGCACTGCTGCTGGGCACCCTGCTGTACCGGTCCCGCCTCGTGCCCCGCATCATTCCCGTGATCGGGCTCATCGGAGCCCCCCTGCTCATCTGCACCGTCATCGCGACGCTGTTGGGCAGCTTCAAGCTGGGCTCCCCCGAGCTCGCCGCACTCCCGGTGGCTGCCTGGGAGCTGTCGCTGGGCGCGTGGCTGGTCGTGAAGGGCTTCATGCCCTCTCCGATCACCACCGGAATGGCCGCTGCCAGCGCGCCGCCCGCCTACCAGGACGTCGCCGTCTGATCCTTGGCACGGACAACACGGCCGGGCACTCCAGCGCCCGGCCGTGTTGCCGCACGCCGGCGCGGCCGGCCGGCTGATGGGCCGCCGTTGTCGCTGATGAGCAGTTGCGCCGGAGCGTTGCCTAGCAGCCGCAGGTCAGCGCCCCTGTCCGTAAACGGGCTGCACCAGGTCACGCTGATACCAGGTGCCTTGCTTACCGCCGATGTCGGCCGGGTCTGCCGGGCCGACCGGGATGAACCCAGCCCTGGCCAGCACCTTCTGTGACGCGGCGTTCTCGCGGGAGGTGGCCGCCTTGAGCGTGCGCAGCCCGTATCGCGCCGCCGCCAGACCGCACAGCTCCCGGACGGTCGCGGTCGCCACGCCGCGGCCTGCGACGTGCTGCGCGACCCGGTAGCCGAGTTCTGCGGTGCCATCCTCGAAGCGGTACAGGTTGAACCGGCCAAGGACCGAGCCGTCCTCGGCGACGAGTACGTAGAAGGCGCCGATGCCGGCCTCCTGCTCGGCCAGCAAGGCACTGTGCTGCTCGGTGAACCGATCGTAGAACTCATCACCGCGGTCGGAGACCGAGGCGGCGAAGTAGACGCGGTTGGCCAGCTCGAAGGCGAGGACCGCCGGGGCATGGTCGGCTCGCAGGCGCTGCAACTCTGGCACAGCACGACTTTACCCAGATGACGTGCAGAGGTCGCCTGAGTTCCCGCCGGGTCTGGGCGCAATCCGGCTGGCAACAGCCCTGCGCATCCGCGCGCAACTAGCGGTCAGGGCGGTTCCGTGGACCACGGCAACGGCGAAACTGGTTCAGGCGTCCCGGAGGCGCAGGAGCAGGCCAGCGGCCAGCAGCCCCGCCGCGGCCCACCCGGCCAGCACGCCGAGGCCAGCCCAGGGGCTGATGGCCAGGTGGCGCAGCCCGGTGGTGTTCAGGATGGCCAGGCCGGCATTCACCGGCGTGTACCGCTCGATCCAGCGCTGCCAGGCTGGCTCGCTGCCGAGGAACAGGGCGATGACCGGCGGGACGTACAGTACGCCCAGCACCGTGCCGGTAGCGGCGGCCGAGTCCCGCACGATCGTGGCGATGCCCAGGCTGAGCAGGCCGACGAGCGCGAGATAGAGCACCGAGCCTACGGCCGCCCGGACCGTCGGCCCGTGGGCCAGCGACACGACGGCGAAGCCCTGCGCGGCGGTGATGCCGTTGCCGGTAAGGATCAGCCGCCCGGCCGCGAGGCTCCCCGCCACCGCGACCACCGCGGCCGCGAGGACCAGGCCGGTCAGCGTCACTGCCTTGGCGGCCAGCACCGCCCAGCGCCGCGGCATCGCGGTGAAGGTCACGGCGATCATGCCGGTGCTGTACTCGCCGCTGATCACCAGCACGGCCAGGACCGCGACGACGGCCTGGCCGACCTCGATCCCGGTCAGGCTGACCTTGGTGGGGTCGATCGCGCACCCGGTGCCAGCGCCGCACCTGGTGGCCGCCGCGGTCGCGGCTCCGACCGCGACAGTCAGCACGAAGATGGCGGCCAGGATCCAGGCGGTTCCGGGCTCGGTTCGCAGCTTGGTCCACTCGGCCCGCAGCGCGCCGGGCAGTCCGGCCCGGGTGGGCCCGGCGCGGGCGGGCCCAGCCGGGCGCGGCAGCCTGTGCCGTGCGATGGTCATCGTCTGGTTCCTGCCTGAGTCATCGTCTGGTTCATGCCGCACCTCACGCGTCCCGGCGGCGCAGCAGCCAGGCCGCCAAGCCGAGGGCGACCGCGGCGTAGACGCACAGCACGGCGAAGCCGGACCAGGGCGCCAGCGGGTAGTAGTCGGGCGGCCCGTAGTGGCCGACGACCTGCTGGTACTGCGGGACGCTCTGCTCGACCGCGAACCCGGCGGCCGGGGTTACCCGCAGCACCCACTCGGACGCGCTGGCCGGCAGCACCCCGGAGACGCCGAGGATGTACGGCAGCACGATCACCACGACGACGGCGGCGACGGCGGCGACGCTACGGCGCAGCATCGCGGCGATGGACAGCGCCAGCACCGACGCCACCGCGAGCATCGCGCCGGTCCCCAGGATGACCCGGGCCTCGATCGGCCAGCCGGACGCCAGTATGTATATCCCGCTGTCATGTGCGATCCGGCTGCCGGCGATGACGGCCACCGCCGCGGCCGCCGACCCGAGCACGAACGTCGCCAGGCCGATCACAACCGCCTTGGCGGCCAGCAGGCGGCCGCGCCGCGGGCTGGCGGCCAGCGTGGTGCGGATGAGACCGCGCCGGTACTCCATGGTGATGAACATGGCCGCGACGACGATCATGATGAGCAGCCCGATGAACACTCCGAACAGATGGTCGGCGAGGGTTCCGGTGATGAATATGCTGTTTGTCCCGGCGGCGACAACCGGCCCGATGTCGCCGGAACCGGTCACCGTGAACTGGCCGCCGGCCTGGCGCAAGCCGATCCGCGGTCCGTCGTAGTTCGCGCCGATGGTGCCCACGTGCTGGCCGGCCCACCGGCCGCCCGGCGCGCCGCCGCGCAGGTGGACGTCGTCGAAGGCACCCGTGGCCAGGCTGGCGGACAAACTTCCGCCCGGCTCGGCGTAGGTCGGGAAGTTCGGCGTGAAGTTCAGCGGCGAGGTGGCGAACATGCCCGCCCGCACGGTGCCGGCCAGCCAGGCCAGGCGCGCCACGCCGACCTCGGTCCATCCCCTGCCGTCGGCCGAGTCGTATCCGGTGACCACGTCGCCCGAGCGGGTCAGCCGCAGCCAGCGCGGGGAGGCCGCCGACACCGAGCCGGGCAGGCCGGCGATGTCACTGGTGTAGTCGTACTGCATGCGCACGCCGTGGCTGCCGGTGACCGTCATCGCGGCGTAGGCCGATCCGGGCCGGGTGCTGCCGGTGATGATGATCCCGGCCTTGGCCCACGGCACGAGGCCCGGGATCAGGGTGCCCGGCGGAGGACTGCCGGGCCCAGCGAAACCGCCGTTGCCGGAGGACACCAGGCCGGTCAGCGACGTCACCTGGACGGTGATGCTCCCGTCGCCGGCCAGCGGCTGGGCGGCGAGGTAGTAGCTGTCGTTGACCGCCTCGCCGCCTGGTCCGGTGGCAAGGAGCGCCAGGCACGCGGCGCCGCTCCGGGAGCCGCAGTGACTTTGGCCGCTGTGCGGCAGCAGCACCCCGACCACGGCGATCGCCGCGGCAGCGATGACGACGGCGATCACCCAGCCGCGCAGGGTGCGGAACTTGGTCCACTCGGCGTGCAGCAACTGCACGAAGCCGGCCCGTCCGGCCTGCTGAGGCGGGCGGTACGGAGTGATGGTCGCGGTCATCGGACTTCCTCCGCTGCGGGCTGCGCGCGGAACTCGACCGCGTCCCTCGTCAGTTCCATGTAGGCCTCCTCCAGGGTGGCCCGGTGCGCCGAGATCTCCCAGAACCCGACCCCGGCCTCGCTCAGCCGGGCGACGACCTGCTCGGCGGCCAGGCCGGTCACCGCCAGCGTGTCGCGGCCGGTGGCGGCGACGGTGGCGCCGGCGTGCGCCAGCACCGTCATCGCCTCCGACCGCGAGCCGGTCCGCAGCGTTACCCGGTCGCCGGACGCGGCCGCGATCAGCTCGGCCACGCTGGTGTCCGCGATGACCTTGCCGCGGCCGGCGACCACCAGGTGATCGGCGGAGTCCTGCAGCTCGCTCATCAGGTGACTGGACACCAGCATGGCCCGGCCCTCGGCAGCCAGCGAGCGCAGGTACCCGCGCATCCAGACAATGCCTTCGGGGTCCATGCCGTTGAACGGCTCGTCGAACATCAGCACGGGCGGGTCGCCCAGCATGGCTGCCGCAATGCCCAGCCGCTGGCGCATGCCCAGGGAGAAGCCGCCGGCCTTGCGCCGTGCGGCCGAGGTCAGGCCGGCTCGCTCAATCACCTCATCGACCCGCCTGGCGGAAAGGCCCTGGGAGTGAGCCAGCCACAGCAGGTGGTTGCGGGCGGTGCGGCCCGGCTGCAGGGCGGCGGCATCCAGCATCGCGCCGATGTGGCTGAGCGGGCGCCGAAGCCTCGGGTAGGGCTGGCCGCCGATCAGCGCGCTGCCCTGGTCGGGCGCATCCAGGCCGAGTATGACCCGCATGGTGGTGGACTTCCCGGCGCCGTTCGGTCCCACGAACCCGGTGACCTGGCCTGGGCCGGCGATGAACGACATGCCATCCAGCGCCAGCGTGGAGCCGAACCGCTTCCGCAGGCCGGTAACTTCGATGGTTGCTTCCATGCTACGAACGCTAGGGTTCTTGCTGGCCAGAGTCGTCCCGCCGCGGAGCCGTCTTTGCGCCGCTGGCATGGGGGACGTGACCCGGCCTGCATCCCTCGCACGGGGGATGCCAGGATGCGCATCCAGGGGGACGCCAGGATCGGCCGGGTGCGGCGACAATAGCACGCATGAGCCGAGTAGCACGCTGGGGCGGCAGCCTCGCTGCCCCGCCGCGGCGGGCGGCCGCGGATCGCCGGGCGGACACGGATCGCGGGGCGGACACGGTCCGGCGAGTCGCCGCGGATCGCCGTGCGCCCCTGCTGGCCGCAGTGCTACTCGCGCTGCTCGCCGCCGGTCAGGGCATCGCGACCGCGGTGAGCCAGAGCGCGGGCAGTTCGAGCGGCCCGCTGACGGCCGTGGCTACCTCCGGGTGGCTGCTCGCCTCCTTTGTGGTTGTGCTCCCGAGCCTGGCCGCCACCCTGCCGCTCGGTTTCTGCTGGGAACGGCCTGCGGTCGCGGCGACCGCGATCTGCGCGGCCAACCTGGTATCACTCGGTGCCTTCCGGCTGCTCACGATCGCCGGCCTGATCGCCCAGGTCATCATCTTGTACCGGCTCGGCCGCCGCGGGCCGCAGCTGCTGGCCGCCGGGCTCACCCTCCCCTTCCTCGCCCTCGCCCTGGTCGCTGCGGCAGGTCACGCCACCGGGTCGGCATCGGGTGGGACCGTGCTGGCCATCCTGGCGGCCGGCCTTGGCCCGCTGGCCGCCTGCGCCGGGGCAGCTCTCCAGTCCCGCAGCCTGGCGGTTCAGCAGACCGCCACCTCGGAGGCATTCGCCGGTACTGTGCTCGAGAACACCGCCCGCGGGGAACGGGCCCGCATCTCCCGCGAGCTGCACGATGTGGTCGCGCACCATGTCTCCATGATCGCGGTGCAGGCCGAGACGGCGAGGCTCGCCACCCCGGGGATGCCGGCGGCGGGAGCGCAGCAGCTGTCCGCGATTGGCGACACGGCCAGGGCCGCGCTGACCGAGATGCGACGGCTGCTCGGGGTGCTGCGCGAGGACAGCGGCGTCGTGACCGCCGACCGCCAGCCCCAGCCGGGGCTCGCCCAGCTCAACCAGCTACTCGACGAGGCCAGGGATGTGTCGGGAATCGGAGCCAGGCTCATCGTCAGCGGCTGGCTGACGACCCTGGATCCCGGCGTCGAGCTGGCTGCCTACCGCATCGTTCAGGAGGCGCTGACCAACGCCCGGCGGCACGCGCCCGGCGCGGCGGTCGACGTGGAATTCCGCTTCGCCGACGAGGCCCTCTACGTCCGGATCCGCGACAACGGGCCCGGCCCGGCCGCCGAGCCGGCCCGGCCCGGCGCAGCAGGGCACGGCCTGCTCGGCATGCGGGAACGAGCCGCGGCCGTGGGCGGCGAGTTCTGTTCGGGCGCAGCTCCCGGCGGGGGCTTCCTGGTCCAGGCCACGCTGCCGGCGACGGCCGAGGCCGGGCGGTGACCGGGCCCGCTGCGTCCGTAAGCATCGTGGTGGCCGACGACCATGAGGTGGTCCGCGCTGGCTTCGCCGCGCTGCTGGATACTCAGCCGGACTTCACCGTGCTTGGCACCGCGTCGGACGGTGCCGAGGCGGTGCGGATCAGCCGCGAGCTGCGCCCGGACGTCATCCTCATGGATGTCAGGATGCCCGGCACCGACGGCATCGAGGCGACCAGGCAACTGACCGCCGCCACCGGCGGGCCGCGAGTCATCATTCTCACGACCTTCGACCTGGACGAGTACGTCTACGACGCGCTCTGCGCCGGCGCCAGCGGATTCCTGCTCAAGGACGTGACGGCTGAGCGGCTCTTCGACGCCGTGCGGGTCGTCGCGGCCGGCGAGGCCCTGCTGGCCCCGGCCGTCACCCGGCGGCTGATCAGCGAATTCGCCCGGCTCCGGCCGGCTGCGCCCGCTCCGTCGCCGGCGGTGGCCGAGCCGACTCCGGCGGTGGCCGAGCTGACTCCGCGCGAGACCGAGGTGCTCCGGCTGCTGGCCGAAGGGCTGTCGAACCCGGAGATCGCGGGCCGCCTGGTGATCACCGAGGAGACGGTCAAGACCCACGTCAGCCGGGTGCTGCACAAGCTCGCGCTGCGCGATCGCGCCCAGGCGGTGGTCATCGCCTACGAATCGGGCCTGGTCCGGCCCGGCATCAGCGAGCAGCTGCGGTGACCGGCCGCGCGCATGCCATGCTGGGGCCGACGTCAGGTCGCCAGGCCATCCGACCTCGCCAGGTTCGGGGCCGCAACCGCGAGCGATCACCGGGAAGGTACCCTGTTCAAGCCATCAGCCTGCCCGCCAAAGCGGGCAACCCTATCTGCTCCCCTGGCGCATCGCATGACAGCATCGCACCAGAGAGGACAGCATTGTGCGCGCTAACGGCAGCGGCCCCCGCCGCGAGCCCCTCGGGACCAAGGTGCCCGAGAAGATCACCGTGTTGTTCTGGGTGGTCAAGCTTCTGACCACGGCCGGTGGCGAGGCGACGTCGGACTACCTGGCCACCCGCGGCGACCTGCTGGCCGGGGTGGTCGAGGTCCTCATCTTCGTCACCGCCCTGTGGCTACAGCTGCGCACCCGCCACTACGCCGCCGCGGCCTACTGGTTCCTGGCGCTGGCGATCGCGATTTTCGGCACCGGCGTGGCCGACGCGATGCACCTGATCGTCGGCATCCCCTATGCCGGCACGACCTTCCTGTGGGCCGTGGTGCTCGCGGCCATCTTCTGGCAGTGGCACCGCAGCGAGAGCACGCTGTCGATCCACAGCATCACCACGCGCCGCCGCGAGCTGTACTACTGGGCCACGGTCTTCGCCACGTTCGCCCTGGGCACCGCGCTCGGGGACTTCACGGCGACCGCCCTGCACCTGGGCTATCTGGCCTCCGGCATCACCTTCGCGGTGATCATCATGATTCCGGCCGTCGCCAGGTGGGGTTTCCGGCTCAACTCGGTCGTTGCCTTCTGGTTCGCCTACGTGGTCACCCGCCCGCTGGGTGCCTCGTTCGCTGATTACGCCAGCAAGCCCAGGGCGATCAGCGGCGCTGGCCTTGGTGACGGTCCCACCGCCGCGGTAGCCCTGGTTGCCATCGTCATCGGTGTTGCCTACCTCGCGGTCGCCCGCCCGGATACCGACATGGAGCGCGAGACGATCAAGCGCCCGGTACGGGGCCGTCACGCACCCAGTGCATGATCACTCGATCGGCTGGTGCGCGATGGCCGGCGGCTCGCGTCCCGCGAGCAGCCAGCCGGCCACCGCCGCGATGAGCGGCATGCCGATCAGAATGATCAGCAGGTTCCTGGCGGGGACATTGGACAGTTCGGACAGGCCGTCGAGCGGGTTGTCCCAGGCATAGCCGATGGCGGCAACATACGCCGCCACCGTGCCGAGCACCGCGCCCAGCAGGGCGAGAGCGCCGGCGGTGGCCGCCGTGAGGGTGCGGCGGGTCAGGCTGCTCGCCCCCGTGGCGGCCAGGGTGCGCAGGTCGCTGGCGGTTTCGCTGCGGATGAGGCCGACGGCCATGGCCAGGATGCCGAGCGCCAGGAGGACGCCGAAGACGGTGGCCCAGTTGATGATCTCCGCCGACGTCGGGATGCTGTTCCTGGTCTCGACGGTCATGCCCGCCGCCGCGGCGGCGGACTGGGCGTTCCTGATCTGCGCGGCGGTGGGCGGGTGCGGGGCCTGGATGAGCCAGCCTTGCGGGCTGGTACTCAGGCCGAGCTGGCGGATGGCGTGCTCAGTGATCACAGTGTTGGGCGCCGACGTGCCGGACGGCAGGGCACTGATCTCCTGGATCACCGGGCTGGCCAGGCAACTGCTCTTCGGGCAGGGGAATGCTTGCTGGCTCGGGCCGCCGGGGCCGCCGCCCGGCGGGCCGCCGCCGCCCTTCGGGCCGATGCTGGAGCTGTCGACGAGCTGCATCTTGGATATGCCGGACAGCCCGGGCCGCATGGTGAGGACGTCGGCCGCAGGATCGATCTCCGACGTCGTGATCCCGAAGGCCCGGAGGAGTGACGGTGTGGCGACGTACAGCTGCCCGGAGAACTGGCGTCCCGCCGCTGCGTGCTGGAGCGTGGCGCTCGTCGAGTCGAGCTGGATGACGTCGCGCGAGCCGAGCCCGGCGGCGATGCCGCGCGCGGCGGCGGCCCACGACTGCGGCGTGCCCGTGGCCGCTGGCTGGCCGGGCCTGCCGCCCGGACCTCTACCCTGCCCGTCGGGCGTGTAGACGATGATCTGATTCGACGCCACGTTCGGCCCGGCGTAGTCGAGGACGTTCCCGAACCGCTGCGCGGACAGGACACAGACCAGGACGGCGATCAGCACACCGACGCTGATGGCGGCGAGGGCTGAGCCGGAGCGGGCCCGGTAGCGGGCCAGGTCGCGCAGGGCCAGCCGCACCGCGATCGGGGCATGCCGGCCAGATCTGCCCAGCGTCGTCAGGAACAGCGGGGCCAGCAGGATCACCGCCGCGATGAGGGCGACGAAGCCCAGGACAAGCTCGGGCGCTCCGCCGCCGTTGCTGCTCTTGCCGGTGTACCAGAACAGCAACGCGGCGACCGCCAGCAGAACGACACCCGGCACCGCCGAGCGGTGCACCCGCTTCGGCGGAGCGGGTCGCCCGGACAGGGCGGTCACGATGGGCATCCTGGTGACGGACCGGGCCGGCCGGGAGGCAGCGAAGAACGTGGCCACCACGGCGAGCACCATGGCCACGACGATCACCAGCCACGGCAGCTGGAACACGCCGATCACGTGATGGGCATCGGACTCGAGCCTCGGCCGGTACGCCAGCCAGGCGGCCAGGCCCACCGCGGCCCCGATCAGCGCGCCGGCCACCCCCACGACCACGCCGTTGGCCCGGACGACGAGACGGATGTGCTTGTCCGTGGCTCCCAGGGAACTCAGCATGCCGAGCGAGCGCAGCCGGCGCTGCGCCAGCACGGTGAAGCCCCCCACGGCCACCAGGGCGATGAGGAGCATGGCCACCGTGGCCAAGGCGAGCGTGATGGTCTCGGGGTTGATCGGGTTGCTGGCCGCGGCTGACGCCGGAGTCTGCACAGTGGGGCCGATGGCCGACGGTTTCACCCCGGGCGCGTCGAACAGCACGGTGGCCTGGGCCGGCCCGCTGACCTGGCCCGGTACGACGAGGGCGAACTCATCCAGCAGGCTCTGCGGGTTCTCGACGATGCCGACGACCCGGCGGGCCTTCCCGCCCTGCTGCCAGAGGTCCCCGGTCGTGAGCCTGAGCGCGGACGCCACGCCGCTGGTCACCGCCACCTGGCCGGGTCCCGTGGGGTAGTGCCCGCTGACCAGTGCGAGCATCGGCTGCCCGAACGGGCCGCGGGGGTTCTGCGCGCGCAGGTCGAAGGCATTGATCGAGCCGGGGATGGCGATGGTCTGGTTCTCGATGACGTCGACCCGGCCGAATCGATGCCGCAGCGCGGCAATCTGCGCGGCCAGATGCGGTCCGGCCCCCTGGAAGGTGGCCTGGTCGTCAGCCGTGCCGAAGCCCGCAGTGGCCGCAGGCCGCGAGTTGGTGGCCACCGCCGCCCCGAGGAAGGTGGCGGCCACCGCGACAATGATGAGCGCCAGGACGAGCAGCTGCTGGCGCCACTCGCGGCGGAACATCCGCCACGCCCAGCGGACCACCGCGCGACGGGCCGGAACGCCGCCGCCCCGGGCACCGGCACGGGCAGGCCGCTCGCGCAGCGCGGTGCTCACGGGCCCTCGCCCGGCAGCCGGTGGGATCCGGGGGGCCGTCCCCCCGGGGCGGCACCGAGCAGCGACTCGGGGCCGGGTGGCGGGGCGGTCTGGTCGATCACGCGCCCGTCCCGCAGGAACACCACCCGGTCGGCCCACGACGCCAGCTGCGCGTCGTGGGTCACCACCACGGCGGCGACGCCCCGCTTGCACGCCTCA
>Ga0302229_10003484_pt1 | contig 10911 bp, 8 predicted proteins | sample II_Palsa_N1_3_FD_193518 | JGI IMG/M metagenome (GOLD analysis project Ga0302229, IMG submission 193518) | Peat permafrost microbial communities from Stordalen Mire near Abisko, Sweden - II_Palsa_N1_3 | ecosystem: Environmental > Terrestrial > Soil > Palsa > Peat permafrost | place: Sweden...
GGTCAGCTCGAAGAAGGCGATCATCGGCACGCCAGCGGCGGTCGTGTTGTGGATCAGATAAAGTCCGGCGCTCGTGCCGTGGGGGGAACTGCGCAGCAGCGTTTGCCCGGCATCGAGTGCGTGGCGGTCAAAACTGCTCAAAGCCACCGGCCAGCGCGGACTGCCTGGAATCACGCTCCCGAGAACCACTCCGCCGATGGCATCGGCGCGCAGCACACGCTGCTGCAGGACACTGGCACCGGCGCCGGCATCGACACTGGTCACGGCCTGCACGGTCAGTCCGGCCGCCACCAGTCGCGCCCGGATCTGGGCCGCAACACTCTGGCTGCGTGCACCCATGAGCTGCAGCATCTGGGAATCGGCATTGTTGTTGAGCGCCTGCGCGCCCGACCACAGGCTCCCGGCGAGCAGCGCGAGCGCCATGGCGCCGAAGACCAACAGCAGCCGCCAGATCATCGGCTTGGGACGGGCAGAATCTATCAGCGACATTTGGGACGTGACTATCCGGCTGCGGTTAGCCCAATTTAACGATAGTCACACCGGTTCTGCGCCGACCAGGTCACCGAATTGACGCACTCGCCTAGCCCAATGTCGACTGCGTCACACTCGCGCCGGCTCGTCAGCCCCGCCGGCGAGCTTGCTGATCTCGGCATAGGTGTAGCGATAGGAGCCGCGCCGCCCGGACTGCACCGCGCCGAGCATGGCGGTGGCGACCTGACGGGCGCCGATCGCACGATAGGGCCGCAGCTTGCCAAGCAGCAGCGGATTGAGCAGCGGTGCCACCAGCCGCAGGATACCTTCGGCCGGCCGCAGTTCGCGTCGCGATCCGAGCAGCAGGCTGGGCTGAAAGATATGCAGCGCCGGGAAACGCAGCGCCTGCAGTGCAATCTCTGTTTCGCCCTTGACCTGCAGGTAGTAGTTCTTGGCCCCGATGTCGGCGCCGATCGATGAGACCACGGCCAGACTGACCGCTCCGTTGGCACGCGCATAACGCGCGAAGCGCACGCTCAGATCGCAGTCCACCGCTCGGAATGCCTCGCGCGAGCCGGCCTGCTTGAGCGTGGTGCCGAGGCAGCAGTAGGCATCGGTGCAGGCGAGCGAGGCAAGTTCCTTCTCCAGGTTCTCGAAACGCAGGATCCGGTTGGCGAGGCGCGGATGATCGAGCAGCAGCGGCCGCCGCGAGAGCGCGACCACACGATCATAGGAGCCGCTGTGGAGCAGCAGCGGCAGCAGGTGCGAGCCCACCAGTCCACTGCCCCCGATGATCCAGGCGATGCGTTTGCTCGGTTCAGCCATGCCATCGAGCTTACGGGGCCTGTTGCTCCTCGCACAAGCGACCTGCGATCACAATTCCAGTCGCAGCTGCCCTCCGAGCGAGGGGGGCCGGAACAGCTCGGTACTCAAGGGGGGTGCTGGCGTTGAGGGCAGGCCGAGCCGCCGGGAGGCCAGCGCAAAACGCGCTCGCAGCAGCTCGGCCCAGGCGCCACTGCCCCGCATGCGCTGCCCAAAGCGCGCATCGTAGTCCCGGCCGCCGTGCGCTGATTGCACCAGCGACATGACGTGCGCGGCACGCTCCGGCATATGTGTGGCCAGCCATTCGCGAAACAGCGGCGCGACCTCGAGCGGGAGGCGCAGCAGCACGTAACCGGCACGGCGCGCCCCGTTGGCGACCGCGGCCTCCAGCAACTGCTCCACTTCGGCATCGTTGACGGCCGGGATGATCGGCGCGATCAGCACCCCGCACGGGACGCCGGCCGCTGTCAGTTCGCGCAAGACCCGCAGCCGCGCAGCGGGGCCTGCCGTACGCGGCTCGAGCGTGCGCTTGAGCTCGGCATCGAGGCTCGTCAGGCTGATATAGACACGCACCAGCTGCTCGCGGGCCAGCTGCGCCAGCAGCTCGAGATCACGCAGAATCAGAGCGCCCTTGGTCACAATCGTGACCGGATGATGGGTTTCGACAAACACCTCAAGGAGCGAGCGGGTGACCTCGAGCTTTCGCTCGATTGGCTGATACGGATCGGTGTTGGCGCCAAGCGTAATGGGCTCGCATCGATAGCCCGCGTGCGCGAGCTCCTGGCGCAGCAATGCCGCGGCGCCAGCCTTGTAGAAAATGTGTGTCTCGAAGTCCCGCCCCGGCGACAGATCCAGATAAGCGTGTGTGGGCCGGGCAAAGCAGTAGATGCAGCCGTGCTCGCAGCCCCGATAAGGATTGATCGACTGCGAGAAGGGCACGTCGGGCGAGTCGTTGCGGGAGATGACGCTGCGTGCCGCATCCGGCAGCACGTGGGTGGCGAGCGAGGGCTCGGCTTCCTCGCTGTACCAGCCATCATCGAGCGCATCGACCCCGGTGCGCACGAAGCGCGGCTGCGGGCTGCTCAGCGCCCCGCGACCCTTGATTGGAGTTCCCATGAGGACTACTGTATATAATTACAGCTTCAGCGCAAGTCCTTCATGCGGCGCAGCGGCGGGAAAAGTGCGACCCACAGTCCAACGATACCCAGCGTCGCCAGTCCGCCAATGACGACCGAGGGAACCGTGCCAAACCAGCGCGCGGTCACACCCGATTCAAAGCCGCCCAATTCGTTGGAGGCGCCGATGAACATCGAGGTGACGGCATTGACGCGGCCGCGGATCGCATCGGGCGTGTTCAGCTGCGCGACGACGCCGCGCACGTAGACGCTGACCATATCGCCAGCGCCAGTGATGAACAGTGCCGCGAACGAGAGCAGAAAGACATGTGAGAGGCCGAATACCACGGTTGCGACCCCAAACAGCGCCACGCCCCCAAACATCCACAGGCCGGCGTGCGAACGGATGGGATAAAGCGCCAGCACGATGCCCGTGATTGCGGCGCCTGCCCCGGGCGCGGTGCGCAGCAGTCCGAAGGCCACCGAGCCGGCGTGCAGCACATCGCGCGCAAATATCGGCAGCAACGCCGCCGCGCCGCCGAACAGGACCGCAAACAGATCGAGCGAGATCAGGCCGAGCAGCACACGGTTGTGCAGCACGAATTTGAGCCCCTGCACGAAGCGATGCCCGCTGCCCAGCTCCGCGGCGCCAGCGCTGTGAGCAACGGCGCGCACGGGGCGGATGCCCAGGATCAACGCCGCGGTCAGCAGGTAGAGGGCGAGGCAGGTGGCGTAGACCACCTTGGCGCCGAGCAGGAACAGCAGGCCGCCGAGCGTCGGGCCGGCGATGACGGAGATCTGGAACAGCAGTGAATTGAGCGCCATGGCGCGGGCCAGATCCGCGCGCGGCACCAGCGCCGGCAGTATCGATTGCACCGCGGGGGACCAGAAGGCACGCGCCGCACCGAAAACGCCGATGGCCAGGTACATCGGCCACAGCAGGTGCGTACCGGCCAGCGTCAGGCCCAGAAACGTTGCCACACAGACCGCTTCGAACCCGCAGGCAACGGCCGCGACCACGCGCCGATCGTGGTGATCGGCCACATGGCCACCCACCAGCACCAGCGCGACGAAGGGCACGAACTCGCTCAAGCCCACCAGGCCGAGCGCCAGTGGATCGCGGGAAATCGCATACACCTGCCAGCCCACCGCGATCGTGAGCATCTCCCAGCCGATGATGGCGGCCATGCGCCCGATGGCGAAGCGCGCAAACTCCGGATGGCGCAGCGCGGCGAGCGTTGTGCCCCACCCGCCAGTACTCAACCGGGCACCGCCGGTTTGCGGATGGCGTGCCACTCGCGCCATGCCGCCAGCAGCACGCCGAGGATGGCCGGTCCAATGAAGAGCCCGACCAGACCAAATGCGGCCAGGCCACCCAACACGCCAAAGAGCACAATCAGAAACGGCGCACGCGTGGTGTTGCTGATGAAGATCGAGCGCACCACGTAGTCGAGCCAGCTCATGACCAGCAGGCACCAGAGCAGGAGCGCTACGGCCGCGAAGGTTTTGCCGATTGCCACGAGCCACAGGATGATCGCGGCCCACACCACCATCGCGCCGAAGGGCACGATCGCGGCCATCGCCGTCACTGCGGCCGCCATGATGGGGGCGCGTACGCCAGCCATCCAGTAGGCCACGCCGCCGAGGATTCCCTGGACTAAGGCCGAGAGCACCAGGCTGATCAGTACCGCTTTGAGCGTCTGGCCCATGGCCTGCAGGTAGACCTGTGCGCGCTCGCCCAGATACTCCCGCACCATCGCGCTCACCTTGCGGGCGATGCGATCCCCATCGAGATACAAAAAGAACATGCTCACGACGGTGATAAACAGCTTGCCGGCGTTGCGCCCCAGATTGCCCAGCACCGCCGCGGCATTGCCACTGAGCGAACTGAACAGGCCATGCAGTGAATCATGCAACCACTGCGGATCGCGCAGCATGCGCTCGTTGAAATCCTGAAATATCGGGCCCACCAGCGGCAGGTGCAGCAGCGAGTCGGGCAACTGCACGCCCCCGGCCAGCAGCGGTGCAAAATCACGGTACAGCTGCGCCAGCTCCGAGCGCAACATCATCAGCAGCAGCGCCATCGGCACGATGACCGCAGCGGTCAGCGCCAGCGTCATCAGCAATGCCGCTGCGGTTCGGCTGCCACCGAGCAGGCGGATGCTACGCAGATAAAGCGGCCAGCTCACATAGCAGAGGATGCCGGCCCAGATCACCGGCACAATGAATGGGCGCAGTACCGCAAAGCCCAGCAGCAGCAGGGCCGCGAGCACCATGCCGGTCAACGTGCGGCGCAGCCATGGTTCAGGCATCTGCGAGTCCAGATCAGCCTCCCGAGCCGTGCTCTGCTGCCTCGGCAAAGCGCACGATGTGCGCGGCGCTCTGCTGCGGCTGCTCGTGGTGCAGCAGGTGACCGGCGGGGCTCACGCACTGGATGTCGGCCCGCGGGATCGCTGCAGCGAAGCGCTCCAGCAGCCCGGGGCCGGCCCGGTGCACTAACTCCGAGTCACTGCCATAGAGTAGCTGCACGGGGATGCGGATCTGCGCCCAGCCCGACTCGATCTGCGCGCGCGTGTAGCGCACCGGGGAGCTCAGCTGCAGGCGCGGATCGGCGATCATTTCAAAACCCTCGGCATGCGGGCGGGTCCAGACCTTGGCCAGGTACAGTGCATGGGAAGCCGGCAACGCCGGGTTGCGCCGCTGGAGCATGCGGGCCAGCTCGGCCACGCTCGCGTAGTGCCGGGCCAGTGGCGGGCTACGCAGCTGCTCGAGCCAGCTGCCAATGTGGGCGGTAAATTCCTCGGCCCGGATCTCGGGCATGCCAAAGCCCTCGATGTTCACCAGCCACGCCAAGCGCTCGGGACGGATCGCCGCATAGAGGCTGGCGACCATGCCGCCTAAGCTGTGGGCGATCACGCGCCAGGGCGCCGCCGGGCCCAGCGCATCAAGCACTGCATCCAGCTCGGCCAGGCGCTCGGCAAACCAGTAGCGCTCCGCGCGCCAGGCGCTGCTCCCGTGCCCGCGCCAGTCGATGCCAAGGAACGACCAGTGCTCCGGAAGTTCATCAACCAGCAGCTGCCAGCCCGCAGCGCAGTCCATCCACCCATGCAACAGCAGGCAGGGCAGCCCGCTGTCCGAGCCCCAGCGGGTGAGCGCGATGCGACCCTCGCGCGTCTCGAGCATCTCGGTGCGCGCCGCGCGCCGCGGCTGATAGCCATCGGCTTCAGGCGCGCGCGTGGCAGAGGGCTGCGGACTTTGCATCAGCTGCCGAGGAACATCCGGTACGCCGGATTGTTGGTCTCTTCGCTGTAAGGAAAACGCAGATCATTCAGGTGCTGCAGGAATTCGGCGCGCTCGGCCCGCGGCACCTGGATCCCGGCCAGCACGCGCCCGTAGTCCGAGCCGTGATTGCGGTACTGGAACAGACTGATGTTCCAGTTGGTGCCGATGGCCTGCAGGAAGCGTAGCAGTGCGCCGGGCCGTTCCGGGAACTCGAAGCGATACAGCAGCTCATTTTCAATTGCGGCCGCACGGCCGCCGATCATGAAGCGCACATGGAGCTTGGCGACCTCGTTGTCGCTCATGTCGATGACGGCGTATCCGGCCTCGCGCAGCTGCGTGCCGATGCGCTGGCATTCCTCGCGCCCCTGCGAGAGCTCGAAGCCGAGGAAAATGTGCGCCTTGTCGGTGCCCTGATAGCGATAGTTGAATTCGGTGATGCTGCGTTGCCCGAGCTGCTCGCAGAAGTGCAGGAAACTGCCCTGCTGCTCCGGGATCTCCACCGCGAAGAGGGCTTCGCGGCCCGCGCCGAGATCGGCGCGCTCGGCAATATGACGCAGCCGATCGAAGTTCATGTTCGAGCCGCTGTTGATCGCGACAAAGCGCTGGTCGCGGCATTTCTCCCGCGCCACGTAGTGCTTGATGCCGGCCACAGCCAGCGCCCCGGAGGGCTCGACGATCGAGCGCGTGTCCTCGAAGATGTCCTGGATTGCCGAGCAGATCTGGTCGGTGTTTACCAGCACGATCTGATCGACATAGCGCTTTGCCATCTCGAAGGTCTCCTCCCCGACCCGGCGCACGGCCACGCCATCGGCGAATAGCCCGACCTTATCGAGTGTTACGCGGCGCGCCGCGCGCAGCGATTCATACATCGCAGCGGCATCCTCGGGTTCGACACCGATGATCTTGATCTTCGGATACAGCTGCTTGACGTAGGCGGCGATGCCCGCGATCAGTCCGCCGCCGCCCACCGGCACGAAGATCGCATCGATATCACCGCGCGACTGATGCACGATCTCCATGCCGATCGTGCCCTGGCCCGCGATCACATCCGGATCATCGAAGGGATGGACAAAGGCAAGGTTGCGCTGCCGCGCCAGTAGCACCGCATGATCGTATGCGCTGTCGAACATGTCCCCGTGCAGGACCACTTCGCCGCCCAGGTCGATGACCGACTGGACCTTGATCGCGGGCGTGGTCTGCGGCATCACGATCACGGCCGGTATCCGCCGGTGCCTGGCAGCCAGCGCGACCCCTTGCGCATGATTGCCCGCCGAGGCGCAGATCACGCCGCGCTCGGCTACCGAGGCCGAGAGGTGCGCGATCTTGTTGTAGGCGCCACGCAGCTTGAAGGAGAAGATCGGCTGCAGGTCCTCGCGCTTGAGCAGTACGCGGTTGGCCAGGCGGCGCGAGAGCCGCGGCGCCTCCTCGAGCGGCGATTCGATCGCCACATCGTAGACCTTGGCCTTGAGAATGCGCTGGAGGTAGTCGTCGCTCATGGAGCAGAAGCTTAAGGCATTAGCAGGGGCTTTGCCCGAGCGCCACCGGGCCTGTGCCGGCGGTTCAGCCGCCTGGTTTAAACACGAAACGAAATTCGGTGCTGCCAATCGTCAGCAGATCACCTTCGCGCAGTGCCTGTCGACGCACACGGGCGCCGTTGATATACACGCCGTTCGTGCTGGCCAGATCCTCCACCACCGTACCCTCGGCAGTGAGCAGCAGTACTGCGTGGTGACGGCTGACCGAGGGACTGTCGATCTGGATCGCATTATCCGGCGTGCGCCCGATCGTTGTGCGTCCGGTCAGTACGTGCGCAATGTTGGTCGCACCCGAGCGGCGCACGAGCAACGGGCTGCCCGGCATCGTGCGCCGGCGCGCCTCGGCCTGTAATCGCACCACCTGCTGCTCGCGCTCCTGCAAGGCACTCGAGAGCTTCTCGATCTCGGCACGCAGCGCGAGCTCCTCGCCGGCGCTGCCGGCAGCACGCGCCGGGCGGGAGCGCAGATGAGACTCGAGTGTGTCGTTTTGCGCCTGTGCTTCCTGGAGCCGACGCTGCGTGGATTCAAGGTCGGCCTGCGCCGTGCTGAGCTGACGGTGCACCAGGCGGATCATCTCCCCATGATCGTTCAGCTCCTGCTCGAGCGCTGTGATGCGCTCATTGGCAGCGGCAAGCTCCGCCGCCGGTACGCTCGGGGCCGGCTCCGCCGCGGCTGGCGCAGTCGCGCTGGCAGCCGCCGCCGGCTTGAGCTGGCCCTGCAGCTCAAGCACGTGCTGCTCGGCTAGCTGCGCCCGGCCGTTGGCTTCGGCCAGCTGATGCTGCAAATCATCCAGGGAGCTGTCGAGCTTGGCGATGCGCCGCCGATCCACGCCGGCGGCGCTGAAGGCCGTGTTCAGCTGCTGCTCAAGCTTGGCGATCTGCAGCTCGCGCTCGCGCAGACGGATATCGGCATCGTGGAGCATGTCATCGAAGATCTGCCGGCGTGCTTCGAGCGTGCGCAGCGATTCGAGGTAGCGCTCGGCGCGCACATGCAATTCGCCTGGCGCACTCGCGCGCTTGGTGGGCGGCAGTACGGTCGGGGCGCCGGCCAGCGGCGATTGCACCTCCTGCAGTCGCGCCTCGAAGGCGCGCAGTTCGGCGGCGCTGCGATCGGCACGCACCAGCAGCTCGCGCTGCTCAGTGCGTGCGGCGCTCAGCTGGACGCTCAGCGCACCGGCCTGGTCCTGCAGCTCGCTGATATGGCGGTCGCGCACGTTGAGCTGCCGCTCGTACTCGTGCAGTTCTTCGCTGCGTCCCTGCACGCGCTCCTCGAGTTCGCCCAGGCGCACGGTCAGCGCGTGAACCGTCTGCTCAAGACTCTCGCGCGCTGCCAGCGCGGCGTCGCGCGCCGCTTCGGCGGCGCTCAGGGCGGCGATGCCGGCCTCGCTTTCAGGCGTCGGCGCAACCCAGGTGGCCGTGTCCGACATATCGGGGGCGGTGGCCTCAAGATCGGTGAGTCCGGGCATCACGGCGGTCCGCTGCAATTCCTCTGCCGCAGTTTCGTTCTCGTTGTCCTGGAGTTTCTTCATGGCGCTGCGTATCAGTTGTTATCAAGCCCAAGAGTGTCGCGAGCGGGCCAGTTTAACGCCCGTGCGGCCTTTACTTCATAGCCAGAAAATCGATCAATCGCTGCCACGCCGGCTCAGCCACCGTACGCGCGCCCGGCTCGCCGATCAGGCCCAGCTCCAGCTGCAGTACCGCCAGTCCTGCCGGCGGCGCCAGGCTTCCGGCAGCCGACAGCACCAGTTTGCCCACCACGGGCCGGCGCGCTTCGATCAGCGCCAGGGCAACCGCGCCGCCGCTGCCGTGAGCGATAATATGCAGGCGCCGGAAGCGCATCGAGTCCAGAAAATCGGTCAGTGCACTGCCCAGATCCGTGGCCCCGGCGCCTGGCGGTGCGGCATCTGACTCTCCCGAGCCTGGCAGGTCCGGCGCGTAGATCGAGCGGTCGCGCCCGAGTGCCAGCAGCAGCCCGTAGAAGGCCCGGCCGGACCCCGGCGCACCCGGAATGCACAACACCGTCGTGGCCTCATCAAAGCCACCCCCGGGTGGCATGACATGGTGCACATGCAGCTGGCCAAAGCGGCATTCAAAATAGGCCCGGCGCACGCGCAGCGCGCCGGCAGCGGCCGCATCAGCGTGCGCTGCTGACCTGCTCTCGAATGAAGGGATCATTTGGCAAGCATACCAATCTGCCGTGGAAAAAAGCGCCCGCCGATGGGCCCTAAAGCCGACCCGCAGCGGCGTTGCCCAGGCAGCTTTGCCGCACTGCCAACTGTGCACCGGATTGGATGCGGTCAGCGTCGCAAAGTGGGCAGCGGCTGATTGACGCTGCCGGTGGAGTTCAGGTTCTATCTGGAACAATGTACCTAACTCGCGCTGTCGGGCTCCTCATCGCCGTGCTGGCGACCACGCTGGGCCTGGCCGGCGAGCCTCCGGCTGCCGCAGACCCTGCCCTTCCCGATGCCGCGACCCTGCAGGCGGCCCATGCGCGCGTGGGCACCATCACGATCAGGCCGCGCCAGATCTTCGATCTCAGTGACCCGCACGAGAACGGGGTGTTGTATCGCCTCGCTGACCGGCTGCACGTGCGCTCGCACCAGGCGGCGATACGCGCCCAGCTGCTGTTTCGCAGCGGCGATCTCTATGACGCCCGGCTGCTCGAGGAGACCGAGAGAAATCTGCGCCAGCTGCCTTACATACGTGAACCGCATGTGCGGGCCACCGCCTGGCATGACGGCGTGGTTGACGTCGATGTGGAAACCTACGATGTCTGGACGCTGCAGGTGGGGCCAAGCCTCAGCCGTTCGGGAGGCACCAACAGCACCAGCATCGGCGTGGCCGACGACAACATCCTCGGTTACGGCAAGCAGCTCGGGATTGGCTGGTCGAGCACCGTGGACCGTACTGGCACGTACATTGCGTGGAATGATCCGAACCTGCTCGGATCGCATTGGACGGATACGGCCGTCTGGCTGACGAATTCGGATGGCTACAGCCACGGGCTGCAGCTGGCGCTGCCCTTTTATCAACTCGCCAGCACGCACAGCTATGGCCTGTTGCTCTCGGACACCGTGGAGACCGACACCCGCTACCGCCTCGGTCTGGCCTACGATGATTACCAGCACGACATCCATGCCGCCAACATCTACGCCGGCTGGTCGAGCGGACTGGTGGATGGCCGCTCATGGCGCCTGAGCGCCGGCGTGCAGGCCCAGAATGATGAATTCGCAACGCCCCCGGGCGACACGACGATCGGGCCACTGCCCGCTAACCGCAATCTGGTCTACCCCTACCTCATGCTGGCGCTGGTTACCGACCAGTTTGCCGTGACGCGCGATACCAACCGGATTGCGCGCACCGAGGATCTGCAGTTTGGCTGGAATGGCATGCTGCAGCTGGGCTGGTCGACCCCCTCCCTGGGCGCCGATCGGGCCGCCGGGATCGTCAATGGACAGCTCAGCTACGGCGCGCGGCCGACCGCGACCATTGATAACTTTACCGTGCTGACTTACAACACCCGGCTCCAGGATGGCCAACTGGTCGATGAGCATACGGGCGCTCAGGACACCTTCTACTGGCGTACCTCCGAGCGCACGCTGTTCTACTTTCTCGCCAGCGCCGATACCGGCCGCAACGTCGATCTGGATCATTACGATCTGCTGGGAGGCGACAGCGGCCTGCGTG
>Ga0302229_10003488_pt1 | contig 10906 bp, 5 predicted proteins | sample II_Palsa_N1_3_FD_193518 | JGI IMG/M metagenome (GOLD analysis project Ga0302229, IMG submission 193518) | Peat permafrost microbial communities from Stordalen Mire near Abisko, Sweden - II_Palsa_N1_3 | ecosystem: Environmental > Terrestrial > Soil > Palsa > Peat permafrost | place: Sweden...
GCGAAGGGCTCGCTCGGCACGAAGCTCGCGCCATCGCCCTCCGAGTAGCCCTCGAAGCGTCCCGCGTGCGTGCCGGTACGCGAGCCGACGACGCTGATCCCACTGAGGTCGCCTTTAGGAACACCCAGGAAGCTGATCTGCGTCTGCGGCGAGGCGTCGCGACTTCCCGGCAGCGGGGAAACCGTCACAGATCCAGCAAGCGTCGCGGAGGTATTCAATGTCGTTGGTTCGCAAGCCGGTGCCGACCCGGCCGCACGAGCGCGCCGCATCGCGTCCGTCGATCCGCTCCCTCTGGCAGACTGAGAGCGATCGGCGGAGCCGGCCACCTTCCCAGAGTAGGAACCGCCACCGGGGGACCGAACCACGCCGTCAGACTGCGCCGCAGAGACGCCTGGGACGGCGAGCGCCAACCCCAGCAACGCCGTAAGGCCAACGATCGGGACGCGCACAGCGGGCATGAAACCAGATAAGAAGACAGACAGGCGCACCTTCCTCAAGAAGGGCGCGATCGCGGGCGGCCTGCTGACGGGCGCGGGCGTTGCGATCGCCGGTTGCGGCAGCACCAGTGACGGGGCGCAGACGCGGCCGAGCGGAGCCCCCCTCGCCCAACCGGCACGACGCGTGGCACCTACGACCGCGGCCGTTCGGCGTCCGAACATCCTCGTGATTATGGTCGACCAGCTGCGCTTCCCGCAGTGGTTCGGCCCGACCCCGGGGGGTGGCGTCAGCCTGCCTGGAAATCTCCAGCGCCTGCGCCGCGGTGCGGTCTCCTTCGGCCGGCATTACACGGTCTCAAACGACTGCACACCGGCCCGCTCGGCAATGCTGACTGGGCTGTACACGCATCAGACGGGCTGCATGATCACGGGCGGCAGCACCCTGGACCCTGGCTTTCCCACCTGGGGGACGATGCTGCGCGAGCACGGCTACCACACGTGGTGGTACGGCAAGTGGCACCTCACCCATCACGACAACAAGTGGACGCAGGCGACGGGCCGTCCGCTGCTAGAGGACTACGACTTCTCGGGAGGCACCTATCCCTCGCCCGACGGCGGCCCTGGCCAGGGCTTCAGGGTAGACCCCGAAATCGCGCGCCAGTTCGGCGACTGGTTCGCTGCGGAGGGGGGCAGTGAGCCCTGGTGCACCACGGTCTCGTTCGTCAACCCGCACGACATCGCCTGGTGGTACAAGTGGACCGACCGCGTTCCGGCCGAGGCGAGCGCCCCGCCCGTCGTCGGGCGCCTGCCCCCGAATTACGAGACGCCCGAGCTGCTGATCGAGCGCAACAAGCCACTGCTGCAACGCACCTTCCAGGACACCTCCGCCGCGTCGTTCGGGCCGGTCCCCTTCACAGGCCCGGAAGCGACGGAAAAATGGCTGGAATTCCTCAACCTCTACGCCCAGATCCAGCGCGACGTGGACCATCACATCGGCCGGGTGCTGCGCGCGCTGCAGAGCCGCCCGGAGGTGGCGGAAAACACGGTGATCGTGTTCACCTCCGATCACGGCGAGTACGGCAGCTCACACGGCCTGCGCGGCAAGGGCGCCTCCGCGTATGAGGAGGGCATCCGTGTGCCGTTGCTCGTGAAGGATCCCCGCGGCGTGCTCACCAGCTCCCCCGAACGCGTCCGCGAGCAGCTCACCTCGAGCGTCGACCTCGCGCCGCTGCTGCTCACGATCGGCAGTGGATCCGATGATTGGCGCCGCGAATCCCACTACTCGCACCTCGCCGGCCGGGCCGACCTCGCCGCGATCCTCGCCGACCCCGCGGCGCCTGGACGCCCCTACGTGCTGCACGCAACCGATGAGATCGTGACCGAGTACGCGATCGAGCCCTACGCGGCCGATGCGCCGCTGCACGTGGTCGCGCTGCGCACGCCCGCGGCGAAGCTCGCGACGTACTCGAACTGGCCCGCGCAGGGCATCGAACCGCTCTTGCTGGGAGAGGAACGCGAGCTGTATGACTACACCACCCACAGCGGGCGCCTGGAGCTGCACAACAGCGCCGGTGTGAGCGCTCTGGAGGAGCCGCTGCGGGCGGAACTCGGCCGCGCCTTCCGGCAGGAGCTGCGGGAGCCGCTGCCGCCGCGCCTGACCGCAGCGCACGCGCGCGGCTTCGCCGACTATTTCTCCACCGCCAAGCATGCCGTCGCGGAAGCGGCCGCGCGGCGCAAACGCCGCTCCGAACGCGAAGGCGAGCCGGGGGAAGGGCCGCTCGGGTTGAGACCGTTCGGGGTTCGGCCGCCGAGAAGCCCGAGATCGCGCGGCGGCTGAGAAGCTCGAGATCGCGCGGCGGCGAGAAGCTCGAGACCGCGCGGCGGCGAGAAGCTCGAGACCGGGGGAGAAGTGTTCACTTTAGAGACTGCGTAGAACTATGGTTACACGCAGTCTCTAAAGTACAACAACCTTCCCGCCCTCTTTATCTTCAAATTGTCAGCCCTCGATCGTGTGCGACGTGCCGAGCACCGCGCCGGAGGCGCTCAGCGCCTGCACGGCGAAGTACCGCCCGGCCGCGGCGCCGGACAGCGGGATCGCTGTCTCGAAACCCGCCTTCGCGGCGCTCCCGACCGGCGCGAGAGCGCTCGGCGATGATCCCGCCAGCACCCGCCACGAAGTGAGTTCTGTGGCCCCGTTCCAGCTCGCGTAGACGGTCGCGCCGCCGGCGGATCCACCGGAGCTCGACGCCACCACGGCCAGCCTCGGCGGTTCAGCCGGCTGCCCGCTCCACGGGAGCGCGAAGGTCCGGTAGGACTCCCAGTCCGGCGGCAGGTGAGCGTTGAACAGCACCTGCCCGGCGGGGTTCACCTCCGAGAGGTAGCCGGCCTGACCCCAGCCCACCATCCAGTCTCCGTTCGCCAGCGTCTGCACGTTGCCCTGGCTGCCGGCGACGAGCGGATTCTGATGCTCGTAGCTGCGCACGAGCGTCGCGGTCATCGTGGCCGGATCGAGCGCCAGTTCGATCGCGCGCGATTGCGGGTGCACCGCCGGGAAGGCACCGTTGTCGAAGAACGTGATCGCGCCGTCGGGCTGCTGGCGCGCGTCGTGCTGCCACGCCGTCGCCGCCCCCGGGCCGAGCTTGAAGCTCGAATGCTTGCCGCCCAGCTGCCAGCGCACCTGCCCGGTTTTCGGATCGACGTCGTAGGCGGCCCAGGTGTTGCGCGAGTCGACCAGCAGATCGCCGTTTAGCTCGGTGTCGATCGAGTTGATGTGAAAGTAGTCGAACGGTTCCCCCTTGCTCGCGGACGCGGCCGACGCGTACGAATTAGCCAGGGGCACGTGGTCGAGGCTGTGCCACTCGTACATCACGAGGCCCGTCTTCAGGTCGATCTCCTGCAGCAGCGTATCCGCGATCGCCCCGTCCTTGGGACCGCCGACCGATGCCAGGTTGCAGTCGATCGCGTCATAGACGGTGATCCACGCCGTCCCTTGAGGAGTGATCTGGAATTCGTGCAGGTCCGGTTGATAACCATTCCCGGCACGAACGACCGCCACGGTCTGATAGGCGCTGTTCGCGATCACCTCGCCCGCCGTCTTTGAGCCATCGGCGATCAGGGGATCCTGCCACCAGGTGAGCACGGGCCTGCCTTCGTACTGCTGCACGCGCAAGTTCGCAGCGCGCGTACCGGCGGGGGACAGCGATTTGAACCAGATCAGTTCTCCGTGTTCGCCCAGGATCATCGGGCCGTACTGACCGATCCCGGAATATGGAGCGAGGAACAGGTCACCGCCCGTCGCGCTCTGCGCCTTGGCGGACACCGTCACATCCGGTGGGCGCAGTTCCGGGCGCGAGTGAAAGCTCTGATATTCCTTCGGCGCGGGCGCCGGCGCCGAGCTCGGGCTCGTGCTCTCAGTGACGTCCGCGGACCCCGGGTCGTCGGGCACGGCCACAGTGAAGCTCCATGCGAACGGGGTGCTCTTGCCGGCTTCGCTCAGCACGGCGTGAACGGTCACGAGCTCGCCTGGGTCGAACGGTCGCTCGGGCACGAAGCTGGCCCCGTCGCCTTGGGAGTAGGCGAGCAGGTGCCCGGCGTGCGCACCGCTGTGCGCACCCTTCACGACGACTCGAGACAACTCGCCGGCGGCAACACCGAGGAAGCTGATCTGAACAGTGGTGGAGGCGTCCCTGACGCCGGGGCCGGGCGAGACCGTCACGCGCGCGCCGGCGAGCGCCGCGGACACGTTGAGCACCGGCGGCTCGCAACTCGGACTCGCCGTGCTCGCGCCGGCGTCGTCCGTGCTCGCGCCGGCGCATCCGGAGGCGAGCATCGCGAGCCCGAGCGTCGCCGCAAGACCGGCCGACAGCGCGCGCACGATCAGGCGGTACAGATCGACGGCCACAGGCGAGCGGGCACTAATCCTTGACCGTGTGCGAGGTCCCGAGCACCGCACCGCTTGCGTCGAGCGCCTGCACGGCGAGGAACGTAGCGCCCGCCGGCACCGAGATCGTCGTCTGGAAACCTGCCTTCGCGGCGCCGGCCACCGGTGCGAGGGCGCTCGCCGAGGCGCCCCCGAGCACGCGCCAGGAGGCGACGTTCGTGGCTCCGTTCCAGCTCACCGCGACCGCGGAGCCCGCCACCGCCACCGACGGCAGGCCCGGCGCCTGGGCGCTCCAGGGGTCGAGATAGGTGCGGAAGCTCTGGACGTTCTTACCGAGCGTGCCGTCGAGCAGCACGTGGCCTGAGGGGTCGTACTCGGTGAAGTTCGGCAGCCCGCCGTAGCCCATCAGCCAGTTGCCGGATGTGTTTTCGCTCAGGGACAGGTTCAGCAGATTTCCCTGGCTGGAGGCGAGCAGCGTTTTCGACGGGTTGGTGAACTGCTTGACGAGCGTCACTGTCCCGTTGGACGTGTTCGGATCCAGCAGCAACCCGCGCGACTGCTTCTCCTTGGGCGGATCGGAGCCGTTGTCGAACACCGAGATCAATCCCCCCGGTTGCCATTCGGAGTCGTGCTGCCAGTAGAAGCGTGTGCCCGCGGCGAGCTTGAAGCTCGAGTGGCTGCCCCCCAGCCGCCAGATGATCGACCCCGTGTGCATATCCACGTCGTACAGCGTCCAGGTGTTGCGCGAGGACAGCAGCACCTGCCCCGGCTGGTCGGCGCCCGACCCCGCCGTCCCGCTCGCCGGTTGATCGGGGCCCGCCCCCCCCGGATCAATCGAGTTGATGTGGACGTAGTCCCATGGATAGCTGGCTTTGGGCGCCGGGTTATTAGATTCGCTGGGCGCGATGTGCCCGAGTGCGTGCCATTCCCACATCACTAATCCAGTCTTAATATCGATCTCCTCAACGACCGAGTCAGTCAGCACACCGTTTGCCTCTCCATGCGCTGAGGTGAGATTCATATGGATCGGGTCGAACATGTCGATCCACGCCGTCCCCTGTGGGGTGATTTTGATCACGTGTAGGTCGGCGTGATAGCCATTTCCCGCGTAGATCGTCGCCACATGCTGATAGGAGGTGTTGTAGATCTGATCCTCCCCCTGACCAAAGCCGACCTCGAGGATCCTCCCCTGCCACCAAGTGAGCACCGGCTTGCCTTCGTACTGCTGAACCTGGAAGTTGGTCGCGTCATCGCCCTTTGGCAGCGGGTGAAACCACACCAGACCGCCGTTCTGTTCGGAGATCATTGGCCCCGGCGTGCCCTTGCCCTGATAGGGGGCCTGGAACAGATCCCCAGGGCTCGCACCTGCCTTGGCGGGCGTGGTGACCTGAACCGTCGAGGGGGTCAGTTCGGGCGCCGAGCTGTAGTGCTGGATCGCGTTTGGGTTACCGGGGTTGATCGGGAACTGCGTCTGGCTGACCGTGTCCTGGTTGGCGATCGTGAAGCTGGTGCTGAGAGTCTGCGTCGACCCGCCGGAGTCGAGGAGGGCATGGACGCTCACGCGCTCCCCAGTCTTGAAGGGGTGCGACGGCAGAAAGCTCTCGCCCGTCCCAGTCGAGTACGCCCGCAGGCTGCCCCCGTGACTGCCGCTGCGCGACCCAACGACGTGCACGTCCGACACCTGGGTGCCGGCCCCGCCGAGGAAGCTGATCTGGGTCGCGGGGGAGGCGTCCGGGGTGCCCGGCAGCGGCGAGACGGTCACCGCATTCGAGGAGGCGCTCACGGCCGCATCGGCGTCGAGCACGTCGGAGGTGGCCGAGGTGCCGCCGCAGGCAGACAGCGCGATTGCGGCCGCCACCGTGGCGAGCACGGCCCCTGCCGGGCCTCGCCTGCTCATCGGATCGCGTCTGACGCGCGCGCGACTGTGGCGAGGAGGATCGTCATCGAGCCGCAGTCTAGTTACCGTTCTGGCGCGAAGAGCCGGCTGGATGCGATCACCCGGCCGCCGGCGTCCAGCGCCTGGACCTCGAAGCTTTCATAGCCCTGCGGCACGCCGATCGCCGTCTCGAACCCGGACCTCGAGGCGCTCGCGACCACGGTCATCCGGCCGGCGCCGGCCGCGGCCAGGACCCTCCAGGACATGACCTGGGTGGCGCCGTTCCAGCTTGCGTACACCGTGGTCTTGCCCCCGGTTGTGCGGGCCGCGCCCACGGGCTCCGAGAGCGGCAGACCGACCCACGGCTCGACCATCGATCGGTAGCTGAGGTTAGGCCCCGGTAGCTCTCCTTCGAGCAGCAGCTCGCCGGATCGGCTGTACTCGGAGAAGTACCGTTCCGAGCCCCAGCCGATGAACACGTTGCCGTTTCCCAGGGGCTGGGTGTCGCCCATGTATTCGGATTCGAACCCGCCGCTGCTCCCGTACTGGGCCACGAGCGTCGCCGTGAACGTGTCCTGGTTCAGCTCGAGGACGAGGCCGCGAGACGGTCCCATCGCCGGGACGGAGGTGCCTCCGCCGGTGAGCTGGCAGCAGTGATCGTCGAACAGGGTGACGGTCGAATCAGAACGCCCGCCCACCCCCAGCTTCACGTCGTGCTGCCACTGGAAGGCTGCGCCCGAGCCGAACTTGAAACTCGAATGCTTGCCGCCGAGAGTCCACTCGATCTTTCCGGTTTCCGCGTCGACGAGGTAGGCGGCCCACATGTTGCGCATCGAGACGAGAAAGGTGCCGTTGGCAGTGAGGTCGATCGAGTTGACGTGGTAGGCGTCCCAGGGGAAGCCGTTGGTCGGAAGCGAGGCGTGGGAGTCGCCGAGCGGGATGTGGTCGAGCGCGTCCCAGTTGCGGATCAGCTTGCCGGTCTTGAGGTTGTACTCCTGCACGGCCGAGTCGACCAGCGCGCCGTTGTAGGCGCCCCCGTACTTGGAGAGGTCCATCGGTATGTTCTTGTTCGCGGTGACCCAGGCGTCTTCTCCTGAGATCAGGAACTCGTGGAGGGTGAGCACCCAGCCGTCGGTGGCTTTGAGCCTCGCGACCGTCTGGTAGTGCTGGTTGACGACCACGTCTTCGCCGGTTTCGGTGGCGCCGGTGTTTGTCACGCGGCCCTGCCACCAGGCAAGCGCCGGCTTACCTTCATAGGTCTGCAGGCTCAGATTGACGGCGACGACCTTTTCCGGCACGGGCTGGAACCAGACCGGTTGCAGGCGGCGGTCGAGGATCAGCGGTCCGCTCTGGCCGATGATCGGAGGTTCGTTGAGATCGTAGAAGTTCGTCGTGAAGATGTAGCCCGGAGCGAGGCTGCCGGCGGACGCGTGCTTCGTGCTGCGGATCACGGGCGGATGCAGCGACGGCTCGGTGACGAAGCTGTATGCACCCTTGGTCGTGTATGCCCCGATCGGTGCGCCTACAGAGCCCGCGAACGCGACCGTGAGCGCGATGAAACACGCCAGCACGGCGCCGATCGCGAGCGCAAAGCGCCGGGGAGCCGCACCCAGCGCAGCGTCGGGCCGGGGGAGCGCGGTGAACGTGATCACCGCCGCCACCGCCGCCAGGCCAGCGCCGATCAGGTAGGCGAGCCGGAAGCCGTCGGTCAGCGCCTGTGCCACCTGCTGGCCCGAGCCGATCAGATGGGTGGTGCGCTGGGTCGCGAGCGTGATCAGCAGCGCAAGGCCGAGGCCGCCGCCCACCTGGCGCGAGGTGTTGACAAGGCCCGACGCGAGCCCGGCCTGCCCCTGCTTGGCGCCCTGGGTGGCGGCGATCGTCGAGGGAACGATCGACATCGCGATGCCCGCCGCCGTAAGCACGCCGGGGATCAGCACGTACACGATCGGGCTGCCGCTGGATCCGATCCTCGTGAACAGCAGCAGCCCGCCGGTCATCATGATCAGCCCGCCGCCGAGCACCGGGCGCACGCCGAAGTGGCTCACCAGTTTTCCCGCGCGCGAGGCGACCAGCATGATCGTCAGCGTCATCGGCAGGAAGATCAGACCAGTGTGCAGCGGCGAGAGACCCAGCACCTGCTGCAGGTAGAGAGAGCCCACGAACCACATCGGGAACAGCGCCGCGCTGAACAGCAGGACGATCGTGTTGGTAACTCTCAGGGGCTTGGTGAGCTCTTTGAAGGGGATCAGCGGCGCGGACGCCACGCGCGACTCGATCACGCCGAAGATCCCAAGCAGGACCGCGCCGAGGGCGATCGGGCCGAGCGCGGCAAACGTGTCCCAGCCCTTCAGGCCCGCTTCCACGACCCCATAGACGAGCACCATCTGACCGATCGTCAACGTCAGCGCGCCGGCCAAGTCGAAGGGGGCGGCATCCGGCCCTCGGCGGCGCTCTGCCACAACCGCGTAGGCCACCAGCGCAGCGGCGATCGCGATCGGGGGGTTGATCAAGAGGACCCAGCGCCAGCTGAGCACTTCGGTGATGATCCCTCCGAGCAGCACTCCGGCCGCGCCGCCGAGGCCGTTCATCGCCGCCCACAGGCCGATCGCGCGGTGGAGCTTCGGCCCCGGCGGGAACGACGCGGTGATGATCGCGAGCGAGGTCGCAGCCATCAGGGCGCCGGCGAAGCCCTGCAGCGCGCGCGCGGCGACGAGCACCCCCTGGTCGGGCGCTGCGCCCCCGGCGAGCGAGGCGAGCCCGAACAGGAGCAGTCCGATCACGATCATCCGGCGCTGCCCGAAGCGATCGGCGGCGCGGCCGCCGAGCATCAAAAACCCGGCGAACGTGATCGCGTAGGCGTCGACGACCCATTGCAGATCCGGCGAGGAGAAGCCGAGGCTCGATTGGATCGAGGGCAGCGCGACGTTGACGATGCTCAGGTCGAGGATCACCATGAACTGCGCCACGCAGCACACGGCCAGGAGCCACGCCGAGCCCCCGCCCGCGCCCTGCTTGCTCTCGACCGGCGGTGTCTGCGGCGCCCCCGGGCTCGCCGTCGTCGCGGCGCTCATGAGGCCCTACCCAAGGGTTCGTTGGGAAATATCTGGTGGCGAACTCGGGGTGCTCGGATGGTGCAGGCCCGCAGCTGCGATTGATGCTGTGAACGCTTGGTAGGGTGAGCGTCCGAACCCTCGCGCGAGAACGATTGGAGCCCGGCCCATGAGAAGAACGCCACTGACCGCCATGCTAACGACAGCGGCCATCCTGGCGAGCACCGTTGCGGTGGCTGGGTGCGGCAGCAGCAGCTCTTCCTCGTCGACGACGAGCACGACGCCGACGACGAGCAGCACCCCAGCGACGACCACGACGACCACGCACAAGCACAAGTCCAAACCGGCCTACTGAGTCGCCGCCGACTCATCATCGCAGCGAGGCGGCGTAGCTGATCGGCTGGACCGTCTTTGAGGCGCCGAGCACGTGCCCGGCCGAGTCGAGCGCCTGCACCGCCAGATAGGCGTACTTCGCAGGCAGGGTCGTCGAACTCTCGAAGTCATTGCCGGCAGGGATCGTGGCCTGCGCTGTGAGCGATCCGGTGCGGTGGCCCGCGAGCACGCGCCAGGACGCTACTTCGGTGGCGCCGTTCCAGCTTGCGTGCACGATCGTCTCTTCGCCCGTGTTGTTCAGGGCGGCGACGACAGCGGGCGGGTTCAGCGGAAGCCCGCGCCAGGGGAAGCGGAAGGCCCTATAGAAGGCCATGTCGTAGGGCAGATGGGCGTCGAGCAGCAGCGAGCCGCCTTCGGCGTACTCACTGATCGCGGGCACCCCGCCGTAGCCCACGACGGTGCTCCCATCCGGGAGCGTCTGCATGTTGCCTTGGCTTGCGGCGAGTAGCGGCGCGTTTGGATGTGTGAAGGCGGAGACCAAACGCGCTTGATGGGTTTTGAAGTCAAGCGCGATCCGCACGGCGCGCGACTGGTGGTGGATCGGCGGGTTCGAGCCGTCGTCGAAGAAGGTGATCTCGCCGTTGCGCAGGACGCGGCCGTCGTGCTGCCACGCCGTTTCGGTGCCCGGCCCCATCTCGAAGGAGCTCTTCAGGCCGCCGAGGCGCCACAGGATCTTGCCGCTGCCACCTTCCAGTTGATAGCCCGCCCAGGTGCTGCGCGCCGAGATGAAGAGGTTCCCGTCGGGCTCCGGATCGATCGAGTTGATGTGAAACCAGTCCCACGGCGTCGTATCGGTCGGCGCTTCGACCTCGGACTCCGCGACGGCGACGTGGTCGAGGCTGTGCCATTCCCAGCGCACGAGCCCCGTTTTCATGTCGATCTCCTGGATCGCAGTGTCGGTGATCGTCCCGTCCTTTGAGCCTTTGATCGCGCTGAGCTCGCAGCGGATCGGGTTGAACGCGGTGATGTAGGCGACGTCATTCCGAGCGATCTGGAAATCGTGCAGGTCCGCCTTCAGACCGTTGCCGCCGGGCACCCTTGCGACCGTTTGATAGCTGGAGTTCATAACGATGTCTTCGCCCTGCCCAAAGCCGAGCTCGAGCACCTTGCCCTTCCACCACGTCAGGACCCGCCGTCCTTCGTAGGTCTGCTCGTTCAGGTTCTCCGCCGTTTCGCCCCCTCCCAGCTTGTCGAACCAGACGAGTCGTCCCTGTGGCGTGTAGATCAGCGGCCCGTACTGCCCTGGACCGGGTCCGTTGGTCGTGAGGAT
>Ga0302229_10003490_pt1 | contig 10904 bp, 6 predicted proteins | sample II_Palsa_N1_3_FD_193518 | JGI IMG/M metagenome (GOLD analysis project Ga0302229, IMG submission 193518) | Peat permafrost microbial communities from Stordalen Mire near Abisko, Sweden - II_Palsa_N1_3 | ecosystem: Environmental > Terrestrial > Soil > Palsa > Peat permafrost | place: Sweden...
ACATGTCGACCCGCTCGTTCGGTGCGTGGATTCTGTCCGCATCTAGTCCGACTGCGACGAAGACTAGCGGTGCGGCCAGGATGTCGGCGAGGTCGGCTTCCGGTCCGCTGCCGCCCTCACGGGTGAACAGCACCTGCGTGCCGAATGCGCGCTCCATGGCACGCAGGCCGGCCCGCACGGCCGGCGAGTCCATCGGCGCGAAGCATGGCCGCACACCGTGGCCGTCCGAGACCACAGCTGACTCGATGCCGGGCGGGGTGTGCTCCGCGACGTACTGGCGCAGCCCGGTGATGATGTCAGCTGGCTCCTGATTGGCGACGAGCCGGAACGACAGTTTCGCGTGCGCGCGGGCCGGCACGATTGTCTTGCCTCCGGGTCCGGTGTGGCCGCCCCACATGCCGTTCACCTCGGCGGTCGGCCGCGTCCAGACGCGCTCCAGCGTGCCGTAGCCGGCCTCGCCCGCGGCGGCCCCGCTGTTACCGGCCTCCGCCAGCCAGGCCTTCTCGTCGAACGGCAGTCTCCCGATGAGCTCGCGCTCCGCGTCGGACAGCGGCAGCACGCTGTCGTAGAAGCCGGGAATCGTGACCCGGCCGTCGGAGTCATGCAGCCCGGCCAGCAGATCAGCCATGACGTGCAGCGGGTTCGGCACCGCGCCGCCGAAGGAGCCGGAGTGCAGGTCACGCTCCGGGCCGCTGAGACTGACCTCGGCGTCGACCACGCCGCGCATTCCGACGCACATCGACGGAACGTCGGCCGCCCACATCGTCGTGTCCGACACGACGACGACATCGCAGGCCAGCCTGTCCCGGCGAGAGCGGAGCAGGTCGGCGAAATGCGGCGAGCCTGACTCTTCCTCGCCCTCGATCAGCAGCTTGAGCGTCACCGGCGGAGCGGTCGCGCCTGAGGCCGCGAGGCTGGCACGCAGCCCGAGAGCGTGGAACAGTACCTGGCCCTTGTCGTCGGAAGCGCCGCGGCCCAGCAGCAGCCCGTCTCGCTGCACCGGCTCGAATGGCGGGCTCTCCCATTCCTCCAGCGGCTCGACCGGCTGCACGTCGTGGTGACCGTAGACCAGCACCACCGGGGCCGCCGGGTCGGCCGACGGCCATTCGGCGAACACCGCCGGCAGCCCCTCCTGGCCGGGCTCGCCCGTTGGCCAGACCTCGGTGCCAGGAAATCCCGTGTCGCGCAAGAACGCGGCGAGCCACTCGGCTGACCGGCCGACGTCATCACGCCGGGCCGGGTCCGCGGAGATCGACGGTATGGCCAGCCACTGGCTGAGGGAACCGAAAAACTCTCCGGCGTGCTCCTCGATGTACTGGCGGACGTCCATGATGCTCCCTCGCAGCCGGGGTTCTGATCGCTGGCACACGCAGACGTGACTGGCGTCTGGTCACGATCGTAGTAGCGGGCTGGCCGGCGCGGCCGGGCTCAGGCCGGCGGCTGCCGTGACCGCGTCAGTCGCTACCATGGCGACCTCGGAGGCCCGGCGCGGGCGGCCCGCCGCCGGCTGGGGTAAGGCAGCCGACCCAAGGAGACCGATGAGCACCTGGACCGCGGCGGCCGTGCTGGCGGCGGCGGCTGACTGGGTGTGGATCCCGCCCGACGCAGAGCAGGTTGTCACCAGCGAGTATCAGCTGATCGCCTATCCCCCGCACTTCCAGCAGCCGACGCAGGTGGCGTGGTCAAGGGCTGCCAGGCCGGCAGGCGGGGTGGTCGACGCGGTACTCGCGCACGCCAGGGCGTGGGGCCGGGAAACGGTCTACTGGTGGATCCGGGCCGACACCAGGCCGGACGATACCGAGGCGGTACTCCAGTCACGCGGCGCGGTTCTCGCCGAGACCGTGCAGGTGCTGGCACACGAGCTGGCAGACGGGCTGCCCGGCCTCTCGCTCGCGGACGGGCCGCAGCCGGAGCTCGTCACGGACGAGCGCACGCTGCGTGCGAGCCACCTGGTCGCGGCGGAAGTATGGGACGAGCACCGGGAGCGCACTCCGGCTGTCATCGCCGGGGAGGTGGCCGGGCTGCGCGAGGAGCTGGCGGCCTGGACGAGCTTCCAGATCGTCGTGTTCATCGACGGAGAGCCTGCAGCGAGCGGCGGCTGCGGCATTGTCGGCGAGGTCGCCCGCCTGTGGGGAGCAGGGACGCGCTCCCGGTTCCGCGGCCGGGGCGCCTACCGCGCGCTGCTGGCCGAGCGCATGCGACTGGCGCAGGAGCACGGAGCGACACTGGCTCTGGTGAAGGGCCGGGTGGAAACCTCAGGGCCGATCCTGCGGCGGGCCGGGTTCACCGCTTACGGCGAGGAGCGCGCCTACTGCCTGGCGGTCCCGCCTGATTGAGGAGGAGCAGGATGATTGTCGCGTTCTCGGTAACACCACTCGGAGTCGGCGAGGACGTGGCCGACTACGTCGCCGACGCCGTCCGGGTGGTCCGCGCCAGCGGGCTGCCGAACCGGACAGATGCCATGTTCACCTCAATCGAGGGCGAGTGGGACGAGGTCATGGCGGTGGTCAGGGGTGCCTGCGACGCTGTGGCCGCGCGAGCGCCGCGGGTCAGCGTCACGCTGAAAGCGGACATCCGGCCGGGCGTGACCGGGGCGCTGGACGCCAAGATGGCCTCACTCGAACGCCACCTGGCGGAGTAGCAGGCTCCCGGCCCGCAGCTGCCGTCGGCCGGCTAGATCGGGTTCTCAGGGTGGTGGAAATCCCATTCCTGCAGGGCGGCCACGGCGAGCCAGTCCAGGCCCTGGCCCACTTCAGCCTCGATGCCGTGCGCCAGCGCTGCCATCGCCGCGGCGGCCGCGTAGCCGTCGGCCGCATCGGCTTCCCCGTTCTGCCCCTCGAGTGCGTGCACCAGCAGCTCCCTGGCCGCAGTGGCCCTGGCGGGCGCCTGACCGTAGGAATTCGCGAGGTGCGAGATGGCCCGCCGCACAACGCGCTCAGCGATGCCATCGCTCATGGCAACCCGTCGTTCCGTCACTTGCGTGCCTCCATCTCGTTGACCCGCGAATCTTACCCACAGGGCGGCCCTGCCCTGGCCGGCAGCATCGCCCGGCGGCTAGGCCGTGCGGGCCGCCGTCCACTCGGCGAGGGCCAGCCGGACTAGCTCGGCGTTGTCCGCGACATCCTGTCCGTCTGACCCGGACAGGATGTCCTCCAGGCCGATCCGCGTCGCCAGCCCGAGCTGGCCGGCGCGGGCGAGCAGCGGCCAGCAGCTGTCGTCTTCGCCGTGCAGCAGAACGGGCACAGTCACTCCGCCGGCCTGCAGCAGGCCGAGGATCTCATCGGCACGACCGGCTGCCTCAGCGGCGGAAACGCCGGAGATCTCGACCGGGATTCGCAGCCAGCCGCCGGCGCGCCAGGCGGCCTGCGCATCGGCAGCCGACCAGACGCCGGCCTCGGCCCCGATGCCGGCCCGCCCCAGCACAGCGGTCAGGTCCTGCCAGCCTTCCTCGCCCATATTGACCGACGCGAAGCCGTCCTGCTGCCGCGTGCAGGTGCAGCGACCCGGCTCCGGCCGCAACTGCGCTGGCAGCGGCCGCTGCCAGCTCGGCTGCCGTCACCGGCACGGCTGCGTGCTCAGCTGGTGACCGGCTTCCGTTCAGGCATGCCTGGACGGCGGCGATGCGATTGGTCAGGCTGCTCACTGAACGCTCCTTCTGGCCGCGTGGACGCTCCGCGACCGCGACCGGGAACAATGACAGTGCACGCCGTCGCCAGAAGAGGGAGCTGCATGCCGAACGAGCCGGTCCGCCATCCGGTGTTTGCACGTCTCTACGCCCGGCTCGGTGCCAGCGCGGAAAGGAACGGAGTCGGCGCCCACCGGCGCAGCCTCCTGACCGGCCTGAGCGGCTCGGTTATCGAAGTCGGCGCCGGCAGCGGGCTGAACTTCAGCCATTACCCCGCCGCAGTGACGCATGTCGTTGCCGTCGAGCCCGAGCCGCACCTGCGCTCGCTGGCCGAGCAGGCGGCCACAGCGGCGCCGCTGCCGATCACCATCGCTGACGGTATCGCGGAGCAGCTGCCGGCCGCTGACCACCAGTTCGATGCCGTCGTCGCAACACTGATGCTGTGCTCGGTACGGGATCCTGCGGCCGCGCTGCGGGAGATGCACCGCGTGCTGCGACCCGGCGGCGAGCTGCGGTTCATGGAGCACGTGCGGGCCGAGTCGCCGGGCCTGCGCCGCATCCAGCGGCTGGCCGATGCGACCTGCTGGCCGAGGTGCTTCGGCGGGTGTCACGCAAGCCGCGACCCGCTCGCCGCGATCGCCGCCGCGGGATTCCGGGTCGGCGAGGTGACGACATTCCGGCTCCCGGAGACGCCGGTCCCGTGGCCGACATCCCCGCACGCCCGCGGCATCGCAACCCGTGCCTAGGCCGACCCGGACCCTGCCGACCCGGACCCGGCCGCCACGGGTCCAGCCAGCTCGAGGTCCTCGATGAGCGCTGCGAGGCCGGCGCCGTCCAGCAGGTCCGCGGGCCTGACGGTCACGTCATCACGCACGTAGTAAAAGCCGGCCCGCACGTCGTCCAGCGGCACCCCGGCAAGACCGGCCCAGGCAAGCCGGTAGGCGGCCAGCTGGACGGCCACGGCACGTTTCTCCGCTGCCGATCGCGGCTGGCGGCCGGTCTTCCAGTCGATCACGTCGTAACCGCCGCCCGGCGCGTCCGCGAACACCGCGTCGATGCGGCCGCGGATGAGCCGGTCGCCGGCCTTCGCCTCGAAGGGCACCTCGACCTCGGCCGGCCACCGGGATGCCCACTCACCCGACTCGAAGGCAGCCTGGAGCGCGGCAAGCTCCGGATCCGCGTCCAGCGCGGCCAGGTCATCGGCCGCTCCGGGCAGCTCGTCCGCGTCGATGAGCTGCGCCTGCCCGAAGCGCTGCTCGAGCCACTGATGGAACGTGGTGCCGCGGGCTGCCTGCGGCGCGGGCCTTCGCGGCATCGGACGGCGGACCTGCTGGGCGAGCTCGGCCGGATCCCTGGCCATGGTCACGAGCGACGACACGGGCAGCTGCCGCGGCAGGCTCACGAGCACGGGCTGCCCGGGCTGGCGCCGCTCCCGCTCAGCCAGCAGCAGATCGGCGTCGCGCGCCCACGCTGTCATGAGCTCGTCGTAGCCGTCCGCCTCGCCGGATGCGGGCCCGGCGCCAGCCGCAGGCTCCCTGAGGGCACGGATCGCTGCGTCGACGAGGGTGCCCGCCTGCCTGACGGCCTCGTGCCGCGCGCCCGCTGCCGCGGCCGCCGGCCACGTCGCCGACGGCGGCTCGGCCAGCGCCGGGTTGACCGCGTCGAGCTCCGGCTCCGGCTGCCAGTGACTCACCTCGCCGGCGCCGTCCTCGCAGGCGGCCCTCACCTCGGTGAGGAACTGCGACGGCCCGAGCCGGGTTGTGCCATCCGACCACCAGTAGCCGGAGCAGCCGAGCAGGTAGGCGGCACGAGTGGCAGCGACGTAGCCAAGCCGGCGTTCCTCCGCCAGGTCGCGCGCACTGCACGCGTCGTTGAACGCGGCCAGCTCAGGACCGGTCAGGCCGGCGAGCGCGGGCAGGTCGGCAACGTCGCCGCGCAGTCCGAACGGCAGCAGCCGCGCGTTCTCCGTCCATTTCGTGGTCACCCGCGGTTTTGCCGGGAAGACGTGGCGCTGGGCACCGCCGGCCAGGCCGGGAACGAAGACAGCCGGCCACTGCAGGCCCTTGGCCGCGTGCACCGTCGCCAGCTTCACCGAGTCGGTGTCACCGACCTGCCCGGCCTCGAGGCCGAACTCCTCGGATTCAGCAGCGACAAGGTAGGCCAGGAACGCGCCGAGCGTCGGCTCCCGGGCGTCTCCGGCAAACGCGGCCGCCGCGTCCGCGAAGGCGTCCAGGTCGGCGCGCGCCGCAGCGGGGTCGGTTCCCGGTCGCGAGGCGACCTCGATGTCGAGGCCGAGCACCCGCTCGACTTCGGTGACCAGCTCGGCCAGCGGCCTGGCAACATGCCCGCGCAGCAGCCGAAGCTCCGCCGCGAGCGCGGACAGCCGGCCGAATGCCGCGGCGGAGTAGCTTGCCGGGCTGCCAAGGTCATCGAGCGCCTCGATGAGGCTGCCTGAGTCCCTGGTGAGATCGCCGACGGCGCCGGCCATCAGATCAGCCTCCCGCGCTGATCCGGCCGGGCCGGCCTGACCGGCCGGCTCCGCTGGGCCGCCGGGGCCGCCAGCCGGCTGGCTGGCCGGGCCGTCGGAGCCAGGGCCCGCCGGACTGCCCGGCGCAGCGGGCCGCGCGTCTCGCGCCAGCATCCGCGCCCGGCGCCCGAGGGCGACCAGGTCAGCCGGGCCGATTCGCCAGCGCGGCGAGGTCAGCAGGCGGGCAAGTGCACCGGCCGCTGCCGGGTCGTACATGCACTGCAGGGTCGCGACAATGTCGGCGACCTCGGGCACAGTCAGCAGACCGCCGAGGCCCACGACCTCGACCGGGATCCCGCGAGCCTCGAGGGCGGCACGCAGCGCCGCGAACTGAGATCGCTTGCGGCACAGCACGGCGATGTCGCTCGGCCTGACCCTGGCGGTGCTGCCGTCCGGCCATGGCCCGCCGTCCGGCGCGACTCCCGGCGGGAGGTCGAGCAGCCCTGCCACCTGGCCCGCGACCCAGGCGGCCTCGTCCTGCACCGCCTCAAGCAGCGCGCACCGCACCAGGCCGCGGCCGGCCCGGCCGGGAGGCGCCGCGAGCAGCGGCACGTCCGGCGCTGACGCCCGGAGCTCAGCCTGGATCGCCCCGGCCGCCGTCAGCACGCTGCCGGTATTGCGGAAGCTCGTCGACAGGGCGCGCACTGGCGACGGCGCGCCGTCCGCCGCAGCGAAGTCGGTGCGGAACCGGCGCAGGTTACCCGCGCTCGCTCCGCGCCAGCCGTAGATCGACTGGCAGGGATCGCCGACTGCCGTGACCGGGTGGCCGCCGCCGAACAGGGACGCCAGCAGGACCAGCTGGGCATGCGAGGTGTCCTGGTATTCGTCCAGCAGCACCACCTGGTAGCGAGCGCGCTCGGCCAGGCCGACGACCGGGTGCCTGGCCGCGATCCTGGCCGCGAGCGCCATCTGGTCGCCGTAGTCGACCACTTCCCTGGCGGACTTCGCGGCGGCGTACGCCGCGACTAGCGGCAGCAGCTGCTCCCTGGTCCGCTGCGTCCTGAGGATGTCGGTGACGGCCTTCGGCACACGCCCGGTCAGGCTCGCGGCGCGCTCCGTCAGCCAGGCACCGGCCGCGACCACATCGGCGGCGCTGCGCAGATGCTCGGCCAGCTCGCCGGCGAGCGCGAGCACAGCCGCGGTGACGGTCGCAGGCGTCCAGTCGAGCGCGTCGGTTGGCCCGTCGTAGGCCGCCACCGCCCTGGCCGCAAGCTGCCAGGACACCGCGGGCGTGATGAGCCTGAGCGTGGGCTCAAGGCCCTCCCGCAGCGCGTGATCGGCGACCAGCCGCCCAGCGTAGGCATGGTAGGTCGAGATCACCGGCTCGCCGGCCAGCAGCTCACCGGGCAGCAGTTCCCCGGCAGCCGGCCGGGCCGGATCGCCGGGGACCGCCAGCGGAGGGTCGAACGGCAGGAACGCGCTGTCGGCAGGCCTGGCTGGCTCGGCCGGGGCGAGCGGGAGCCCGGCCCGCCGCAGCCCGGCCAGCCGCGTCCGGACGCGCTCGGCGAGCTCAGCTGCTGCCTTCCGGGTGAAAGTCAGGCCGAGGACGCGCTCGGGCCGCACGAGGTCGTTGGCAACCAGCCAGACCAGGCGCGCCGCCATGGTCTCGCTCTTGCCGGATCCGGCGCCGGCGATAACGGCCAGCGGCCCGAGCGGCGCGCCGATGACCGCTGCCTGCTCGGCCGTCGGCTCCTGCGCGCCGACCAGCCGGGCCAGCTGCGCCGGGCTGTACCGCGGCGCGGCGCTCACGGTGTCACCTGGCCGCCGCGCTCGTCGACCGGGCAGCTGGACGCGACCGGGCAGACCCGGCAGCCCGGGTTGGCTGTCGCGGTAAAGACCGGCCCGGCCATCCCGGCCGCGACTGTCTCGACCAGCGTCCGTGCCCAGTCCGGGTCGGGGTCAGCGGGCAGGCCGCGCTGCGCCTGGACCCGCACGCTTGCCTTGAGCGCCGCCTTGCCGACCTGGACGAGCTCGGCACCACCGGGCTCGGACAGGCCGAACCGCTCGAAGGCGCCAAGCAGCACGGCCAGCTGGTACACGCCCAGCTGCGGGTGGCGGTCCAGATCCGCGTCGGATGGCTTGCTCGTTCCCGTCTTAAGGTCAACGACGATGGCGGTACCATCCTCGTCACGCTCCAGGCGGTCGACCTGGCCGGTGATGGTGATCTCGCCCATGCTGACGCGCAGCTGCTGCTCGACGGCGATGAGCTCACGCGGATTCCTGCGGTGCCACTCCAGGAACTTCGTCACCATGGCCTCGGCCTGCAGCCGCTGCCGCGCGCTGTACCAGGAACTGCCGAAGTCCAGATGCTGCCACAGCTCGTCCACGCGCTTGGCGACCTCGCCGTCGTCGGCTCCCTCGGCCGCCAGCGCGGCCGCGGCGTGGATCACGGTGCCGAGCTGCTGGGCGACGCCGGACGAGCGCACTCCCACAGCGGCCTCCAGCAGCCACCGCAGCCCGCACCTGGCGTAGCTGTCGACCTGGGACGGGGAGATCTGAATCCGGCCGGGAAGGCGCTCGCCGGCTGCGGTCAGCTCGGTGAGCGCGTACCACTGGCGCGGGCTCGCGCCCCGAACGCCCGCCGCGGCGAGCCGCGCTAGCTGATGCGCGGCCGCCTGCCGCACGGGCGCGGGCAGATCGGTATCGGCTGCGGCGCGACGCAGGTCAGCAGTCAGGGCAGGAAGCGACAGCCAGCGCCTCCCAGTGCCCGCAACCTGCTCGATCTCGACGCCGTCGCCCCCTAGCTCGGTGAGGAACCTGGACGGCCGCTCCTCGCCGTCCTCGGCGCCGACGGCTGTCACGATCAGCTCGCGCCGCGCCCTGGTCACTGCGACGTAGAACAGCCGCCGTTCCTCGGCCAGCAGCCGGGCGGCTGCCGCTGCCGCTGCCGCCCCGGCACCCGCGGCGACTCCGGCCGTGTCCGGCTCCCGGCCCGCGACGACATCGACCAGCTCGTCCATGCCGAGCAGCGAGCCGCGCTGCCGCAGATCCGGCCAGCTGCCCTCCTGTACGCCGGCCACGACGACCAGCTCCCACTCCAGGCCCTTCGCCCGATGCGCCGTCAGCACGGAAACTGCGTCCGTGTGCGGGGCCCGCTCGGCCAGCGAGTCGCCGGCGATCTCCTGACCGGTCAGGCTGTCGATGAACAGCCGCGCAGAACCGTGCGGAAGCCGGGCCGTGAATCTCGCCGCGACGTCGAACAGCGCGACAACCGCGTCCAGGTCCGCGTCAGCCAGCGCCCCCCGTGCGCCGCCAGCCGCGCTGGCAGCCTGCCACTGCCCGGCAAGACCAGACGCATCCCAGACATCCCACAGCACCTCGTGGGGCGTCCTCCCGGCCTGGTCTGCCTGCCGGGCGACCTCCAGCAGTGCCGCTACCCGTCGCGCCGAGGCCACCTCCGGGACCGCCGCGGCGGGTCCGGCCGGCTCAGCTTCATCGATAGCTGGCCAGCCGGCCTGCACAAGCTCGCGCGGGTCGCGCAGTGCCGCGGCGAGCGGCTCGGCCGGCGGCGGCTGCCCGGCGGCCCTCGCCGCAGCCTGCAGGCCTCGCCGCAGCCGCCGCAGGCCCAGCGCGTCGGTGCCTCCCAGCGGTCCGGTCAGCAACTCGGCTGCTGCCTGCTCGTCCAGCGTCTCGGGCCGGAGCGCGCAGCTGACGAGCCGCAGCAGCGGCCTGCTGCCGGGCTCGACGGTGAGCGGCAGCTCGTCGCCGGCCACGCTGACGGGCACGCCGGCCGCGCTGAGCGCGCGCTGCAGCAGCGGAGCCTGCCGGACCGCTGACCTGACCAGTACCGCCATGGCGGACCAGCCGATGCCGTCAATCAGGTGCGCGCGACGCAGGGTGTCGGCGATGAGTGCCGCCTCCTGGCTGGCGCTGGCTGCGGTGATGATCTGGACGTGTCCGGGCTCAGCCTCCGGCAGCGGAGCGAGCTGGCGGTGGGCCCGGCTGGCCGCCGCGTCCTGACGGCCGAGCGCGACCGGCAGCCGGGCGGCCACCCGCCGCGATGCCTCCAGCAGGACCGGGCCGCTGCGGCGGCAGGTCTGCAGCGCGACAACGTCCGCAGGCTGGCCGGCCGGCGATCTGAAGCGGTCACCGAACCGGCGGATCGCGTCCACGTCCGCGCCCCGGAAGGCGTAGATGGACTGGTCCGGGTCGCCGACGGCAATCAGCTCGCGGCCATCGCCGGCGAGCTGCACGAGCAGCTCCTCCTGCGCCGGGTCGGTGTCCTGGTACTCGTCGACGAGCACCACGTCGTAGGCCTCGCGCTCGCGCGCACGGACCGCACCCCGGCGCAGCAGAGCGCCGGCAATCCTGACAATCTCGGCGTAGTCGTACGCGGGCACCGGGGCGAGGTCGAACCTGGCCGCGTAGGAGTCGAGGAACCGCCCCGCAGCAACCCAGTCGTCCCGTCCGTGCATCCGGCCGAGTGCTGCCAGGCCGCTGCCGTCCAGCCCGCGCTCGGCCGCGCGCAGCAGGAAGTCGCGCAGCTCGGCGGCAAACCCCTGAGTCCCGACTGCAGGCCGGAGCCGCTCCGGCCACGCCGCGGCGCCGTCGCTTGCCTCACCGCGCAGCAGCCTGCGCACCTCAAGCAGCTGCTCGGGTCCCGGCAGCAGGATCGGCGGCTGCTCCCCGGCCAGCGCGTACTCGCGCCGGACGAGCGCGTAAGCGTAGCTGTGGAACGTCATGGCCAGGGGCTGGCGCACCGTGCGGTCCAGCCGGACGGTGATCCGCTCGCGGAGCTCGGCCGCGGCCTTG
>Ga0302229_10003493_pt1 | contig 10902 bp, 8 predicted proteins | sample II_Palsa_N1_3_FD_193518 | JGI IMG/M metagenome (GOLD analysis project Ga0302229, IMG submission 193518) | Peat permafrost microbial communities from Stordalen Mire near Abisko, Sweden - II_Palsa_N1_3 | ecosystem: Environmental > Terrestrial > Soil > Palsa > Peat permafrost | place: Sweden...
GCATCGAGGCCAGCCACGCCACCCACTCATCCTCGGTCAGCCAATCCTCCGTTGAAGGCGGAAGCTCCCGCCAGCCCGCGCCAAAGAACTCATCCGGAGCGGACTGCGAACCGCCGCCGGACCCGCCGGACGGGGACCCGCCGGGCTCGCCAGCACGCCGGGCGGGGTCGTCGTCCCGCCCGGGGTCTGGGGAAACCGGTCCTTGGGTCACGCAGCACCGCCCGTTCGGAAAGATGAATTTGACCTTGACCTTTTTAGGTCGTATCAAACATAATAGCGAATCAGGCCTTAGGCTGCAAGCCTATTACCTTGGTAGGATGAGATATTCGAATTAAGACACTAGTGTGATTGGTGTGACGACAGCGGGGTCGGCGGACCGGTCCCGGGGGCTGAGTGGCTGCGGGTTCCGAAACTGAATGGCTACGGGATCGCGTGCATGGCGCGGGCGAAGGCTTCGCCGCGGTCGCGGTAGTCGCGGAACTGGCCGAAGCTGGGCGCGGCCGGCGACAGGAGGACCACGCCATCCGGCTTGGCCCACCGGTGCGCCACCGCTACTGCCGACTCCAGGTCCGGGCGGTCGGTTACGCCCGCGAAGAGCGGGGCCTGATCTGGCGCTTGGTTCCTGGCGGCCTGGTCGAGGGCGGCCTGGTCGATCTCGGCGCGGATTCGGGGGCCGCTGTCGGGGAGGGTCAGCACGTAGGTCGGCGCTGGGCGCGCCACGATGCCGGCCGCCAGCGGGGCGTAGTCGATGCCGCGGTCGTGACCGCCGACGATCAGCGCGATCCGTCGGCCGGGGAAAGCGTCGAGCGCGGCCAGGGTGGGCAGCACGTTCGTGGACAGGCTGTCGTCGACGAAGGTGACGCCGCTGACCGTGCCGATCGACGTGAGCCGGTTCGGCAGGGGTTGATAACCGGCGGCGGCGACGCGCAGCCGGTCGTCATCGGCGGCGCCGGGCACGCCCATGGCGACCAGGCAGCGGCGGGCGATGAGCGCGTTGCGGCGGTTGTGCCGGCCGGGCAGCCCGAGCGGCTCCATCCAGTCCGCGCCGGGATCGTCGTCGGCGGACACCCACTCCACCCGCGGTCCGAGCAGCGCCACTCGCTCGGCGAGCAGGTCGCTGTCGGCGTTGGCCACGGTTAGTTCGGCACCGGGCTGCGAGCAGGCGGAGAGCTTGTCCCGGTAGTACTGCTCGACCCCGCCGTGCCAGTCGAGGTGGTCTGGGTGCAGCGAGGTGACCGCGACTACGGGAGGAGAGTACGGCAGGTCGGTGGCCTGGTAGCTGGACACCTCGATGACCCAGTAGTCGAAGTCGCCCGACCCGGAATCCTCGGCGGGGTCGTACGGCGACGCGCCGATGTTCCCGCCGACCATGCATCGATAGCCCAGCTGCGTCAGCAGGTGCCCGGTGACCGACGACGTGGTGCTCTTGCCCTTGGTTCCCGTCACGCACAGCACCCGACGCAGGTCAGCTTCGGCGAGCCACAGGCCCAGGCCGCCGACGACTGGGATGCCCAGATCGGACAGGCGGGCCACCTCGGGCCGGTACCGGCTCAGGCCCGGCGTCTTCACCACCACGTCGCACTGTTCCAGGGCGGCGAGCCCGCCCGCGGCAGTGGCGAGCACCGGGCGGCCGTCAGGGTCGGGCTGAGGGTGGTCATTGACCAGGATCGGCTCGACGCCCAGCGAGGCTAGCTTGCGCAGGTTCGCGTGGCCCTCGCGGCCCAGCCCCCAGATGCCGACTCGGGCTCCGGTTAGGTCGGACCAGGCGAGTTTGGGCCGGGGGGCGGTCATCGGTATCCGGCCGGGATAAAGTTCTCGCCCACCGGGGCCAGCATGGCGACGGCGTCCGCGGCGGACGGCGCGTCCGGCCAGGCGGCCACCTCGAGCGCAAGTTCGGCAAGCAGCGCGTCACCGGCTCGGTCATCCCGCCGCGCGGCCAGCAAGACCGCGGCCCGGCACTCGCTGACCTCGCCGACGCACTCGAACGGCTTGGCGCCGGCGCCGAGCAGGGCCCGGAACTTCCCGGCCAGCTCCGGATTACCGAGCGGTTCCCCGGTCACCGCGAAGATCCGCCGCAGCGCCCTGGCCGGCAGGAACGGCGCGAGGATCAGGTCGATGAAACAGCACTTGTCACACTGGCCGCACCAGTGATCGAGCCGACGGGCCTTGTCACTGTAAAAGGCCTTATTACAACTACGGAACGAACCGTGGTACTGCTCAAGGGCCGCGAATTCCTGCCCGACCCAGAGCTCGGTCCGGTCTCTCAGCCAGGAAAAGTACTCGGGCAGCCGTGGTCCGAGCACGTCGCGGAAGGCGGCCTCGAATATGTCGCTCTTGGAGAACTGATGGTTCACCGGCCGCCCGTCGTACTCCAGCGTGGGGACCGACGCCGACCACTCATTCGACATCACCACCGCGTCCCGGTCTTCGAGCACCGCCGCCAGGACCGCGATCGCGGACAGGATGCCGGTCACCGGTACGTGCCCGTTCAGGAAGCCGAGCTCGGCCGAGCGCAGCAGCTGCGGATCGATCTCTCGTTCCGCGCGGACGATGGGCAACCCGGTCACCGCGGCCGGTGCCTCGATGGCCGCGAACCGGTCGGCGGGCCGGTTCACCACGAACAGCGCCACATCCGCGAGCCGCCGGACCCGCTCCACCACCACGATCGAATCGATTCCGCCGCCGAACGGCACCAGGGCCCGGCGCTGGCCGTTCGGTTCACGGGCGATGGGCTCGCGATTCTGGGCCCCGGCGCGGCGGGCCTCGATGCGCAGCAAGCTCAGGTCCAGGTTGTTGCGGTAGCCGAACTCGCCCAGGCCCTGCACGTAGAAATCGCGGAGGAAGGCCAGCTCGGCTTCGGTCAGCGCGGTCTCGCCGAGGTCGATGACCGGGGGCGCGGCGGTCTTGTAGTAGGACACGCCCGCCAGCAGGAACACCAGCCGAGCGGCCGCGCGGGCGGTTTCGCTGCGCCAGCGCGGGCCGGCCGGCAGCGTGAAGCGCTCCGCGAACTCGCGCCCGTCCAGCTCGTACCGGCAGGTCAGCGTGCCCCGCTCCGGCTCGGTGGCATACGACAGGTACCGGAACACGCGCCCACGAGCGGATGGATGTGACACCGTACCCACTCTTTTGGGTAGGGTGCCACTTCCATCCGTGGCCGGGTCCCCTTGGTTCACCAGTCACCTCCGGTTCGAAGGCGGGCGATCAGGGCGAGGCGTCCGCACGGGCGGGCGGAGCGGTCACTGAAGAAGTATCCGGGACCGGTGGGTTCCGTGGGGTCTGCGGGTTCTATGGGACCGGTAGGGATGTCTGTGGTGTGGATCTGGGGGGTGGGGACGCCGGCCTCGGTGAGGACGAGGCGGTTTGCTGACCACAGGTCCAGTCGCCAGCGGTCCGGGACGGCGTCGGGCCGGATGAAGGGGGCGGAGCCGAAGGCCTGAGTGACGGCCCGGTGGACGTCGGGGCCGACCTGGTAGCGGGCGGCAGGGATGGCGGGGCCGATTCCGGCGATCACGTCGGCGGGGCGAGACCCTAGGGTCTGCATGGCGGCGACGGCCGCGCCGGACACCCGGGCGACGGTGCCGCGCCAGCCGGCGTGCACGCAGGCGAGTACGCCGGCCACCGGGTCGTGCAGCACGATGGGCACGCAGTCCGCGGTCAAGATCGCGAGCAGCACGCCGGGGGACCTTGTCACCAGTGCGTCTGTGGCGGGGATCACGTCGTCCAGCGAGAACGCGCCGCTCCCCCGGTCGGCCTCGCCGACGACCTGGACGCCAGCCCCGTGGACCTGACCCGCGAACACGAAATCAGCCGGGTGGGCGCCGAACCCGGCCGCGAGCCGCCGCCGATTCTCCAGCACGCTGGCCGGATCGTCGCCGACGCCCAGGCTCAGGTTCAGCGACGCGTAGACCCCGGACGATACGCCGCCGGGCCGGGCCGTGACCGCGGCGTCCGCGCCGGAGGAGTCCAGCGCGGGCCAGGTCAGCAGCCTCAGCGGGCCAGCCTCGCGCCACGCGGTGGGACCAGCGGATATCGTGCTCGCCGGGAGCGGCTGGGTGTGGGAGGTCATCGGGTCAGAGCTTAGCGGGGCGCGGGGCCAGCTAGGTCCGATAGCGAGGTCCGGGCGGGGGTCAGCGGCTGAGCTCAGGCTTGGGCGCGGGCAGTGTCAACGACTGGGCTCAAGCTTGGGCCCGGGCGGCGAAGGACTCGGCTTCGCGGAGGGCGCGCAGGAGGTTGCCGCCGGCCAGGGCGGCGCAGTCGGCTTCGGTCCAGCCGCGGGCCAGCAGCTCGGCGAACAGGGCTGGGTAGGCGGAGACGTCTGGCAGGCCGACGGTGACGTCAGGGGTCCCGTCGAAGTCGCCGCCCAGGCCCACGTGCTCGACGCCGGCCACCTTGCGGACGTGCTCGACGTGGTCGGCGACCTGGGCCAGGGTAGCCCGGGGCACCGGGTGGGCGAGTTCCCACTCGGGCTTGAGGCTGAACAGCTGGCCGAGGTCCTTCGGGTCCACGCCGCGGCGCGCGGCCTCGGCCTTCAGGCCTGCCAGCCAGTCGGCGCACTCGGCGGAGACGAAGGCGGGCACGAACGTGACCATGCAGACGCCGCCGTTGCCCGCGAGCCGGGCGAGCACGTCGTCGGGCACGTTGCGCGGGGTGTCGCAGACCGCGCGGGCGGAGGAGTGCGAGAAGATCACCGGTGCGGCGGCTACGTCGAGGGCGTCGTGCATCGTGTCCGGGGACACGTGTGACAGGTCCACGAGCATGCCCATCCGCTGCATCTCGCGGACCACGTCCCGGCCGAAGTCGGTCAGCCCGCCGGCGGCCGGCTCGTCGGTGGCGGAATCGGCCCAGCCCACGTTGGCGTTGTGGGTCAGCGTCAGGTACCTGACGCCGAGCGCGTACAACATGCGCAGCACGCCCAGCGAGCCCGCGATCGCGTGACCGCCCTCGGCGCCGAGGAGCGACGCGACCCGGCCCGCCGCGAAGATCCGCTCCACGTCGGCGGCGGTCAGCGCGAGCTCAAGCGCCTGGGGGTAACGCGAGATAATCAGGCGGGCCAGGTCGATCTGCTCGAGCACGGCAGTGACCGCGCCATCGCCAGCCAGCGGGGTGCCAGCCAGCGGGGTGCCAGCCAGCGGGGTGCCAGCCAGCGGGGTGCCGGCGAGCGAGGCCGGGACGTAGACCGACCAGAACTGGGCGCCCACGCCCCCAGCCGTGAGCCGGGGCAGGTCGGTGTGCAGGCCCGCAACCGGGGCGGCCAGGTTGACCTCGCCGGGATCGGCAGAGACTTCGGCGGGCGGGGTGAAACGGACCTTGCTCGCGTCACCTCCGGCCCGCTCGCGCAGCGCCCACGGCAGGTCGTTGTGCCCGTCAATCAGCGGAAACCGGCGGAGCAGGTCCCGCGCCCGCTGGTTGAATTCGCTCACCCGGCCAGCCTAACGGCGGGGCCTGCCATCGTCACCGCTGCGTCGGCGTCCCTGACCCGGGAGGCGATCACCGCCCCGCCCAACATCGCGACGGCCGCGATACCGAACGCCAGGTGATACCCGCCCAGGTCCGGCGGGACGGGCCGGGCGGCGGCGAGCACCGTAGCCAGCACGGCCACGCCTATCGCCTGGCCGACTTGCCGCTGGACGTTGAACAGGGTGGTGGCCCGGCCGGTCTGCGCCATGGAAATCGCCGCGAGCGCCGCGGTCTGAGCCGGGGCCATCGAGAAGCCGAAAAACATCCCGGTGCCGAACATCAGCACCGGCATGGCCCAGCCCACGTCGGCCGGGCCGAGGGTACTCATCAGCGAGATCGGCACCGCGGCGGCGAGCAGGCCGCTCACCATCAGCCGCCGCGGCCCGATCCGCCGGTACAGCCGGGACGATGTCTGGATGCCGACCATGCCACCGAGGGCTTCGGGGAAGGTCGACAAGCCGGAGTGCAGGGCGGAGAAACCCAGGCCGTTCTGGAGAAAGAGAGGAACCAAGAACAGGATGCCGATGAAACCCGCGCTGCCGGCCACCGTCTGCAGGTTCGCCGCGCGGAACAGGGGGTTAGCCAGGATGCGCAGGTCGAGCATGGGCTCCGGGGTGCGCACTTCCACCAGCGTGAACGCGGCGAGCAGGACGAGCCCGGCCGCGATCGCCGCCAGGATTCCCGGCGCGGCCCAGCCGTCGTCCGGGCCCGCGTTGAACGCGTACATCACCAGCGGGAAGCCGAGCCCGGCCAGCACGAAGCCGGGCAGGTCGAACCGGCCGGCCGCGTGCTCACGGTGCTGCGGCAAGAACACGGCGCCGAAGGCGAGCGCGGCCACTCCCACCGGCACGTTGATGTAGAAGATCCACCGCCAGGACAGGCCGTCCACGATCGCGCCGCCGAGCACCGGGCCGGTCGCGGGGGCCAGCAGCGTGGGCACCATCAGCAGCCGGGTGGCCCGGATGCGCTCAGCCTGCGGGAAGGTCCGGTAGAGCATCGCCATGCCGACCGGGATCAAGACGCCGGTGCCGGCCCCCTGGACCGCGCGGCAGGCGACCAGTTCGGGCAGGCTGGTCGCGGCGCCGCAGGCCGCCGAGGCCGCGGTGAACAAGGCCAGCGCCCAGGCCAGGACGCGTTTGCCGCCGGCCCGGTCGCCGAGCCAGCCGGAGGCTGGCATGACCACGGCCACCGCCACCAGGTAACTGGTGACCACCGCGCTCACCGACGCCGTGGACACCCCGAACTCCCGACGCAGCGTCGGCAAGGCCACGTTGACCACGGTGGAATCCATGATCGTCATGAACATCACGGCAACGAACACGACGCTGACGGAAAGCCTGGGATTGCGGGGGTCCGGCCAGCGCGTCCTCACGCACTCCTCAAGGCAGACCGCGGTCCTGATTGTTCCCTCCGCGCCCGGCAGCTCCGCGGTGACCGTGAAAACTGGTGTTTGTGCTGGTTAAACACTGTTGTTTGTGCCGGTTAAACACTGTTGTTTGTGCCGGTTAAACACTGTGCCGGAGTTACCCTTGGCGGTAGGTGGGGGACGTTAGGCGGTGCGCGATGAGCCTGGTCCGATGACACCAGGACGGTCGCCGTCGCGTCACGTGCCGCTCGAGGGCGCGGTGAACGTGCGGGACATCGGCGGCTACCGGAGCGCCTACGGGCGCGAGGTCATTCGCGGGCGGCTGTTCCGCGGCGACTCGCTCAGCCAGCTGACCCGTAACGACACAGAAAGGCTCGAGCAGCTCGGATTGCGCACCGTCATCGACTTCAGGACGCCGGGCGAGATCCTGCTCAGCGGGCCCGACCGGCTGCCCTACGGCGTCGAACTCGCCCAGCTGCCGGTGAGCGGCGGCGACCTCGGCTCGATCTACGAGCTCATCGCCAGCGGCGACCACAACCAGCAGCGCCGGGAGCTGGGCGACGGGCGCGCGGCCTCGTTCATGGTCGAGATGAACCGCGCGTTCGTGACCGACGGGCGGCAACGTGAGGCGTTCGGTGCCGCGCTGCGGCTGATGTGCGCGGCGGTGAAGCTGCCCCTGCTCTACCACTGCACGGGCGGGAAGGACAGGACCGGCTGGATGACCGCGATCGTGCTCACCGCCCTGGGCGTGCCGCGTGAGCTGGTGCTGCGCGACTACCTGCTGTCCAACGACTTCCACCGCACCGGTTACACCAAGCTCCGCCTGGACCTGGTCAAGACCGGGATCGTACGGGATCCGGAGCTGCTGCGGCCCTTCCTCGAGCAAAGCGCCACCTACCTGGGCGCGGCGTTCGAGGAGGCGGACCGCAGGTACTCCTCGTTCGAGGAGTACCTGACCCGCGGGCTGGGGGTCAGCGACGGCTTGCTCGGGCAGCTGCGGCGGGCCATGCTCGGCGACCTGGTGCCGCCCGAGCCGGTTTCCTAGCCGTCAGTGGCCGCTCCGGCCAGTGATGTGCCGCGCTGCGCCTTGCGGCGGCGCGGGCCGAGGCGGCGCATGCGGAGATAGGCGAGCAGCGTGAACACCGCCCCGAGCGCGACCAGCAGGCCCATGTCGTGCAGCCAGTTCCCTGAGCTCTGCGCCCACAGCGGGTCCGTGCTGCCGGGGGCCACGACACCGATGACGTTGAGGTTCACCGTGGAGGCCGACGCACCGAAACCCCAGCGGGCCGGGGCGATGTAGGCCAGCTGCTGCAGTCCTGCCTTGCCGACCAGCGACACCACGCCACCGGACAGGATGACCTGGGCCATGGTCAGCAGCACGAGGAAGGGCATCGCCTTCTCCGACGTGCTCACCAGGGCCGACACGAGCAGGCCCAGGCACATCGAGGCCAGCGAGAGCGCCGCGATGCCGATCAGGATCTCCACCAGCGGCGGCACACCGGGGAGCGCGCCCTTGGACGGCATCTTCTGGCCGAACAAGCCGATCAGCACGAGCAGCACGGACTGCACGATGCTGATGCCGCCGAGCACGACGAGCTTGGAGAACAGATAGGCGCCGGACGAGAGGCCGGCCGCCCGTTCCCTGATGTAGATCGGGCGTTCCTTGACCAGCTCCCTGACCGAGCTCGCGGTCCCGGACAGGCAGGCGCAGATGGTCAGCGTCAGCAGGAGTTCTTCTGCGTTCTGGTTGGTGTGCGGCAGACCGGTCAGGCCGGCGCTTGACCCCACGAAATGGATCAGCACGCCGAGGATGATAGGCAACAGCCCCATGGAGAGCAGGTAGCCGCGATCCGCCGCGATCACCCGCATGTACCGGCGGGTCAGCGTGGTCAGCTGGCGCAGCGCGCCCCGACGTTGCGGCGGCGGGCTGGCCGGCAGGTCCTGCTCGTTGGATTTCGGGGCGGGCCGCGGGCGGCCCAGCACGTACTGGGCGTAGACGGGCGACGCGGCGAACTCGGTGGCCCAGTCGCGATCAGGAAAGGCCTCGAACGCCTGGAACACCTCGGCCCAGCCGGGTAGGCGGAAGTACTTGAGCCCTTCGTCGGGAGGCCCGTAGAAGGCGATCTTCCCGCCGGGAACCAGTACGAGCAGCCGGTCACAGGTGTCGAGGTTGGCGACGCTGTGCGTGACGACGATGACCGTCCGGCCGTCATGGGCCAGGTCCCGCATCTGCTCCATGACCGACTTGTCCAGGCCTGGGTCCAGGCCCGAGGTCGGCTCGTCGAGGAACAGCAGGGACGGCTTGGTCAGCAGTTCCTGGGCGACGTTGACCCGCTTGAGCTGCCCACCGGAAAGCCGGTCGGCGCGGGTGTTCGAGTGCTTGGTCAGGCCGAGCTCGCCCATCACCTCATCGACCCGGACGTCCCGCTCAGCGGCCTTGGTGTCGGCCGGGAAGCGGAGCTCGGCGGAGTACTGCAGCGCGCGCCGGGCGGTCAGCTGGGTGTGGAGCACGCTTTCCTGCGGGACGAGGCCGATGCGGTACCGGAGCTCGGCGTAGTCCTGGTAGAGATCCCGGTTGTCGTACAGGACGGTGCCGGTGTCGGCGGGGCGCATCCCGGTCAGCGCGCCGAGCAGCGTCGACTTGCCCGCGCCGCTGGGGCCGATGACACCGAGCAGGCATTTCTCCGGGATCGGGAACGTCACGTGGTCGAGCAGCACCTTGCCGCCGGATACCTTCACGACCAGATCCTGGGCGGTAAAGGTAACGTGCCCGTCGTCGACGAACTGGACGAGCTCGCCGTCCTTGAGGCGGAACGTCGAGTGGCCGATGCTGACGAGATCGGCTTCGGTCAGCAGCTTGGAGGTAACCCGCTGGCCATTGACGTAGGTGCCGTTGTGGCTGCCCAGGTCGACGATCTCGTAGCTTCCGGTGGGCGATTTCCGCAATTCCGCGTGGTGCCGGGAAACGTCGAGGTCGGGCAGCACCAGGTCGTTGTCGGGGATGCGGCCGATGCGCATGGCCTTGGCGGGCAACGGCATCCGCGCCGTGGGACGGCGGTCCACGCTCGGCAGCATGGCCGGCTTGCCTGGAATCTGTGCCGGGGGCGGCGGGGCCGCGTCGCGCTTCTCGACGGTCTCGGCCCATGAGGGGGCGGCCGGCGAAGGCCGTCCCAGGTAGGCGGAGGGCTCACGCGGCGGCGTTGCATCGCGCGGCGGCGTTGCATGGCGCGGCGGCGTTGCATCGCGCGGCGGCGTGGGCTCAGGTGCCGGGACGGACCGGGGCGGCGGAGCGGGCGGACGGGCCGAGATCTCCTCCGGAGGCGACTGCCACCAGGACTCGGGATCGCGGCGCTGGCCAGCATCTGGCGCTGCCTGGGCAGCGGGAACGCCAGGGGCGGCAGGGACCGGAGGGAGCGGGGGGAGCGGGGGGGAGCTGTCCTGGGACCCGGGGGCCCGGGCGGTCACGGGTGCCGGGGGGGCCTGGGGGGTCGCGGGTGCCTGGGGGGCCGCGGGGGCCTGGGGGGTCGCGGGGGCCTGGGGGGTACAGCGCAGGATCGGCCCGTCGTCTGGATTGCCCAGTCGCACGACGCACTCGTTGGTAATGTCAACCCGGTCAACCCGCTCCGGGCCCAGGAAGGTCCCGTTGGTACTGCCGAGATCCTCCAGGACCCAGGCGTTCCCGTCCAGTCGCAGCACCCCGTGACGCCACGAGATGCGAGAGTCGGTCATCACGATGTCCGACTTCGGGTCCCGGCCGATACGATAAATGGTGCCGCCCTGGAACTCATGAACGGAGCGTCGCGTCCGCACCACAAGATCGGGCATGACCGCCGGACCAGGGCCGGGTGCCCCGGCCGGCGGCGGCGCGGCATGGCTCGGCGCGGCATGGCGCGGCGCGGCCTGGGCGAGCCCGGCGGGCGCGAGCTCGGCTTGGGCCGGACCGGCCTGTGGGGCCCGCCGGTCAGACCAGTCAAAATGCTCGGGTGGCATGCTTACAAAGTGTAGGGCCGTTGCCCCTAAACGGGAATCGGGAGAACCATTCACGTTGATCGTGCGTTTTGAGATATTAAGTAGCGGAC
>Ga0302229_10003496_pt1 | contig 10897 bp, 6 predicted proteins | sample II_Palsa_N1_3_FD_193518 | JGI IMG/M metagenome (GOLD analysis project Ga0302229, IMG submission 193518) | Peat permafrost microbial communities from Stordalen Mire near Abisko, Sweden - II_Palsa_N1_3 | ecosystem: Environmental > Terrestrial > Soil > Palsa > Peat permafrost | place: Sweden...
GCTTAGGCGCGACCTGCTTCTTGCGGCTCATCACGCCGGGCAGCTCGATCACGCTGTCGTCGGGCTCGACCCCGAACGCCCGGCCGACCGCGCCGACGTCGCCGGCGACCAGCAGGTTGGTGCCCTTCGCCAGGACGTCGGTGACCATCAGCGCGTAGATCTGCAGGCCCTGGCTCGAGCGCTCCCTCGCCATCGCCTCGAGCAGCTCGTCCTTGCGGTCGAGCAGACCCGTGCCGACGACCTCGACCTGGGCGATGCAGATCGGCTGGCCGCTGCCCGATTGGTAGCTCTTGGCATCGCGGGCGACCAGGTCGGCGGCGCTTACGTCGGAGACGTCCGAGGTCGCCTCGAACATCTCCTTGCCGTACTCGGTGCCGTCGACCGCGAGGACCCGCTCGAGGTAGGAGACGACGGCTCGGTCGCGCTCGGTCGTCGTGGGGGAGTTGAGGATCACCGTGTCCGAGAGGACCGCGCCGAGCAGCGCCAACGCCGTCGTGTGGCTCGGCTCCATTCCGTTCTGGCGGAAACGCTCCACCACCAACGTCGAGGTCGAGCCAACCGGATCGAACGTCGCCAGCACGGGGACCCGGGTCTCGATCGAGCCGACGTGGTGGTGGTCGAGGATCTCCACGATCTCCGCCTGCTCGACCCCGCGAACGCTCTGTGCCTGCTCTGCGTGGTCGACGAGGATCACGCGGCGGCGCGGCGGTGCGACCAGCTCCGAGCGGCTCAGCAGGCCAATCGGGCGGTGCAGCGAGTCGACCACGACCGCGGCACCGTAGTGCGTCTCCTTGATCTGCTCGGAGATCTCACTGGCCAGCTCGTCGGTGGTCGCGGTCAGCGGGTCGCGCTCCATCAGCCCGCGGCAAGGCGCGGCCAGCGTGATCATCCGGCCCGAGACGTAGGTGTCGAGCGGCGAGAGAATCACCGCCGTGCCCAGTCTGCGCGCGTGCTCGAGCACCTCGTCGCTCGGTCGTACTCCGTTTGAGGCGACGAGCAGCGCCGCGCCTAGGTCGATCGCCAGCTTCTGGGCGTCTGCCCGGTTTCCCACGACGACGACATCGCCCTGCGAGATCCCGCTCTTGGCGTCGACGGACATCGAGTGGACCCAGACCCGACCCGACAACGGCCGATCCTCGCCCGTCAGCAGTTCGCCCTCGAGCACGTCGGCGACGGCGCTCACGAACGTCGCCTCCCGCAGGGTTGAGGTGTCGCGCGACTCGCGGATGTAGCGGCGCGCGAGCGCGCGGGTCGTGACGACGCCGACGAGCGCACCGTCGTCGTCGACGACCGGCACGAGGTCGTAGTTGGTTCGCGCCATCGCCAGACCCGCCTCTCGCACCGGGTCGTCTTGCCCGATCCCCGGAAAGCTCGTCTGCATCAGGTCGCCGACTCGCAGCATCACGTGCGGGAGGTAGGCGGGCTCGGGCGCGCCGCTGCGCTCGAGCACCCACCTCGTCTGCGGATTGAGGTCGCCGAGCCGAACCGGCATGTAGTCGTTGTTCGGATCGAGCCTGCGCTTCAGCTCGGCGTAGCCGATCGCCGAGCAGATCGAGTCGGTGTCGGGGTTGCGGTGTCCGGTGATGTAGACGGTCGGCATCTTTCCGATTATCGCCCTCCGTGCAGTCACACACGCTCTGAGGCGGCCGGACCGGATGATCGTCGAGGCTCCCACGCACCGAACGGGTGCGCGCGATAGCGTTGCCTTGCCTCAGCACGACGATTGGAGACCCGCTTGCCGTCCGCCCCGAAGATCCTCCCGACCCAGATCCCAGAGGGCCGCGCTCCCGGACTCGCCTACCGGCTCGAGGGTGAGCTTGTCCCCGTCCTGCACATGGCGCTCGACGGCCAGGTGCCGGTGTACTTCGAGCACCACGTGTTGCTGTGGAAGTACCCGACCATGCAGATCGGGCTGTATCCGCTCAAGAAGGGCCTCAAGCGCCGGGTATTCGGCGGCATGCCGCTGCTGATGCTGCAGGCCGAGTCCGGCGGCGAGATCGCCTTCAGCCGCGACGCGCCCGGTCACGTCGTCGCGCTCCATCTCCAGCCGGGCGAGGGCGTGATGGTGCGCGAGCACCAGTTCCTTGCCGCGACCGCCCACGTCGAGTACGACTACGGCCGGATCAAGGGCTTCGCGAACATGCTGTACGGCGGCGGCTTCTTCGTCGACCACTTCGTCGCGGGCGGCGCCGAGGGGGTCGTCTGGGTGCACGGCTACGGCAACGTGTTCGAGAAGACGCTCGAGCCGGGGGAGACGATCGACATCGAGCCCGGCGGCTGGGTGTACCGCGACCACTCGGTGCAGATGACCCAGGAGCTCTACGGCTTCAAGACCGGCTTCCTCGGCGGCGGCGCCGGCAACCTCGTGTTCAACCGCTTCACCGGCCCGGGCCGCGTCGGGCTCCAGAGCGCCTACTTCCACCCGCCGGGAGCCGAGACGGGCGGTGGCGGCGGACAGGCCCAGGCGATCGGGGCGCAGGGTGGCGGCGGGCTGCTCGGCAACATCGTTGGTGGCCTGCTCGACAACTGATCCGGCCCGCGCCGCAGACGCCAATCGCCGATGACGTTCGCGCCCGGATATCTCGCCGAGCACCCGCTTCCGCCGGGGATCGCCGGCGCGCTCTCGCTGAGCGGCTATCAGCTGCTGGTCGACGTCGCCGGGGTCGGGGCCGGCCGCCTCGGGCCGCAGGCGTTTCTGGTCCTCGCCGCCGATCCCGACCCGGTGCTGCCCGACGCGGGAACTCAGATCTCGCTCCATCAGACCAAGCTCCGTGACGAGCGCGAGATGGCGGGGTTCGTGCAGCTGGCCGCGCAGCTCGGCTACCTGCGGCTGTCCGGCTACCGGCTCGCGCTCGAGCGCGCCGGCCTGCGGTCGAAGATCAGGCTCATCAACCCGGCGACCGGGGCGATCGCGGCGCAGATCCCGGACAAGCATCCGGGCCGCCTGCTCGGCGGCGGCACGAGCGCCGCGACCCTACTCGCGGCCGTGCGCGGTCTCGCGCCCGCCGGACCGCCGCCCGACCTCCAGAGCCCGGAGCAATTGCGCCAGGTCCTGCTCGCGCTCGCGTTGCGAGACGACACGCTCGGTGGGGCCGAGGCGGCCGAGCTGGCCGACCGCGCGCTGACGCTCGTCGTGCAGAACCCGAGCCTCGATCCGGTCGCCGCGCTCGAGGCGGCGAAGTGAGCGGCCCGAGCAGCTCCGCCCGGTGACCCCGAGCGAGCTGCGCACGCTGCGGGCACTGACCGCACGGCTGCTCCCGGGTCCGCCGGAGGATCCCGATCCCGGCGCTTTGGAGGCCGGCGCGGCGGAGGCGATCGCCCTGCTCGTGGGGGCGTTCGCCGAGCGGCAGCCGCCGATTCACGCCTCGGTCGGTGGCGGCTTCGTTCCGCTCGATCGCGTCGCCGAGCTCGGCTGGCGGATCCGCATCGAGGGTTCGCGCGGCCTGGCGGAGCGAGAGTTCGCCGGCCCGGTCACGGGCCTCGCCGAGACCCTGAGCGCAGGCCTGGCGCTGCTCGACGGCCGCTCGCGCGAGGCATGCGGCGCAGCCTTCGCCGATGCAACGACCGGCGACCAGGACGGGGTGCTCGACGGCGCCGACGCGGAGCTGGCGAGGTTTGTGCGCGTCGTGCTGATGCTGACGCTCGAAGCCGTCTACGGTCCGCCGCAGTACGGGGGCAACCGCAACCTCGCGGGCTGGACGCCGCTGCGCTGGCCGGGCTTCACGCAGCCGCGCGGCTTCACCGCAGCGGAGGTGTCCGAGCCGGATCCGAGCGGCGAATCGCCGCCGCGCGGCGACGGAGCCCCGAGCGAGGCGCTCGACGAGCTGCGCGCCCGCCTGCCCGATGACGCCGGCTGGCAGTCCGGATCGCCCGGCTCGCAGTCCGAAGCGCCCGGCCGGCGGCCGGACTCGACCTGATGGCACGCGAGTCGGTACTGATCGTCGGTTCCGGCGCGGGCGGCAGCGTCGCCGCCTGGGCGCTGGCGCGCGCCGGCCACCCTGTGCTCGTGCTGGAGAAGGGGCGCAACCTGTTCCCCGGGCTCGGGACGGACGCAGGCGCGCAGACGCTGCTGTGGGGCGATGAGGTGGCGCATGAGCGCTTCTTCGCATACCAGGACCCGCTGCTCGAGCCACGGACCTTCCGAACACGCGGCGAGGCGCGCGACCAGTTGGCGCATTCGTTCGTCGGATCGGTCAACAACCTGCCCAGCACGGTCGGCGGAGGCACCGTGCACTGGGACGCGAAGACCCCGCGGATGTGGGCCCAGGACTTTCATGGTCACTCCCTGCACGGCCCCATCGACGGCGCGAACCTCGCCGACTGGCCGCTCGGTTACGACGACCTCGCGCCGTTCTATGACGAGGTCGAGGAGCTGCTGGGCGTGCAGGGAGACATCAGCCGTGTGCCCGCGGCGACGCTCGCCCAGGCACCGCGCTCGCACGACTACACGCTCCCGCCCAACCCGCCGATGCTCGCAAGCACCCTGCTCGCCCAGGGCGCGGCGCAGCGTGGCTTCACCGCCTACCCGTTTCCGATGGCGATCGATCCCCGCATCTGCAACTCCTGCGGCTTCTGCACCGGGTTCGGGTGCGCGATCGGGGCGCGCGGAGGCGCGATCACGTTCCTGCACGAGGCGATCCGCGCCGGCGCCGAGCTGCGCACGCGCTGCTTCGTCGATCGCGTCGAGTGCAGCGACGACGGCCGCCGGGCGGTCGGCGTCTCCTACCTCGAGGCAGATGGCACCCGTCGGCGCGAGGGCGCCGACGTCGTCGTGCTCGCCGCGTCCGCGGTGGAGACGGCGCGGCTCCTGCTGCTCTCGGAGATCGGCAACAGCTCTGGGCAGGTGGGCCGCAACCTGATGTTCCACTATCTCCTATCGGTCGCGGCGCTGTTCGAGGCCCCGGTCCACCCGTGGCGCGGCCCGACGATGACACACGTGATCGACGACCTGATCGGCCCGGTGCCGGGTGCGCAGGCCGGCGCGCCGGACCTGCCGTACGTCAAGGGAGGCGTCGTCGAGGTCGGCGGCGGCCTGCGCCTGCTCGAGGAGGCAAAGGCGTACGCGCGTGCGGGCCTGAAGGGAAAGGCGCTGAAGGACGCGCTGCGCGACGTCGCCCTGCGCGAACACGTGTCGGTCCTGACGATGATCGGCGAGGACCTGCCGCAGGCCGACAACCGGGTCGACCTCGATCCCGCCATGCGCGACTTCCTCGGCGTCTCCGTCCCACGCATCTCTTACTCACCGCACCGCTTCGAGCAGGCGGCGGCCGCGCACTTCAACGAGCGGCTCAAGGAGATCGTCGAGGCGACCGACGGAGCCTGGCCCGCGAGCCCGCCATCGGCCGGCGAGCCGCGGCCCGATGCCGCCAGCGAGGGCCAGGGTCCGTTCGCGACCGCCCACATCCTCGGCACCGCGCGGATGGGCGACGACCCTCGTTCATCCGTGACCGACGCCTTCGGCCGCCTGCACGACGTGCCCAACGTGATCGTCGCCGATGGCTCGGTGTTCGCCACCTCCGGCGGCGCCAACCCGACCCTTACGATCATGGCGCTCGCCCTGCGCGCCGCCCGTTCGCTGTCGACGTGAACTCGGCCAGGCCGGCGAGTCTCGCGGCGGGTTTGCCCGATCTTCGGGGCTGTTGGTATAGAGCCAGTGCGGTGGGGCCGATACAGCCGGTATGGCTGCGACCGCGTGTCTGGGACTGCTGCGGACAGACGGGCTCAAGCGAGTCGAATCGCGCGTGCTCGCGGTTGGTTTCGTGCTTCTGGTCGCGATGGTGGCGACCACGGCGGCGAGCGCCGTCGGCATTGGCGGCCACGGGCTTCAAACGCTGACCCGTAATGTGGTGGGCTGTGCGATCTATGTCTTGGTCGCCGCGATCGTCGCGCTGCGCGCGATCCGGCTTCCGACGAAGCGGGGATCGTGGATCGTGTTCGCTCTCGGCCTGTCGCTGTACGGCCTGGGGAACGTGTTGTGGACGGTCTGGATCGATGACCTTCGCCATCCTCCGATCCCATCGATCTGCGACGGCCTGTGGTTGGCGTTCTACCCGTTGAGCTACGCCGGCATCGTCGGATTCGCGGTCAAGCGCGGCAACCGCAAGCTGCCTGCGGGCGTGTGGCTTGACGGGATCGTCGCTGGAACCGCGATCGCGGCCCTGGGCGCGGCGCTGGTGTTCCACCCGGTGCTCGCCTCTCTGCGCGGTGAACCGACGGCGTCGGTCGCGACCGAGCTGGCGTACCCGATCGGCGATCTCCTGCTCGCGGTGCTGGTGGTCGGAATCCTGGCGCTGCGGGGATGGCACCTCGACCGCACCTGGGCGCTGCTGGGCGCCAGCTTTCTTTTGCTCGCCGTCGCCGACTGCCTGTACGCGGTGGGGGTCGCAAACGGTTCGAGCAACACCACCAGTGTGATGAACCTGTTCTACTTCCTTGCGGTCGCGCTGATGGCGTTCGCGGCCTGGCAGCCGGAGGCGCAGGAGCAGGAGACGCGGCTGACGAGCTGGTCGGTGGTGCTCGTCCCCGCGGGTTTCACCTTGATCGCGCTCGGCTTGTTGTTTTATAACGTGGTCCACAGGCTTGAGCCGCTCGCGATCGGCTTGGCGACCGCCAGTCTGTTCGCTCTGAGCATCCGCGCGGCCCTTGCCTTTCGCGACCTGCGGAGCCTTGCCGAGGCTCGCGCCCTGGCTGGTCGAGATGACCTCACGTCGCTGCCAAACCGACGGCTTTTCATTCACCGCATGCGGGCTGCGATCGCTGCGGCTCGCGTAACCGACAGCGAGCTGGCCGTGTTGATGCTGGACCTGGACAACTTCAAGCAGCTCAACGACACCCTTGGGCACGACGCCGGTGACGAGTTGCTACGGCTGATCGGGCCCCGTCTCGAGCAAGTCCTCCGAGTCAGCGACACGGTTGCGCGCCTCGGCGGCGACGAGTTCGGCATTCTTTTGGATTCGACGACGGACCGCGCTGACATCGGTCGTGTCGCAGAAAAGTTGCTCGATGCGTTACGCGAACCGTTCGAGGTGCAGGGCCTTGCGCTGCGGATCACGGCGAGCATCGGGGTCACACTATTTCCCGCCCAAGCAGATGGCACAGAGCAGCTGATGAAGAACGCCGACATCGCGATGTATCACGCCAAGGCGGCGCACAGCGGCTACGAGTTCTACGAGCGCGTGCATGACACGAACTCCCAGGGGCGATTGGTGCTTGCCGCAGATCTCGCCAAGGCGCTCGAACACGGCGGTATCGTGATCCACTTCCAGCCGCAGGCCGACTGCGTCTCGCGTCGGATCGTTGGCGCCGAGGCTCTTGTTCGCCTGCAACTGCCCGGTGGCCGCCTGGTCCCGCCACTCGAGTTCCTGGCAGCGGCGGAGCATGCCGGGCTGTCGCGCTCGCTGACGCGAAAGGTGCTTGATCTCGCTCTCGACCAGCTCGCGATCTGGCGCGCCGCAGGGCACGAACTGCACCTGGCCGTCAACACAACTGTCAGCGACCTGCTCGACGCCAGGTTTCCGGGCGAGGTCGCAGCTGCGCTCGCCGCTCGTGGACTGCCGCCCGACGCGCTCATCCTCGAGCTCACGGAGACCTCGATTCTCTCAGACCCGCAACGCATCGGCGACGTGCTCGCGCGGCTCGGCGAACTCGGGATCGGGCTCTCGCTCGACGACTTCGGCACCGGCTACTCCTCGCTCACGCACCTGAAATGGCTACCCATCAGCGAAGTGAAGATCGATCGCTCATTCGCCGCGAACATGTGCAACGACGCGACCGATGCGGCGATCGTTGACGCCACGATCGAACTCGCGCACAAGCTCGGAATCCGGGTCGTCGCCGAAGGAGTCGAGGACGCCGCAACTTGGACGGCCCTACAAGCGCTCGAATGCGACCTCATCCAAGGCTACATCCTCAGCCGACCGGTCACCGCCGCCGAACTCGACCACCAGCTGACCAGCGCTAGCTCAATACCGTCCAAATTGTGAGTGGAGCTAGCCGGGCTCGAACCGGCGACCTCTTGCATGCCATGCAAGCGCTCTCCCAGCTGAGCTATAGCCCCATCGAAAGCGACGTCACCTGCAAGGGTAATACACGCGCGCTGGTGATTGCGAGTCGGCCGACAGACTCGAGGTTTACGAAGGCGGGATGAACTCCGGCACGGCGAGCATGTCGGGCGTCGAATCCTGCCCCCCGCGCGCGGGCTCGCGGCCGTCGGTCGCTCGGTCGCCGGGCGCCCGGTCGCGACCGCGCCGCCAGTCGCCGCGCCCGGCGGCTGCCCCGGCGGACTCGAGCGAACCACGCTCGGGATCGACGCGGTCGATCTGGCCGAGCATCGTCGTGTGCAGGGCCTGGAGGTCGCGCAGGATCCGCTCGGCGTTGGCGCGCAGCGAGTCGCCCATCTCCTCGAGGTTGGCGACGAGGTCGAGCCCCTCGCCGCGGACTTCGCCAGCGGCCTCGCGCGCCGAGCGCACGAGCTCGCGGGCACGCTCGTCGGCCTCCTTGCGCGTCTTTACCGCCGCCTCGTTCGCTTGCCGAATCGTGGCCTCGGCGCTCACCTTGGCGTTCGCGACCTCGGCCTGCGCGTCCGCGACCGCGCGCTGCCTGGCCGTGTCGGCCTCCATCATCGCGCGGTCGGCCTCCGCTTGGGCGCGGGCGACGATGTCGAGCGCCTGGCCCGTGGCGGCCTCCCGGATGCGGGTGGCCTCGGCGTCAGCGGCCTCGCGTGCTCGACCGGACTCCTCGCGCGCCCATTTGACGATCTCGGCGGCCTCGGCCTCCGCCGCCTCGACCCGGCTGCGAGCCGCCCGCTCGCCCTCGGCGATCCGCTCGCGCACCTTCCCCTCGGCCTCGGCGCGCAGCTGCGTAGCGGCCCGTTCGGCCGCGTCGATGATCTCCTCGACCTGCCGGTGCACGCCTGACCCGTTACCGGCCATCGTCAGATGGTAGGACCCCGCGAGCGATAAGCCGCAAGAAAAGCACCGCCGCTAACCTCCCGCCCGATGCCGGCACGCCGTTACGACCACCGCGAGCTCGAAGCCAAGTGGCAGGCGCTGTGGGCGCGCGAGCGCACCTGGGAGGTGCCGAACGAGCCCGCCGGAGCCGGTGCCGGCGACAAGTCCTACGTGCTCGAGATGCTGCCCTACCCGAGCGGGGAGCCCCACATCGGGCATCTGAAGAACTATGCGCTCGGCGACGCGATCGCCCACTTTCACCGGCGGACCGGCCATCGCGTGCTGCACCCCATGGGCTACGACGCGTTTGGGCTGCCAGCCGAGAACTACGCGATCCGCACCGGTGTGCACCCGCGCCAGTCAACCGACGAATCGATCGCCGCGTTCCAACGTGCGTTCCGTTCCTGGGGGATCTCGATCGACTGGTCGCGGGAGCTCGCCACCCACGAGCCCTCCTACTACCGCTGGACGCAGTGGATCTTCCTGAAGCTGTATGAGCGCCGCCTCGCCTACCGCAAGGAGGCGGCCGTCAAGTGGTGTCCCAACGATCAGACCGTGCTCGCCAACGAGCAGGTGATCGACGGGCGGTGCGAGCGCTGCGGGGCCGAGGTGGAGCTGCGCCAGTTGGAGCAATGGTTCTTCCGGATCACCGACTACGCCGAGCGCCTGCTCGACGACCTCGACGGGATCGACTGGCCCGAGCACGTCAAGGCGATGCAGCGCAACTGGATCGGCCGCAGCACGGGCGCCGAGGTGACCTTTCACTGCACCTCGCTCGGGATCGACTATCCCGTGTTCACGACGCGCCCTGACACGCTGTTCGGCGCGACCTTCTTCGTGATGGCGCCGGAGCACCCCGACGTGTTCCGCCTCGCCGCCGGGACCGAGCACGAGCACGACGTGCACCGCTACGTCAACCGCGCGCTGACCGAGGGCGCCGCCGACCGTGGCGCCACCGACAAGCCGAAGACGGGCGTTCCGCTCGGGCGGACGGTGACCAACCCGGTCACCGGCGAGGAGATCCCGATGTACGTCGCCGACTACGTGCTGATGGAGTACGGGACAGGCGCGATCATGGCTGTGCCCGCGCACGACGACCGCGACTACGCGTTCGCCGTCGCGTATGGGCTGCCGATCCGGCGCGTGATCGAGAGTCCGGACGGCGACGAGACCCTGCCGTATACGGGCGGCGGCCCGATGGTCAACTCCGGGGTGTTCGACGGCCTCCACAACCGGACCGCGTACGAGCAGATCGTCGACTGGCTCGACCGCGAGGGCAAGGGCCATCGGTCGGTCAACTTCCGCCTGCGTGACTGGCTCGTCTCGCGCCAGCGCTACTGGGGCTGCCCGATCCCGATCGTCTACTGCGATCGATGCGGGATGCAGCCGGTGCCACAGGATCAGCTCCCGGTCACGCTGCCCGACGTCGAGGACTACCAGCCCAAGGGCCGCTCGCCGCTGGCGGCCGCCGAGGACTGGGTGCACACCACCTGTCCGGCGTGCGACGGCCCAGCGCTGCGCGAGACCGACACGATGGACACGTTCGTCGACTCGAGCTGGTACTTCCTGCGCTACTGCGACGCCCGCAACGACAGGGCCGCCTGGGATCGCGAGGTCCTGCGCCAGTGGATGCCGGTCGACCAGTACATCGGCGGCGTCGAGCACGCGATCCTCCATCTGATGTACGCGCGCTTCGTCGTCAAGGCGCTCGCCGACATGGAGCTGCTCGACGTCCAGGAGCCGTTCCGGGCGCTGTTCACCCAGGGGATGATCCTCGGGCCCGACGGCCAGAAGATGTCGAAGTCGCGCGGGAACGTGATCAGTCCTGCGCCGATCGTCGAGCGCTGGGGCGCGGACGCCGCTCGCTGCTACATCCTGTTCATCGGTCCGCCCGATCAGGATGCCGCCTGGAACGAGAGCGCGCTCGCCGGGCAGTACAAGTTCCTCAG
>Ga0302229_10003497_pt1 | contig 10894 bp, 9 predicted proteins | sample II_Palsa_N1_3_FD_193518 | JGI IMG/M metagenome (GOLD analysis project Ga0302229, IMG submission 193518) | Peat permafrost microbial communities from Stordalen Mire near Abisko, Sweden - II_Palsa_N1_3 | ecosystem: Environmental > Terrestrial > Soil > Palsa > Peat permafrost | place: Sweden...
GCTCGGGTGCTGTCTCCGATGTAGTCGCCGACTACGAGCACCTCATCAGCGAGCCGGATCTTCGCCCGGTGCAGATCGCCGAGCCGGACCTTCAGTGCCTCGACAGGGTCGGACCGAAGTTCGTGCGGCGACTTCAGGTCACAGCCCGGTTTGACGACAATCTTTCCGGCTTTGGTCTCCCGCAGATCGGCCTCGGTCATCTCGGTCATGAAGCGGGTGGAGCCGCAGATCACGACGATACGCGGGAGGCTCAACAGCTTCTTCGCGTCGGCGAGCTTCTCCTCGGGGGTGAGCAGTTGCGGGTACGACACTGGTTCCTCCTGGCGGTGTGGTCCAAGGGGTGCCTGCGGAGACGAGAACGAGGGTGTCCAAGATCGTTTTGTGACGAACGACGTGGACACCCTCGCGACAGCACTCTATGCGGCGACCGACGACATGCTGAAGGAGCACCCCGGCCTGGCGCCGTGGCGCCCGCCAGCCGGCATTACGCCCCGCCTGAGCGATTCCGAACTGGTCACCCTCGCCACGATGCAGGCCATACCCGGCTACACCTCCGAAGCCAGATGGCTCCGCCATGCCCGTGCCCGCCTGCGCCACCTCTTCCCCTACCTGCCCCAGCAGCCCGGCTACAACAAGCGGCTGCGCAAGGCCGCCGGTCTGATGCGAAGCGTCAACCGGATCCTGGCCACCACCACCTCGGTGTGGAGCGACGACTATGGGTCGTGGACTCCACCCCGGTGGAATGCGGCCGCTCCCGCGAGACCGTCAAACGCTCCGACCTGGCAGGCTGGGCCGAATACGGCTACTGCGCCAGCCGCAGCCGCTTCTTCTGGGGCCTGCGCCTGCACCTGGTCTGCACCCTTCAGGGCCTGCCCATCGCCTTCGCCCTGACCGGGGCCAAGGCCGACGAACGCGAGACCCTCCTTGACCTCCTGGCAGCCGAATGCGAGCTTCTGCGAGAGCGCCCCCGACAGACTCTCATCGGCGACAAGAACTACTTCGGCCGTGGTTTCGAATGCGAACTGTCCGAGCATGGAGTCCAGTTGCTGCGGCCTGCCCGTAAAGGTGAACGGGAACGGCCTGGCGCAGCCCTGTTCAAGCCGCTGCGACAGGTCATCGAGGCCCGCCGGTCCCAGGCGAGGTGCTTCAGGTCGCCCTCCCCGCGTGGGCCCTGGCTTGGCGAGTAGTCGTAAGCGTCACGTAATGGCGGCGGGCTGCTCCGAGTGAACAAGACCAACGCCAAGGCCGAAGCGCTGGGGTGTCTGCACTGGTCCGTCCGCGCGGACCCATTGTGACCATGCCGGGCTAGGGCGGCGGCCGGTAGGCTCTGGCCGTGGTCGAGCAACGGCAAGAATTCCAGCGCGATCTGGAGGCCATCGAAGCCGAGGTCACCGGCCTGTTCGCCATGGTCGCTGACGACCTGCCCGGGGCAACCTACGCGCTCCTGAGCGGGAACAGCGAGGTGCTGGGGGTGCTGACCGAACGGGAGCGGGTCATCGACGTCCTGTACCGGGAGATCGACGAGCTGGCTAGCCGGGAGATCTTGCTGCAGGCGCCGGTGGCTTCAGACCTGCGGTTCTTGCTGTCGGTGCTGCGCGTCGTGCCCGAGCTCGAGCGCTCCCACGACCTCGTCGTGCAGATCGCCTCGCGGGCCAGTCACGGTCTCGGTGAGGAGCTTTCGCCGGGCTGCCGCAGGCTGGTCGAGCGGATGGGGGATCTGGCCTGGAGCATGTGGCGCCAGGTCGCGGATTCCTGGCGCCACCGCGACCGTACCGTCGCGCTAGCGCTGGGCGAGCGTCATGACACGATGAACGAGCTGCACGCCAGCTTGATCGCAGAGCTCGCCTCAGGACGCATGACACTGCCGGCGGCGATGGAGATGACACTGGTGGCGCGCTTCTACGAGCGTCTTGGCGACCACGCGGTCAACCTCGCGCGGCGGGTGATCTATCTCGCCGGATCTGCGCCCGGCTAGTCCCACCCGGATCTGGGTGCGGGCAAGGTCAGGAGAGCTGTTCTGGACGGCGTGGGCGCCGGGGCCGGCGGCTGCTGATTCAGTTGATGGCTGTCGTGTGTTCATCTGGCGTTCATGTGCGGTTCGGGAGGGTGTCACCTGCGCCGGTTAGCTTTGTGCCGCGGCAGGAGACGGATCGCGGCAGGTCAGAGGCATGGCGGGCCGCCTGCAGGGGTTGGGGCGCCATGACCGAGACGCGGCCCGGGGACTTGATCGCGGCGCTGGATGAGGCCTCGCTGAGCCGGTTTCACCTGCGGGCGGTGCTGGTGTCGGGGATGGGGTTCTTCACCGACGCCTACGACCTGTTCGTCATCGGGATCGCCTCCACCCTGATCAGCAAGCAGTGGCATCTGAGCTCGGGCAAGCTCGCCCTGCTGAACAGCGTGATGCTGGCGGCGGCGTTCCTGGGCGCGCTGGTGTTCGGCCGGCTCGCTGACGTGGCCGGGCGCAAGCGCGCGTACTGGATGGTCGCCGCGATCATGATCGTGGGCGCGCTGGGGTCGGCGCTATCACCGTCATTCTGGACGCTGATCGGCTTCCGCTTCGTGCTCGGCTTCGGGGTGGGCGGTGACTACCCGGTCAGCGCGGTGATGATGAGCGAGTACGCCAACCGCAAGGACCGCGGCAAGCTGGTCGGCATGGTGTTCGGCACCCAGGCGCTCGGGCTGATCGTGGGGCCGCTGGTCGCGCTGGCCCTGCTCGGCGGAGGGGCCAGCGACACTGTGACGTGGCGGGTGCTCCTCGGCCTGGGCGCGGTGCCCGCCGCCGCGGTGCTGTACCTGCGCCTGCTGATGCCCGAATCACCGCGCTACCAGGTGCAGGTGCAAGGGCGGGCGGAGCAGGCGGCGAGCCAGATCTCCGCCTTCACCGGCGGCCGGGTCGGCGGCGACGGGTCCGCTGGGCCGCGCCAGGAGCTTGGGCTGCGGGCCTTCCTGACGGACCGCCGGTGGCTGATCATGCTGGCCGGGACGGCGGGCACGTGGTTCCTGCTCGACTACGCCTACTACGGGAACACGATCTCCACCCCGCAGATCCTCGGCCTGATCTCCCCGCACGCCTCGACCACAACCAAGATCGCCCTGCAGCTGGCCATCTTCGCGGTCGCGGCGGTGCCCGGCTACGTCCTGGCGATCGCCTGTCTGGACCGGATCGGGCACCGGCGGCTGCAATGGACCGGGTTCGCGGTCATGGCGGCCTGCTTCCTGATCCTCGCGGCGGTGCCGGGCCTGACTACGACCGTGGCGCCGTTCCTGCTGGTGTACGGGGTGAGTTACTTCTTCACCGAGTTCGGGCCGAACATGACCACCTTCGTGATGCCCAGCGAGCTGTACCCGGTGGCTATGCGCGCGACCGGACACGGGATCTCGGCCGGGATAGGCAAGCTCGGCGCGTTCATCGGGGTGTTCTTGTTCCCGGTGCTGTCGTCGTCCTTCGGCCTGCGCGGCACGCTGCTGCTCACCGCCGGGGTCTCTGTGCTCGGGCTGGCGCTCACCTTCCTCTTGCCCGAGCCTGCCCGCCGCAGCCTGGAAGACATGCCCGCCACCCCCTCGGCCGCGGCACCCCAGCCGCTGCTCGTGGCCGACCAGGCATCGGCCCCGTGAGGACCTGATCGCTGCTGACCGGCAGGTTCCCGGCGCTCGGTCTCCGGCAGGTGCCCGCTATGGCCCGCTGTCGACCAGGCCGCCGGAACCACGCGGGGTCATGTACGGGACCGGCCTCCGCGGCGACGCCGCGTCATGCTGGCGTGCGCGCTGGTATGCCCAGCATGAGTATGCGTGGGTGCGGTCATGGTGTGCGTAACATGGCTGTGAGGCGCCCCACCGGGTGGCCGATACCCGGACTTGTGAGCAGTGCGGGACCGTGTTCGCGCCGCGCCGGGAGCATGCCCGGTTCTGCCGTCCCCGCTGCCGGGTCGCGTGGAACCGCGAGCATACCGGGGACCCGCAGGCCGAGGCGAGTGCGCTGGAGTGGTCCATCACCGCGATGCGCGAGGCCATAGAGCGGCTGGCCAGGGATCAGGTAGTGGACCATGGGCAGGGGTTCGCGGTGATCAGCGAGGCAGTATGGTGCGTCACCATCGTCGACGCGACCTTGGTGCGATATCACCGTCATGCCTACAAGAGCGCCATGAAATCCCGGGCCCCCGCCCGGCGGCGGGCGGTCGAGGAAACGTTCGCGGGGTTGCGGTTCGTGCGCAACCAGATGGGATATCACCTCGACCCCGCCGATTTCATCCAGCCGGAGCAAAGCGAGCCCAGCGCTGATCGCGGTGTCACGGCCTGGAGGTGGAGGCCGGTGCCCGAGCCGGACCTCGGATCGCTGCCGCCGCGCGGGCAGGCGTGGGAGATGACACGGTACCGGGCGTATCAGGCCCAGCTGGCCGGTCACACCATCGGGGAGACATTCGGCCGGGTTGGCGCCTTCCTTAACCTGGCTGCCCCGCATCCGGTCGCGGCATAGCTGCCGGGCCCCGTACCCCGCGCACCCGGATTACGAACGCGGCGCTGGCAGCCACGTTCGCGCGGCCGCCAAGAAGGCCGGATCGGTGATGCGCTGCTTGTTTGGTTACGGACCGGGTTCCAAACGGAGCATAGGTTGCTGGCAGCGAGATGATTGCCGGGTACCCAACCGCCGGGAAACAGGAGGTGACGGTGCCGGATTCGCGTATCCGCGCCCTGCGAGTACGGCTGCGGACGCCGCCGGTGCTGGGCGGGCTGCTGCCCGTGCGCCGGTCTCAGGTAGCGGCGGACCTGCTTGCCGGTATCACCCTGGCCGCCGTGAGCATCCCGGTGTCTCTGGGGTACGCGAAGATCGCCGGGATGCCGGTGGTAACCGGGCTGTACACGCTGCTGCTCCCGATGGCCGCCTTCGCTATCTTTGGTTCATCGCGCCATCTCGTCGTCGGCGCGGATTCGGCCACCGCGGCCATCCTCGGCGCGGCCCTGACCGGATTGGCGGCCGCCGGATCGCCGCAATACGTCCGGCTGGCCGGGCTCGCGGCCCTGCTCACGGGCGGGCTGCTGCTGCTGGCCCGGCTGGCCCGGCTCGGGTTCCTGGCGAATTTCCTGTCCCGGACCGTCCTGATCGGGTTCCTTACCGGCGTCGGTATCCAGGTCGCTGCCGGGCAACTCCCCGACATGCTCGGGGTGACCGTCGCCGGTAAGAGCACCCCGGCCAAGCTCCTGGAGGTAGTGCGCACGCTGCCGCAGGTACACGGCGCAGATGTGGCGGTATCGGCCGGGGTCATCGTGATCGCGCTGGCTGCCCGCTGGGCCGGCCGCCGGATCCCGGGTTTGCTGATCGCCGTGATCGCCGCGATCATCGTGAGCCGCGCGGCCGGCCTGGCCAGGCGCGGCGTGGCCGTGCTCGGGGCCGTCCCGCGCGGGCTGCCGCACCTGGCGCTGCCCGCGCTCGGCCGGCACGACGCCGTCGCGCTGCTCGGAACGGCAGTGTCGCTGTTCGTGGTCATCCTGGCCCAGAGCGCGGCGACCTCACGCGCGTACGCCGGGAAATACGAGGAGGCATTCAGCGAGGACACCGACCTGGTCGGCCTGGGCGCCGCCAACGTGGCCGCCGCGCTCTCCGGCAGCTTCGTCGTCAACGGCAGCCCCACCCAGACGCAGGTGGCTGACAGCGCGGGCGGGCGCAGCCAGCTGGCCCAGCTCACCACCAGCGCGGTGGTGCTCATCGTCCTGCTGCTGCTCACCGGGCCGCTGGCCAGCCTGCCGATCGCCGCCCTGGCGGCGATCGTGTTCCTCATCGCCGCCGGGCTCATCGACGTCGTAGGGATGCGGCGCATCCTGGCCTGCCGTCGCCCGGAGTTCGCCATTGCGCTGCTCACCACCGCCGCGGTCGTGATCCTCGGGGTGGAGGAAGGCATCGTGCTGGCCGTCGTCGTCTCGGTCATCGACCATCTGCGGCACAGCTACAACCCGTTCAACAGCGTCCTGGTGAAGTCGCCGGCCGGGCACTGGCAGCCTGCCCCGGTCCTGCCCGGCGCGCGGACCGAGCCAGGACTGGTCATCTACCGGTTCGGCACCAGCCTGTACTACGCCAACGCCTCCCGCCTCACCGACGACGTCACGGCCCTGGCCGCGCAGGGGAGCCCGCTGCGGTGGATGGTTCTCGACGGCGCGGCCATCGGCGACGTCGACTACACCGCGGCGGCGGTCCTCACCCGCGTCATCGAACACCTCCGCAAACGACACATCCGCCTCTCCGTCAGCAGCGTCCTCGGCCCGGTGCGCCAGCAGCTCGACCACTACGGCATCAGCGCCGCCCTCGGCCCCGGCGCCTACTACGACACCCCCGGCGAGGCACTCGAAGCCTTCCACGCCGCAGCAGAGGTTACCGGCGAGTAAACGGCGCACGCAACGGCCCAGGCAAGGCAACGAAGCCGCCGAGGCAGAATGCCTTGCTACCCCGGTGATGTCATGTGCTGGACGCCATCGCCTGCCGGTGCCGATCCGCTGGCTGACCTGAGGGCGAGACACCCCTTCCGGCGGGCGCATGCCGCATCTACCGTTGACAACGGTTGCTCACAAGTTCGTCACGGAACGTGGTTGAACCTCCGCGGGACAAGCACGCGGAGCTGCCGGTCTATGCGCTTGGCAGCAGCTCGGCGCTTGTCAACCGCAACGCTCAGATCAGGCCGTTCTGTACCGCTCAGCCGCAGCGAGTCCACCATCGAGGGGCCCGCGCATACTCGGCATCGATAGGAACCATAAGGAAGGCACGCGGTCTCACGTTGAGTGATCATCCCTGGGCTTGAACCAGGCGCACGGGCCTGCTCGCTGCGTCAGCTGGGCTCCCGCAATCTTGCCTTAATCGTGTGTCAAGGCTGCGCTGGCACGCTGTCGTGCGCAGGCGATGCGGGGGGGTCAGCATGAGCGTACGCGGGACGGTGACCGGCGGGGTGGCGTTGATGGCCGGGGGGCTGGTGACGTCGGCGGGGAACGTGGCCGGGCCTGTCGCCGGGTTGCCCGGCACTGACTATAAGCAGGCTCTGTCCGGGACCAGGAGATGGTGGCCGGCGTGGCGGGCCCGGTTCGGCCTGGCTGAGGTGTGCGGCAGCGTCGGGGCTGCTGCCGGGTTCGCGGCCGGGTACCGGGCCGCCGGATCGCTGGTCACTGCGGCCGGGCTGGCCACCATCGGTGAGTTCACCGGGTTTTACGGCTGTGTCGGGACCAGGACGGTGGTGGCGGCCTGCCGTGCCACCACCCATCTGGCCGGGCGGGGCAGGCTGGCCGCGGGGGCGTGGCACGCGGTGACCGAGCAGCTGGCCTCGTGCGCGGCTGCGGAGGTCCTGGACTTCTTCGTGATCCGTCCCGGTTGCCTGGCCGGGGCTGCGTGGCTGCTGAGGGGGCTGCCGGGCGGGGTGTGGCTGGGGTTCGCTGCCGGGAAGGCCGTCGCCGACCTGGCCTTCTATGGCGTGGAAGCCTCGGCGCGCCGGAGCCTGGCCCGGTCGATCGCGGCCTGAACACGCCAGCCCGCCCGCAGACTCTGATTCACCCTGGATTGGCCGGCTGCTTCTACACCCCGCCGGGAATCACCCGCCCAGCGCCAGGCCTGCCAGCTGCGCCAGCTGGAAAAACTCAACCCCCCGGACCCTCGACCACCGCTCAAGCCATGGTCCGCTGCCGCGCGCCCAGCTAAGGTCCTATTTTCGGGTTAGCTCGCTGAAGTGCCGCTGGTAGCCGGCTGCTCCCAGGTCGGCGCCGTCGGGTCATCCCCGTGCAGGGCCTTCATGAGTTGCTGCTCCGAATCGCGGGTGAGCGAGGACCGCAGCACCGTCCCGCCGTAGGGCCGCAGCGCTTCCTCGACCTTGTCCGGGGTGGCCTTGCGGACGATGACCAGGATCGCCGATGTCCCGGGCTGTACCACATCCTGGACGCGCTGCTTGAAGTCGTCCTTGATCTCAAGGTTCTTGGCCTCGCCGACCGCGGCCCCTATCAGCCCTCCGGCCACGCCGACCAGCGTCGTGATCGGGAACAAGAGCAGCACCCCGATCAGCACTCCCCAGAACAGGCCGCTCAGCGTTCCCCAGGCCACCGCGTGATGGGCTGGCGTCGTGACATGCAGCTTGCCCTTCACGTCGCGCCTGATGACAGCCGCGTCCTCGAGGTCCACCAGATAGTCGTGCTCCAGCTTGACGAGTTCCTCCCAGACTTTCTGGGCCGTGGTCTCGTCCGGGTAACCGATGACGATCAGGTCACTCATCGCGGGGGACTCCCTCACTAGAAAACATCCGGCCCAGCGCTACGGCCGACGCCGGGTAGCTGCTGGTGCCCGTGCTGCCGGTAGTTGTCGTGGTCATGGCACCCGCCACCCCCTCGCGGCCATTGCCCACCTGGCCGCTCGGGCGCCTCACCCGGAGCCTACCGAGAAACGCCGGCGCCCACCACCGCTGCTGCGGCACCTGGCCGGGCACCAGACGCTGGCGGCGCGCCCTGCGAGCCCGCCGTGCCTCGAGGAGCAGCCGGTTTCGTTCGCCGGCCCGCCGAGCGTCATCCTGGATGGCTTTCATGAGGTATCTGTGGACGGTCATGGCCTGCTCCTCCGTCTGATTGGTGTTGGGCGCTCGGATCGTGCGGGCGGTCGGTGATGCATACACCGCGGCGCCGGGAAACTGGGCGCCCGCGAGCCGCCCAGTTCGCGCCGCGGGCGGTGTATATACCGGGTGGAAGTGACACGTGGTGCGGGAGGAAGGCGCGCAGGATGGTGACAGCCGATCTGCTCTCACGGGCGCGGGCCGGGGACGGCGAGGCGTTCCGGGAGCTGACCGACCCGCACCGGCGGGAGCTGCAGGTGCACTGCTACCGGATGCTCGGCTCCTTTCAGGACGCCGAGGACACCCTGCAGGACACGCTGCTGGCCGCCTGGCAAGGCATCGGCGGGTTCACCGAGGAACGCGCCTCGCTGCGCACCTGGCTGTACAAGATCGCCACCAGCCGGTGCCTCAACGCGCGCCGCGCAGCGAGCCGGCGCCCGGCCAGGGAGCGGGACGTGTCTCAGTTCGAACCGCCCGTGCCGACTCCGCGCGACGAGGCCGTCTGGCTGCAGCCGTTTCCTGACGCCCTCCTCGAGGGTGCCGTCGACGTGCCGCCCGGGCCGGAGGCCCGCTACGAGCAGACCGAAGCGATCTCCCTGGCCTTCGTGACCGCCCTGCAGCTGCTGCCGCCGCGCCAGGTCGCCGTCCTCATCTTGCGTGACGTCCTCGGATTCCACGCCAGCGAGGTGGCCGGCATGCTGGAGGTGACCGTCGAATCGGTCAACAGCGCCCTTAAACGAGCCCGCGCCAGCCTCCAACGCCGGCAGCAGCCGGCCGCTGGCCACCAACCGCCACCGGCCGCTGGCTCACCCGCCGAGGACGCGATCGTGGCCAAGTTCACCCGCGCGTGGGAGTCCGCCGACCTCGACGCGCTGGTGGCCCTGCTGACCGACGACGTCTTCCTCGCGATGCCGCCGGTGCCCTTCGGATACGAGGGCCGGGACGCCGTGACCCGCTACTGCGCCAGCCTGTTCGTGGCGGGCCGCGGGTTCGACCTCGTCCCGGCGCGAGCCAACGGCCAGCCGGCGTTCGGAGCCTACCTGCGCGGCCCGGCCGGCGTCCGCCATGCGACCGCCTTCTACGTGCTCACCCTGGCCGGCGGCCAGATCTGCGCCCTGACCCGCTTCGAGGCCAGCGTACTGCCGTGGTTCGGGCTACCCCGATCGCTCCCGGGCCGGTAGCTATCGTGATCCGGCTATCTCTAGCGAGAGGCTGGCGGACGGACCTGCCCCCACTGGTCCTGCTCTTGCAGGCAGGGAATGCGGTCAGCTTCTTCGGCTATGGGTTGATCCTCCCGTTCGAGATCATCTACCTGCACCAGATCCGCGGCTTCGCGACGGCCACCGCCGGTTTCGTGCTGGCCGCGATCCTGGGCACGGCCACCCTCGTGACACCACCCTCGGGAACCCTGCTCGATCACGTTCGCCCCAAGCCGATCCTGATCGCCGGCAATCTTACGAGCGCGCTCGGCTATGCCGGCTTTGCGTTCGTCGACCGGCCATGGCAGGCGTTCGCTTGCGCGGTCGTCGGCGGAGCCGGCATCGGCGCGGCCCGCACCGCCAACCAGACGCTGCTCATCACCCTGGTGACGCCAGAGCAACGTGCTGCCTCGTTCGCGCTCGGGCGCGTCGCGTCCAACCTCGGCCTCGGTATCGGCGCGACGGTCGCGGGCTTCATCATCTCCTCAGCCCAGCACCTGCGGTCGTTCCAGACGCTCTACCTGTTCGACGCGATCACCTACGCCGCGTTCGCGCTGGTCGTACTAGCGATGGTGCCGAATCGACGCCCCGCGGCGGCGCGCGCCAGCGCTGTGGGAGGAGGATTCCGGGCGGTCGCCCGCGATCGCAGGTTCCTGATCGTCATTGCCGTGAACATCGTCCTCATCATCGTCGGCTACGCGCTGTACTCGAACATCCTGCCGCCGTTTGCGATAGCGCATACACGCGCCGGACCTGCTGGGATCGGGATCATGAAGCTCGCCAACACGCTCTTCATCGTGATCGCGCAGATCCCCGCGACGCGCGTCGTCAAGCGGATGCGCCGAGCACAGGCATTCGCCGCGGCGAGCGCGCTCTGGGTGATTGCGCTCCTCGGCGTCTTGCCGGCGACGCTGATCCACTCGGAGCTCGGGGCGACCGCGCTCCTGGCCGGCGTCGCAATCGTGTTCGCGATCGGCGAGTGCATCCACGGCGTCGTCCTCGGCCCGCTCGTCGCCGACCTCGCTCCCCCGCATCTCCTCGGCCGCTACATGTCGATGTACGCGCTGATGGCGACCGGAGGCCTCGCGCTCGGCCCGGCCATCGGCGGCGTGGTGCTCGCGATCTCACCCG
>Ga0302229_10003500_pt1 | contig 10892 bp, 10 predicted proteins | sample II_Palsa_N1_3_FD_193518 | JGI IMG/M metagenome (GOLD analysis project Ga0302229, IMG submission 193518) | Peat permafrost microbial communities from Stordalen Mire near Abisko, Sweden - II_Palsa_N1_3 | ecosystem: Environmental > Terrestrial > Soil > Palsa > Peat permafrost | place: Sweden...
GTCCATCGCGGCGAGGCCCTCAGCCTGCACGATTGCCATCGGGTCGCTGCCTCCCTTGGCCACGAGCGTGTCCAGCACCTGCCGTCCCGCCCCGACGCTCACCCGCTTTTCGCCGAGCATGCCGACTAGCGCCGCCAGAGCACCCGGCTGCACGAGCGAGGCCGCCGGGTCCTCGCCGTCGGTCAGCCGGCCCACGAGCTCGCCCACTATCCAGTTGGCAAGCATCTGCGCCTGCGGAGCTGGCTCGGTGCCCGCGGCGAGCGCCAGCTCGAAATAGTCGCCCAGCTCGCCGCGGAACGCGAGCTGCTGCGCGCTGTCGGCCGTCAACCCGATCTCCTGAAAGCGCCGCGCTCGATCGGCCGGCAGCTCGGACATGGCGGCGCGGGCGGCGTCGAGCATGTCCTCGTCGATGGCGACGGGGATCAGGTCCGGCTCGGGGAAGTAGCGGTAGTCGTGGGCCTCCTCCTTGGAGCGCAGCGACGTGATAGCGCCGGAGTCCGGGTCAAAGTGCAGGGTCTCCTGGAGGATCTGCCCGCCCTCGGAGAGGATCTTCTGCTGGCGCGCGATCTCCGCGCGAATGCCGCGTTCGATGAAGCGGAAGGAGTTCATGTTCTTGAGCTCCGTCTTCGTCCCCAGCCCGCTCGTGCCCGCTGGGCGCAGCGAGATGTTCGCGTCGCAGCGCAGCGATCCCTCCTCCATGTTCACGTCTGAGACACCCAGCTGGCGCAGCGTCGTGCGCAGCAGCTTCAGCCACTCGCTCGCCTGCTCTGCGGAGCGCAGATCGGGCTCGGTGACTATCTCTGCCAGCGGCGTGCCGCCGCGGTTGAAGTCCACGATGCTCGCGTCGGAGCCATGGATGCGCCCGCTTGAGCCGACGTGCGTCAGCTTGGCGGCGTCCTCCTCCAGGTGCACGCGATGGATGCGCACGTCTCCCAGCGCTCCTCCCAGACACAGCGGCTCGTCGTACTGGGAGATCTGGTAGCCCTTCGGCAGGTCCGGGTAGAAGTAGTTCTTGCGGTGGAAGATCGATCGCGGCGCGAGCTCTGAGCCGAGTGCCAGCCCAATCATCAGGCCGAAGTGCACGGCACCGGCGTTCGCCACGGGCAGGCTTCCCGGCAGCCCCAGACAGACCGCGCAGGTGCGCGTGTTCGGCGGCTCGCCAAACGACAGCTCACAGCCGCAGAACATCTTCGTTGCAGTCGCCAACTGCACATGGATCTCAAGGCCAATGACCGGCTCGTAGGCGTCAGGCACGGGCCGGCGCTCCATCGAAGCCGATCGCCTGCTCGAGCGCGTGGGCGGCGTCGAGCAGGCGGTTCTCGCTGAACGCGGGCCCGGCGATCTGCAGACCCACGGGCAGGCCCTCGCTCAGCCCGCAGGGGATCGAGATCGCCGGTATCCCCGCCAGCGACATCGGCACCGTGCAGTAGTCGTTCAGATACATCTCAAGCGGCTCTGAGGTCTTCTCACCGAGCCTGAATGCGACGCTCGGAGACGTTGGTGTCACGATCAGATCGACCCCTTCGAAGGCCGCCCTGAAATCCTCGGCGATCTTCGTACGCACGCGCTGGGCACGCCCGTAGTAGGCGTCGTAGTAGCCCGAGGAGAGCGCGTAGGTGCCGAGCATGATCCGCCGCTTGACCTCCGGGCCGAAGCCGTCGTGGCGCGTGCGCGTGTACATGTCGAGCAGATCGCTCGCGTCCTGCGCGCGCAGGCCGTAGCGCACGCCGTCAAAGCGCGCCAGGTTCGAGGAGGCCTCGGCGGGCGCCAGCACGTAGTAGGCCGACAGCGCATGCGGGGCGTGCGGAAGGCGCACCGTCTGCACCTCCGCGCCGAGCTCCTGCGCACGCGCGAGCGCCGCCTGGAAGGCCTCCAGCACGCCCGGCTCGATCCCCTCGCCGCTCAGCTCCTCGGGCACGCCCAGGCGGATGCCGTCCAGGCGCTCTGCGCTCGGCAGCTGGATCTCCTCGGGAAACTCGAGCGAGGTCGCGTCGCACGGGTCGCGCCCGACCATGTGGCGCAGCATCAGCGCCGCGTCGCTGACGTCGCGCGTGAGCGGCCCCGCCTGATCCAGCGAGGAGGCAAACGCGATCATGCCGTAGCGCGAAACGGACCCATAGGTCGGTTTCAATCCGACGATCCCGCACAGCGCCGCCGGCTGGCGGATCGAGCCCCCGGTGTCGGTGCCCAGTGCCCAGGGGGCGAGTCCGGCGGCGACGGCGGCCGCGCTCCCGCCGGAGGAGCCACCCGGCACGCGCTCGCGATCCCACGGGTTGCGGACCACGCCGAACGCCGAGTTCTCGTTGGATGAGCCCATCGCGAACTCGTCCTGGTTGGTCTTCGCGAGCAGCCTCGCGCCCGATTCCCTCAGCCGCGAGACGACGGTCGCGGTGTATGGCGGCTCGTAACCCTCGAGAATGCGCGAGCCCGACTGGCTGGGCACCCCCGCAGTGCAGAAGAGATCCTTGACCGCCAACGGCACGCCGTGAAAGGGTGCCGGTGCATCGTCCTCGGGCGCCTCCGCGGCGACCCAGGTAAAGCAGTTGAGCCCGTCTTCCCCGGCCGCTCGGTCGGCGGCGGCACGCAGCCGGTAGGCCTCGAACAGCTCGCCCGCGGACAGCTCGCCCCCGGCGATCGCGCCGGCCGCGGCGGTGGCCGACAGCTCGAAAACGTCAGTCGTGCTCATGCTTGAGGGCTGGGGACCAGAAATCCGTCGCCGTCGACCGCCGGCGCCTGTGCCAGCGCGAGCTCGCGCGGCAGGCTCGGGCGCGGCACGTCGGGCCGCAATCCACCGGTGACCTCGATCACGTGGGAGGTCGGAGCGACGTCGTCGAGGTCGAGCTCCGAGATCCTCGCGATGTGGTCGAGCACGGCCGAGAGCTCGCGCGCCATCGGCTCGATTTCCTCCTCGGCCAACGCGAGCCGCGCCAGGCGGGCCACGTGCAGAATCTCCTCACGATCGATCACGGTGGCGCTGATTCTATGGAGGCCCGGCGCGCACCGCAGAAGCCGGGCTCAGCTCTGTCCAGGCGGTGGCTGCGCCGGTGGCAGCGCCGGCTCATACAGCGACGGTCTTTCATCGCGCATCGATTGCCATGCGCCCGCGAGGATCAGCACGGCTCCCGCGAAGGCCAGCCATGCGCCCGCGCACAGCGAGCCGGCGTGATCGGGTCGCTCGAGCAGCCTCACGATCGCGGCGACCACGGCGATCAGCCCGAGCAGCACGCACCACACCCCGGCAGAGACGGGCAGCGCCGTGCTGTGCTCGGTGATGGTGGCGAGAAACAGCACGAGCGCGCCTGCGGCGGCCAAGATCAGGAGGACAACAGCCGGCCCGAACGTGCTCCACGCGTCTCGATTGCCCGACGGGGTCTGATACCACGGCTCGAACAGCGACACGATCACGCACACAGCCCCGGCGAGCGCGATCAGCTCGCCGGCACGGGCCCGCCTGAGGCTGATCCGCACCTCAGCCCTCGATCCTCGCCTGGAGCCTGGCCGCCTGCAGCGTGTTGCGAAGAAGCAATGCGATCGTCATCGGGCCAACGCCGCCGGGCACGGGGGTGATCGCCGAGGCGATGCCCGCCACGCCCGTGAAGTCCACGTCGCCGACCAGACCGCTCGAATTGCCGGCCTCCTCGGGCGTCAGCCGGCTCATGCCGACGTCGATCACGACGGCTCCCGGTTTGACGAAGTCCCGCTCGATCAACCGCGGGCGCCCGACCGCAGCGATCAGCACCTCCGCGCGCGAGCAGACCTCGCGCAGGTCACGGGTGCGCGAATGGCAGGTGGTCACCGTCGAATTCTCTGAAAGCAGTAGCTGCGCCATCGGCTTGCCGAAAAGGTTCGAGCGTCCCACCACGACGGCCTCCGTGCCCTCCAGCTGCACGCCGGTGTCGGCCAGCAGCTCCATCACGCCGAGCGGCGTGCACGGCCGCATGCCCGGGCGCCCGAGCGACAGCAGCCCGGCGTTGACCGGCGTCAGCCCGTCCACGTCCTTGCGCGGGTCGATCATCGCCGTGAGCGCGGGCCCGTCCAGGTGATCGGGCACGGGCAATTGCAGCAGCACGCCGTTGACAGCGCGATCCGCGTTGAGCCGGTCGAGCTCCTCGGCAACCTCCTGGAAGGACGCTTTCGCGCTGAGGCGCCGGTCGAATGGCACCATCCCCACCTCGAGGCAGGCGCGCTGCTTGCCTCCGACGTAAACCGTGGAGGCTGGATCTTCGCCGACGAGCACGGTCGCAAGGCCCGGCGGGCTCCCGGCGCGCTGGGTGAACTCCTCGACCTCGCTCGCGACCTCGCCGCGCACGCGCGCGGCGATCGCCTTGCCGTCGATGATCCTGGCGCTCACCGGGCGGATGCTAGAGAATTCGGGCCGCGACCTGCCGGCGCGCGTCAGCGGTGGCTCACGGGCGCGTACTCGGCCATCAGCTTGCGCTCGGATCCGTCACCGGCGAAGCGCACGACGATCACCCCGTCGGGCTCAAGCGCGGTGACCACGCCCTCGCCGAACGCCGCGTGCACCACGTCCTCGCCGAGGCGAAACGCGCGCGCGCCCGACCCCGTGCCCGCCGAGTTTGCTGCCCAGGCCGAAGAGGCCGCGTCGCGCACGGCCACGCCCCCCGCCACGCTCGAGCCGCCCCTGCGGGCCTGAATCCCCCCGATGCTCTGTCCGGCTCCCCAGCGCGCCGGCTCGCGGGGCTCCTCGAGCAGCTCCGCGGGGATCTCATCGAGGAAGCGGCTGCGCATGCCGTTGGTCTGGGCGCCGAACACGGCACGCCTGCGCGCGTAGGTCAGATACAGCTGGCGCATCGCTCGCGTCACGCCGACGTAGAACAGGCGGCGCTCCTCCTCGAGCTCACCCTCGTCGATTGCGCGTGAATGGGGAAACACGCCGTCCTCGCAGCCGGCGATGAACACGATCGGGTACTCAAGGCCCTTGGCGTTGTGAAGCGTCATCAGCGTCACGAGGCCCTCGTCGTCGCTGCGCGAATCGGCGTCGGCGACGAGCGCGATCTCCTGCAGGAACACGTCGAGCGTGCCCTGTCCCTCGGAGGCGCCCGCGTCGAACTCGCGCGCCACCTCGACCAGCTGCTCGAGGTTCTCGATGCGCCCCTGCGCCTCGATCGTCCTGTCCGCCTCAAGCGCCTCCAGATAGCCGCTCTGCGAGAGCACCGCATCGAGCAGGTCCGCCACGGGAATCGAGCCGTCCGCCGCCTGAGACTCGCCCTCACGGTCGCCCTCGCCCTGCGTCACGTCGGGCTCGAGGCCTGCCTGCCCGCGCAGTTCTTCCATGGTGCTCATGAAACGGCCGAGCGCCTTGATGGCGGCCGCACCAAGGCCCGGCACCTGCTCGGGGGCGGCTGCGGCCTCCCACACCGATACGTCCAGCGCGGCGGCGTTGGCCAGAATCCGCGACAGCGAGGTCTGCCCCAGCCCCCGCCGCGGGGAGTTGGCGATACGAGTGAAGCTCACCACGTCGAAGGGGTTGGCCAGCAGCTGCAGGTAGGCGATCGCATCCTTGATCTCGGCGCGCTCGTAGAACTTCGTCCCGCCGATCACCTGATAGGCGATCTCGCGCCGCACAAGCGTGTCCTCCAGCACCCGCGACATCGCGTTCGTGCGATACAGAACCGCGATCTCCGCGCGCGCGGCGCCCTCGTCGAGCAGCCGCTCGATCTCGCCCACGACGAACCGCGCCTCGGCGTGCTCGTCGTCGAGCGCGCGCAGCTGGATCTTCTCCCCCTCCCCCAGTTCGCTCCACAGCCGCTTGGCGATGCCGCCGCGGTTGTTGGCGATGACAGCGTTCGCCGCGGACAGGATCGTCTCGGTGGAGCGATAGTTCTGCTCGAGCTTCACGACGCGGGCGTCGGGGAAGTCGTCCTGGAAGTCCAAGATGTTGCGAATATCGGCGCCACGGAAGCCGTACACAGACTGGCTGTCGTCGCCCACCACCGCGAGATTTCGGTGCCCGGGGATGATCGTGCGCCCGCCGCGCTCGGGCTCCTGACGCCCGCCGCCCACGAGCAGTTGGAGGAACCGGTACTGCGCGTAGTTGGTGTCCTGGTACTCATCGACGAGCACGTGGCGGAACGTCGAGGAGTAGCGCTCGCGCGCCTCCGGGAATAGCTCGAGCAGGTTGACGGTCCTGAACAGCAGGTCGTCGAAGTCCATGGCGTTCATGCGGTGCAGGTCGCGCTCGTAGATCTCATACACGTCGGCGACCATCTCCTCGAAGGGCGAGCCGATCGCCTGGCGGTAGTCGGCGGCGGACTGCAGGCGGTTCTTCGCGGCGGAGATCTGGTTGTGGATGGCCGCCGGGGGGAAGCGCTTGGGATCGACGCCCACGGCGTCGGCCGAGCGCTTGGCCAGCCGGCGCGAGTCGGCCTGGTCGTAGATCGTGAACTGGCGCGTGTAGCCGAGGCGCTCGGCCTCTGAGCGCAGGATCCGCGCGCACGCGGAGTGGAACGTCAAAAGCCACATGCCCCGTGTCCCGCGTCCCAGCAGCCCCTCAACACGGCCGCGCATCTCCTTGGCGGCCTTGTTGGTGAAGGTGATCGCGAGGATCTCCCCCGCCTGCGCCTGGTCGGTGTAGATCAGAAACGCGATGCGGTGGGTCAGCACGCGCGTCTTTCCGCTGCCCGCGCCGGCGAGGATCAGCAGCGGCCCCTCGCCATGCGTGACGGCCTCGCGCTGGGGCTCGTTCAGGCCTTCCAGAAGCTCCTGAAGGTGTTCGGCGTGTGGGTTCTCAGCCATCGGATCTCCAGCATAGATGCGCGCTCGGCGGGCCTCGACGGCGCACGCGAGGGAGACCTCGAGCTAACCGCCGGCGGGGTTGGGACCTCTCACGGTCCGCAACGGCCTGACCTCGGCGACGGGCTGTGACTCCCCGTCTGAGAGCTCTGAGACCGTCCGTTCGAGCGCACCGATGCGACTGGCCAGCCCTTGGATCGCCTCGGCGATCGGGTCGGGCAGGTGAATCCAATCGGCGTCGGGGCCCTCGACGCGGCGGCCGTCCACGCGCACCGGGTGGCCGGGGTTGCCGACGACCGTGGAGTGCGGTGGCACGTCGGTGATCACCACGCTGTTCGCCCCGATCTTCGCCCCGTGCCCGATCGTGATCGGGCCGAGCAGCTTCGCGCCCGAGCCAATGGTCACATTGTCCTGCACCGTCGGGTGGCGCTTGCCGGTCGCAAAGCCGGTGCCGCCGAGCGTGACGCCCTGATAGAGCGTCACGTCGTCGCCGATGTCGGCCGTCTCGCCGATCACCACGCCCGCGCCGTGGTCGATGAAGAAGCCCTGCCCGATGCGCGCAGCGGGGTGGATCTCGATCCCGGTGACCGCGCGAGCGACCATCGAGATCAGGCGCGGAAGGATCGGCACCTCGGCGCCCTGCAGCGCGTGCGCGACGCGGTGGGCAAGCAGCGCATGGATGCCTGGCCAGGTCGCGAGGATCTCGAGCTGCCCGGCACCGCGAGCGGCAGGATCGCGATCCCGTGCAGCCAGCACATCACGGCGAACCTCCTTGACGACCCCTCCAAAGGTGCCGAGACCAGGCATGACAACAGCGTAGCGGCCGGCAACCCGAATGTTGCCCGTACAACCGAATTGTTCCCGGCCCAAAGATCGGACCCCACGCGCCGATTCGCACTGCGCGCGCCGCCCACGCCCCGCAAGGGGCGTCCATCAAAAGAGCCGTCGCCGCCAGTCAATCGTGAACCTGGTCCGTGAGCATCGCATCTGAGGCCGCACGGTGGCTGGCCGCGTGCTGGTAGCACGTGGACAGACATCGGGTGGGCTCAGGGGGCAAAAAAGGCTTGTGAGACGTAGCGCTCGCCGGAGTCCGGGACGATGGTCACTATCCGCTTGTTCTTCGACTCCGGGCGAGCGGCGATCTGCAGCGCCGCCCACAGCGCCGCCCCGCCGGAGATGCCGGCGAGCAGACCCACGCGCCTGGCACAGCTCCAGGCTGTGTGAATGGCGTCGTCGTCGGACACCGCCACCACCTCGTCGAGCAGCTCGCGGTTGAGCACGGGCGGCACGAATCCCGCACCGATCCCCTGGATGCGGTGGGGGCCGACGGTCCCCCCGGAGAGGATGGCCGAGCCGCGCGGCTCGACCGCCACCACACGCAGCTTCGGATTGCGCGCTCGCAGGTACTCGCCAACCCCGGTGATCGTGCCCCCGGTGCCGACGCCGGCCACCAGCACATCCACGCGGCCCTCCAGCGCACGTTCGATCTCCGGGCCGGTGGTGCGCCGGTGAGCCTCCGGGTTGGCCGGGTTTGAGAACTGGTCGGGCAGGAAGGTGTCGTCCTCGAGCGCCATCACGCGGGCGGCCTGTACCGCCTCGCCCATGCCGCCGAGAGACTCGGTTATGTCGACCCTCGCGCCGTACAGGCGCAGCAGGCTCTCGCGCTCGCGGCTCATTCCCTGAGGCAGCGTCAGCACCAGGTCATAGCCCTTGGCGGCGCATACGAACGCGAGCGCGATGCCCGTGTTGCCGCTGGTCGCCTCGACGATCCGCGTGCGGCCGGGCTCGATCCGCCCTTCGGCCTCGGCCGCCTCGATCATCGCCACGCCGATGCGGTCCTTGACGCTTCCGCCCGGGTTGAACGCCTCGAGCTTCGCGAACAGCTCTACGCCGTCAGCGGCTGCGGCCGTGCCGTCGAGCATCCGCGGGAGCCCGACCAGCGGAGTGCTCCCGACGAGCTCCGCAATGTTGATCGGGATTCCCGTCATAGGCTCCACGACAATAGTGGCCCAGCGACGCACGCGCCGGTCGGGATGGCCCCACGGGAGCGGCGCCACACCGGCTGCGCACGCAGATGCTGGTTGTCAGGCTGCGCAGGCGCATCTACCACTTGCCCCCAGCGCACGCGATATTTGAGCCGTGGGCAACGCACGTGCGGTTGACTTCGCCGGTCGCGGTCTTCGTGATCGTGAATTCGTCGCCGTCGGTCGCCGTGGCGGTCACCGAGTATCCGGTTTTGCCGCTCGCCGTTGCCGCGCTGAGGTATGCGCCGCTCGTGCTGGCGACGATTGGGATCGTCGGTTCATAGGCGTGCAGTTCGGTCGTCGAGACCTGTCCGTATTCGCCGTTGTGGTCGGTGGCGATCGACTCGGCCGTCGTCTCGGCTGTGCGCACGAGCTCCTTGGCCTGCGCATCCTGCGACTTGCTCTTCTGCGAGGCGAACGCCGGAATGGCGATTGCAGCGAGGATGCCAATGATGATGATGACCACAAGCAGCTCCACCAACGTGAAGCCGCTCTCCTCCTGCATGCTGCGGCCCGCGCGCTGCGACAAAGATGAAAACACGGTTCCCCTCCATGGCTTTGTCTGAGCGGTCGAGCTATCTCTTGGCGAGATCCCTGACTTTGCGCCCCCGCCTCACAGCGGGTTTGCCTTTTTCAGTTTGTTGGTCGAGAGCGCACTGTGAGGCACCGGTGCCCCCCTGGGAAGCAAAAATCAAGCTTTTGCCGAAAAGTGGACGGATGTACGAGTCCCCGGCTCGTCGCGGGCCCCCACAGCCCGTCGGGACCGTCCAGATCGGGCTCAGCGCATCTTTTTGCGCTCGCGGTCGATGACCGTCACCATCACCGCCGCCACGACCAGGTAGCCCAGGCCCTCGACCAGCGTGGGCGTTTCGATGATCGCCGTGACCACAAGAGCGACGATCACGAGGACGCACACGATGAGGCGTAGCTGGCCGCGCATCGACAGAGCCTAGTCGCGCAAGCTCACGCGGCGAATCAGATGTGGTACATGCTCGCGCCGGCTTCGCGCGCCTCGCGCTCGATCACGTCGGCGATGCTCGTCTCCGAGAGCACCTTGCGGGCGGCCTCGGCGGCGTCGGCGAAGGGGCCTTCGGCGTCACGCCCCAGCGGACCGTCGAGCAGCTCGACGATCTCGAGCACACTCACGCTCGCCGGCTCGCGGGCGAAGCGGTAGCCGCCCTTGACGCCCCGCTGGGAGCTGATCACGCCGGCTCGTCGCAGCGTGGCGAACAGCTGCTCGAGGAACTGCACCGGCACGTCTCGCCGTCGCGCCAGCTCAGCGATGGGCACGGGCCTCGCACCCGCACTGCGTCCGAGCTCGGCTAGCGCGAGCACGGCGTAGGGGGACTTGCTTGTGATCGAGATCATCTAGCGTGGCGGCCCGGCTTCCGGCGACGCACCTGGCCGGCCGATGATCTCGATCGTATTGCTCTACAGCCAGCCGCGCTCGGTGGCGATCAGCACGGCCTGCGCGCGGTCGACCGCGCCGAGCTTGCCGTAGATGTTGTGCAGGTGCGTGCGCACCGTGCTCGTGGAGAGCGTCAGCTCGTGGGCGATCTGCTTGTAGACCTTGCCTTCGGCGAGCCGCTGAAGCACTCCCAGCTCGCGCCCGGACAGCGGGCAGGGGTCGACGTGGCGCCGGCGCTGGCTGATCGAGCTCGGCAGTTCATACATCACGCGCCTGAGCTCCTCGGGACCGAGTCCCACGGCCCGTGCGGTGCGAAGCATCTCCGTGGGAGAGACGGGCGCGCCCTGCTCGTAATGGGCGAGCATGTCGGCCAGGCGGATGATCGCCGCCTCGCCCTCCACGTCGTCGTTGTGGTGTCGCTCGATCGCCGTGGCGACGGCGGCCGGTAGACCCCAGCGACGGGCGAGCACGCCTCCGACGAGTGCGTGATCGACGCCCAGCTCGCGTCGCTCCTGGTGGATGCGCTCCTCGGGCGTCTTGGCGCCGCGATGCACCTGCGCGGGGTAGCCGGGATAGGCGTGCAGCAGCACCAGCTTGCCGATGTCGTGCAGAAGGCTTGTGACGGTCAGGCGGTCGCGGTGCTCGCCGTCGACCTCAGAGGCGATGCGGTCGGCCGCGTGCTGGGTGGCCAGCGCGTGCAGGCGGAA
>Ga0302229_10003509_pt1 | contig 10880 bp, 7 predicted proteins | sample II_Palsa_N1_3_FD_193518 | JGI IMG/M metagenome (GOLD analysis project Ga0302229, IMG submission 193518) | Peat permafrost microbial communities from Stordalen Mire near Abisko, Sweden - II_Palsa_N1_3 | ecosystem: Environmental > Terrestrial > Soil > Palsa > Peat permafrost | place: Sweden...
AGCCCTACGGGCTCGCCGCCGCCGCACCGATGCCCGGCAGCATACTGTCCCATGGGAGCATCCCGAAGGCGAAGATCTGCCGATCAGTACGTTTATGCCGAGGAGTGTGGACTCTGATGAGATTGCCAGCTGCATGGGGGTATCGCGATCCTGTCGAGATTCCGCGGCAGGGAGTCACCCGCAAGGAGGTGGAGCAGACACTGGAGCGCCGTTTGGTCTCCCGCTACACCGTGACGGCTGGCAGCAAGAACGAGTCTGACCCAGTAAAAATTCAGGTCCACGCAAAGAGGTCTGAGAGGGATGGCGACCGCGGGAGTGTAACCGTTAGGGTTGTTCCTTCTAACCGCAGCACCAACATCGAGGTCCAGCCGGAGTCAGGAAGGGTCCGCACCGACGTACGAACGATCCGGCGGCTGCTCCGGTCTGCGCCGGAACTCCGGGTCAGCCCGATCAAGCCGATTAAGCCGACTGCGGACGACCAAGTCGGGATTCCCGACAGCTTGGCGAGCTTGTTGAGCGTCTACGCGGGCCAATTTGGTTCTTATACGACGCTGCTCTGGCAAGTACCAGCCCTCGGACTCACGGCACAGTCGTTCTTGCTGACCATCGCCCTTATGAAGGACACCAGTGGCGGGGCTCGGATAGTCGCCTGCGTACTCTCGATGATCATCGCGCTCGCGTCTGGGGCTCTCATGCATAATCAGCGGGGTCGCGCGATCAACCACGCCGAGCTGCTGCGCCGGCTATCGGAGAAGCTAGGGTTGAGCAAATTCCTGGGCGGCAGTGTGGAGCTTGACGACGGCGTACCTAAGAAGACCAATGCGCAGAACCTGTGGGCGGTGGACCACCTGATCTATCACGGTTGGATCTGGTGCATGTGGTTGTTCATGATCGCGGACATACTGATCATCTTCGCTGTCGGTCTCAAGCCTTCCCTCTTGACCGTCTAATACTGCCTGGCACATGTACACGCGAAGACAGGCCTGACGGCGCCCTGGACAAGGAGTCAGAGGAAACGCCCTTCAAGAAACCTGAAGGCGGCGAACTCCTGGATTGACAAAAGGAGTTCAATAGGAAGGTCAACAAGATCCGCTACGTCATCGAACATGGTCATCGCGAACTTCAAGACCTGGCGGATCATGCGCACCGACTACCACCGACCGCTGGCAACATTCCCCGAAACCATCTCAGCCGTAGTCGCCCTGCACTTCTACGCAACAGTCTGAATAACCCTCTACGCCTCGAAGGGCGCTTACAACGAGTGACATGCAAGAGCAATAGCTAAGCTAAGCGTAAATGCTAGCCAGAACGCTGATTCCGTGTACACGGTGATCAGTTTTTCGTGGCGCACAAGTGGGGCTGAGCCGTAACGTTCCCGGAACGGTCCGGACTTACCGTTGCGCTTGCAGGAGGATGCGCAGCCGGCCCGGCGGGCCGGTGGCGGTGATGATGCCGATCGTTCGGCGCTGAGGCTGCGCGAAGGTCCTGCGTGGGTATCGAGTGGATGGAGCCGCGGATGAGGATCCTGGTAGCGGGGTGGGACAGCGGCGGGGGTGTGGAGGCCGTCCAGACGGTGGTGCAGCGGGCGGTGCGGCGCGGCCACCACGTGCGGGTGCTGGGGACCGAGGGGCTGCGGAGCCGGTTCGAATCGGCTGGTGCGGGCTTCCGGGTGTACCGGCATGCTCCGGACAATGACTCGCGGCGGGCCGAGACGGACCTGATCAAGGACTGGGAGGCGCGGACCCCGCTGGGGGTGTTCGCCCGGGTCCGCGACCGGGTGATGTTCGGGCCGGCCCGGCAGTTCTGCCGTGACGTGGTGGAGGAGCTGGATCGGGAGCCGGCCGATGTGGTGGTCGTCGACACGCTGATTCCGGCCGCGCTCTCGGGTGCGGAGGCGGCCGGAGTGCGCTCGGTGCTGCTGATGCACGGAACGTACCTGCTCCCCCGGGCCGGGGCTCCGCCGTTCGGGATGGGCTTCTTGCCCGCGCGCGGGAGCCTGGGACGGCTGCGGGACCGGGCCGCGTGGTCGCTGACGATGGCGCTATTCCGCACCGGGATGCCCGCCCTCAACCAGGCCCGCGCCGAGTTCGGCCTGACTCCCCTGCGTAACCCGGATGAGCTGGCCGCGACCGCCGAGCGGATCCTGGTGTGCACCAGCCCGAGCTTTGATTTCGCCGCCGACGCCGTGGCCGGCAACGTCCGCTACGTCGGGCCCCAGCTCGACGACGCCGACGGCGGCGCGTGGGATGATCCCTGGCCCGGTGCGGCGGATCGCCCGCTGGTCCTGGTCGCCTTGAGCAGCACCGTGATGCGTCAGGAGAACCTGCTGCAGCGAGCCGCCGACGCCCTCGGACGGCTCCCGGTTCGCGCCCTGATGACCACCGGCCCCGCGGTCGACCCCGGGGTGATCCGCGCCCCGCAGAACGTGGCGGTCCGGCGGTGGGCCCGCCACGCCGACGTGCTGCCGCACTGCTCGGCCGTGATTACCCACGGCGGCCACGGCACGGTGATCAAGGCGCTGGCCGCCGGAGTTCCGCTAGTCGTAGCGCCGCTGGGCCGCGATCAGCCCGATATCGCCGCCCGGGTCGTCCACGCCGGGGCTGGCATGCGGGTCCCCAAGAACGCGAGCACCGCGACCCTGCAGGCGGCGATCGGCCGGGTCCTGGACGATGACCGCTACCGGGCCAGTGCCCGGCGCATGGCGGCGGTCCTGGCCGCCGAGCGCGACGACGGCCTGGCCGTCGACGAACTAGAGCGCGTCGCCACTCGCCCAGCCGCTCATTCCGCTACAGACGCGCCCAGCCACTCACATCAGACAACCGGGACGAAGCCAGCCATCGGGTAGACACCAGGCGACCAGCGACCGATGCTGCGATCGCGCTTTGCTGGTTGTAGCCGCGGAGCGCGCCGAGCGTATTGCCTGTTCCGGCGTGGCGCGCCGGCTCCTGTCCTTCGGGCCGACGAAGCATGGTCCTCCGGGATGTCAGAAGCGTGCGGCACGCAGCTCTGCGAGCGGCACATTGCGGCGAACCAAGCCTGCCGCCCTCGGTGGAATGAGCCAGCAAAACCGACCCAGGCCGGGTGGAGCATCACACTGCCCGACATCTTGGCCATGGACGACGTTCATGGTGCGTGATGCCTGTGCCTGATCGGTCTTCGCATGGCTGTGAACGGTAGCGCGGAAGCAAATGCAACCAGAGCCTGCGGCTCTGGTTCCGGCGCGTGCGGAATACGCTCCGGCGGGTACGAGGTTGGCGCATGCGTTGCGGACGGGGACAGCGGAGCAATCCTGGAGGCATTTCGATGAAGACGTGGTTTATCACCGGCACGTCACGGGGCTTCGGCCACCAGTGGGCGATGGCGGCCCTGGACCGCGGCGACAAGGTCGCGGCGACGGCGCGGGACCTCGCCGCACTGGACGAGCTGGTCGCGAAGTACGGTGACGCGATCCTGCCGATCAGGCTGGACGTCACCGACCGGGACGCGGCGTTCGCCGCGGTCCGGCAGGCTCATGAGCGGTTCGGGCGGCTCGATGTCGTGGTGAACAACGCCGGTTACGGGCACTTCGGGATGATCGAGGAGGTCAGCGAGGGTGAGATCCGGGCCCAGCTGGAGACGAACGTGCTCGGGGCGCTGTGGGTGACCCAGGCGGCGCTGCCGTTCCTGCGGGAGCAGGGCAGCGGGCACATTATCCAGGTGTCGTCGATCGGCGGCGTCTCGGCGTTCATCAGCACCGGTGCCTATCATGCCTCGAAGTGGGCGCTTGAGGGGTTCAGCCAGAGCCTGTCGCAGGAGGTCGCCGGGTTCGGCGTCAAGGTGACGCTGGTCGAGCCGGCCGGCTATTCGACTGACTGGTCCGGGTCCTCTGCGGCGCACTCGGCGCCGCTGGCGGCCTATGACCGGGTGCGGGACGAGGCGGCGCGGTCGCGGGCGCAGCGGTTCCCCGCCCCCGGCAACCCGGTGGCCACCCGCGAGGCGATCCTGCTGCTGGCGGACAGCGACAACCCGCCGCTGCGGCTGTTCCTCGGCGAGTCCCCGCTGCGCATCGCGGTCGCGGACTACGGATCCCGGCTCGCCACGTGGGCGCAGTGGCAGCAGGTCGCCGCCGCGGCTCAGGGCACCCAGGAGAACTAGCAACCCGGCCGGGCCAGGTCAGGCAAGCTGGTGCCGGGCAGCAGGGCGGGCCGGAGCGAGCCTGGCAGCCATCGGTGTCGCCGGTGGCTTGACAGGGCTGATTTGCCTGCGTATGAACGGTTGCGTGAGATGCGGGCGGTGCGGTGCGCCGTTGGGAGAGGGTTACCGGTTCTGTGGGGGATGCGGTGCCGTTGTCGGAGGATGCCCGTCATGTGGTGAGCCGCTGACTCCCGGTGAGCGGTTTTGTCACGGCTGCGGGTCTGCGTTGTCTGAGATCGCGCCCGGGCCGGCTGCAGCCAGGGTGCCGACGGGGGCCGCTGGACGGGGCGCGGAGCCGGTGGTGGAGCGGCGGGTCTGCTCGGTGCTGTTCTGCGACGTGGTGGGGTTCACGCCGTTGTCGGAGGCGCGGGATGCGGAGGCGGTCCGGGAGCTGCTGTCCGGCTATTTCGGGGTGGCGCGGACGGTGGTGGGCCGGTATGGCGGGGTGGTGGAGAAGTTCATCGGGGATGCGGTGATGGCCGTATGGGGCACCCCGGTGGCCGCCGAGGGGGATGCGGAGCGGGCGGTGCGCGCGGCGCTGGACCTTGTGGCTGAGGTGGCCGAGCTGGGGGCCGGCGCTGGGGTGAGCGGGCTGGCGGCGCGGGCGGGGGTGGTGACCGGCGAGGTGGCGGTCAGCCTGGGCGCGGTCGGCGAAGGGATGGTGGCCGGGGATGCGGTGAACACCGCGGCGCGGGTGCAGGCGGCGGCCGAACCTGGCTCGGTGCTGGTCGACGGGGCGACGCAGCGGCTGGCCGGCAGCGCGGTGGGGTTCGCCGATGCGGGGGAGCACGCGCTGAAGGGCAAGGCGGAGCCGGCCCGGCTGTGGCGGGCCACGCGGGTGCTGTCGGCGGTCGGCGGCGCGCAGCGGGTGGACGGCCTCGAGGCGCCGCTGACGGGCCGGGACGCGGAGCTGCGCACGGTCAGGGAGTTGTTTCATGCCGCGGCGGACCGGCGGGTGCCGCGGTTGGTGCTGGTCTCGGGGCCGGCCGGGGTGGGCAAGTCCCGGCTGGGCTGGGAGTTCGAGAAATACGCCGACGGGCTCGCTGCGGAGCTGTGGTGGCATCGGGGCCGGTGCTTGTCCTACGGAGAGGGGGTGGCGTTCTGGGCGCTGGCCGAGATGGTCCGGCAGCGGCTCGGCATCGCCGAGGAGGACGCCTCCGAGGCCGCCGCGGGCAAGCTGGCCGCCGGGCTTGACCGGTTCATCACTGATCAAGGTGAGCGGGCGTATGCCGGGGTGCGGCTAGGCCGGCTGCTGGGCGTGGCTGCTGCGGGGGATAACGGGGAGGCGCTGTCGCGGGAAGAGCTGTTCGCCGGGTGGCGGCTGTTCTTCGAGCGGCTGGCCGCGACGCAGCCGGTGGTGCTGCTGGTCGAGGACGCCCAGTACGCCGACAGCGGGCTGCTGGATTTCCTGGACCACCTGATCGACTGGGTGCGGGACCTGTCCGTCTACGTGCTGGTGTTCGCCCGGCCGGAACTGGCCCAGGCCCGGGCTGGGTTCGGCGTCGGCCGGAACCGGAGCATGCTGACCCTGGACCCGCTGGACGGCGCGTCGATGGACCAGTTGGTGGACGCGCTGGTGCCCGGCATGCCAGCGGCGGCGCGGGCGGCCATCACCGGTCAGGCGCAGGGCGTGCCGCTGTTCGCGGTGGAGACGGTACGGTCGCTGATCGACCGGGACATCGTCCAGCCCGTCGAGGGGGCCTACCGGCTGACCGGGGACATCGGCGAACTGGTGGTGCCGGACAGCCTGCACGCGCTGCTGGCCGCCCGGCTCGATGCCCTGGACCTGGGGGTGCGGCGGCTCGTCGCCGATGCCGCGGTGCTGGGCTCCACGTTCCCGGCCGAGGCGCTGATCGCGGTGTCCGGGCAGGCTGAGCCGGCGGTGCGGGCGGCGCTGGCCGACCTGGTGCGCCGCGAGGTCCTGACGGTATCCGCGGACCCGCTGTCGCCGGAGCGGGGCAGTTACCAGTTCGCCCAGGACATGTTGCGGCAGGTCGCCTACGACATGCTGTCCCGCCGGGACCGCAAGGCCCGCCACCTGACGGTGGCCGCGCATCTGCGTGCCGTGTTCGCCGGGGACGGCGAGGAGGTCGCCGATGTCATCGCCCGGCACTACCTGGACGCGCTGCACGCCATCCCCGAGGATCCCGACGCGGAACAGATCCGCGGCCAGGCCAGCACCGCGCTGATCCGGGCCGGCGAGCGCGCCGAGCGAACCGGCGCCCCCGCCCGCGCCGCCGCCAGTTACGCCGCGGCCGCCGAGCTGAGCCCTCCCGGCACGGCAGAGGCAACCGCGGCCGTGTTGTGGGAACGCGCGGCGCAAGCCGCTCTTACCGACGCCAGCTATGCCACGGCAGCTGAGTATGCAGAGCGGGCCCGCGGTTACTACCTGCAGCGCGGCCAGGACCGGGCAGCCGCCCGCGCGCAGGCCCTCGTTGGCCAGGCCCTGTTCCGCCGGGGCCATCATGCCGAAGCCCGCGAGAAACTGACCGCCGCAGTGGAGATCCTGCGGGCAGACCCTGATACCGACGCGGTACATGCCGTAGAGCAGCTAGCGACACTGGAGGCGTTGGCTGGCTCGCCGGACGCCGACCGGCTGACCACCGAGGCGCTCATCCTCGGCCAGGCCCTCGGCGTGAGCACCGGGCAGCTCAGCGGCCTGCTGCGGGTCCGCGGCACGTACCTCGGCACCGCTGAGCGGCGGGCCCAGGCGATCGCCTATTACCGGGAGAGCGCGCGACTCGCCACGCAGGCCAGCGACAACTTCAACCTAGGACTCGCGCTGATCAACCTGTCGGACGTTCTGGCGGTCACCGACCCCGCCGCCGCGGCGGACGCGGCGCGCACCGCCGCCGTGCCGCTGCGCCGGGTCGGCAATCGGGACGGCCTCGCAGTGGCGATCAACAACCTGGTCGTGGCGCTGCTTGAACTGGGTGACTGGGACGCCGCCGATGGCGAGCTCACGCAGGCGGCGGACGCGGACGGGCTGGCGGATATCGACCTCCTCGCCTGCGTACGGGGCTGGCTGGCGGCGCTGCGCGGCGACGCCGGTACCGCCGAGACGATGCTCGCCGGGCTACGGGACCTGCGGGCCAGCGAGGACCCCTGGGACAAGTCGGTGATCGGCATCGCGGAGGCCTTCATAGCCGCCGCCCGCCGCCAGCCGCGCGATGCGCTGCGCCACGCCCGGGCGGTCCTGGCTCACGCGGACGCCTCCGGGATCAGCGCCGAGACCATGCGGTGGGCGTGGCCGCTGGCCGCGCGCGCCGCCTGTGAGTTGCGGGATACCGCCGCCACCGCCGAACTGCTCGCGCTGCTCGACTCGCGCCAGCCTGGGCACCTTGCGCCCATGCTGCGGGCCGAGCGTGAGCTGGTACGCGCCCGCCTGGCAGCCGGCCACGGCGACCAGGCCGCCGCGGGAGCCATCGCCGCCGCGGTCAGCACCGTGCGCGATCTGAGCACGCCCTATCACCTCGCCCACGGCCTGCTCGATCACGCCGGGCATCTCTCCCGCCTGGGTGATGCCGCCGCCGCCGCGCTGGCCATCGGCGAGGCCTGCGACATCGGCCAGCGCCTGGGCTGCCAGCCGCTGCTCGACCGCGCCGCGGACATGACGCCCGCAGCACCCCGCGCCCGAACCTAAGCAGCCGAAACCGGCGTTCCGCGTGGTCGGCTGCCTGGGTGGCATCACGGAGGGTGTCGCGCCGCAGGAAGGGGCAGGCGGGCCAGCGGCAGCGTCGCTTGCTGGCGCAGCTGAGGTGCGGCATTACGAGCCTGGCCGAGTGCCGGGGACGGGTGGACCGGCACATCGGCGCCTTGCGGCGGCTGGCGGCCGAGTTGAGGGGCCAGGCCGGGCGGGCACTCGCGAACCTAAGCCACCAAGGTCGAGTTGTTCGAGCAGGTCCGACGTGGTTCGCGGCGCGGGGGCTTGCCGGTCAGTCGGCAACGGGCTGCTGCGCGCTGTGGTCGGGCTGGGGTTCGCCGGGCCGCTGCAGGTGCCGCACGCTGGGCGCCGCGAGTATCGCAGCGACGGCGACGAGGTCGACCGCCGCTGCGATCCAGAGCGTGCGGCTCATCCCGATCCCGGCCGCCAGCACTCCTGCGAGGGCGAGTCCGAGCGGATCGCACAGCAGGGTGCCGAACCACTCATAGGCGCTGACGCGCGACAGTGACGCCGGCGGGATGTGCTGCTGCAGCGTCGTCTCCCAGAGAGTATTGAAGAGCATCGTGCCGAAGCCTGTGACCAGCCCGGTGACAACGAGGGTCTCCCAGGGCAGCTTCAGCGCGAGCACAATGATCGGCGACGCAATCGGAACCACCGCAATGGACGCCAGCAGGAGCGGGCGCCGCGGCTTGAGGCGAAGCGCCGTCGCGCCGGCGGCGAGCGCGCCGAGGGCCGAGACGACGAGGATCGCCGTCCACGCGCCGGCGCCGCCGTGGCCGTTCTTGATCCACACCGCGGCGAGCACGAGCCACACCGAGTTCATCATGTTCCCGAGGGACACACTGACCACGATCAGCCAGACCCAGGTACGGGCGGCGAACTCGCGCCAGCCGTCGAGCAGGTCGCGCGCGAACGACTGCGGCGGCAGGCTGACGTGCGGCGGCAGGTGCAGGCGCGCGAGGTAGAACGCGCTAACCCCGAAACTCGCCGCATCAATGGCAAGCGCGTACCCCGGCCCGACGGTGACGATGAGGATGCCTGCCAGCGCCGGGCCGGCGAACTGCGTCAACCCGATCGACATCCCGCGCAGTGCGTTTGCCTCCTGCAGTCGCCCCGCGCTCACGGTCATCGGGGTGAGCCCGGTCGATGCGGGGTTGAAGAACGCCGTCCCGGTTCCTGCGAACGCCTGCAGTACGATCAGCTCCCAGATGCGCGCGGTGTGCGAGAGCAGCAGCGCCGCGGTCGCCGCCTGGATGGCCATGCGGGCAACGTCGGCGGTGACCATCACGCCGCGCCGCGGCAGGCGGTCAGCGAAGACGCCGCCGACGAGCAGGAAAATTACCAGCGGGGCCGTGTTCGCGGCGAGCACGAAACCGAGGTCGCGTGCGGATCCCGTCAGGTCGAGCACCGCCCAGGCGAGCGCGAACGGCGTGACAGCATCGCCGAGCAGCGACACCAGCTGTCCCGTGAAGAACAGGCGGAACTCGCGTTCCTGGAGCGCGCCGAGCGGGATCCGCCGCACCTGGGCCTTCTTCCCGGGGCCAGCACCCCATGCGGGTCCACCGTCTGCTCCATGAGACCGGCGCGCGGCAGTCAGGCGGCCTCCAGGACGAAGAACAAGAAGCCCAGGAAGGTCATCCTGCCCTCGAACTCAGGAGGGAACAGCTCGCGGGGAGTGTCCGGCGCGGCGGGCGGCTCGCTGATGACGGCGATCCGGAAGCCGGCCGCGGTGAAGGCGTCCGTCATCGCGTGCAGCGGCCGGTCCCAGAAGGTCATCGCGGCGCTGTGGCCGCCGAACGTCCATTCCTCGGTCCGGCTGCGGGTTTCGAAATAGCCGGTCCTGCCTCCCTGCGCACGGCGCATGAGCTCGATCGCGAAGGGGTGCTCGACGGCCGCGATCAGCCGGCCGCCGGGCCTCAGCACGCGCCGCAGCTCGGCCAGCGGCCCGGTCCAGTCCCGCAGGTAGTGCAGCACCAGGGCCGCGATGACGTCGTCGAACGAACCGTCAGGGAACGGCAGCGGGCTGGCCAGGTCGGCCAGGCGAAGGTCCGCGTCCGGGCCGAGCCGCTGCCGGGCCAGCTCCAGCATCCCGGCACTGGAGTCGAAGCCGGTCACGGTGGCACCCCGGTCGCGCAGCGCCGCGGCGATCGGGCCGGAGCCGCAGCCGGCGTCGAGGACCCGCCGCCCGGCCACGTCCCCCGCCAGGTTCACGATCGCGGGCCGCCCGTAGTACCCGTTGATCAGGTTGGCCTCGGTCTCGGCCGTGTACGCCTCGGCGAAGCTGTCATAGTCGTTGGCGCTGGTCGCGGGCTGGCCGTCATCCTCGACGACCCGGACGCTGAAGGCGGGTCCGGCAGGGCGCTCGGGAACAGCAGGCATGGGTCCATCCTGGCACTGGCCTGCCCGGCCTGGCCCGCATCTGTCCGGGAAGGAAATAGGGGCCGGAGGAGGCGTCTTGCAGCTTGTCCGCTAGCGCCAGTGTGATACCTCCCTTCATCGAGGCAGTCCAGAGGGGACTGTGATTCACTTTCTTATGGCCCGCAGGCCGCCGCCGTTCGTAAGATCTTCTGGATCTGAACGGTCCCGGCCTCTCGCCCACCGATAACAAACCCGCCGAACAGGCGGACGCCGCCTCAGTTGTCTCAGGAGATGCCGGGGAACAACCCGTCGATCCACGGCGCCAAGGCGCTGGCCAGGCACTTCGCCGACGGGCAAACCCGGATCAGACACGATCCGGCCCGCGGCGCTGCGCGCATGGCCGCTTCGCGGCGTCTCCGATGGCTGGTGGTTGTATCTGACCCGTCCGTTTGTTCGTTTGTCATGGCTGGCTGGAGCTCCAGTGACCTGCTCTATGCGGTCGACCACCAACCGGGCGGCCGGGCCCGCCGTGAGCGCCTGGCGAATGTCGTGCATCCGGACGGGCGCCCGCTGCCATCGCCAGCTCAGCAGCGCTGGCGTGATCCAGCCGAGGTCGCGCGCAGACAGCTCGCGGAATCCTGGGCCATGCGCGGCGGCTAGATATCGGACGCAAGGTCACGAATTT
>Ga0302229_10003514_pt1 | contig 10871 bp, 11 predicted proteins | sample II_Palsa_N1_3_FD_193518 | JGI IMG/M metagenome (GOLD analysis project Ga0302229, IMG submission 193518) | Peat permafrost microbial communities from Stordalen Mire near Abisko, Sweden - II_Palsa_N1_3 | ecosystem: Environmental > Terrestrial > Soil > Palsa > Peat permafrost | place: Sweden...
CCGTGGCGGATGGGCGTCTTCATATGTGCCTCGTTCTCGCAGTATCTCTGCGCTACTTTTGCGGCTGGCGCAGGTCTCCCGGTAGGGTCGAAAGGCCTTGTCGGAGCTGGTAAGGGAACTCCGGGTCGCGCTGCTGCCCAGCTGTTCATGAGTCCGCGCACCGGATATCACTGGCACACCGGATACCACTGGCACACCGGATACCACTGGCACAAGGTCTTCACTAAGCTCGCCATCAGCTCTCGCAACCCGCTGTGGCCAGGCTGCTGCGCCAGGCAGAGCAAACCGCCGTGGAGCTCATCCGCTCGCATCGGTCCGAGCTCGGGCAGCTTGTGGGCCTCCTGCTGGAGGGCCTGCTCGGCTCCCCGCGCGAATCACTGTTATCCGGTGATGCCTCCTCACCTGCCTGGCGGCAATGCTGGCAGTGGCCCGCCTCCCGGCAGCGGTAGTGAAAGGCAGCCCGATCATCCAACGGAGGAGCAAATGCGAGCAGCAGTAATCCGCCGATCCGGCGACACGCCGGCCCTTGACGAGTTCGCCGATCCGCAGCCCGGCCAGGGCCTGTCGGTAGGCACCCTCGTCGCGGCGGCCTTGAATCCGCTCGATGTCCTCATCGTGAACGACCAACTCCCGTTTCGCCGGCTCCAGCCCCCCTGCATCGCTGGCTATGAGGCGGTCGTGCAGCTCGGCGACGGCACACGCTGCTATCTGGCCGGCCCGCCCGTTCCGTACGGCGCGCTCGCCGAGCTGGTGCCGGTCCCGGATTCGGCCGGCTTCCCGGTTCCGGCCAGCGTGGACCCCGGCCTCGCCGCCGCTCTCGGGGTGGCCGGGATAGTCGGCTGGGTGTCGCTCGACTACCGCGGTCACCTCCAAACCGGTGAGACGGTGCTGGTCCTCGGGGCAGGCGGCTCGGCGGGCCAGCTGGCGGTGCAATCCGCTCGGATCCTGGGCGCCGGCCGGGTCGTCGGGGCCGCCCGCGGAAAGGACCTCGAACAAGTCGCTGACCGCGGGGCCGACGCGGTCGTGGACCTCGCGGATGAGGCGGCCATCGACGCCGGCCTGGCCGCCGCGGCTCCCGGCGGCTACGACGTGATCGTTGACTTTCTGTGGGGCGCGCCCGCCCCCCATGCGATGAACCACGCCAACGTAAACGCCCGGTACATCCAGGTGGGGAGCGCCGCGGGGCCCACGTCCACGATCACGGCGAGCGCCATCCGCAACAAGCTGCTTACGCTCGTGGGTCAGGGCACGGTCGGCACGCCCGCCGATATCCGCCGTTCCGCGTACGCGCAACTGATGCGTCACGCGACCGACGGGAAGTTCACCTTGGACCTGGAGCAAACACGGCTGGATGACATCAGCCAGACCTGGGAGCACCTTAAGGCCGGGGCACCGCGCAAACTCGTGGTCATACCCTGAGCCCAGCGTGACGGTACTGGGCAGCGCTGCGCGGTTGTCCGCGCATGCACGCCGATATCGGCTCCGGGCTGGTTCTTCAGATCCCGCACGAACTCGACCAGTTCGCCGTCGACCACAGTCGTATTGGCCCACTTCCGATCGAGCGGCGTGGAGGTGGCGACGTACTTCGCGACCCCGTTGATGAACGTCGCGAACGGCTCGATGTCGCTGCCCGGCCAGAACTCGGCCCACTCCTCGTAGCTGCGCCGGCCGAGGATAACCGAGTCCTGCGCCGCGATGACGGCGCCGAGGTTGGCCTCCATAGCGTCGTCCCAGTCGCCGAAGAACCCATCGGGCTTCTCCGCGACGCCGTCGAGGGACAACAGCTCGTACGCGACGACCTTGCGCACGTTCAACACCTCCCCTCGGGATAGCTCGCCGATGGGTGGTCGGCCCGCCGCCAGCCGCCTATAACCGTGAGAGGCTATAGCGCGACCCTAGAAGGGATAGGCGGGGCGACCGCTGTGCTGGATCGTGACCCAACGCTGCTCGGTGAACGACTCGATACCGGCCGTACCGCCGAACTTGCCGTAGCCAGAGTTCTTCACGCCGCCGAATGGGGCCATGGGCTCATCGCCGATGCCCTGATCGTTGATGTGGATTATCCCTGACCGGACGCGTGAGACGACATCCAAGGCGGCATTGAGGTCCCGGGAGATGACCCCGCCCGTCAGCCCGTACTCGGTGTTGTTGGCCAGGTCGATGGCGGCCTCAGTCGAGTCGACAGGGTGGATGACCACCGCCGGCCCGAAGATCTCGGCGGCGAAGATATCCATGTCGGCCGTCACGTCGGTGAGCACGACCGGCCTGATGAGGGTTCCGTTCGGCCCCTCGATCGCCCCGTCGCCGGTCAGCAGGGTGGCCCCCTTGGCGGCTGCGTCTTTGACGAGCTTCGAGACACGCTGGGCGCCGCGCGTGTTGATGACGGGCCCGACGATCGTCGCGGGATCGGCGGGGTCGCCGACGGGCAGCGCCTTGACCCGCTCCACGTACCTCGGGATGAATCTCCCGACCAGGCTCTGGTGGATGATGATCCGGTCGGTTGACATGCAGATCTGCCCGGAGTTCATGAACGCCCCGAAGACGGCGGCGTCAACCGCGAGGTCCGGGTCGGCATCCTACCGGGGACCCCGGGTTCCCGGCGTGATCTGCATCAAGGAGGACCAGTAGTGAGCACACCTGCCGTTTCGGATCGCTTCACCACGATGCCCGATGAGCACGCGCTGCGGGGGACTGTCGTGGCGCTCGAGGAGCACGGGTTCAGTGTCGAGGTCGTCGCCGATCTCGATGCCGCGCGCCAGGCGGTGCTCACCCGCATCCCGGAGGGCTCGTCGGTGATGACCAACACCTCGGTGACGCTGGCCTACACCGGACTCGCGGACGCGATCAACGACAGCGGCGGCCGGTGGGAGTCGGCGCGGAACAAGATGTTCGCGCTGGACTTCGCGACCCAGGCGCAGCAGATGAAGGCGATCGGAGGCCAGCCCGACTACGCCCTGGGCAGCGTGCACGCGGTCACCGGGAACGGTACCTTGGTGATCGCCTCGGCGTCGGGCAGCCAGCTAGCCTCCTACGCCTGGGGTGCGGCCAACGTGATTTTCGTCGTCGGCGCGCAAAAGCTTGTCCCCACGCTGGCAGAGGCGCACCAGCGGATATACGAGCACAGCCTGCGGCTGGAGGACGCCCGCGCGCAGGCCGCCTACGGGCAGCACAGCCAGGTGGGGAAGATCCTGGAGATCCACCAGGAACTGCCCGGCCGGATCCACGTCGTCCTCATCCGCCAGCAGGTCGGCTTCTGACCGGGGACGATGTCAAGGGATCACGATCACCGGGTAGTGATTGTGCCGTTCTAGGGCCCGCGGCACCGAGCCGAGGACGTGGTGGTATGCGTGCTCGGATCGCCCGACGACGATGACCACCGAGGCGTCGGGCCCGTGCTGGTAGCACAGGTCGTCCGCCACCGCGATCAACTGGTCCGCGATCGCGCCGTCACGGCGCTGGAAGTGCCAGTGCTGCGCTGCGCCCCTCAGGTGTGGGGTCTGCAGGTGGGCGTGGACCTCCTCGGACAGCTCGCGGGTCGCATCGTCCAAGCTCTGCCGCACCTCGGCCGAGGCACGGCCGCCCACGTCGGCGCCGGCGGCGAGGGCCGAGAGGTGCGCCACGTACACGATCTCCATGCCGCCGGGCCGATCGTTCAGGAGCCGGGACGCCGCGTCAAGGGCGCGCAGCGCCGAGGCTGACCCGTCGAAGCCGACGACCGCGTACACCTGCGTGCCCGGTGGCCCGACAAGGGTGCCCGCGGTCTGGTCTGGGTTGGTGGTGAGCGTAATCATGACTTGCTCCTTCACCTGATGTGCCCATGTAGAGTTGGTAAACACAACTCTACGGCTTAGGGTTGTACTTTGCAACCTAGATGAAGGTGGATAGTGACTCGCGAGGCTGCCCTCGAGGACCTGTACAAGGGCCTCGCCACGATGGTCCGGCGGTCCCGTGGCGTGGGCGACGACCTGCATCCCCGCTTGTCCCTGGTCGCCTACACGCTGCTGACAGAGATCTACCTCACACCGGGGGTACGCGCCGCCGACCTGTGCACGCACTTCGGCCTGGACAAGTCCACCCTGTCCCGGCAACTCGAGCAGCTCATCGCGGCCGGGCTGCTGCGCCGTGAGGGAGAGCGGCCGGGGCGCCGGGGCAACACGCTCGCTCTTACCCCCGCCGGTGACCAGCACCTGGCCACCGCGGCACAGGCCATCCGAAGTCGCCTGGCCGAATGGCTGAGCGAGTGGAAGGACCAGGACATCGCCACCTTCGCCGAGCTAGTCGCCCGGTTCAACGTGAGCAGGAACCAGACCTGACCGGCGGGACGTCTCGCGCACGCCGGGCTGGACGGGGCCAGCCTCGCAGGCGAGCGTGACGACCTGGACCTGGTGGCGCAGGCCGAGCTTGGACAGGATCCGCCCCCCGGTTAGCGCTCGGGACCGTTCCCGGTGATCGCACCGAGGGCGTCGACGATGAGGGCGACGAGCTCGTCGCGGGGCACCGATCGGATCTCCTCGAACCATCCCAGTGAGCGCCCGACGCTGATGCCGATCAGCGCGGAGACCGCGACCTGCGCCCGCAACTCGGGGCGGTCGACGCCCTGCGCTTTCATGTTGGCGACCGGGGGGCCGACCAGGCGCCGGGCCAGGCGGTTCAGGGCGGCGTCGCGGATCTCGGCGGAGGTGTCGGAACGGACGATGGCCTGAAGGATCGGGCCGGGGCCGCGCTGGTCGGCCCGGGTCACCAGCGCGTCGGCTATCTGTGCCAGCCCCTCGTACTCGCTGGGGGTCCCATCGGCATCCTCGGCAGCCACCGCGGCGATGTAGAGGTCGGCCTTGCTGCCGAAGTAGCGGGCGATGAGGGCGGCGTCGACCCCGGCCTGGTCACCGATCTCCCGGATCGTCGTGCCCTCGAACCCCTGCTGGCCGAAGAGGGTCTGGGCCGCCTGGAGCAGGGCGTCCTTGCTGGCCGTGGCGTCGCGGGGTCGGCCGGTCCGGTCTGCTCCTCGTGGGCTCCCCGTCGTCGCGTCGCTGATGCTCACGGCCGGTCCTCCTCCTCACCGGCGGTGCGTGCGCTGGAGGGCGACGGCGCCCGTCCGGGCAGCACGAAGCTGACCACCCCAGTGGCCAGGCACAGGGCGGCCGCGATGATCAGGGCCGCCTTGAAGCCGTCCACGTCCGGCAGGGCCTGACCGTGCCGGGTGTGGGCCATCAGCACGGCGGCGCTCAGCGCGCTTCCCACCGTCAAGCCGATGCTCCGAACCACCTGGTAGAAGCCCGTAGCGCTCCCGGTCTCGCTCTGGGGCACGGCCCGGGTGATGAACCCGGGCATTGCCCCGGTGGTGAAGCCGACGCCCAGGCCGCACACGGCAAGAGTGACGAATGCCTCCCACAGGGCCGAGTGTTCCAAGGCGAAGAACATCGCGCCCACCGCGAACACCACCGAGCCGAGCGGGATCATGGTCCGGGGGCCGAAGCGTCGCTCGTAGACGACCAGGAAGCGGCTGGCCACGAAGCTGCCCACCGACAGCGGGATCAGGACCAGCCCGGACACGACCACGGACGCCGCGAACCCGTAGCCGGACGAGCGCGGGATCTGAACGAACTCCACGATGATCGGCAAGAGCAGGTACATGGCGATGCTGATGAGGAAGCCGGACACGTCGGCGGTGAGCACCGAGCGGTTGCGGACCTGGCGCAGATCTATCAGCGGCTCGGCAATGCGCAGCTCGAAGGGGATCCAGACCGCCAGCAGGACCACCGACGCGGCCACGGCACCGAGGGAGCGAGCCGAGGCCCAGCCCCATCCTCCTCCCTCGCTGAGTACCAGCGAGACCCCGATGACCGCCAGGCTGAGCAGGCCGGCGCCCACGACGTCGAAGCGCCGGGAGGTGCCGGCCGAGCGGGGCGGCAGGACCAGCGCAACGAGGACCAGGGTCCCGGTCACGGTGATGGCACCGAACCAGTACGCCGCCCGGAAGCCCAGGAGCTGGGCGATCAGCCCGGTCACCGGATAACCCAGACCGATCCCGATGGCGGCGGTGACCGACAGGGTGGCGATGGTCTGCCGGGCGGCCTCCCATGGCAGGTTCCGGCGGGCGATGGCCATCGCCACCGGCAGGAGCCCGAGACCCACCCCTTGCAGGGCCCGGCCGATGATCAACACGGTGAAGCCGTTGGATACCGCGGAGAGCACACAGCCCACGACGACCGCACCGAGGGCGACGAGGATGACCGCCCGCTGGCGGGGCCCGTCGGCCAGCCGCCCCATCACCGGCGTGGCCAGGGCACCGGTCAGCAGGGTGATGGTGAGGATCCACTCCCCGGTGCTCAGCGACACCCCGTCGGCCCGCGACAGGGTGGGGATGAGGGGCGCGCCGAGGCTCGACACCACGGCCATCAAGGACCCGGACAGCACCAGGGTCGGCACCAGGAGCCGCCGGCGCAGCGAAGGGACGTCATCGGCCCCGATCAGGTCCGGCGAACCGGTCCCAGGTGGCTTGGCGGTCGTCGCCATGGAGGTGCTCCCGCACTCGTCATCCGGTGATGTCATTATCTGATGACATCAGACAATGACTACCGTACCCGGTCGCGGGCTGCCAGTGATACTAAGACGGTGATTTCCCGTCCTGGGGAGCTGGATCGGTGACCACCGGGCTAACGCGCGCGGCCGCCCGCGAGCAGCCGCAGCTCCCGGGCGCGCTGCACAGCCGAGGAGCGGTCCCGGACCTGGAGCTTGGCGTAGATGCTGCGGACGTGCGTGCTGACCGTGTTCAACGAGACGGACAGCTCGTCGGCGATCTCGGGCCGGGACAAGTTCGTCGGGAGATAGCGCAGCACCCTGAGCTCGCCCGGGCTGAGCTCTTGGGCATCCAGCAGCGGCGGCGGCTGATCTCCGGCCGCCGCCGATGAGCCGCGCAGGATGTCGAGGATGTCGGTGAGCAAGGCGGCGTGCGCGGTCTGGCGCCGCGGCAGGGCCTCGAGCAGCTTCCAGGAGCCCGTCATCGCGAACGGCAGGACGAGCCGGTCAGACTCCGCCAGGGCCAGTGCGCGCTCGGCGGCCTGGTTCGCCGCGCGCTCGTCACCGAGTTCACGATGGGCGAGCCCGGCGAGCAGGTTCGCCTCCACGACCGTCACGTAACCGATGACCGGGGCCGTGCCGTCGAGAACATGGTGCAGCGCACCCAGGGCTCCGGCCGGATCGCCCTCCGCGAGGCAGATCACCGCGCGGGCATTACGGATCTCACCGGAGCCGGCCCGCTCGTCATCGACCGCCGCGAGCGCCGCGCGGGCTTCGCCCGGCCTGCCGAGCCGGGCTTGGGTGGCCAGCATCCAGCCGGTCACCTGGCTCGCCAGCGCGTGCGATCCCTCAAGCTGCGATCGCAGGTGTTCGGCCGCGCTGAATTCCTCGAGCGCCTCATGGTGGCGGCCGCGGCACGCGTGCAGTATCCCCACCGTGTGGTGCAGCAGCAGCGTGATGTCCGGCCCGGTGTCTGTTTGCAGGGCCCGCGCGGTGCGCCGCAGCCATCGCTCGCCCTCGTCGAACTCGCCCAGCCATACCATCGTGCCGGCGAGCGTCACCAGCGCGGGTGCGATCACCGGTTCCGCACCCCAGCCGTACCGTTCGGCGAGCGCGATCGCCTCACGGCAGCGCCGCTGGGTCGTGGCGAACGGGTCGATCTTCGACGCGAAACCTAGCTGCGCCAGGCAGCCGACCTCGAGGTAAGGCCGGCCGATCTCCCGGGCCAGGACGGCGCCCTGCCGCAGGTGGCGTTCGGCGTCCGGAAGCCCGAGCGTCCACGCCTCGACGGTGCCCAGGTTCATCAGCGCCACCGCCCGCAGGTCGCTGCCCAGGGCGATGTCTTCGTCGGACTGCCCGGTCACCGGCGAGGCGAGGAACCTTGCCTGCTCGATGACGCCGGCCAGGTGGCCGCGCCGCGTGGCCAGCGACAGCTTCAGCGACGCGATCGCCACCTGAAGGCGCCGCTGGCGATCCGGCGGCGCCGTCTCGGCGTACGTCTCGGCGACCGCCAGGTAGGCGGCCGCCTCGTCTAGGCGCCCCTGGACCAGGTCACCCCCTGCGCGCACCAGGGCCAGCTCAGGGTGATCCTCGCCCGGCGGGAAGGCCCGCACCAGCGCCTGCATGGTCTGCGCCTGCCCATCCAGCGTCAGGCTGAACGAATGGTCGGCCAGCAGCCGGGCCGCCTCAGGCCAGTCGCCCGCCGCCTGGGTGTGCCGGATCGCGTCGACCACCTGGCCCTGCAAGGTGAACCATGCGGCGGCGCGCCGGTGCAGCGCCGGCACTTCCGCAGCCAGCGTCCGGCGCAGCTCCAGCCGGAGCAGATCACCGAACAGGTGGTGGTAGCGGAACCACGTGCGCTCGGGGTCCAGCGGCACGACGAACGCGTTCGCGTCCTCGAGGTCCAGCAGGATCCGCTCCGAGCCGGGACGGCCGGTCAGCACGTCCGCCAGCTCGCCGTTGACCCGGTCGAGCAGCGAGGTGCGCAGCAGCAGATCCTGCACCTCGGCGGGCTGGCGCTCCAGCATCTCCGCGACCAGGTACTCCGCGACCGTGCGGTCGCTGCCGGAGAACTCCGCCACGAACCGCTCCGGATCGGGGTGACCAGCCAGGGAGATCGCCGCCAGGCGCAGGCCCGCGGCCCACCCCTCCGTCCGCTGGTGCAGCAGCGCCGCCCCGGAAGCGGACAGCGCGACACCCGAGGCGTCAAGCAGCATCCGTGCCTCGCGCTCAGTGAAGCGCAGGTCCGCCGCGCGGATCTCGGCCAGCTCGCCGGCCAGGCGGAGCTGATGCAGGCGCAGCCGCAGATCGTGACGCGTGCTCAGCATTACATGCACCTGCGCAGGAAGGTTCGTCAGCAGCCGGGTGAGCTGACCGAGCGCCTCCGGCGAATTCAGTTCGTGCAGATCATCGATCACCAACGTGAGCTCGCCACCAGCGTCGGCGAGCTCCGACAGTACCCGGTCAATCATCGCCGCCGCATTGAAGTCAGGCGTCGCCGCCGACGGTTCCGCGCGGTCGGCCATGGCCGAGGCGTGACGGACCGCGTCGAGCAGGGCCAGCCAGAAATGCTGGGCATCTTGCTCATCGCGCTGGACCTGCAGGACGGCGAGCCGGTGCCCCTGACCCTGACGGCCGGCCCAGGCGCGCAGCAGCGACGTCTTCCCGCTGCCGGCCGGCGCCGAGATGATCGTCACCTTCCGTGCCGCCGCGCGATCCAGGGCAGCGAGAAGATCACCCCGGTCGATCAGCCGGGGAGTTGCGCGAGCCACCTTCAAAGGCCTGCCTTTGATCTGTACGCCTGACACCTAGCATCGCTGACCCAGTCCTGGCACCTCCCCTCTCCGTACCAGGCCACCGCGTGTGCTGTCAACGGCGCGGCGAACCTCCCGTCCCGCGTTGCTCCGGTCGGGCGAATCACCAGGATCCGGTGAGGACCAATCACCTGCGTGGCGGCGAGCCTGAGCCCGTCCCGAGCAAAAGGAGATCGACATGACAGTGGACAACGAGCAGAGATGAGGAGGAATTCATGGTGAGCAGCAACGTGGAACGGCTCGACGGGCACGTCGCCGCCGCGCTCCTGGGCCGGGTGACGCCATGAGCGCAAAGGTGGCGATCGTGGTCGGTGCGGGCGGTGCGCTTGGTCACGTGACGGCGGTGACCCTGGCCGCGGGCGGCCTCACGGTCGTGGGAGTCGACCGGAACGAACGCGGGCTGGGCGACCTCCCCGACGAGATCCGCCGCGAGGTGGCCGACGCCACCGACCCGGCCGCGGCGACGCGGCTCATCGACCGGATCGCCGGCGAGGTCGGACCCCCGGACGTGCTGGTAAACACGATCGGCGGGTTCCGTCTTGGAGACGCGCTCAGCACGACTCCCGAGACGCTGCGGCTCATGATGGATGTCAACCTGGGACCCGCGCTCTGGCTGAGCCAGGCGGTCGCGCCGCACATGCAGCAGCAGGGTTCAGGTGTCATCGTGCACGTAGCCGCCCGCCCGGGAATCGAGCCAACGGGCGGCATGGCGGCCTACAGCCTGAGCAAGGCCGCTCTTGTCCACCTGACTCGGATCCTCGACATCGAACTGCGCCCGCACGGGATCCGGGTCAACGCGGTCGCACCGCAGCTACTCGATACCCCCGCGAACCGGGCCACGTTCCCGGCGGAGCTGATCGCGCACGCGGTCGCGCCCGAGGTGATCGCCGACGCGATCGCATTCCTCGTCAGCGACGCCGCAGCGCCGGTAAGCGGCGCGATCCTGCCGGCCTACGGCGCTTAACGAGGCTGCGCCCCCGGCGCGCATCACCGGGATCAGGTGACGACGTCTCACCTGCCCGGCGGCAAGCCTGGCGTGGACAGGCTCCGATGACCACAGACCTCCGATGACCACAGACAAGGAGATCGGCATGTCCGACCTAGCCGAGACCGCCGACGTGATTGTCGTCGGCGGTGGCTCCGCTGGCGCGGTCCTCGCGGCTCGCCTGAGCCAGGATCCCGCGCGCACGGTGCTGCTGCTCGAGGCCGGCCACGCTTACGCCCCCGGCGCCTATCCGCCCGCGCTGCTGGACGCCAGCCGGATCGCGGACCCGGATTACGACTGGGGCTATACCTCGCGTGGCAGCGACCAGACGCCCAGAATCCCGACTCCGAGGGGCAAGGTGCTCGGCGGCAGTTCCGCGGTGAACGCTGGCGTCGCCGTGCGGGCGCGCCCCGCTGACTTCGCCAAGTGGGACGAGCACGGCGCCGAGGGCTGGTCGTTCGACGACGTGCTCCCGGCCTTCAAGCTGCTGGAGAACACGCCCACCGGTGACGACGCCTACCACGGGCGGACCGGTCCGCTGCCGGTACGGCAGCGGA
>Ga0302229_10003515_pt1 | contig 10870 bp, 7 predicted proteins | sample II_Palsa_N1_3_FD_193518 | JGI IMG/M metagenome (GOLD analysis project Ga0302229, IMG submission 193518) | Peat permafrost microbial communities from Stordalen Mire near Abisko, Sweden - II_Palsa_N1_3 | ecosystem: Environmental > Terrestrial > Soil > Palsa > Peat permafrost | place: Sweden...
ACAGGCGACTTCAGCCTCAGGGGCGCGTCGGTGATCGAGGCGTTCAAGTCACTACTCCAGGAGGCATGCCGATGAGGAGGACCTCTGCCGTGAAGCCCGGGAGCGCGAGGCACGCGGGCGCCGGACGCTCGAGCAAGCGCCACGGTAAGGGCCATGCGCCGGGCCCGGCGGCCAAGCTCCGCCGTCATCGGCTGCGCCGACATCGGCTGCGCCGCCCCCCTGGGTTCATCGACCCAGGGAGCAGCCCGACCGCGATCAACGCGGCGAGCCTGATGACGCCGCAGATGGTCGACCGGATGTTCTGGCGGGCCGGCTTCGGGCCGACCAGCGACGACCGCGCGAAGTGGATCGGCCAGCCGGTCGGCGATCTCGTCGACTGGTTCCTGACAACCCCCGCCGGCTCTGCCGGCGTTCCCGGGAGCGACAGCGGCAACCCGTTCGACCCGACAGGTAACGACACCGATCTCGTGCTCAGCTGGGTCGATGTGATGATCCGGGCGATCAATCCGTTCGTCGAGCGGCTCACCTTCTTCTGGCACCGGCACTGGGCCAACTCGCGCGCCCAGGTCTCGCCGCCGCAGCTGCTGATGACCCAGAATCAGCTGTTCCGCAGCTACGCCGACCTAGCGTCGAACCCGACAGCCTCGTTCAAGGACATGGCGAACGCGATCACGATCGATCCCTCGATGCTGCGCTACCTGACCGGAGAGCTGAACGTCCGGGGCGCGCCCAACGAGAACTACGCGCGGGAGCTGATGGAGCTGTTCACCCTTGGGGTCACGAACGCCGCCGGTCAGCCGAACTACTCCCAGACCGACGTTGAGCAGCTCGCCAAGGCGCTGTCCGGATGGCAGATCAACGACACCGACCCGAACAACGTCTCCAGTTACTTCACGCAGTCCCTCTGGTACGACGGCCCGAAGATCATTCTCGGCCAATGGGGCAACTTCACCGCCAGCGAAGCCGTCGACATCGTGCTCTCGCAGCCGGCCCACCCCGCGTTCATCGTCAACGCCCTGTGGAGCGAGTTCATCGTCGAGGAGCCGGACCCGGCGACCCTGCAGACCCTCACCTCGAACTACACGAGCGACGGCTTCCAGCTCAAGCCATTGCTCCAGCAGATCCTCACCCACCCGCTCCTGTTCGACTCTGTCGACGAGCCGAACATGGTCAAGCCGCCCGTCGTCTACGTCGTCGGAGCGATGCGGGCGCTGGGTCTCGGGATCACCGACTCGACCGCGTCGGACTACCTCGATGCGATGGGACAGCAGCCGTACTTCCCGCCGAATGTGTCGGGCTGGGAGGGCGGCCTCTCCTGGCTGAACACCGACACCGCGCTGGCGCGATTCAGCTTCATCTCGATGCTGCTCTCGAATGTGGCGATCCCGGACGTGCCGGGAGAGACTCCGGACGCGGCCTACGAGCGTGCGTATGAGGCCACCGGCTCGCCGTGGCTGGCCGGTGGCACGCAAGCCGCGATCCGCAGCTTCGCGCAGGTCGCGAACACGAGCACGGTACAAGACCGCGCCGAGCGCCAGGTTGCCTTGCGCGCATTGATCCTCGCCGGCCCCGACGCCCAGGTGATGTGATGGACGACCGACCGGACAACGCCCCGATTCGTGCCCTGCGGTGCGCCGACTGCGAGCGCACCGACAGCCTCGTGACCAACCTGCGGCCCACCTCGCGGATCGCGATCCCGGCGGAGGCGCTCGTCGGCTTCCCGGACGGCGTCCCGCGCGTGCCGCGCGGTCTCAGCCGGCGCTCGCTCCTGGCGAGCAGCGCGATCGGGTTCGCCGCGATCTACTCGGCCGCACACCTGGGCTGGGAGTCGATCTGGAACGCGGCCGTGGCCAGCGCGGACGCCGGGCCGCAGAACTGCCTGGTGTGCATCTATCTGCAGGGAGGCAACGACGGGCTCAACACGATCGTCCCGGTCGGCGAATACTCGGCGTATCAGAGCGCGCGCGCCAACATCGCGCGCGTGCTTGGGCCGTCGGGCGGCGGGCAGGTCGGCACGACGACGATGCTCGGCACCGGCGGAGGCCTCGCGTTCGCGAATCCGTGCGTGTCGGGCCCCGGGAACAATGGCGACGTGAAGGGGTTCGACACGTTGTACGGAGACGGATCAGGTGGGGCGGGGTCCGATCTCGCGGTCTTCCCGGCCGCCGACTACCAGCCGCCGGACCTGTCTCACTTCGACAGCCGCGACTACTGGTTCGCGGGCGCGCTCGAGCAGCTCGAGACCGGCTGGCTCGGACGCTGGCTCGACAGCTTCGGCTCGAGCTCGAACCCGCTGCAGGCGATCACGCTCGGCTCGACCCTGTCGAAGCAGATCCGGACCTCGAGCGCGCCCGTCTGCGCGATCTCGAGCCTCAGCTCGACCGCCTTCCAGATCCAGGGGACGAGCGTCGACGCGAACCTGCAGGTCGCCAACCTCGCATCCGTGCCGTTCGACGCGGCGAACGTCGCGCTCGGGCGCTCCCGTTCGATTTACGGCGAGACGGTCGAGGTGTCGAACCGGTTGAGCGGCCTCAATCCGGGCCCGCCCGGGACGGGCTACCCGACCGACCCGTCCGGTCTGGTGGCCAATCTGCAGCTGGCGGCGACGCTGCTCGGCGCGGGCCTGGGCACGAGGGTGATCACGATCGATTGGGGCTCGTTCGACACCCACGGAGACCAGATCACCACCCAGGATCCCCAGCTCGCGGTTCTCTCCAGCGCCCTCGCGGCGTTCAAGAATGATCTGATCGGCCGCGGCATCGAGCAGAACGTCGTGACGCTCGTCTTCTCGGAGTTCGGCCGCCGGATCGCGTCGAACGACTCGGCCGGCACCGACCACGGCGCCGGCGGCCTGGTTCTGGTCAGCGGCTCGAGCGTCAATGGTGGCCAAGCCGGCGAGTACCCGGGCGTGGCGCCCAACGAGCAGGACCCCAACGGCGACCTCGTCCCGATCACCGACTTCCGTACGGTCTACCAGGCGCTGATCAGCGAGTGGCTCGGCGGCGACCCGACCGCGATCCTGCCGGATGGCCCGTTCCCGGGGATCCAGCGCTATGACGGCGGCACCAACCTGATGAAATGATGCGCCCCGCGGGCAGTGCTCGGTTGGCCGTGGTGGCACTTGTGGCGCTCGTCGTGGGTGCTTCGGTGGCCGGCGCAGCGAGCCTGCGCGCGGCGCGCAGCGCGCCACCGCACCGACTGCACCTGCCGACGCCGCCGCTGCCGCACTCGCTGTCGGTGGACGAGCAGGAGTGGTCCGTGCGTCCCTCCGAGACGTTGGTCGCGACCGGCTGGGTCCGGATCACCGTCTATGACCGTGGCATGGACGCCCACAACCTGACGGTGCGGGGCCCGCATGGGCTCAGCGGCCAGATCCGCGGGTCGGTCAACCTCCCCTCCGGGGGGTCAGCCGTCATGAACATCAGACTGGTCCCCGGCACCTATGCGCTGTACTGCAACATGTTCATGGGTACGCCGCAGTCGCATTACGCACGCGGCATGCACGCGCTGATCACAGTTCGCTGAGCCGGTCCCGGTCTGATCTCGAAGACCCAGTCGTCGGCGGCGGGGTGGAGGATCGGCTTCAGGCTCGGGTCCTGCCGGCTCCAGGCGAGGGGAATCGCCGCCGTCGGGGCGGGGGTGAGCACCAGGTAGCGGTAGCGGCCGGACCGCAGCACGGCTTGCCAGCGTGCGCAACTGGAGATCGGCTTGTAGCCGCCGTCGGCCGCCGCCTGTCCGAGGTAGTCGACCACGTTCGAGTCGGTGGCGCCGTACAGCGGGTACTGCTCGACGGTTCCATAGAGCGCGATGCGGGTGTGGGCGATGCCCTGTGCCCATCGATAGATCACGCCCACCCCGGTCTCGCTGCCACGGCCGACCAGGTAGCGCTGGCGGAAGTAGTGGCGCTGGGCGGCGTAGCCGGCGCCGATCACGATGATCACCAGCAGGAGGGCGCCGAAGCCCAGGGTCGACGGTCGCGCGCGGCGCAGACGCGGTCTTGCCCAGATTGCGAGCGCGAAGACGGTGGCGATGGCGATCAGGAACGCGGCGTGACGACTCGGTTGAGCGCGCCACATGCCTCGCTCGAACTGCGCGAGCAGGGCGACCGCGACGAACGCGGCGCCGAGCGGGCGGAGCAGCCGTGGCGCGCGGACCGCGACCACGATCGGCGCGAGCGCGAGCGCGAGTGCCAGCGCCGGGGCCAGGTACCGCAGGTTGACGCCGAACAGCGTCGTGTTCTGCTGGATCCCGGTCGCGCCGGTCGGCAGGAACAGGTAGGAGATTCCCGCGAGCGCGGTCGCGATCGCGACCGCGCGCAGCATCGGCTCGCTGGGCCGGGCGAGCGCGGCGAGCACTGCGAGCAGGCAGCCGAGCAGCAACAACGGCCAGAGCGGGCCGAACGCGTGTGCCAGCCCGGGAGCGAAGCGCGTTCCCCACAGCGAGAAGTGGCGGAGCTCCGAGAACACCGTCTGCTGCGAGGCGTTTGCGAGCGGCGAAGTCGGGCCCGGGAGATGCAGTGCCCCGAGCGCCTGCCTCAGGCCGAATGGGTTACCGGTGTGGATCGCGGCCCGCAGATACCACCAGCCCCCGGTCAGCACCAAGCCGCTCACCAGCAGTGCCGCGGTGGGGCGCCTGTCGCGTGGGGCCGATGTCGCGGTAACGCCGATCACCAGCGCGACCGCGGGCACGAGGAACGTGTATTTCGTCCCGACGGCGATGCCGAGCGCAAGGGCGGCGGCAAGCAGCGCGAGCGATCCTCGCTCCGGCGCGAGGATCAGCGCCAGCGCGACCGTGAGCGCCGCCAGGCCGACGACGTCGTTGAAAGCTTCCCCCGGCTGGGTCGTCCCCAGAACCGGCAGCGCGAGCAGCAGCGCGCCCGAGGCCAGCGTGAACGGCTCGACCTTCCAGCGCCGCCCCACGCACCACGCTCCGAGCAGCTCCAGCGCCATCCAGCCGAGGTTCAGCAGCGGCGACAGGAAATCGTTGCCGAACGCGATCAGCCCGAAGGTGTGGAACAGCTCGGAATTCGCCGGGTAGTAGGCGACGAACGGATCGGCCTGCGTGAACTTGATCGCCGTGACCGAGCCCGTCTGTGCGAACACCGCCGAGAACGGCATGTGGTACCAGAGCACATCGAAGCTCGCCATCCCGCCGCCGAGGGCGTTCGCCGTCGACAGCGCCCACTGCGCCAGCACGAGCCAGATGACCGCAATCGCGACGTAGATGCCGAACCTGGCGTCGGCGTTGGCGCGGCCCTGCGTTCGTTCACGCACGGCGGGACGCTGAGGCATGCAAACGGCGCGGACGAGCCCCGCGGCCGTCCAGAGAACGGCGACGAGCCAGCCGAATCGAAGTCCGCCCAGGAGGCCCAGCAGCTCGCCGGCGACGAGCAACCATGCCAGCGCGAGCGTGAGCTCGAGCACGAGCGCGAGCGCGCCGACGGCCTGCGAGCAGCTGATGCGGATCAGCCGTGCGGTGGCCAGGAGCGGCGCCACGATCAACGCCGTCCGACACAGAGCCAGTATGTATGCAGACGCCGTCACCGGGCCGCGTGCAATGGTGCCGGACCGGCACGACGCACCGACGCGACGATGGCGCTCGGCCAGCTCTGGCCGGCTACCCGATCAGAGGCTCAGCGGTGGGAGGGAGCCGAGCGTGCGAACACACCGAAGCGCGACCGGCCGGTGGGCGAGGCGCCCGCCGGCCGACGCTTCGACTGGACTAATTGGCTCGCGACCAGCCTCCCGACCGGACCGCGCCACGATAGCTTGAGCCCGCGGTCCAGCTGCGATTCAGCAGCGTGTCGATCCGCGACGAGAGGTTGCTGAGCATCTGCTGCTCCTGCGCTGCGGTGATCGCTCCGCTCGCGACTCTCGCATCGAGTCGCGTCGTCTCGGCGGCGATGATCGCGGCGCTCAGTCCGGCGGACGACTTGCCCGGGGTCGCCGTGGCGATCGCGGCGAGCGACTTGCCGCCCTTCAGATCGGCGCGAAGCGATGCCTCGCTGATGCCGAGGTACTGCGCGGCGGCCGTGGTCAGGCCCGCGCGCATGCCGCCGCCCGCGTGCATGCCGCCGCCGAAGCGGTGGCCGACGGGGCCCAAGCCGCTGCCCTGCTGGACGCGCTGCTCAATTGACGTCGCCTGAGCTTGCGTGATCCGGCCTGCGGTGACGGCTGCTTGGATCCGATCGACTTCGGCGGCCTTGAAGGCCGCCGTCAACGCGCTCGGCGTGACGTTCAATCGGGTCGCAACATCGTTTATGAATGCCTGTCGACCAGAGCCGCTCGAGCTCTGGGTAGCGGCAGCGGCACCCGCGGCGCCGACGAGCAGGACGAGCCCGGTGGCACCGATGATTAGCTTCCTATTGACGAATGATTTCATGGTCTGTCTTTCGTTGAACGAACGAGTGGGAGCTAGCAGCTAAGCGACCGTTGCTGAGCGAGCGCTTCCGGAAACCGAAGGAGATCCGAAGCCGGTCCGCGGGCTGATCGGACGAATCGAGGCGTCGCGCCGGCGTTCAGCTCGGGTTGTCGTGGTCGTGCAGGTCCGGGTTGACGTGCTGATTTGAGTTTGGGTGCGAGTGGATCCGGTCGCCGTGGCTGTGTTGATGGCGCTGGGCGGGTTCGTCCAACCGGCCAGGGTCGGGCGGTGGTTGCTTCGCCGTCTCGGGTCGGGTTGCGCAGCTGGGGCAGAGTCCGACGATCGCGAAGTGCGTGAAGTGCGCCTCGTATCCGAACAGGTCCCTGATCTGGGCACGAACCGGGTCGAGCTGATCGGGTCTTAGCGTGAGGACCGATCCGCACCGTTCGCACGTGATGAATTCCCGTTCGCCGCGCCCGACGAGCGCGTACAGGCCGGGTCCGTGTCCGAGATGGACGTGTCGCGCGAGTCCGTGCTGCTCGAGCGTCTCGAGGTTTCGGTAGACCGATGTGAGGTCGAGGTGCAGAGTCGTCGCGATCCGTTCGGCCGAGATCGGGCCGTCTGCGGCGAACAGCGCCTCCAGCACGATCCGGCGCGGGGTTGTGAGCCGTAGGCCTCGCTCTCTGAGGGCATCGATCGCTTGCGAGAGATCGGCGAACGCCAACCGGGGGGTATCGGGAGCCTCCGTCATGGCCGCCTAGTCTGGCGCAGATGATCCGCACGGGCCGGCGGTGCGTAGAGGGGTGTACGACGCCTGACGCGACGGGGCGAGCCGAACGTCCTCCTAATTACTAGCCGCTTGCAATTGCGGCGTGGTGGTCTTAGGCTCGCATCGCTCGCGAGGGCTCGAACAGACGACGGTGATCGCAATCGTTGAGCGGCGAGGTCGCTCGGCATCTATTCGAGAGAGGAGTTGGTGTCAGTGAGCACGCAGACGGTGGTGCCGGGTAGCGTCCGCGGTCGGTTCGGGATTCTTGCGTACGTCGCCCAGGTCGCGCGGGACTTCACGCCGCGCGAGCGCATCCGCGCCGGGCTGATGTTCGTCACGATCGCCGCGCTTCACATCGTCGGGTTCGCCGTGTTCATCCTGTTCGTCGTCCCCTCGCACTACAAGGGCCTCGGGATCGGGGTCGCGGGGCTCGCCTATTCGCTGGGACTGCGCCACGCGTTTGACGCCGACCACATCTCGGCGATCGACAACACCACCCGCAAGCTGATGAACGAGGGCAAGCGACCGCTCAGCATCGGCTTCTGGTTCTCGCTCGGGCACTCCACGATCGTGGTCGTTATCGGCGTCGGGATCGTCGTCGCCGAGAAGGCCGTCTACGGCGCGGTCTCCAACAACCACTCAAACCTCGAGCAGTTCGGCGGGATCTTCGGAACGGTCGTCTCAGCCACGTTCCTGTACCTGATCGCGCTGCTCAACATCATCATCCTGGCCGGCATCTTCCGCGTGTTCCGCTCGATGCGCATGGGCAACTACGACGAGGCCGAGCTCGAGCGCCAGCTCCAGAACCGCGGATTCATGTACCGCTTCTTCGGCAGGTGGATGAAGACGATCACCCGCGAATGGCAGATGTACCCCGTCGGGGTCGTGTTCGGGATGGGGTTCGACACCGCCACCGAAGTCGCGCTGCTGGCGACGACCGCGCTGCTCGCGACCCAGCACCTGCCGTTCTACGCGATCGTCTGCCTGCCGATCCTGTTCACCGCGGGGATGGCCCTGATGGACACCCTCGACGGGATCTTCATGAACTTCGCCTACTCGTGGGCGTTCTTCAACCCTGTCCGCAAGGTCTATTACAACCTCGCGATCACCGGTCTTTCAGTCTCGATCTGCTTCTTCATCGGCACGGTCGAAGTCCTCGGTCTGCTCCCGACCGAGATCGGCGGCCTGCACGGCGCCTTCTGGAACTGGACCAAGGCGTTCGACATCAACAAGGCCGGCTTCGTGATCGTCGGCATGTTCATCGTGACCTGGGTGGCGGCGCTCGCATTCTGGAAATTCGGGCACGTCGAAGAGAAATGGAGCGCGCGCCTGAAGCACCCACCGGGCGCGATCGCCGTCGAACCGGAGTTGTGACGGCCGCCTCCCGCGAGGTTCGCGGGCCCGTAGTATCGTGACACCGACGTCCGGGAGCGCCGACACCCAGCCAGATCATCGTCTCGATCCGCTCGGTGTCGTCGACGACGCGATCGCGCGGGCGGACGAGTCGCTCTCGCTCGCCGCGCGTCATCTCGACCCTTCGCTCGTCAGCGTGCTGCGGATTCTTGGGTTTGACAAGGCATACCGCTCGGCACGCGGGTCATTCCTCTACGACGCCGCTGGTCGCGCCTACCTCGACTTCCACACCGGCGAGGGTTTCGCGAGCCTCGGTCACGGCCATCCCGACGTGCGGGCCGTCCTCACCGCCGCGCTCGACGCGGACTTCGTGGATGGCGTGCAGATTCACTACTCGGTGCTCGCCGGGATGCTCGCTGAAGAACTGTCAGCTCGCTTGCCGCCTGAACTCGACGCGGTGTTCTTCACGAGCACCGGGGCCGAGGCGGTCGACTCGGCGATCAAGTTCGCTCGCGCGGCGACGGGGCGGCCACGGCTGCTGTCGTGTGACAGCGGCTTCCACGGGGTCACGCTCGGGCCGCTCTCGATCGTGGGCGACGAGTTCTTCCAGGAGGGGTTCGGCCCGCTCCTGCCCGGGTGCGCGCGCGTTCCGTTCGGTGACCTCGCGCGCCTGGAGGCCGAGTTGCGCGCGAAGGACGTAGCCGCCTTCATCGTCGAGCCCATCCAAGGGCGCCTGGTCACACTGCCGCCGCCCGGCTATCTCAAAGCCGCACAGGTCCTGTGCCGGCGCTACGGCACGCTGTTCGTCCTCGACGAGATCCAGACCGGTCTTGGCCGCACCGGCACCTGGTTCGCGCTGGAGCGGTGGGAGCTCGAGCCGGACACCGTGCTGGTCGGCAAGGCGCTCAGCGGGGGCTACATGCCAGTTGCGGCGATGGTCACGCGGCGCGAGATCTATCAACGGGCAGTCGGGGCGCTCGAGCGCAGCTACGTGCATCAGTCGACGTTCGGCCGTAACCGCCTCTCGATGGCGGCGGGTCTGGCAACGATGCGGATCATTGATCGCGATCGGCTGGTGGCCCGCGCGGCGCGTATGGGCACGCTGCTCCTCGACGGGGTCAGGGAGCTCCAGCAGCGTCATGAGCTGATCGGCGACATCCGCGGAGCCGGTCTGATGATCGGGATCGAGTTGCAATCGCCCCGCTCTCGTAAGGCGCAGCTCGGGGTGCGCCTGATGCGGATGGCGAGCGAAGGGCTGTTCCCGCAGTTGGTCGTGATCCCCCTTCATCGCGACCACGGCGTGATCACGATGGCGGCCGGCAAGAACGACGTCATCAAGCTGCTGCCGCCGCTGACGCTCTCCGAGACCGAGGCGCTGACCTTCCTCGACGCGCTCGATTCTGTGCTCGCCGACTGCGAGGGGGCCGCCGGCAAGAATTGGGGCGTTGTGCGTGACATCGCAACCGCGACGCTGCGCGGACGCGGTGCGGCGACCGCCGACGTGTCGGAGGCGGCGAGCGCCGCGGCGCCGGAGGTCGCGCCCGTGCGTGGTCGGAGGGTCGATCGCTCGCATGACAACGTCTGCCTGGTCACCGGTGCGACCGGGTTCATCGGCGGCCACCTCGTCCGCCGCCTGCTGTTGGAGGGCTACCAGGTGCGCTGCCTGGTCCGGCCGACGAGCGATGCGTCGGCCCTGGTCGGGCTCGGGGTTGAGGTGGTCGTGGGCGACCTCACGAATGCCCGCTCCCTCGCCCCTGCCGCCGAGGGTTGCCGGTACGTGCTCCACTGCGCCGCGCTGGTATCGGACTGGGCCACCTCGAAGGAGGTGACACGCGTCAACGTGGACGGCACCCGCAACCTGCTCGCTGCGGCTGTCGACGCGTCCGTGCGGCGCTTCGTCCACTTCAGCAGCACCGATGTGTACGGGTACCCGGGTGGTGTCGAAATCGACGAGCGCTACACGGCCACAAGCTTCCGGAACTGGTACGCCCAGACGAAGCTGGCCGCCGAGGCTGAGGTCCGCCGGGTGGAATCGCAGCACGCTCTCGATGCCGTCATCCTCCGGCCCGCAACTGTCTACGGCCCCGGCTCGAAGGAGATGGTCCGGGAGATCGGACGGGCGATCCGGCGCGGCAACATGTTCCTGGTGGGCGGTGGACGCGCGATCGCCGGCCTGTGCTACGTCGATAACCTGATCGACGCTGCCACGCTCGCGCTGCGCGACGACGCCGCCCGGGGGCAGGCGTTCAACGCGACGGATGGTCTCGACGTCACCTGGCGTGACTTTGCGATCGGGCTGGCCGACGGCCTCGGCTGCTCACAGGTTCGCTGGAGCATGCCGTACTGGCTGGCCGAGGGTATCGGCTTCGGGCTCGAGCACGGCTATCG
>Ga0302229_10003520_pt1 | contig 10863 bp, 9 predicted proteins | sample II_Palsa_N1_3_FD_193518 | JGI IMG/M metagenome (GOLD analysis project Ga0302229, IMG submission 193518) | Peat permafrost microbial communities from Stordalen Mire near Abisko, Sweden - II_Palsa_N1_3 | ecosystem: Environmental > Terrestrial > Soil > Palsa > Peat permafrost | place: Sweden...
CTGGTGCGCTCTACGTGACCACCCACCCAGCGAACACCGTTGTGCGCCTCGCTCCCGACGGCACTCGCAGCACGATCGCCGGCCCGTCCGAGGGTGCCGTGGGAACAACTGCCTGCGCATTCGGTCGCGCCCCCGGACACCGAGGCTCTGTACGTGACCACCAACGGTGGAATGACCATCCCGTACCACGCCGAGCTGCAAGCGGCCAAGCTGCTGCGTATCGACGTCGGCGAGCACGCACACCTGACGGTGGTCGCGTGACACTAGTGCACCGATTCACAAGTCCCCCGATCATCAAGGGACTTGTGAATCACTGCACTAGGTCGTGGCTGCGCGATCGGGCGCGGCGATCGCTCGCAACACGTCGATCTCCGCGAGCGGTCGTGGCTCACCGAGGAAGTACCCCTGTGCGTAGTCGACGCCGAGGTCGCGCAGCAGGTCGACGGTTTCCAGGTCGTTGACGCACTCCGCGATCGTCAGCTTGCCGAGCCCGCGCGTGATGTCGACGATCGCGCGCACGACCAGCTCGTTCGTCCGGTTCTGGCGCAGCTGCGCGATGAACTCGCTGTCGATCTTGACGTAGTCGAAGGCGAGGTGTTTGAGGTAGTAGAAGGAGGCGAACCCGGCGCCGAAGTCGTCGAGGGCGAGCTCGCATCCCACGGACGCGAGCCGCGCCGCCAGGGTCCGCGCGCGATCGACGTTGAGGATCGCCGCGGTCTCGCTGATCTCGAGCCAGAGTCCCGTCCCCTTTGCGCCGGCAGACTCGAGCTCGCTCGCCACGCGTGCGGGCAGCTCGGGGTCGGCCACCGACCTCGCCGACTGGTTGATGCCGAGCTTGAGCTCGTGGCCGGCGCGCTGCGCGCGTCCGAGCAGCTCGACCGCGCTGTGCAGCACCCAGCCGTCGATCTGCGTGATCAGATCGTGCCGCTCGGCGGCGTGGAGGAACGCGCCGGGGGCGATCAGCTCGCCGGACTCGGTCACCATCCGAACGAGCAGCTCGTAGCGCGGCTCGGCGGGCCCGCCCAGCGCGATGATCGGCTGCGCCATCAGCAGCAGGCGGCCGTCGTCGAGCGCCTCGCGGATCCGCTGCGGCCAAGTCGTCCGGACCCTGACGCGCTCACCGGGGCGGCCGCGGTACACGGCGATTCGATCGCGCCCGGCCTCCTTGGCGTCGTACATGGCGATGTCCGCCTCGGCCATCAGCTCTGCAGCGGTCACGTCGATGCCGGCGCGGAAGCCGACGATGCCGATGCTCGCGGTGAGTTGGCGTCCGCCGGGGAGCGCCGGCGTCGTCTCGCTGCGCAGCGACTGCAGAACCTCGCCGGCGACCCGCCGCGCCGCCTCCGCGTCGGTCCCGGGCAGAAGCGCCGCGAACTCGTCACCGCCGAGCCTCGCGAGCAGGTCGGTCGCGCGCAGGCGCGTTCGCAGGAGCTCGGCGGTCCGCCTGATCAGTTCGTCGCCGGCGGCGTGGCCGTAGGAGTCGTTGACCTCCTTGAAGTCGTCGAGGTCGATCGCGAGCAGGCCGCCCCCGGTGGCGGCGCGTCGCGCCCTGGCGAGCTCGCGCTCGACCTCCTCCTCGAACCTGCGACGGTTGAACAGGCCGGTGAGCGCATCGTGGTCGGCCAGGTACTGCAACTGCCCCTCGAACCGCTTGCGTTCGGTGATGTCGCGCGCGATCACTGACGCGGCGACGACGGCGTCCGACTGCTCGCGGACCGGCGACAGCGTCAGCGCTACGTCGATCCGCCCGCCGTCACGGCGCAGGTGCACGGTCTCGTAGCGCCCGACCTCGCCGCCGGCGATCACCCGCGCGAGCCGATCGCGCTCGTCGAGCTCGCGGTCGGCCGGCACCAGCGCGAACACGGCCATCCCGAGCGCGTCCCTCGCCCCGTAGCCGTACAGGCGTCCAGCGCCCCCGTTCCACGAGCTGATCTCGCCAGCCGGCGTCACCGAGAAGATCGCATCGTCGGTGTGCTCGACGATCGCGGCGAGCCGGCGGCGCACCTCGGTCGCCGAGCGGCGCTCGCGCCCATCGCGCAGCGCCGCCGCGATCATCGTCTCGCCTCCCGACTCGACTGCGACGAGCCGCACCTCGACCGGGATCTCGCTGCCATCGGCTCGGAGCGCCGCCAGCTCGAGCCCGGCGCCGCCGGACCAGCTCAGCCCCTGCTCGAGCATCCGCAGCCGCGCGCGCGCGTAACGTGGCCGGTGGTCCTCGGCCAGGACGCTGTCGATGTCGCGGCCGAGCAGCTCCAACCGGGCGTACCCGAGCATGCCCTCCGCCTGCGCGTTGACGTCGACGATCCGGCCGCCGCGGTCGGTGATCAGGACCCCGTCCTGGGTCGCCTGCAGCAGGCTCGCGAGACGGCGAGCGCGGGTGTGCGAATCCGCCTCCAGTGCCCGCAGCCACCGGCTCAGAACCGCGATTCGCCAGCAGGCCGCCAGTGCCGCGGCCGCGATCCCCCCGGCGAGTGCTAGCGTCGGGACGGTCATCGGCTGGCGTCTGGGGAGGTCGGATCGAGCACGCTTGGCGGCCTTCCTCCCACGGTCGATCGTCGCGTGGGGTGTTGCCGCCGCCTAATAAACCACAATTAGGTGCAATATACCAAACTCCAGACAGCTGCTCGCGGGAGCGTCAGCGCCGGCGCGCGAGCACCTGATATACCGACGCCCAGCCGGTCGTGAAGCCCTGCCGCGCGGCCCGCAGGTACAGCATCCAGACGCGTGCGCGCTCCTCGCCTGCGATCCGAACCGCGTCCTCGTAGTGGCGCTCGTAGCGCTCGATCCAGTGTGTCAGCGTCTGCACGTAATCCTCGGGAATGCCCTCCACGTGACCCGGCGCGAAGCCGGCCCGCTCGAGCGCCTGGATGATCCTGGAAAGCGGCAGCGGGACGCCGTCGGGGAACACGAAGCGCTCCGAGAACGGCCCCTCGTCCGGGGTGTCGAAGTCGGCCAGCTTCGCGATCCCGTGGTTGAGCAGGCGACCGCCCGGCGCCAGCAGCCCGTGCAGAGCGCGGGCGTACAGGTCGATCCGCTCCTCGCCGACGTGCTCGACCATGCCGATGCTGCTGATCGCGTCGAACTGCTCGGCCCCGAGGTCACGGTAGTCCGCCACCCGGAACTCGACGTGGCCGCCGACCCCCGCCTGCTCCGCCCGCCGCCGCGCTTCGGCGACCTGTGGCTCCGACAGCGTGATCCCGAGCACGTTGGCGCCGTGCTCGACCGCGGCGTGGATCGCCATGCTCCCCCATCCACACCCGACGTCGAGCAAGCGATCGCCCCTGGCGAGCGCGAGCTTGCGGCAGACGAGCTCGCGCTTCGCCGCCTGGGCGTCCTCGAGCGTCGTCGCGCCGTCGCGCCAGTAGGCGCAGCTGTAGGTCATCGAGTCGTCGAGGAACAGCTTGAAGAAGTCGTTGCCGGCGTCGTAGTGATGCCGCACAGCGCGCCGGTCGCGCGCCGGCGTGTGCCGCTCGCCGCGCAGCCGCAGCTCGGTCTCGGGCCGGCGCGGGGGCAGCGTCAGGCCGGTCGCTCGCAGCAGTGCCAGCGCCAACCGGCCGATCTGCCGGGGACGCAGCGGCGGCGCCACGAACGTGTCGACCAGGAGGAGCGCTTCGTCGATGTCATCGGTGTCGATCAGCCCCTGGGCGTAGGCCCGGCCGAGACCAAGCTCGCCGGGCGCGCGGAGCAGGTGAGCGAGCGCCTTCGGCGAGCGGATCTCGAACGTCGGCCCAGGGGGCCCGGTCGCGGGCACCGAGGTGCCATCCCAGAAATTGATCGTGAACGGGCGGCTCGGCAGCGCCCGCTCGAGCTCTGCCCGGAGTGGCCCTGTCCGCGACAGCGCCACTACTAGTGCACCGTTCTCGAAATCTCTTTGCGCTCTGGCGGCCCGAGCATCAAAGATTTTTCGGAACGCCGCACTCGGCGGACGCGCGCGTCCGCGCGACCCGCTCTGGCGAGATCCTGACGACGTCACGCGCGATCCCGAGCTTCTCCATCAGCTCGATGAATTCGGCGCTCAGGTCGATCTGACGCTCGCCGAGCCCGTGGCGGTAGGAGGTCGGGAACGCGTGATGCGTGTTGTGCCACGCCTCGCCCCACGTCGGAATCGCCAGCCAGGCCAGGTCGCGCGACTCGTCGTCGGTCGCGTACGGCTGCTTGCCGAAGAAGTGGCAGAGCGAGTTGATGCTGAAGGTCGCGTGGTGCATCACGAAGATCCGCGCCGCGCCTCCCCACAGAAGCGCCGTCAGCCCGCCGTCGATCGTGCCGCTGACGAGCACGCCGAGCCCGAATGGGAGCGCGAGGCCGGCCACAACCCACAGCAAGAAGGTCCGGTCGACGAACACGATCAGCGGATCGGCGAGCAGGTCCTTGGCGTAGTGGCGCTCGTTCGCGACCGCCATGTCGGTGAACACCCAGCCCACATGCGCATGTACGAGACCCTTCACCGCCCCCTTGAACCCGTGGTCGATGCCCGTGTGCGGGCTGTGCGGGTCGCCCTCGCCGTCGGAGAACTGGTGGTGCTTGCGGTGGGTGGACACCCAGTCGATCACCGGGCCCTCCGCAGCGGCTGATCCGAGCGCGGCGAAGCCGGCCCTGATCCACCGGTTGCAGGTGAAGCTGCGATGTGTCAGCAGCCGGTGGAACCCGACGGTGATCCCCGAGCCAATCGCCACGTAGCAGAACGCGAGGATCACGAGGTCCTGCCAGACGAGCAGGTGGCTCGTCCAGCCGAGGTACATCCCGACCACCAGCATCAGCGGCGGGAGCCCGGTCACGACTGCGCTCCCGACGCGGTCGGCCATGGGCATCTCGACGGGACGGACGAGCTTCTTCGCGCCCGCCTCGTCACGCTCCGGTGCGGCCGGCGGTGCGGCCGTCGTGTCGGTGGCGGTGGTGGCCATCGAAGACGACCAACTGTACCGACCGCCGAAGACAGCCGTCGGCTACGCCGTAGGGCGGCATGCCGACGGGGCCGCTCAGCGGCTCACGAGTTGATGTACCAGACCCCGTCGATGTAGAGGAGCTGGCGGTCGCCGCCGGCCAGCTTCGGGACCGTCGCGGTGTCGCCGTTGAGCGTCACCGGCTGGGTGTTGCCGTAGTCTCGGACGGCTTTTGCGTCGGTCGGGTATTGCTTGAGGAACTTGTAGTCGGCCTTGGTCGCGACGACGCAGGTGGAGGAGCTGTTCTGCTTGGCCCAGACCGCTTGGCCGTGCTTGGTGAGCAGCGCGCACGCCTGCGTTGCCTTGTCCGCCAGCACGTAGTCCGCCCACTCGTCGAGGGTGAAGCGGACCCCCGCGACCGTCTTCGATGCCCGCGTTGCCGCAGCCTGGGCGACCCCGACGCTGACGCCGAGCATGGCCCCGACAACGATGGCAGCGATGGCTCTCCGGTACACGCGGAGCAGGGTAGCGGGTCTTCCCACCACTACCATGGTGCCTCGCATGGCACGCAGCGCCGCGATCGTTCTGGCGGGCGGCCGCTCGGTCCGGATGGGCGCCGACAAGGCAGCGCTCGACTGGCACGGCTCGACGCTGCTGCGCCGCGTGTGCGGGATCGTGGCGCGCGCGGTCGACGGCCCGGTCATCGTCGTGCGGGCGCCGGGGCAGGAATTGCCGGCGCTTCCGGCGTCGGTCGAGGTCGTGTCCGACGCCGAGCCCGGCCGCGGGCCGCTGCAGGGCCTGTATGCAGGCCTCCAGGAGCTCGCGGGCCGCGCCGAGGTGAGCTATGTCTCGTCCACCGACGTGCCCTTCCTGCATCCGGCGTTCGTGCGCCGAGTGACCGGGCCGCTCGGCGACGGCGTGGACGTCGTTCTGCCTGTGATCGGCGGCCACCGGCAGACGCTCGCCGCGGGCTACCGCGTCGACCTGCTGGCGACGGTCGGCGCGCTGCTCGAAGCGGGCGAGTACCGGCCCGCGCGACTGTTCGAGCGCTGCAACACGCTGATCGCAGATCACGATCGGCTCCTCGGCGACCCGGCGCTGGCACGTCTCGACCCGCAGCTCGACTCGGTCCGAAACCTCAACGACGTGGAGGAATACCGGCAGGCACTGCTGAGTTCCCCGCCGGAGATCTGGATCGATTTCACTGATCGGCGCCGGCGTGCGACGCGGAAGCGCTCCCGAGCGTGGACGCTCGCGGGAGCCGCGACGGCGGCCGGGGTCTCGCTCGACGGTCGGATCGGCGCGAACATCTGCGGGAGCGCGGTCGACCCCGACCCGGAGCTGCCGCTCGCCATCGGCGATGTCGTCAGCTTCGTCCCGACTTACACCGGAACTTAGGTCTTTATGCCTCCCGCTCGACGAAGTAGGCCCCGGACGTCTGGCCGGTCGAGAAGAACCGGCTCGTGATCGTCTTCTTGCGCGTGAAGAACTCGACGGCGTCGGGGCCATGCGCGTGCAGATCGCCGAGGAAGCTGTCCTTCCAGCCGCTGAACGGGAAGAACGCGACCGGCGCCGCGACGCCGATGTTGACGCCCACCATGCCGGCCTGAACGTCGTAGCGATAGCGGCGCACCGCCGCTCCGCTCTCGGTGAAGATCGAGGTGCCGTTGCCGAACCGGCTCGCATTGACGATCTCGATCGCCTGCTCGAGCGTCTCGGCTCGCACGATGCACAGGACCGGGCCGAACACCTCCTCTCGGACGATCGCCATCTCCGAGCCGCATTCGAGGATCGTCGGTCCGACGAACGCGCCGGCGGAGTCGACTCGTTCGGGCGCGCGCCCGTCGAGCACGATCCGCGCTCCCTCCGCCTCGCCGCGCTCGATCCACTCGACGATCCGATCGCGAGCGGCGCATGAGATCACCGGCCCCACCTCGGTCGACTCCTCGAGCCCGTCGCCGACCCGCAGCCCGCGCGCGGCCTCGACCAGCTCCGGGAGTAGCCGCGCGTGCGCGTCTCCGACCGTGACGACGACCGAGCCGGCCATGCAGCGCTGCCCGGCGGCGCCAAACGCCGACCCGAGGATCCCCTCGACCGTCTTGTCGACGACGGCATCCGGCATCACGACCATGTGGTTCTTGGCGCCGCCGAGCGCCTGCACCCGCTTCCCGGTGCGGGCAGCGCCCTCGTAGACGAGCTTCGCGACCGGCGCCGAGCCGACGAACGAGACGGCGTCGATTCCGGGGTGGGCGAGGATCCCCTCGACGATCTCACGGCCGCCGTTGACGAGGTTGACGACGCCCGGCGGCAGCCCCAGCGAGTCGAGCACCTCGAACGCGATCTGCTGGGTCAGCGGCACCTGCTCTGAGGGCTTGAGGATGAACGCGTTGCCGCACCCGATCGCGAACGGCAGGAACCAGAACGGCACCATCGCCGGAAAGTTGAACGGCACGATCGCGGCGCACACGCCCACCGGCTGGCGAACCGTCTCGCAGTCGACGCCGCGAGCGACGTCCTCGAGCACCCGTCCCTGCATCGTCGTCGGAATCGCGCAGGCGCACTCGACCATCTCGATCATCCGCGCGACCTCGGCGCGCGCGTCCCCGATCGTCTTGCCCATCTCGGCCGTCACCGACCGCGCCAGGTCCTCGCTGCGTGCCGACAGCCGCTCGCGCAGCGTGAACAGCAGGCGCGCACGGGCGATCGTCGAGACGGCGCGCCACTCGGACAGCGCCGCGCGCGCCGCGAGCACGGCGTTGTCCAGGTCGGCCGCGCCTGACAGCGGCACGCGCGCAAGGACCTCGCCGCTGGCCGGGTTGGTGACCTCGAGCTCGCCCCCCGCGTCTCGCGCGGGCGTCCAGCGGCCGGCGATGTAGTTGTCGAGCAGCCTGGTCGTCGTGGTTGTCATCCTCAGCTCCTTCGTGGCCCGCTCAAGGCAGCATCCTGTCGGGATCGAGCGTCCATTCGTGGTCGGGATCGTTGGCCACCGCCCAGCTTCGCGTCGGGCCGGCCATCACATTCAGGTAGTACAGCCGATAGCCGGGTGGCGAGGAGACGGTGTGGTAGCCGCGGGGCACGAGCACGCAGTCGCGGTCGCCGAACGCGAGGCTCTCGTCCAGTGACCGATCGTCGCTGTAGACCCGCTGCAGGCCGAAGCCTCGCGGCGGGTCGATCCGGTGGTAGTAGGTCTCCTCCAGCCGGGTCTCCTCGGGTGGGGCATCGCGGTCGTGCTTGTGCGGTGGATAGCTGGACCAGTGCCCGGCCGGCGTCAGGACCTCGCAGACGAGCAGCGATTCGGCCTCCCGATCGCCCATCAGGATCGGGTGGATCGTCCGCTCGAGCGCGCCGTGGCCCCGCGTCTCGACGACTATCTCGGCGCCCGGGAGCGTGCGGCCTTGGCCCCCGCCCAGCGGGGCGGGGGCCCAGCAGATACCGATCTCGCCGTCGCCCGACACGCTGAACTCGGTGCCGGGCGGGAGGTAGGCGGCGTCGGGCGGGCCCGACCACGGACTCGCGCGCCCACCGAGGTCTGCCCATTCGCCGAGCGGCGAGCTCACCGTCGCACGTCCCGCGACGACGACGATGCAGACCTCGCGCTCGCCCGTGGCGCGCTCGACCGCGCCGGCGCCGAGCTGCACGGCCTCGAACCCGACGTACCTCCAGCCCGCCGACGCCGGGGTGACCGACAGGAACGTCCCGTCGGCGCGGGGCTGATGCGGATGCACGAGCAACCGGCTCACGGCTGCTCCAGGAACGGCCGCTGGCGCAGGCGGGCCTGCTCGTAGCGCTCGCGTGCGGCCTCCACGTCGGGCTCTGCCGCCACCTCGGCGACGGGCACCTCCCACCAGCCCTCGCCGTCCGGGACCTCGCCGAACCTGTCGGTCTCGATCGCGATCACGAGCGGCCCCGCTGGGCGCGGCTCGGCGAGCGCCCGGCGCAGCTCGCCGACCGTGCGGGTGCGCACCACGCGCGCGCCGAGGCTCTCGGCGTTGGCCGCGAGGTCGAGCGGTAGCGGCGGCGCGTCTGTCGGGTCCAGCGGCAGGCTGCCGTTCGCCGCGAACCGGTAATGCGTGCCGAAACCGGCGGAGCCGACCGACCGCGAGAGCGCTCCGATGGAGGCGTAGCCGTGGTTGTCGACGAGCACGATCACGATCGGGATCCGCTCGGCGACGGCCGTTGCCAGCTCCCCTGGCAGCATCAGGTAGGAGCCGTCGCCGACGAGCACGAACACGTCGCGCTCCGGCGCAGCCAGCTTGACTCCCATCCCGCCGGGGATCTCGTAGCCCATGCACGAATAGCCGTACTCGACGTGGTAGCCCTTCCCCTCGGGGTCTCGCGCCCGCCACAGCTTGTGGAGCTCGCCCGGCGCCGAGCCGGCGGCGCACACAACCACGCCGGTCGCGCCCGCCGCGTCGTTGATCGCGCCGATCACGGCTGCCTGCGTGGGCAGGCGCCCGTCGCGGTCGGGGTCGCGATCGCCGGCCGCCGTCACGCGTGCGATCGCATCCGCCCACGCGGCGCTTTCCCGCGCGGCCTGCTCGCGCCAGTCGCGATCGACACGGTGCCCGTCGAGCGCCGCCGTGAGCTGCTCGAGCGCGACGCGCGCGTCCGCGCAGACCGGCAGCGCACTCTGCTTGGCGGCGTCGAGCTCGGTGACGTTGATGTTCACGAATCGCACGCCGGGGTCCTGGAATGCCGACTTGGATGCCGTCGTGAAATCGCTCCAGCGCGTGCCGATCCCGATCACGAGGTCGGCCGCCGCCGCCAGCCGGTTGGCCGCGAGCGTTCCGGTGGCGCCGATCGCCCCGAGGCTCAGCGGATGCTCGGAGACGAGCGCGCCCCGCCCGGCCTGCGTCTCTGCGACCGGGATCCCGACTGCGTCCACCAGCGCCCGCAGCGCGGCGGTCGCCTCGCTGTAGATCACCCCCCCGCCGGCGACGATCAGCGGCCGCCGGGCCGCCCGGATCAGTCCGATCGCCCGCGCCAGCGCCTCGGGCGCGGGCGGACGGCGGTAGATCGTCCAGACCCGGTCGCTCAGGAAGGCCGGCGGCACGCTGACCGCCTCCGCCTGGACGTCCTCGGGCAGCGCCAGCACGGCCGCGCCGGTCTCCGCCGGGTCGGTCAGCACGCGCATCGCCTCGAGCGCGGCGGGCACGAGCTGCTCGGGCCGCTCGATCCGCGCGTAGAACCGAGCGACCGGCCTGAACGCGTCGTTCACCGACACGCCCGCGTCGTGGGCGACCTCGAGCCCTTGGAGCACCGGGTGCGGCGCGCGGGTCGCGAACGTGTCGCCCGGCAGCAGCAGGACCGGCAGGCGATTGATCGTCGCCAGGGCCGCGCCGGTCACCATGTTGGTCGCCCCGGGACCGACCGAGGTCGTGCACGCGAGCGTCGCCAGCCGGTTGCGCTGCCGCGCGTACCCGGCCGCCACGTGGACCATCGCCTGCTCGTTGCGCGCCGGGTGATAGGGGAGCAGATCGGCGTGCTGGTGCAGCGCCTGCCCGATCCCGGCGACGTTGCCGTGCCCGAAGATCCCGAAGCACCCGGTCACGAACCGTTGCCGGCGCCCGTCGCGCTCGACGTACTGGGCGGCGAGAAAGCGGACGAGTGCCTGCGCCACCGTCACCCGCTCGCGCGCGCTGGCGCCGCTCACGATCCGCTCACCTCGTCGATCCGCACGGGCCGGCGCTCACGCACCGACCGCCGCGCCGCCAGCCCGATCACCAGCGGCGCTCGCGCATCCTCTGGGCTCAACGGTGGGGCGACCCCGTCGCGGAGGGCGTCGATGAACGCGCGCCACTCGCGCTCATAGCTGGTCGCGTAACGATCGGTAAAGCTTCCCGGCAATCGCGCCCGGAGCGACCCGTCGGCGGTGACGAGCACCCCGTGATGGATCGGCGGGTTCTCCGACACCGCCATCCCCTCGGATCCGAACACCTCGACGCGCTGGTCGTATCCGTACGCCGCGCTGCGCGAGTTGTCG
>Ga0302229_10003521_pt1 | contig 10861 bp, 9 predicted proteins | sample II_Palsa_N1_3_FD_193518 | JGI IMG/M metagenome (GOLD analysis project Ga0302229, IMG submission 193518) | Peat permafrost microbial communities from Stordalen Mire near Abisko, Sweden - II_Palsa_N1_3 | ecosystem: Environmental > Terrestrial > Soil > Palsa > Peat permafrost | place: Sweden...
TTTCCGCACCTGCGCGGAGATCGCCGGCACGACCTCGTGCAGATCGCCGATCACGCCGTAGTCGGCGCTCGCGAAGATCGACGCCTCGCCGTCGGGGTTGATCGCCAGCAGCTTCTTCGCCCCCTTGCAGCCGGCCATGTGCTGGGTCGCGCCGCTGATCCCGCAGGCGATGTAGATGTCGGGCGAGACCTTCGTCCCCGTCTGCCCCACCTGGTCTGAGTGCGGCCGCCAGCCGGCGCTCGTGACCGCCCGCGAGCAGCCGACCGCGCCGCCGAGCAGACCCGCCAGCTCCTCGATCACGGCGAACCCGCCGGCCGAGCCGACGCCACGCCCGCCCGACACGACGACCTGCGCGTCGGCGAGCGAGACCCCGGCGGTGACCGCCTGGACGCGCTCGCTCACCGCGATCGCACAATCGAGCTCGGGTCGCAGAACGACCGGCTCGGCGTCAAGCGGCGCCGCCGCGACCGCGTGCGGCGCGACCGTCAGGAGCAGCGGCGATCCGTGCACGCGGGCCTCCTCGAGGAGGCTGCCGCCCCAGCGCACGCGCGTCACAGTCGGGGGGTCACCGGGTGTCACCGCCGTGCAGCCCGCGGCGAGTGGGAGGTCGAGGATCGCCGCCACATGAGCGAGCAGCTCGTTGCCACGGTCGCTCCCGGGGGCGAGCACGGCGGTCGGGCCCAGCGAGCGCACCTGCTCGACGATCGCCTGCGCCCAGGCCGCGGGCGCATACGGGATCTCGTCGCTGACCGACACCGCTGTCAGGTCGCCATCGCCGGCCAGTAGCCGGCGCGCGAACGCGACCGCCTGCTGTGAGAGCTCGTCGCCGGCGCCCTCGATGAACACGAGCACGCCCACGGCTACACGAGCCCCAGTTCGGCGAGGATGTCCACGACCGCGGGTGCCGCCTCCGACCCGTGACCGAGGACCTGGACCTGCTTGCCGGAGCCGGGCGGCAGCGCCAGCCGCACCATCTCGAGCCGGGGCTGCAAGCGCGCGGGCATCGAGGCCGCGACCGGCTTGCGCTTCGCGCGCAGGCGGCCGGGAACGGATGGGTAGCGCGGCAGGTTGAGCCCCTCCTTGACGGTCACGACCGCCGGCAGCGGCACCAGGTAGACGTCACGGCTGCCGCCGGGGACCTCCTGCTCGCAGCGCACCGCCCCTCCCCCGTCCGCAACCGAGATCGCCTTGACGCCCGTCACGCACGGCAGCCCGAGCGCGTACGCGACCCTGATCGGCACCTGATAGTTGCCGGCGTCGGCCGACTCGTTGCCGAACAGGATCAGGTCCGGCTGCGTGCCATCGGCACGCACCGCCGCCACGATCGCGCCGGCTGTTGCCTGCGGATCCCACTCCGAGCCGTCGGTGACGAGATGGATCGCGCGATCGATTCCGATCGCCATCATGTCGCGGAGCTGCTCCTCGGCCTCGGGTGGCCCGAGCGTCAGCACGACGCTCTCGCCGCCGTGCTGCTCGACAATCCGCACCGCTTCCTCGGCGCCGCACTCCTCGTGCGGGCTGATCGTGAACCCGAGGTGCTTGGTCGAGATCGCGCGCTCGTCCTCGGTCAGGGCGATCTTGCCGCCGGTCAGCGGCACTCGCTTGACGCAGACCAGCAGGTTCATGCGCGGATCCGGGCCCCCGCCGGGTCGAGCAGCGGCGTCGAGTCGCTGCACCGCACGGTCACCGGATAGCGCTCGCCCATGTACTCGACCGCCAGCTCGTTGCCGGCGATTGCGTGCTCGGGCGGGAGGTAGCTCATCAAGATGTGCCTGCCGAGCGAGGGCCCGGCTCCGGCGCTCGTGACGTACGAACGGCGCCCGCGAGGGTCGATCAGCGACTCCCCGCCGCGGGTCAGCACAGGCTCGCGGCCCAGCATGTAACGCTTGACCCCGGAGGCGGAGGTGTGGTCGTCGACGGTCAGCGCGCACATGACGGCGGCGGGCGGCTCTGAACGGTGGCGGACGTGCGCCTCCTTGCCGATGAAGTCCTGTTCCTTGACCTTCCCCCACGCCATCCCGGCCTCGACCACGGTGTAGTCGCCCTCGAGCTCGGCACCGTAGGCGCGGTAACACTTCTCCAGGCGCCCGGTCGTCCCGTAGACGCCCGCGCCGGCGGGGATGATCCCGTATGGCGCGCCGGCCTCGGCGATCACCTCCCACAGCCGGCCGCCCTGCTCGATCGGCGCGTACAGCTCCCAGCCGAGCTCGCCGACGTACGAGATGCGCGACGCCAGCACCGCCAGCGAATCCACCTCGATCGTCCGGCAGCGCGCGAATGGGAAGCCCTCGTGGGAGACGTCGTCGCTGGTAACGCTCGCGAGCACGGCGCGGGCGCGCGGCCCCCACAACCCGATCGTGCACCAGGCGCTGGTCTGATCGTGAACCTGAGCCGAGCCATCGTCAGGCAGGTGATCCGCCACCCACTTGAGATCCGACATGCCATATGCCCCGCCCGTCACGAACCTGAAGCGCCGTTCCCCGAGGCGCATGATCGTCAGGTCCTGCTTGAAGCCGCCGCTCGGGGTCAGCAGCGGCGTGTAGACGACGCGGCCGATCGGAACATCGAGCTGGCGCATCGCGACGTGCTGGACGGCGTCGAGCGCGCCAGGGCCGACGACGTCGAAGATCGCAAACGCGGTCAGGTCGAACATCGCCACGCGATCGCGCATCGCCAGGTGCTCGGCGTTGATGATCGGCGACCACCAGCGCGACTCCCACTCCGCCTCGCGCCGGGTGATCCGATCGCCGTACTCGTCGAGCAGGGGCGCGTTCGATTCGTACCAGTGGGGACGCTCCCAGCCGGCCGCCTCGTAGAACACGGCGCCGAGCCGGCGCTCGTGCTCGTAGAACGGCGAGCGGCGCACACCGCGGTCGGACTCCCACTGCTCGCTCGGGTGGACGATCCCGTACATCTTGTTGAAGCCCTCCGATGCCCGCGCCCGCACGTGCGCGGCGCTCTTCTGGCAGGGGTAGGCGCGCGCGATGTTGGACTCGAACACGTCGATCTCGGACTCGCCGTGGACGATTAGCTCGGCGACCGTCTTGCCGGCGCCGGGCCCCTCCTTGATCCAGACCGCCGCGGCCGACCACAGCCCCCGCACCTCAGGCGTCTCGCCGAGCAGCGGCAGCCCGTCGAGGGTGACCGATAGGACCCCGTTGATCGCGTACTTCACGCCGACGCTCTCGTCGCCGACGATCTCGGGCATCAGCTCGAGCGCGATCTCCATCTGCGGGTCGAAGTCGTCTTGCGTGAACGGCAGCTCGGTTGGGGTCAGCGCCGACTCCTCGATCGAGGGGATCTCGTCGGCGTCAAGCCAGATCGGCCGGTGGGCGTAGGAGCCGATCTCGAGCCCGGTGCCCTCCTGGCGCTCGTACATGTTCGTGTCCATGTCGCGGACGATCGGGTACTCGATCATCCCCTTGCTGTCGGCGAACCGCGGGACCGGGCCGATGTCGATCATCTGGTGGATCATCGGCGTCAGCGGGACGAGAGCGCCCGCCATCCGCGCCAGCCGCGGGCTCCACGCGCCGCACGCGATCACGACCCGGTCGGCCTCGATCTCGCCGCGCGTCGTCCGCACGCGCCTGACGCGGCCGCCCTCGACATCGATCCCCAGCACCTCGGTGTTCGCGAGCACGGTCAGCCCGGCTTCCTGGCCGCGCTCGCGCATGATCGTCGCCGCCCGCAGCGAGTCGACGACCCCGGCGCCCGGCGTGTTGAAGCCGCCGAGGATCAGGCGCTCGTTGATGAACGGGACGAGCTCCTTGACCTGCTCGGGGTTGATCAACGACACCGGCTCGATCCCCCAGGAGCTGGCCGACGCGAGCCTGCGTGTCAGCTCCTGCATCCGCTCGCCGGTCCGGGCGATCTCGATCCCGCCGCTCTCGATGAACACGCCCAGCTCCTTGTACTGACGCATGCTCTCGAGCGTCAGCAGCGTCATCTCCTTGGAGTGGTCGACCGGGAAGATGAAGTTCGAGGCGTGCCCGGTGGAGCCGCCCGGGTTCGGCAGCGGGCCCTTGTCGAGCAGTGTCACGTCCGTCTCCCCGAGCCGGCAAAGGTGGTAGGCGAGGGAGTTCCCGACGATCCCCGCGCCGACGATCACGATTCGCTGCGAGGCAGGCCCGCCGTTGGATCTGGCTGCGCTCATCGGAACAGTGATATATCAGATGCTGATCAGGCCGTGATTTCTTAACGGGCTCGAACGAGGCGCTTAACGGTCGCTTTCAGCCGCCGCCTACGTCTTGACCGGCACGGACTGGACTGGTCCAATCGGGGCACCTCATCGCGCCCACCCCGACCGGCGGCGCGATCCATCGGATCCAAAAGGAGCTACGTATGCGTGTTCTCACACGCCTGTCCGCCTGCGCCGGTTTAGCCGCAGTCGCAGTTGCCTCCCCCGCCGCCGTCGCGGCGGCCAAGACCGCTCACACCACCGGCACCTCGCCGGTCGCCGGCTACGTCTACACCGACGACAACACCGCGACGACCAACACGGTCGCCGGCTTTGCCCGCCACGCCGACGGCAGCCTGACGGCGCTGTCCGGCTCGCCGTTTGCGGCCGGCGGCGCCGGCGCCGCGCACGGCAACACCTCGCAGGGCTCGATCGTGACGGCCGACAACGGTCGCTTCGTGCTCGCCGTCGACAACGGCTCGAATCAGATCTCCGTGCTCAGAGTCGGTTCAGGCGGCGCCTTGTCGCTCGTCGGCAGCCCGGTCTCGTCCGGCGGCACGAATCCGGTCAGCATCGGCGTCAGCGGCACGCTCGTATACGTCGCCAACGCCGCGCCCGGCGCGCCCAACGTCACCGGCTTCCGGCTGGGCTTCTACGGGAGGCTCACGCCGATCGCAGATTCGACGGTCGCACTGGGCGCCACCGCCCAGCCCGACGACGTCGTGATCAACTCGACCGCCACCAACCTGATCGTCCCCGACGTCGCGCAGTCGGTCATCTACACCTACTCGATCTCCTCCGCGGGCCTGCTGACGGCGGCGCCCGATTCTCCGCTCACCGCGCAGGGGCTTGGCCCGTTCGGGAGCGCGTTCAATCCCACCAACCCGGACCAGCTGTTCGTGTCCAACGCGCACAACGGCACGGCGCTCGGAACCGTCTCGGCATTCAGTGTCGGCTCGGATGGCACGCTGACGTCGATCGGCGCCTCGCCGTTCGCCGACGACCAGACGGCCCCCTGCTGGGTCGCGGTCATGCCGAACGGGAAGTACCTGTTCGCCGTCAACACCGCCGTGCCGAGCGTGTCCTCGTACGCGATCAACAGCGACGGGTCACTGACGCTGATCGGTTCCTTCCCGTTCGAGGACGGCACGACGACGGCGCCGACCGACGCGACGGTCAGCGGCAACGACCTCTACGTCGACGGCCAGGGCTCTGACCAGGTGGCCGCGTTCCGGATCGCCTCGGGCGGCTTCCTCAGCGAGCTGGCGTCCTCGCCGGTGTCGCTCCCGGGCGGCGCGACCCCGTCCGGGATCGCCGCCAGCTAAGGGTCTGCCCAAATAGCCCGAATGCGTCACTGGCGAGCGAAAACCGAGTCGGTCAAGGACGCAGGACCCCCGGAATAGCAGCGCTATTTCGGGGGTCCGAGGACGCAGACCGGCGAAGGTTTGCAGCCGCCAGGGGCGTGCACGGGTTTTTGGACAGGCCCTAAAACGGCCTGACGTGTGTCGGGGTGGAGCGGCTCGCCAATGCCGCTCCACCCGCGCACGGCTACTCGATCCCGAGCCGGTCGAGCACGCGGTCGTCGGCCCGCCAGTGGCGGCGGACCCGGACCGACAGGGCGAGGTGCACCCGGGTGCCGAGCTGCCGCTCAATCGCGTGCCGGGCGCCGGTCCCGATCGCCTTGATCATCCGCCCGCCGGCCCCGATCAGGATTCCCTTCTGGGACTCGGTCTCGACGAGCGCGACCGCCTCGATCTTGATGAGCCCCGGGTTGGAGTCGTCGATCAACTCGATCTCGACCTCCACCGCGTGGGGCACCTCCTCGCGCGTGCGGGCGAGCACCTGCTCGCGAACCAGTTCCGCCAGCAGCACCGACTCGGGGAGGTCGGAACGCTGCTGGGCGCCGAAGTAGCGGGGCCCGACGGGGAGCAGCGACACGAGGTGGTCGGTCAGGCGTGTCACCCCCATGCCGGTGCGCGCGGAGACCGGAAAGATGTCCTCGGAGATGCCGAGCTCGGCCGCTGCCTGGAGCGTGCCGACGGTCTTCGCCTTACTCGCGCGGTCGACCTTGTTGACCGCGATCACCACGGGGATCTTCCCGACACCCACCCCCGCCACCGCCTGGTGAAGCAGATGGGAGATGAAACGGTCGCCCGGCCCGATCCCCTGTTCGGCGCTCAGCACGACGAGGCATCCGTCCGCGTCGGCGAGCTCCCGCTCGACGCGCCGCTGCATCCGCTCGGTCAGCGCGTCGCGTGGCCGCTGCACGCCCGGGAGGTCGACCAGCACGAGCTGCCAGTCCGGCCCGTTGGCGACGCCGCGGATCGCCCGCCGGGTGGTCTGCGGCTTGTCCGAGACGATCGCCACCTTGACTCCGACGATCGCGTTGGCGAGCGTCGACTTGCCGACGTTCGGGCGTCCCGCCAGCGCGATGAAGCCGGACCGGGTAGCGCCGGGGGACGTCGCTGCGCTACCCGCGTGCGCGCTCACCGCAGCCAGCGCATCAGCTCCGACTGGAGGGCGAGCATCTCGCCCTCGTCGGCCTCGTGGTCCATGCCGGTCAGGTGCAGCGTGCCGTGCACGATCGCCTCCCGCAGGTCAGCGGTGTGCGCGGGGCAGATGACGACGTCGCCGAGCTCGCGCGGACCCGCCGGCTCCCCGTCCTCGTCGACTCCGAACGACAGTACGTCGGTCGGCTGGTCGGTCCGCCGGTACTCGTGGTTGAGCGTCTGGATTCGCTCCTCGTCGACGAACTCGACGGCCATGTGACCGTCCTCGATTCCGGCTGAGGAGAGCGCCAGCACGCACAGCTCGCGGACCTCGAGCGCGGTCGGAGCGTCGGGGCCGAGCAATTCGATCCCTAGCACCTCGATGTCCAGCTCACTCATGCCCTGCGAGCAGGCCGGAGCTCGGGCGCCTGCCGCTGCGAATGCTCGGTGTAGGCGGCGACGATCCGCTGGACGAGCTTGTGACGGACGACGTCCTCGGCGCCGAAGCGCACGAACTCGATCCCCTCGAGCCCGTCGAGGATCTCGCCGATGACTACCAGCCCCGACTCCTGCTCGCGGGGAAGGTCGATCTGGGTGATGTCGCCCGTGACGACAACCTTGGAGTTGAACCCCAGCCGGGTCAGGAACATCTTCATCTGCTCGGGGCTGGTGTTCTGTGCTTCGTCGAGGATGATGAAGCTGTCGTTCAAAGTCCGGCCGCGCATGAACGCGAGCGGAGCGACCTCGATCACGCCGCGCTCGAGGTGCTGGGCGACGCGCTCGGCCTCGAGCATGTCGTGCAGCGCGTCGAACAGCGGCCGCAGATAGGGGTCGACCTTCGCCATCAGGTCCCCAGGCAGGAAACCCAGCCGCTCGCCCGCCTCGACCGCCGGACGGGTGAGGATGATCCGGTTGACTTCGCGACGGTGCAGCGCGGCGGCCGCCAGCGCGACCGCGAGGAACGTCTTGCCCGTGCCCGCCGGGCCGATCCCGAACGTGATCGTGTTGTGGCGGATCGAGTCGACGTAGCGCTTCTGGTTGATCGTCTGCGGCGCGACCTTCGTCGCCCGGTGGCGCCAGACGACGTCCTCGAGGATCGCGGCCGGGCTCTCGTGCTGGTCGAGCGCGCGCGAGACCGCCTCGATCGTCCCGGGCCCGATCGCATGGCCCCGGGCGATCAGGTCCGCAAGCTCGCGGATCACCGACTCCGCCGGCCCGATCGTCTCCTGGTCGCCGTCCAGCGTCAGCACGTTGCCGCGCAGGAAAACGTCACAGTCGAGCTGACCCTCGAGCGCCTCGAGGATCGAGTCAAAGGTGCCCGCGAGCTCGGTCGCGGTCGCGTTGTCCAGTTCGATTTGGTGTCTCATGCCTCTCTCAATTTTGACCGCTGAGGGCCGCGCGCACCGCAGTCGAGGCGCGCTTCCCGTCGACCAGCCCACCGGCCCGGTCCATTACGACCTTCATCACCGGGCCCACGTCCCGCGGGGAGCTCGCTCCCGTCTCCACGATCGCCTCGTCGATGATCGCCTGCAACTGCGCATCGTCGAGATCGGGAGGCAGGTATCGCGCGATCATCGCGGCTTCCTCCTGCTCACGCTCGGCCAGGTCGGGCCGGTTGGCAGCCTCGAACTGGGTCTTGGCCTCGAGCCGTCGCTTACGCTCGCGCCGCAGTACCGCGAGCTCGTCGGCGTCGCCCTCCTTCGCGTCCTTCTGGAGCTCGGAGACGAGCAGACGGAGCGCGACCACGAGGTCCTTCTCGCCTGACTTCATCGCGCGGACCGCATCCGCGCGAACCTGTTCCAAGATACTCAATCCAAAGCTAAGGATATGACGCCGCGCCGACGTCCAGCCTCAGCGGCACGCGAGCCCGTCGGCGTGCAGCGCCTCGCAGCAGACGTCGACCAGCTCGCCGCGCCCGCCAGTCCCCGCCGGCAGGTAGCAGCGCGTGTAGTCGGCCGTGTAGCCCGAGCAGCCCTGCTCGGCGAGCTTGTCGATCAGGACGGTCTCACGCCCGCCGAGCTTGGCGGTGCGGTGCAGCCGCGAGCGCACCTCCGACCGGCCGCGCACCGCCAGCGAGCGGCGCTTCTTCTCGGCCGCGTCGACGCGGTCGCCGAGTCCCGCGGCGACTGTCCCCGGCCTGGGCGAGTAGGCGAACGTGTGGACCCGGGTGATCGCCGCCGCGTCGAGCACCTCGAGCGTCCGCTCGAACTCGTCCGGAGCCTCCGTCGGGAAGCCGACGATCACGTCGGTTGTGAGGTTCACGTGCGGGACCGCCGCGCGCAGCTCGGCGACGGTCTCGAGATACTCGCCTGCCGTGTAATGGCGTCCCATCTGCGCCAGCACCCGATCGTCGCCCGACTGCAGAGGAACGTGCAGATGCGGGCACACCTTCGGCTCCGTCACGAGCGCCCGGCGCAGCGAGTCCTTGACGTGGATCACCTCGACGCTTGAAAGCCGCACCCGCTCGACTCCTGGCACACGAGCAACCTCCAGCATCAGCTCGCCGAGGTCCAGGCCGGTGTCCGGGTCGCGGTAGTCGCCGACGCTGATCCCGGTCAGGACCACCTCGGGCTGGCCGCCGGCGACGCGGCGGCGGACCTCCTGCAGCACGCCGGCCGCCGCTCGCGAGCGCGCCCGGCCGCGGACGCGCGGGATGATGCAATAGGCGCAGTCGCCGTCGCACCCGTCCTGCACCTTCACGAACCCGCGGGTGCGGGCTCCGAGACCGCCGTCACGCCGGCGGGTGAGCACGTCGTGGGTCAGGTCGGCGCAGCCGCCGACATGCGCGGCGAGCGCCGCCGCGACGTCGTCTGCGGTTCCGGCGAGCGGCCTCACCCGCGGATCGAGCTCGGCGAACTGCGCCGCGTCGAGGTTGGCCGCGCACCCGGTCACGAACACGGCCTGCGCCCCACGCAGCGCGCGCCTGACCGCCTGCCGTGACTTCGCCTCGGCCTCGCGCGTGATGCAGCAGGTCGTGACGAGCGCCAGCTCGGCGCCGTCGGCGTCAGTCTCGACGTGCCCGGCGTCGAGTAACGCCTGCCGGGCGAGCATCATGTCCGCCTGCGAGACCTTGCAGCCGAGGAAGGAGGCGGCGAACGTCGTCATCGCCGCCTCCAGGGTACCTTCGACTACGCGCGCCGTCAGGCGCGGCGTCCGCTCACGACCGGCAGGCCCACGAACTCCTGGTCCTGCGAGGCCACGAACCCTGTCCTCGTGCCGGTGCGTTGCGAGAGGAGAGAGAACTCGGGCGAGTTTCCAGCACGAAGCTTCGGTCGCGGTACCGCGATGTCCAGAAGTTGGCCACCGAGGGTCACGCCGATCGCGAGCGGATTCAGCAACTTGGGATTCACCTCCTTGTTCGATCCGGGTTTGTTCGCACGATCTGCTGGAAGGATCGCCAGGAGTAGGCGCATTCGCATGGGCCGTCTGGACAGAATTCGGCGGCCGGCGATTGGCCAGACGAACTGAGCGGCACCTTTAGTCGGGGCTCCTGCTCGATTCGGTTGCGCGCGCCCCTTCGGGCGCCCTCCTGCCCTAACGGCAGCAATGAGGAGTAGCTGCCCCTTCAGGCCGAACGACCAAAACTTTTGGTCGTTCGGCGGGTGGAAACCGCCCCGACCGTGCCGCGCTCAATGCTGCCTTTAAGTCGGAGGGCGCCCAAACGGCGCGCGCAAACTTTCCTCAGATCTCACACTGGTTCATCCGGCTCGCATGAACCAGTGTGTGCACAAGGAAGACCATTCAGTCAGGCGTCGAGGCGCGGCGGGTGGCCGAGCTGGCCCATCTCGGCGATGTCGCGCGGGAAGATGATCTCGGTCGACCAATCGGCGATCAGGCGTGACTTGCGGTCGAGCCCGGGCATCCAGGCGAGGTGGTAGAAGCGACAGATCGCCCAGGCGAGGAAGCCCTTGACGCGCACGCCCATCAGGTTTGCGACCGCGTTATGGCGGCCGAGCTCGGCGAACGAGCCCAGCGTCTTGAAGGTGAACGGCTTGATCTGCCCGCTTGCGCCGAGCGCGACGGCAACATTCTTCGCGAGCAGCTTGCCCTGCCGGATCGCGTGCTGCGCAGTCGGCGGGCAGAGCTCGCCGGGGCGCGCCGGGTCGGGCACCGCGGCGACGTCCCCGACCGCCCAGACATTGTCGAAGCCGTGCACCCGCATCGTCTCGTCGCACACGATCCTGCCCTGTTCGAG
>Ga0302229_10003522_pt1 | contig 10860 bp, 10 predicted proteins | sample II_Palsa_N1_3_FD_193518 | JGI IMG/M metagenome (GOLD analysis project Ga0302229, IMG submission 193518) | Peat permafrost microbial communities from Stordalen Mire near Abisko, Sweden - II_Palsa_N1_3 | ecosystem: Environmental > Terrestrial > Soil > Palsa > Peat permafrost | place: Sweden...
CTATCCCCAGAATGATTGCGCCCTCCTGTTGCATCGGTTGATACCCACTCGGCAGCGCAAGCACCCCCGTCGTCGTCAGGCTCCCGCTCTGCGCGTTGCCCTGGTAAATCGAGTACGAATGCTGTCCATCGCTCGCGCCCATGTCCGTCACAAATGTCGTCCCGTCCGGCACCGGAAGACTCCCGTAAATGCCATTCTCCATATCCAGCCCCGCAGTCGGAGCGCAAGGCGATGCTCCCTGGCACATCACATTGATGGCATCCATGTGCCCCTTGTCGTTGTCCAGATTGTTCACCTCGGCATTGCCGAAATCAAAGCAGCACTTCGTGTTCAAATCAAGCGCCGAGGTCACCATGTACACCCCCTCCGGCTCACCGCGAACCGCCGTCCCCTTCGCGTTGTCGTTTCGATACCCCATCCCCGCAGCGATCGCGATCCCATACACCTTGTGTCCCGCAATCATCACGGGAAGCCCATTGGCCACAGCCGGCAGATCATATCCATTCGGCCCAGGCCCTCTCGCCGCTCCCCCCGGAGGCGCCGGCGTCAAATCATTATGATTCGCCGACTGGTCATAAATCTTCGTGATCGTACACGTCGTGTTCGCGCAGAAGTTGTCCTGCGCCGCCGCATTCGCATACCCATCCGACAGCAGCCCAATATCCGCCGTCGTCTTATCGGATTGCCGCGTCACCTGGTACAGCGCTCCCGTATACGCCGCGTACAACGCCCGCGTCGTGCTCATCGCCGCCACGCACGGTGTCGCCGACGCGAGCAGGTCACACGGCCGCGAACCCGCCCCTTGCACCGGAGCTGCCTCTGGCACCGAAGCGACGCAGCCCGTGTTCATCGCAAACGCGGATAGAAGAATCGGCAACGAAAGAATCTTTCCAAACCATGAGTTCAATTGCTTTGCCATAGGCTGCCTTGGTCCTTTGCTTGATCTGTCTTTCCCCGGCGAACAGCGCTCGCCGTACCGGAACATTTGTCCCCGAGAAAACGTTTAACCCGACACCCATACTTACTCCTCACGCCCACCAGATGCAACCGCGGGCGCGCATCTCTCGCCACCGCTCCCACTGCATCTGAGGAATAAACGAAAGGCGGAATCCCTAGTGCTCAACGATCTCGATGTCCTCATCCTCGGTGCCGGCATGGCCGGCCTCTCCGCCGCACGAGCCCTCGCCGAACGCGGCATCCGCGTCTGCGTGCTCGAAGCCAAACCACGCGTCGGCGGACGAATCATGTCGCAGAAAGTCGAAGGCGGCGGATTCGTAGAGCTCGGCGCCGAGTTCGTCCACGGACGCGCCCCCGAACTCTGGGCACTCATCGACGAAGCCGGTGCCACCACCGTAGAGCGCCACGGCTCCATGCTCCGCGAACAGCAGCCCGGCCATCTCGTCGAAGACGACCCCCAGGACAACGCCATGTTCGAGCCCCTCGAGCAACTCGAAAATCCTGACCAGCTCGAGAAGTTCGCCGCCGAAGACCAGACCTTCGCCCACTGGCTAGCCGCCAGCAACGTTCCCACCCATCTCCGCCCCGCGCTCACAGCCTACGTCGAAGGCTTCAACGCCGCCGACGCGCAACGCATCAGCGTCCGCTCGCTCGGCATCCAGCAGAAGGCAGAGGACGCCACCCAGGTAGATCGCTCCTGGAACCTCCCCAACGGCTACGCCCAGCTACCCGACTATCTCGCCGCCCGCGTCAAAGAGCTCGGCGGCGAAATCCGGCTCGACTCCGAAGTCCTCAACATCCGCTGGACCCCGGGCAACGTCCTCGTAACAACCACGCACGGCGATCTCACCGCGCCGCGATGCATCGTAACCCTTCCGCTCGGCGTCCTCCACAAAGTCAACCGGCCCAGCGGAATTCCCATCACTCCCGAACCGGCCGCCATCCCTCACGCACGACGTCTCGCGATGGGCCACGCCGCCCGCTTCACTATGGTTTTTCGCCGCCCATACTGGCAATTAACACAGTTGTTCGACCCGCAGACGATGCGTACCCTAAATTTCTTGTTTACGCCCAGCCACAACCCGCCCGTGTGGTGGACATCCCACCCCGACCCCGCTGCGCTCCCTGCCCTCACCGGCTGGGCAGGCGGTCCGCGTGCCTCCGCGCTCGAAGGAAAAACTCCAGACGCATTAGGATCCGACGCCTGCGCCACCCTCGCCGGCATCTTCGCCCTCGACGAGCACCTCGTCCGCTCTGACCTCATCGCCACCTACTCGCACGATTGGTCCGCCGATCCCTTCGCCCTCGGCGCCTACAGCTACGTCCCGGCCGGCGCCGTCGATGCCTCCTCCGCCATGACCCAGCCTGAGGCCGACACTCTCTTCTTCGCCGGCGAGCATACCGACATCACCGGCAACTGGGGAACCGTCCACGCAGCCATTCGCAGCGGTCTCCGCGCAGCCGCCCAGATTCTCAAAGAAACCGCAGCAACATAAAGTTCGTATCGCAGGAAGGAGGTACGCCATGCCCTCCGAAATTGGCCCCGCTGTCCCCAAATACACCCATCCAGGCCGACGTGCGCTCCTCGGCCAATTCATCTGCCTCCTCCTTCTCGCATTCATCCACTCCGTCTCGGCTCGTTCCCAGGGTCCCGCTCCCATCACGTCCCTCCCCGACCTGCCCGCTCTCTCCGACCTCCCAAACGCGCCCTCGCCACAAATCGCCCCCATCGTCGAAGCCACCCACGCACCGCCTCTGTCCTGGACCAACGACACGTCCGACTCAACCTACGAGCCGCCTCAGGTTCCCAATCAGTCCGGACCGCCCCGCTGGTGGAAGCAAGAGAGTTTCGATCCCGACGCCAAGCCCGATCCCGACTACCTCAAACACTACCAATGGCGCGGCTTAATCTGGCAGAGTGTCGAGTTCAACGTTGTCGAAAATGGCTTTCGCGTCTCCAGCGATCCAGTCATGCGCGACATCCTCGCCCACCGCCCCTACTGGCACGACTGGTTAGCCTCGATGAAGCAGTTCAACATGCGCCGATGGAATGACGGCGACGCCTTCATCGTCAACTACGTCGGCCATCCCATGCAGGGCGCCATCGCCACCTACATCGAGATCCAGAACAGCCCCACCGACCGCCGCCTGCAATGGGGCGACCGCGGCTATGCCAAGTCCCGCTTCAAAGGCTTCCTTTGGTCAATCGTCTACAGCACCCACTCCGAAATCAGCCCCGCAGGCGAGGCCGGCGTCGGCAACGAGGGCGGCTTCACCTATCCCACAAACTGCCTCTACCAATCCTTCGACTTTCCCATAGGCATCTGCCATCCGGATACCAAATACACCAACAACACCGGTTGGGTTGACTTCATCATCACCCCCACCGTAGGCATGGTCTGGGTCACCGCCGAAGACCTCATCGATCGCTACGTCACCAAGCCCATGGTCCTGCGTCACCCCGACCGCTTCTGGCCTCTCGTCGTCCGCAGCGGCCTCAGCCCTTCCCGCTCTTTCGCCAACATGATGCGCTGGAAGGTCCCCTGGTATCGCGACTATGAGGAGCCCATCCAGCCCGCCAATCGCGTCTACTGGTTCCCCTCAAAAGAAGTCGCCGAGTACCGCGCCCTTCCGGACGTCCAGCTCGCCCCCTTCTGGAATAGCGTCAGCATCGCCTCCAACACGTCCACCTGCTTCAACTGCCGCGAGACCACCATCGGCGGAGGCCTCCAGACCACCTTCAAAATCCGCGGCTGGCTCGGCTTCGACACCGCCGTCAGCTATCACCCCAACGCCAGCCCCCTCCCCAGCGACCGCGCCGGCGGCAACATGCTCGCAGCCTTCTTCGGCCTCAGCGCCAGCAAGCAATGGCACTACTACGCCCTCCACTTCGCCATGCGCCCCGGCATGGTCCAGTACAGCCAGGCCTACCTGCGCAGCCCCGTCCTGTACTCCGTCCTCACCTCACCGCCGCGCATCGCAACCACCGGCGGCAACGCAGACGGCCTTCCCTACCCCGGCGTCACCGACGCCAACGGCACCCCGGACCAGCCGCCTCTCGGCTCCATCCACCACTTCGCCTGGGACTGGCAACTAGGCTTCGACTACCGCCTCACCCAGCGCATCGGCTTCCGCATCGGCCTCGAAGACGCCATCGTCCGCTACCGCACCAACAAAGTCGACGACCCCGGCACCGGCGCACCGCCCTTTTACAGCTGGCTCTCCAAAGAACAGTTCATCAACCGCGGCAGCTTCGTGCTGCAACTGGGCCCCGTCTTCAACTTCTAACTCAGGCCTTCTGCTCTACCCACTGCTTACGCCACGCGGGCGCCTCAAATGGATCCGCAAAATACTGCGTCTCATGCACCACCTTGCCATCGCGAAACTCCATGATGCTCACCGTAAACGCAGGTTTTCCCTGGTACGTGATGGTGTATTCGGTGACCCAGAGATCGTCTCTCCCAATCATCCGTCTCACGTTGAACCCGGACGGCTTGCCTGGATGATGACTCCGCAGCGCCTGTAGATTTTTTCTCCCCAGAATTCGCTCACCTGACTGCGGATAATCGCAGATCGAGTCGTCCGCGTAAATCTTATGCTCGGTCTCGACATCGCCATCAGCCGACGCACGCCAATGCGCATTCAACGCTTCACGGATTTGTTCTTCGCTCATACGCTGCTCCCGGTACGTTCGCACTCCATGCTATTCACTCAGACGGCGACGGTGCAACGACGACCATCCTAATTAGACGGCCAGCAACGCGCGCTTTATAACAGAGGGATGACGAAAATCGGTGGCAATAGAATCACGAAAACGGCAGCAGCCCTCTTGTCGATCCTCGCAAGCGCGTTCGCCGCGCCAATCCTCGCTCAAAGCGCGCCCAACGTCGCCCTAGGCACCATCGCGGCAGTCGAGGCCTCCGTCAGCGCGCAGAACATCCGCACCCAGGACCAATTCATCTCCGACGACCTCTTCGAGGGCCGCTACCCCGGCCTACGCGGCGGCCAACTAGCCGCCCAGTACATCGCCACGCAATTCGCCCTCTACGGCCTCGCCCCCGCCGGCGACAACGGCACCTTCCTTCAGCAAGTAAACTTCGTCGGCATGAAAGTCATCCCCGACCAGACCACCTTCACCCTACAGCCCACCACCGGCCAACCCGTCCTCCTCAAATTCGGTGACGACTTCGTAGTCTCCAACCAGACCCTCACCCCCACCACTACCCTCGACGCCCCCATCGTCTTCGTCGGCTACGGCGCCACCGCACCCGAGTACAACTGGGACGACTACGCCAACGTCGACGTCAAAGGCAAAGTCATCCTCTGCATCGTCGGCGACCCACCCTCCGACGACCCCAAATTCTTCGCCGGCAAGGCTCTCACCTACTACGGCCGCTGGACCTACAAGTTCGAGCAGGCCGCGCGCAAAGGAGCCATCGGCGCCCTCATCATCCATCGCACCGACCTCGCCAGCTACGGCTGGAACGTAGTCCACAACTCCAACTCCGGCGAAAAAACCTTCCTCCGCGACGACGCCAACCCCCGCCTCCAAGCCGCCAGCTGGATCCAGCTAGACGTAGCCCGCAAGCTCTTCGCCCTAAGCAACCTCGACCTCGACAAAGAATTCGCCGCCGCCGCCAAGCCCGGCTTCCACGCCATCGAACTCCCCGTCCGCCTCAAGGCCACCGTAACCAGCACCGTCCGCCCCTTCCAAAGCCCCAACGTAGTAGCCATCCTCCCCGGCAAAGCGTGCGGCTACATCAACAGCCAGTTTGAACGCGTGACCACCTGCGCAAACGCGCACGAGCAAGCCGTCCTCTACACCGCCCACTACGACCACTTGGGCTTCGTCCCCAACATGCCCGGCGACAACATCTACAACGGCGCAGCCGACAACGGCACCGGCGTAGCGATGATCCTCGAGATGGCGCGCGCCTGGGCCCAATCCGGCATCCACCCACCCCACTCGGTAATCTTCGCCGCCGTCACCGCAGAAGAACAAGGCCTCCTCGGCTCCGAATACCTAGGCCAGCATCCACCCATCCCCGCGTCACAAATCTCCCTCGACATCAACTTCGACATGCTCCTCCCCATCGGCGTGCAACAAGAAATCAACGTCAACGGAGCCCAGCGCACAACCTTCTATCCAAACGTCGAAGCCACCGCCAAACGCTTCAACCTAACCATCGTCCCCGACCCCCGCCCCGAAGCCGGCAGCTACTACCGCAGCGACCACTTCAGCCTCTCCCGCGTAGGCATCCCCGCCTTCTCCGTAGACTCCGGCACCCTCTACGAAGGCCACGACCGCGCCTGGGGAGCAGCCCAGGAAAAAGAATTCAACGACAACCACTACCACAACTTCTCCGACAACTTTGACCCCACCTGGGACTTCACCGGCGACGCCAAACTAGCCCGCTTCGGCATCGACCTAGGCTGGCAAGTGGTCAACGCACCCCACCCCGTAGAGTGGAACAAAGGCGATGAATTTGCGCCCGCCCGCGAAGCCAGCGAGCGAGCGCAATAGTTTCACCTCAGCGCTGACGAGTGTTCGCAAGCGCGCGAAGAATCGTGCGTGTGTTCTTGTTCATCACCTGCCGCAGATACATCGTCAGCGCGAACGCGAGCACCAGGAAGAAAAGATCCACGCGCAGTATCGAGTGCAACAGTTCCCCCAGGTTGTCCGGCGGGAACATGTGCATGTGCATCCATACAAAAACCACCACAACAAGTACGGCAAGCACGCCAACAACAATCCGCGACGTGCGCTCCGATCGATCAGCGTCTGCCAAAGCTTGTTGCACAAACGCGCGCTCACCGCTCGGGTTTTCAGGGTTAGAAGATTCAGGGCTCATGCTGGTTTCCTTTCATCGGTTAAATATTTGCGAAGCATCGTAACCCCGTAATGCAGCCGCGACTTCGCGGTGCCCACAGGAATCTCCAAAATCGCTGCACTCTCCTCCAGCGATAAATCCTGCTGATACCGCAACAGCAGTACCGCCCGGCTAGCCGGAGACACGTTCTCAATCAACCTCAGGAACCCCTCGTCCGGCGGCTCCCCAAGACGCTCATCGAAGGTAGTCAGTTGTTCCACCGGCGCGTCCTCCAGCGGTTGCCACCGCCGCGCGCTCTTCAAATGCGCGAACGCAATCCGCGAAGCAATCCGAAACGTCCACGCGCGAAACACCGCAGGCTCGCGCAGGTGCGGCAGCTTGCGAAAAATCTGCAGCGAAGTCTCCTGCAAAATGTCATCAGCCATCCCCGCGCCCGCGAGATAAATAATGTACCGCCGCAACGGCCCATACGCCTCACGCAGAAGTTCTTCCAGCGCACCCCGGTCGCCGCTCTGTGCAAGAAGCACAAGCAGCGTTTGGTCTTGCGTCGCGGGCTCCTTTGCTTCAATTCCGGTGTGCATGCTGAAGAGAGGCGTTGCGTTCGCAGAAAGTTCGGTTCACTCAAATAAAAATTATGAACCCGCCAGAACCCAAAGCTCACGATCTGCCAGCGCGCACTACCTTACCCCACAGACTGGTAGCTGGCAAACAAATCAAGCAGGCTCTGCGGCGCGTCGTCCCGAAGCACAGCTTGAGGTTCGCGAAACACCACCGTTGGCCCCAACATCGTCGCCGGGCTTAGGCCGCTCCGCCACCCTCTACCCGACCCCGAGGCCCTGAGAATCTCCATCCACCCTCTCCCAACCGCCCTCGTGTTACCGCAATCGTGATCAGCGCAATCCCCACCATACAAATCAAAATGATCGCGTCCACGTCCCGATTGCCATAACGCGGCAAATGGTAAAACGCCTTGTCCAGCATGGTCGAGCACGTGTTAAAGGCATAGTGCACCAAAATGGGTCCAAGAATGCTTCGCCCCGTCGCGAAGTATGCGAGCGAAACAAACACCGCCAAAGCCATCACCTGCGGAAGGAAGTACCAGAAGCTCGCTCCGGTCCACCCCCGATACAAAAACAAGGGAAGATGCCAGCTCGCCCAGATCACGCCCACCACCAGCGTCGACCAGGTATTGCCCATCCGGCTAGCGAGCCGCGGCAGCAGATATCCTCTCCATCCGAACTCTTCTTCCAGTGGTCCGCCCAGCATATTCGGCCACACCGCCGACAGCGGTGTCAGAAACCCCAGTGAGATCAGTTTGTATCCCGGCGCAATACAAATCATGTAAGGAATAACGACGAACGCCACGATAGTAAGCGCCGGCCCCGTCAACAGGTTCACCCAGCTCCACAGCCGCCTCGCCGGAAAAAATCTGCTCGGCATCGCCCATCGGCCCGTCTCATACCGCACCGCCACAAAGCTCGCGATCAATGGCCCCACCGTTCCCAACGAACCGAAGAACGGAAGGTACGCGTCATAACGTGTCACACGCGGCCCCGAAGGTCCAAGGACCAGCGGCAACCAAAGCATCCACGCGATTCCATACGCAAGAACCACGTACAACACGACAGGACCCCACGCCGTTGCAGCAGTCTTCCCCTCCACCTTGTCGATCAGCATCCGATCAGTCTAGCGAATGACCCCCCATTGCCAGCACCTACTAGCGAAGAATCGCCGCCCATCCTACACCCCAACCGTTACAGTGAGAAGGACGCCCTCATGACCGACGCTGACCTCCTCCATCTCCTCCGCGACTGCTACACCCCCACCGGCCCAAACATCGTCGCCGCCGGCCTCGTCCGTTCCGCCACCCTCACCCCAGACCCCGACGCCCCCGGCGCCAACGTCCCCGGCGTCCCTCCTCGCTTCATCGCCCACATCACCCTCCACTCCGTTGGCGCCGGGAATGCCACCGACGACACAGCCAACGCCCAACTCTCCGCCCAGGTCGAAAATCGCCTGCTCGGCCATCCCTCCATTTCCCGCGTCGAGATCAACCTCCTCCCCGCCCTCTTCCCCATCCTCTAGACTCCGCGCTACCCGAAACCACGCTCAAGACCCCGATTCGCAACCCGAAACCCACCTCAGTCGCGCACAAACACCCACGATTCGCCCCAAACTCATGCCCCGACCCAAGCACGAACCCGCCATCCATCCCTTCGATCAGCTCCACCACACCGATACCTCCGGCCTCATCCCCGGCTATGTCATCGCCGAAGGCACCAACGCGCAAGTCTCCGAGCTCACCGCCTACTACGGCGTAGCCCCCTCTATCCTCCATGGTTTGTTAGACATCTGGCTGCAGCGCACCAACCCCCAGCCTATTGACCGCACCGTCTTCCTCGACATAGGCGCCGGCAAAGGCCGCGCCATGCTCCTCGCCTCCCAATTCCCCTTCCTCCGCGTAGAAGGCGTCGAGCTCAACCCCGACCTCACAGCCATCGCCTCCGCCAATATCTCGCTATGGCACAACGACTTACAAGCCAATGCCCTCTCCCCCCTCGTCCTCCACCACGCCGACGCCACCACCCATCTCCTCCCCTCCGAACCCACCCTCGCCTTCCTCTTCCACCCCTTCGAACTCCCCATCCTGCGCCGCTTCCTCCGTCACGTCGAACATTCTATCTCCAACAATCCACGCCCTTTCGACCTCCTCTACGTCAACGCCGAACACGACTCCTACCTCGACCGCCACCCCGCCTTCACCCGCCTCTGGAACGGCCTCGTCCCCATGTCCCCAGCCGACCACGCCGCCGACCTCGCCGCCATCGCCCAACAAAAGGAATACGGCTCCACAGGCGACGAACTCTGCGCCATCTATCGCTTCAAAGGCCGCCGACCCTAGTGGATTAGAAGGCCGCTGATCCCGAAAGATTAACGGCCGCACCCGCGATAAATAGATTCATCGCCCTTTCACGGAACTATCCCTCCCGAACCCCCGTACTACAACTCAGACCTGATTCGCCCCGCTTTTCCCAACAAATTATGGGTAGCGGGCGAATACCGAACAAAGTGAGCGATAAAAAGATTGCATCAGCTGGAACCTATCGCTACTCTTATACGTAACAGGTTGTGTGCACAAGAAACCGGATGCCCTCCCTCAAACTGAGCGAGCGACCGGCGGCTGAAGCTTCCCGGTGAGCTCCTGGGAACCGCTAGCCACAACTTTATTCCCGCGACCGCGACGGCTGAGTCAAGATCTCAACACCGCCCGCACGGCAGACATTCACTGATACCAAACGCTTTATTAGAGCGCCGCAATCCCGGCATGCCCGGTCGCGCGCGCCAAAGGAGAAATACTATGTACCTCGCTCTCGTAGCACTCGCTTCCGCTTCCACTATCTTCGTTCCGAGCTTCATCGCCATTCGCGACCGTACCAACGCTGACTGGCACGCCCGGTTCTAGCCCATCACCCACAAAACAAAGGCCGCGATCCATTCGCGGCCTTTTGCATTTCCCCTCAGATTCTTACCATCGAACCATCAGCAGCCGCTCATTTTCAGCCTCACCCTGCCCAATCGCGATCTCCGCATCGGCCCGCTCCATCACGCTGGCAAACCGATCGCCCCACTCCACCATCACCAGCGCATCCTGCGCCTCGGCCATCTCCCACAACCCAATCCCCTCAATCTCCCGTTCCTCCTCCAGGCGATACAGATCCAGGTGAATCAGCCGCGTCTTCCGCCCCTTGTACTCGTGCACCAGCGTGAATGTAGGACTGGTAACCTCCGCGGAATCAGCCCCCAACGCCGCAGCCATCCCGCGTACCAGCGTCGTTTTTCCCATCCCTAAATCTCCGCGCAACACCACCAGCTTCGGCGCCGGCAGCAACTCCGTCAGCATCTCTCCCAGCGCAAGAGTTCCATTCTCACTGCGCGTCCGCAGCCGCTTTTCCCGACCCCACACCTTCATCGCGCCTCCCCATTCGCCGCCGTCCCCGCAATCCACGTCAACCCATCCGCATCTGTTACCCGCGCACGAAACGCCTCCCACAGATGTCCCACCGTATCCGTC
>Ga0302229_10003532_pt1 | contig 10844 bp, 9 predicted proteins | sample II_Palsa_N1_3_FD_193518 | JGI IMG/M metagenome (GOLD analysis project Ga0302229, IMG submission 193518) | Peat permafrost microbial communities from Stordalen Mire near Abisko, Sweden - II_Palsa_N1_3 | ecosystem: Environmental > Terrestrial > Soil > Palsa > Peat permafrost | place: Sweden...
CCGGGGCTGCCCGCCGGACCGCCAGGCCCGCGGGCCGGGGCCCGGCGGACCAGGTTACTTCTTGGCGGCGTCCTTGACCTTCTCGCCGGCCTGCTTCAGGTTGCCCTTGACCTGGTCGGCCTTGCCCTCGCCTTCGAGCACCGGGTCGTTCAGGACCTTGCCCGCGCCCTTCTTGATCTTGCCCTTGGCGACCTGCGCCTTGTCCTTAGCCTTGTTCTCCGCGCTCATGGCGGCTCCCTTCGGTGTAGAACCTCCCACTGCCCACACCGGAGCGTTCCTAACCTGCCGGCTCAGCCGGTCCTTTTCTCCACGAAGTCGCACAGCGCCAGGAACGCGGCCCGGGCCGGTACGTCGGGGAGCGCCATGAATTCGTTCCGGGCCCCCTGGACCCAGCTCAGCACGTTCGCACGGGACTCGGCCAGGGCCGCATGGCCGCGCAGCAGGGCCAGCGTCTCGGTCAGCAGGGCGTCATCGGTCAGGTCGGCCTCGACGAGCAGCCCGTGCAGCCGCCGGTCCGCCCCGCCCTGGGAGGCCTCCGGCTGGGCTGTCTCTGACTGGGCTGTCTCTGGCTGGGCCGTCGAGCGGAGCGCGTACAGGACGGGCAGGGTCCGTACCCCCTGGCGCAGGTCGGTGCCGGGGGTCTTGCCGGACTGCGCGGAGTCGCTGGCGATGTCGATCACGTCGTCGGACAGCTGCCAGGCCACGCCGAGCTGCTCGCAGGCCGCCGCGATCCGCGTCGCCACCCCGGCTGGGGCATCGGAGAACAGGGCGCCGAACTGCCCGGACGTGGCGATCAGCGATCCGGTCTTCTCGGTGATCACGTGCATGTAGTGGTCGAGGGGGTCCTGGCCGGCCCGCGGCCCGACGGTCTCGGCCAGCTGTCCGGCGACCAGCCGGCCGAACGTCTCGGCCTGGATCCGGACCGCGTCCGGGCCGAGGTCGGCGAGAATGCGGGACGCCTGCGCGAACAGGAAGTCGCCGGTCAAGATGGCGACCGAGTTGCTCCACCGGGAGTTGACCGAGGGCTGGCCCCGGCGGACCTCGGCCTCGTCCATGACGTCGTCGTGGAACAGCGTGGCCAGGTGGGTCAGCTCGATGGCCACCGCGGCCTGGATGACCCGGGGGTCCTTCGGGTCGCCGAACTGCGCGGCCAGCAGCACCAGCAGGGCCCGGAACCGCTTGCCGCCCGCCGCGATGGAATGCCTGGAGGCCTCGGTGAAGAGCTCGTCACCGGGATGCGCCGTCTGCATCAGCGACGCCTCGACCCGGGCCAGATCGTCAAGAACCTCCGCCGCCAGGGCGGAGTCCGGGAAATCTACCGGAACTGCGGTGATCACACACTCTCCAGATGATCGGCACGCGCGAACGCCTCGAATTTTCGAGTATGCCTTATCTGTCCGAAGGAGCAAGTGTTGGCCCAGGGGGGCGCGACCTCCGTCAGCTGACGAACAATGTATTCGCCGCGTGGCCGGCCAGGCTCAGCAGCGGTTCGGGCACGATGCCGAACACGATTGTCGCCACGACGCCGAGGCCCACGGCCGCGCCGGTGAACACGCTCGGCACCACCACCTCGGGCCCGTCGGGCACCGGGTCGCTGAAGAACATCAGCACGATCACGCGGACGTAGAAGAACCCGGCGATCGCGCTGGCCAGCACGCCGACGATCACCAGCGGCGTCTCGCCGGCCGCGATCGCGGCCTGGAAGACGGCGAACTTCCCGGTGAAACCGCTGGTCAGCGGGATGCCCGCGAAGGTCAGCAGGAACAGCGCGAAGATGCTCGCCACCACCGGCGAGCGCCGGCCCAGGCCCGCCCACCGGGACAGGTGCCCGGCCTCGCCGCCCGCGTCGCGCACCAGGGTGATCACCGCGAACGCGCCCACCGTGGTCAGCCCGTAGGAGGCCAGGTAGAACAGGCTGCTGGACAGCCCCGCGACGCTGGTCGCGATGACCGCGGTCAAGATGAACCCGGCGTGCGCGATCGAGGAGTAGGCCAGCAGCCGCTTGACGTCGGTCTGGGTGATCGCGATCACCGCGCCGGCGACCATGGTCAAGATGGCGATGACCCACAGCGCCGGGCGCCAGTCCCAGGTCAGGTTGCCGAACGCGACGTAGAAGACGCGCAGCAGCGCGCCGAACGCGGACACCACGGTGCAGGACGCCATCAGCGCGGTCACCGGCGTCGGCGCGCCCTGGTACACGTCCGGCTTCCAGCCGTGGAACGGCACCGCCCCGACCTTGAACAGCAGCCCCAGGCCGGTCAGCGCGATCCCGGCGTACAGCAGGGTCGCGTTGGCGGTGTTGCTGGTCGCCGCGGACGCGATGGCCGCCAGCGAGACCGAGCCCGCGAAGCCGTAGAGCATCGCGATGCCGAACAGGAAGAACGCCGAGGAGAACGCGCCGAGCAGGAAGTACTTCATGGCCGCCTCGTGCGAGAGCAGCCGGCGGCGCCGGGCCAGCCCGCACAGCAGGTACAACGGCAGCGACAGCACCTCGAGCGCGATGAACATGGTGAGCAGGTCATTGGCGGCGGGGAACAGCAGCATGCCGCCCACCGCGAACAGGGTCAGCGGGAAGATCTCGGTGTGGAAGGCCCCGGTGACCAGGCCCTCGGCCTCCTCCGGGCTGCCGGGCGGCGCGGCGGCCTGGGCGGCGAACGGGCTGTTGCTGTTGTCGGCGATGAGCAGCACGCTGGCGAAGGCCAGGACCAAGATCGTGCCCCAGATGAACAGGGTGGGGCGGTCCACCGCGACCGCGCCCGCCGCGGCGACGTGGCCGGGACTGCCGTGGGAGAAGATGCTGTCGGAGGCGGTCACGATGGTCAGCACGAACGCGGCGGCCAGCGAGCCCATGGTGAGGACCAGGTGGAAGGCGCGGCGCAGCGGGCGCGGGGTGAAGGCCTCGACGAGGATGCCGGCCACCGCGGCGCCGAACACGACCAGCATCGGCGAGAGCTGGCCGTACTCGATGTGCGGCGGGGTGATCGCGCCGGCCACGCTGCTGGCCGGGAGGGCCAGCACGCTGCTCGCCGGGAGGGCCAGGACGCCGATCACGGTAGGGTTCCCTTCTGCACGGCGGTGGTATAGACCGCGGTGGTGGTGAACCCGGGCGCGGGGTGCGCGGGTACCGGATCGGTCTCGTGCACCTGCGCCATCGTCACGCGCACGGCCGGGTTGATGATGTCAAGCACCGGCTTGGGGTAGACGCCGACCCCGATGATCAGCACGATCAGCGGCGCGACGGCCAGCATCTCGCGGGCCCGCAGGTCCTTCATCCCGGCCACCTGGTCACGGACCGGGCCGCCCGCCACCCGCTGGTACATCCACAAGATGTAGATCGCGGCCAGGACAATGCCCGCGGTGGCGAACACGGCGGGCAGCTTGTACCGGGAGAACGTGCCGATCAGGACCAGGAACTCGCTGACGAAGGTGGACAGCCCGGGCAGCGACAGCCCGGCCAGCCCGGAGATCAGGAACAGCCCGGCCAGCAGCGGCGCGACCTGCTGCACGCCGCCGAAGTCCGCGATCCTGCTCGAGCCGCGCCGGGTGATCAGGAACCCGGCCAGGATGAACAGCGCGCCGGTGGCGAAGCCGTGGTTGACCATGTACAGCGTCGCGCCCGCCACGCCCTGGCTGGTCATCGCGAACACGCCGAGCGCAATGAAGCCGAAGTGCGAGACCGAGGTATAGGCGATCAGCCGCTTCATGTCCTGCTGGCCGATGGCCACGATGGCCCCGTACAAGATCCCGATCACCGCCAGCGTGATGACCAGCGGGGTGAAGTACTTCGCGCCCGCCGGGAACAGCTCGAAGCAGTACCGCAGCATGCCGAACGTGCCGACCTTGTCCAGCACGCCGACCAGCAGCACGGCCGCGCCGGGCTGAGAGGCAGCGGCGGCGTCGGGCAGCCAGGTGTGGAACGGCCACAACGGCGCCTTGATCGCGAACGCGATGAAGAACCCGAGGAACAGCCACTTCTGCACGGTCGAGCTGAGCGAAATCTGGGTGAGCTCGCTGAACAGGAATGACCCGTGGTGGCCGGTGACGGCGCTGTGAGTGGAGTACACGTACAGCGCGATGACCGCGACCAGCATGAGCAGCCCGCCAAGCAGGCTGTACAGCAGGAACTTGACCGCCGCGTACTGCCGCTTGCCGACCCCGTAGCTGCCGATCATGAAGTACATCGGGATCAGCATGGCCTCGAAGAACACGTAGAACAGGAAGACGTCGGTGGCCGCGAAGACGCCGATCATCATCGTCTCAAGCACCATCATCAGCGCGAAGTAGGTCTTCACGCTGTGCTGCGGCTTGGCGGCGGGGACCGGCGGGGTGTCGTCCCCCTCCGGAAGGACAGGTGCGTCCGCGTCGTTCCAGGAGGCCAGGATCACCACCGGCATCAGCACCGCGGACATGGCGATGAGGACCAGCGCGATGCCGTCCACGCCCAGCGCGTAGTGCACGCCGAACGCCGGGATCCAGGAGTAGGTCTCGGTGAACTGGAAGTTCGGCCCGCCGACCTGGAACTTGACCGCGATGATGATGACCACCACGAGGGTCACCAGCGAGAACGCCAGGGCCAGGTACTTGGCCAGGCCCTCCCGGGCCCGCACGGCGGCCGGGGCGCTGCCGGCCGGGCGGCCGGGCACCAGCATGATCACGATCGCGCCGAGCAACGGTACCGCGCCCGCCACGGTCAGCCAGGGGAAGCCGTTCATCTAGAGCCTCACCGCCAGGAGCAAGGCGACCAGCACCGCGGCGCCGAAGAACATGGAGAGCGCGTAGGAGCGCACGAACCCGGTCTGCAGCCTGCGCCATCGGCCCGACGTCCCGCCGATCAGCGCGGCCAGGCTGTTGACCAGGCCGTCCACGCCGCGGTTGTCGAAGTACACCGACAGCCGGGTGCCCCACTGCCCGGGCCGCATCAGCACCGACTCGTTGAACGTGTCGCCGTACAGGTCCTTGCGGGCGGCGACGACCAGCGGGTTCCCGTGCGGCGCGGTCTCGGGGACCGGGACCCGCCCGTACATGACCCAGCCCAGGGCGATCCCGGCCACGACGAGCACCAGCGTCACGATCCCGGCGGTGCTCACGAACCCGTGCGAGACCGGCGGCACCCCGACGACCGGGGCGAGGAACTTCTGCAGCCGGTCGTCGACGATGAGGAACCCGCCCGCGCCGACCGAGCCGATGGCCAGGATTATCATCGGCCAGGTCATCACGGCGGGCGATTCGTGCGGATGCGCGTCAGCCGCCCAGCGCCGCTTGCCGTACCAGGTCATGAGCATCATCCGGGTCATGTAGAACGCGGTGAGGCCGGCGCCGATCAGCGCGCAGATGCCCAGGATCCAGCCGCCCGTGCCGTGCTCGGTGAAGTCGCCCTCGATGATCGGGTCCTTGGCGAAGAACCCGGAGAACGGCGGCATGCCGATGATGGCCAGGTACGCCAGGCCGAACGTCACCTGGGTGATCGGCAGGAAGCGGGCCAGGCCGCCGAACTTCCGCATGTTCTGCTCGTCGTCCATGGCGTGGATGACCGAGCCCGCGCCGAGGAACAGCCCGGCCTTGTAGAACCCGTGCGCGAGCAGCAGCGCGATCGCGAACACGTACCCCTCGGGCCCCAGGCCCGCCCCGAGCGTCATGTAGCCGATCTGGCTCATGGTGGACCCGGCCAGCGACTTCTTGATGTCGTCCTTGGCCGCGGCGATGATCCCGCCGAACAGCAGCGTGACCGTGCCGACCACCGCGACCGCGATCCGCGCGTCCTCCGAGATGGCCAGGATCGCGTTGGACCGCACGAGCAGGTAGACGCCGGCCGTGACCATGGTGGCCGCGTGGATCAGCGCCGACACCGGCGTCGGGCCCTCCATCGCGTCCAGCAGCCAGGACTGCAGCGGCACCTGGGCGGACTTGCCGCACGCGCCGAGCAGCAGCAGGAAGCCCAGCGCGGTGGCCACCCCGTTCCCGGCCGACGGGACCTGGTGGAACACCCCGGAGAACGACACCGTCCCGAACTCGCTGAACATCAAGAAGATGGCCAGGGTGAGGCCGGCGTCGCCGATCCGGTTGACCACGAACGCCTTCTTCGCCGCCACCGCCGCCGAGTTCCGGTCCTGCCAGAACCCGATCAGCAGGTAGGAGGCCAGGCCGACGCCCTCCCACCCGACGTAGAGCACCAGGTAGTTGTCGGCCAGCACGAGCAGCAGCATGGACGCGACGAACAGGTTCAGGTAGCCGAAGAAGCGCCGCCGGCCGGGGTCGTGCGCCATATAGCCGACCGAGTAGATGATGATCAGCGACCCGACCCCGGTGATCAGCAGCACGAAGCAGATCGACAGCGGGTCGATCAGCAGCGACACGTTGGCCTGGAAGTGCCCGACCAGGATGTAGGTGTACAGGTGCTGGTCCTGTTCCCGGTGGGTGTCCCCGAGCAGGGTGAAGAAGGCGATCACCCCGTAGACGAACGCCCCGACCGGCAGCACGCACCCGAGCAGGTGCCCCCACCGGTCGGTGCGCCGGCCGCCGACCAGCAGCACCACCGCGCCGAAGAGCGGGAGAGCGAGCAGCAGCCACGACAGCTTCAGCGCCCCGGTGGCCGGCACGGTGGTCAGCGCCTGGGCACGAGCGACATCCGCAAGGGCCGTGCCAGTCAAGGTCGTCATCCCTTCAGTACTTGAGGAGGTTGGCGTCGTCCACCGACGCGGACCTGCGGGCGCGGTAGATCGCCATCAAGATGGCCAGGCCGACCACGACCTCCGCGGCGGCCACCACCATGACGAAGAACGCGATGACCTGCCCGTCCAGGTTGCCGTGCAGGCTGGCGAAGGCGACGAAGGCCAGGTTGCACGCGTTCAGCATCAACTCGATGCACATGAAGACGACGATGGCGTTGCGCCGGACGAGCACGCCGACGCCGCCGATCACGAACAGGATCACCGATAGCGCGACGTAGTGCACCGGGCTCATGAGTCGGCCCTCCCGGACGGGGCGGGCTCCCACTCGCCGCTCTCCGCGGTGATCTCGAGCGTTTCTTCGGTCGGAACGAACGTGGGTTTCTGGTTCGGGTCACGCGGAGACAGCGCCGAGCTGACCGACACCTCGGAGGTCGTGCCGTCCGGCAGCAGGGCCGGCCGGTCCGCGGAGTCGTGCAGCGCGTAGACCCCGGGCGACGGGTCCGGCGCCATCTGGCCGCTGGCCAGCCGGCGGGCGGCGAGTTCGCGCTGCGTGGGCTTGGGCGTGAGGCGCTCGCGGTGCGCCAGCACCATGGCCCCGACCGCCGCGGTGATCAGCAGCGCGCCGGTGACCTCGAACGGGAACACGTAGGTGGTGAAGATCAAGGTGGCGATGCCGGTCAGGTTGTTCGTGCCGCCGTTGCTGCTCGACAGCGTGGCCGGGCCGATGGCCGCGTGCCCGATGCCCAACGCGAGCAGGACGAGCAGGCCGATCGCGGCCAGGCCCGCGGCCTGCCGCTGGCCCTTGATGGTCTCCACGATCGAGTCCGCCGAGCTGATGCCGATGAGCATCAGGACGAACAGGAACAGCATGAGCACCGCGCCGGTGTACACGATGATCTGCACGAAGGCCAGGAACGGCGCGCCCTGCATGGCGTACATGGTGGCCAGGCAGAGCATCACCACGGCGAGCATCAGGGCGCAGTGCACCGCGCGCGGGACCAGGATCATGGCCAGCGCGGCGCCCACCGAGGCGACGGCCAGGATCCAGAAGATGGATTCCACCGCGATGCCGTCGGCGTTGGGGCCGGCCGCCAGGACGTGCGTCATTCCTCACCCACCTCCTCGCGAACTTCCGGCGGGGCCCACGAGAGCGAGGCGTCGGGCGATCCGGCGAACACCGCCGGGCCGGACGGCCCGCCTGGCCCGGACATCCCCGGCGCCCGCGGGCCGCGGACCAGGCCGGCCGCGCCGAGGCGATAGTAGTCCTTCTCGTCGTTCCCGAGCCGCATCGGATGCGGGGGGGCCTCCATGTCCGCCAGCAGCGGGACGAGCAGCTGCTCCTTGGTCCAGATGAGGTTTTCCCGGCTGTCGTCGGCGATCTCGTACTCGTTGGTCATGGTCAGCGCGCGGGTCGGGCAGGCCTCGATGCACATGCCGCACAAGATGCAGCGCAGGTAGTTGATCTGGTAGACGTGACCGTACCGCTCGCCGGGGGAGAACCGGGCGTCCTCGGTGTTGTCCCGGCCCTCGACGTAGATCGCGTCGGCCGGGCAGGCCCAGGCGCACAGCTCGCAGCCGATGCACTTCTCCAGCCCGTCCGGCCACCGGTTGAGCTGGTGGTGGCCGTGGAACCGCGGCGCGGTGGGCTTCTTGACCTCGGGGTACTCAACGGTTTCGACCTTCCGGAACATCTCGTGGAAGGTGACCCCGAACCCCTTGATCGGGTTGAGGAAATCAAGCACCAGTGACCTCCTTGGTGGAGGTTTCGGTATCCAGGCCGACGCCGTGGTAGTGCGGCAGGTCCAGCGGCGGCACCGGGAAGGAGCTCGCGCCCATCGGCACGTCCCGGCCGGCCTCGCTGGCACTGGCCGAATCCGCGGCCTCGAACCGGGCCGCCCGCTGCTGCGCGGCGCTCTCCCACATCGAGGCCAGGGCGATGACCAGCACCAAGACGACACCGCCCACCACGTACGGGATCGTGTTGTGCGTGTCGAGCCGCCACGCGCGCACGGTGGCGATCAGCAGGATCCAGATGATCGAGACCGGGATGAGGACCTTCCAGCCGATCGCCATCAGCTGGTCGTACCGGACCCGGGGCAGCGTCCCGCGCAGCCAGATGTAGCAGAACAGCAGGATAAAGACCTTGATCACGAACCACAGCACCGGCCACCAGCCGTGGTTGGCGCCCGACCAGAGCGACAGCGGCCACGGCGCCCGCCAGCCGCCCAGGAACAGCGTGGTGGCCAGGCCGGCGACCGTGGTCATGTTGATGTACTCGCCCAGGTAGAACATGGCGAACTTCATCGAGGAGTACTCGGTGTGATAGCCGGCCACCAGCTCGCCCTCGCCCTCGGGCAGGTCGAACGGCAGCCGGTTCGTCTCGCCGACCATGGTGACCAGGTAGATGACGAACGACACCGGCAGCAGCCACGCGTACCACTCGTGTTGCTGCGCGTTGACGATCGCGGTGGTGGACAGCGAGCCGGCGTACAGGAACACGGCCACGAAGGCCAGGCCCATCGCGATCTCGTAGCTGATCACCTGGGCCGCCGAGCGCAGCGCGCCGAGCAGCGAGTAGGGCGACCCGGAAGACCAGCCGGCCAGCACGATCCCGTACACCCCGATCGAGCTCATGGCCAGCACGAGCAGCACCGCCACCGGCAGGTCAGTGAGCTGCAGCGGGGTGTAGTGGTGGAAGATCGAGACTTCCGGGCCCCACGGGATGACCGCGAAGGCGATGAAGCAGATCGACCCCGATATCACCGGCGCGGCGATGAACAACAGCTTGTCCGCGGTGCGCGGAATGATGTCTTCCTTCAGCGGCAGCTTGAGCGCGTCCGCGATCGGCTGGAGCAGGCCGAAGGGCCCGGCCCGGTTCGGCCCGGGCCGGTTCTGCATGCGGCCGATGACCCGGCGTTCGGCCCAGATCATGAAGATCGTCGTCAGCAGCAGGAAGAGGAAGACGATCGCGACCTTCAGCAGCACCATCCACCAGATGAGCTGGTTGAAATCGCTGAGCGTCGGGTCCGGCGGTGGCGCCGCCAGTACCTGCGGCAGCCCTGCTGCCTGCATCATTCCGGCCTCCTCAGCGTGACCATGGCGCCGTGACCCGCGCCGAGTTCGGCGTGGAGGGTGGCTCCGCCGGGCAGGCCCGCCGCCGGGAGCCAGACCACGTGATCGGCCATCGGCGCGAGCTCGACGGGGACGGTCACCGAGCCATGACCGGTGACCACGGTCACCTTATCGCCGTCGGCCAGGCCCGCTTCGGCCGCGGTCGCCGCTGACATCCGGGCCAGCACCGGACGGGCGGTGCCGGCCAGGGCCGGCTCGCCGTCCTGCATGCGCCCGCTGTCCAGCAGCTGGTGCCAGCTGGCCAGCCGGACCTCCAGGCCCGCCGACGGGTCGAGGCCGCGGGCCGACGGCGCGCTGGGCCAGGCGGTCGTCATCACGGGCGCGTCGGGACGCGTGCCCCGCCAGGCACCGAGCGCGGCGAGCTCCGCGCGCGCCGCCGCGGCGTCGGGCAGCCCCAGATGGACATCCATCTGGTCGGCGATCGCGCCGAGCACGTACAGGTCGGTGCGGACCTCCGGGACCTTCAGCGCCTCGGCGAACGAGCCGCCGCGTCCTTCCCAGTTCACGAACGTCCCGGCCTTCTCGGCCACGGCGGCGACCGGGAACACCACGTCGGCGCGGTCGGTGACCGCGCTGGCCCGCAGCTCCAGGCTGACCACGAACGGCGCCATCTCGATCGCGTCCAGCGCGGCCCGCGGATCCGGCAGGTCGGCCGGGTCCACCCCGGCCACCACCAGGGCGCCGAGCTCGCCGTCGGCCGCGGCGGTGAGCATGGCCGTGGTGTCACGCCCCGGCGCGGCGGGCAGCGAGCTCTTGCCCCAGGTCCTGGCCACCTCGGCGCGGGCCGCGGCGTCGGTCACCGGGCGGCCGATAGGCAGCAGGCCCGGCAGGGCTCCCGCCTCGACGGCGCCCCGCTCGCCCGCGCGGCGCGGAACCCAGGCCAGCCGGGCCCCGGAGGTGAACGCGAGCCGGGCCGCGGCCGCGAGCGCGCCCGGCACCGCGGCCAGCCGCTCGCCGACCAGGATCACCGCTCCGGGCGAGGCGAGCGCCTCGCCGGCGCGCTGCCAGCACTCCTCGGCCGATTCCCGGCCGGCCGGCGTCCAG
>Ga0302229_10003534_pt1 | contig 10842 bp, 8 predicted proteins | sample II_Palsa_N1_3_FD_193518 | JGI IMG/M metagenome (GOLD analysis project Ga0302229, IMG submission 193518) | Peat permafrost microbial communities from Stordalen Mire near Abisko, Sweden - II_Palsa_N1_3 | ecosystem: Environmental > Terrestrial > Soil > Palsa > Peat permafrost | place: Sweden...
GGGCGCGGCGCGGGAACGGATGGGTCTGCGGTCGGGACGGAAGCTGCGACGGGGCGCGGATCCGGGGCGCGGATCCGGGGGGCGGATCCGGGGGGCGGACGGCTAGGGGGTTGGGGCTGGGGAGAGGGCGGTTAGGGGGATGGGGGTGAACATTGGGGGCTCTTGGGAGGGGGTTAGGGCGGTGGTGGAGTAGAGCCAGTCGGTGAAGGAGTAGTCGTGGGGGTCGCGGGCGCGGAGGATCTGGTTGCGGCGGTCGCGCTGTTCGCCGTCGAGGTGCCAGAGCTTGCCCCAGGCGCGGGAGGTGGTGAGGACCCGGCGGCAGTGCTCGGGGCGGACGGCCTGGTAGGCCGCGAGGGCGGCGTCGGCGTCCTGGGTGGCGGCGAGGTGCTCGGCCAGCACGTAGCCGTCCTCGATGGCCATGATCGCGCCCTGGGCGATGTACTGCAGCGGCGGATGGGCGGCGTCGCCCAGCAGCGCGATCCGGCCGTGCACCCAGGTGCCGATCGGGTCGCGGTCGAACATCCGCCACCAGCGGTCCCGCCACATCAGCGGCAGGCCGAGCTGGATGTTCCCGGTGGTGCGCGCGAACGCGGCGTCGAGCTCGTCGGGGGTGCCCCAGTCCTGCTCGCCCCGGCCCGCCTTGGCCGACTCGAACACGGCGACCTGGTTGAACATCTCACCGCCGCGCAGCGGGTACTGGACGAAGTGGCAGCGCGGGCCGATGTAAACGACGACGTCGGTCTCGGAGATGTTGTTCTCGCGGACCTTCTCGATCGGGACGGCGCCGCGGTAGGCGACGTAGGCGGAGTTGACCGGCTCGTCGCCGACGAGGCGCTGGCGGGCGGTCGAATGCAGCCCGTCGGCCGCGATGACCAGGCTGGCGGCGTGCTCGGTGCCGTCGGCCAGCGTTACCCTGGCGCCGGACCCGGTGTTCTCGTACTCGGTCACGTGCTGGCCGGTGCGCAGGTCGACGCCTGCCCGCTGGCAGGCTCGCAGGAAGAGGCCGTGCAGGTCGGAGCGGTGCATGACCAGGTACGGGGAACCGTAGCGGCGCTCCAGGTGGCTGAGGTCGAGGCTGGTCAGGACCGAGCCGTCGAGGGCGTCCTTCATGACCATGCTGGCCGGCAGCACGCCCAGCTTCTTCGCCTCGTCGAGCAGGCCGTAGTCGTCGAGGATGCGGGTGCAGTTGGGGGCGAGCTGGAGACCGGCCCCGACCTCGGCGAACTCGGCCGACCGCTCGAGCACCCGGACGTTGACGCCCTTGCGGGTGAGCGCGAACGCGGCCGAGAGGCCGCCGATGCCGCCGCCGACGACGATGACGTCCGGCTGCGTCGTCGGGTGCCTCACCGGGCGTCGTCCTCCGTGCTGACCCGGTTGAGCTTGAGCGCCTCGAAGACCGGGGAGTCGCTGAAGCGGAACAGGTCGAGCGCGCCCGAGTCGGAGTCGGTGAGCCCGGCCTGCGACTTGGCCGAGAACGGCTGCCAGGACGGCACCACGAACAGGTCGCCGCGGCCGACCGACCAGGTCGCGTCGCCGACGGTGACGGTGCCGGAGCCGTCGAACACGGTGTAGACCGACGATCCGGTCTCGCGGACGGGCCTGGTCTGGGCGTTGCGGGCGATCCGGTGCATTTCGACCCGGATCGTCGGCAGCACGTCGCCGCCGGTGGCGGGGTCGGTGTAGCGGACGGCGGCGTGGCCGGGCTCGACCGTGCCCGGGCAGCCCTCGCGCTCCAGCGCGAGCTGGTCCGCCAGCGCGCGGTCGGTGTGCTCCCAGCGGTAGGCCAGCAGCGGCGAGCCGGGGCCGCTCGGCCTGGCCGCCTTCGCGATCGGGGTCAGGCCCGGGTGACCCCAGAGGCGCTCGGCCCGGGAACGCTCGGGCGTGGTCTTCTCCGCGTCGCTGATCTCGTCGCGGCCGAGCTCGAAGAACTGCGCCTCGGTGATGTACTGGAGCGGGATGTCGAGGCCGTCGATCCAGGCCATCGGCTCGGCGGTGGCGTTGTGGTGGGCGTGCCAGTTCCAGCCCGCCTGCGGCAGGAAGTCGCCCCGGCGCATCGCCACCGGGTCGCCGCCGACGACCGTCCAGACGCCCTCGCCTTCGAGCACGAACCGGAAGGCGTGCTGGGTGTGCCGGTGCTCGGGGGCGTTCTCGCCCGGCAGCAGGTACTGGATCGCCGCCCACAGCGTCGGGGTGGCGAACGGGCGGCCGCCCAGGCCCGGGTTGGCGAGCGCGATCGCCCGCCGCTCGCCGCCGCGGCCGACCGGGACGAGCTCGCCCGCCCGGGCGGCGAGGGCCCGCAGCGCGTCCCAGCGCCACCGGTGCGGCAGCGCCTTCGACCTCGGGTGGGCGGGCATCAGGTCGCCGATCTCGGTCCAGAGCGGAATCAGCAGCTCCTGCTCGAAGCCCCGGTAGAGCTCCTCGAGCGCGGGGGTCACCGTCGGCTGGCCCGGCGCCGACAAGGCCTGCAGGTGGACCGGCGATGCGAAGTCATACGAGGTCGTCATGGTCCTAGTCAACGCTCCGGGCGGGGTCTGGGCCACGTTCGCGGCGAAGAAATTCTGCTGGTCAGAACCGGGCGCCGGCGGGGTGGCGCGGGAAAGGGCGCCGGGACGGCCGTTGCGGGAGGGGCGAAGTCACGCGTCCGTTCGGGAAAATCCTGATGTTGACCTTGATCTTTCGAGTTACGCCGGGCCCAGCCAGGAGTCCAGTGGGGGCGGGTCGTCGGCGGTGGTCGCCCAGGCGACGTAGCCGTCGGGGCGGATCAGCATCGCGCGCACATCGCTCCAGTCGGGGCGGTGCGCGGCCAGTCGGGCGGTCACCAGGTCGAGGCGGTCGGCGTAGCCGGACGGGGCGTCGGCCGGGGACCCGAGGCTGAGGAGGACGAACTTCCCCGAGTGGAGCAGGCCGAAGATCGTGGCGGCCGGGGCGTCGCGCAGCTCTAGATCGGGGATCCGCAGGCCAGCAACCCGCTGGCCCGCGATCGGGCCGGCCGCCGGGTAGCGGATGGCCAGGCCGGACAGCCGCAGGGCGAGGTCCTGGCAGACGGCGGGCTGGGCGCCGAGGATGCGGTTGAACCGGTCGCGCAGCGCGATGCCCTCCCGGCTGGGGTTGGCGATCAGCCCGCACTGCGCGAGCGAGTCGTCGATCACGTCGAGCCCGACCGGGTAGCGCTCGTCGTGGTAGCTGTCGAGCAGGCCGGGCGGCGCCCAGCCGCGGATCTCGGCCGCCAGCTTCCAGGCCAGGTTGGTGGCGTCCTGCAGCCCGAGGTTGAGGCCCTGTCCCCCGGCCGGGTAGTGAATGTGGGCGGCGTCCCCGGCCAGCAGCACCCGCCCGGCCCGGTAGCGGGCGGCCTGCCTGGTCGCGTTGCCGACCCGGCTGAGCCAGGCGTCGGGGGTCTCCCGCATGCCGAAGTCGGTGCCGGCCACCCGCCGGGTGCTCGCCCGCAGCTCCTCGAACGTTACCGGCCCGTCGGCCGGGGCGAACAGCGTCGCGTGGTCGATCACCGCCACCCGGTGGCGGCCGCCGCCGAGCGCCACCATGTACAGCGCGCCGCCGGGCTGGTCGAGGGTGAGGGCCGGGGTCTCCGGCGGGTCGGTCAGCTCGATGTCGCCCAGCACCGTCTGCCAGGTGTCCGGGGTCCCCTCGAAATCGATCCCGGCGGCGGCCCGGACCACGCTCTTGGCGCCGTCGCAGCCCGCCGCGTAGGCGGCGCGGATGACGGCCGGGCCGTCCGGCGTGTCCACGTCGAGCTCGACGCCGTCGTCGGTCTGGCGCAGCCCGGTGACGGCGTGCTGCCGCAGGTACGGCACGCCGAGCTCGGCCAGGTGCTCCTCGAGCAGCTCCTCGGTCCGCCGCTGGGGAAGGAAGAGCGTGTACGGGTAGCGGGTGGCGGCGCCGAGGAAGGCGAAGTCGAGCCGGTTCTTCAGCAGCGCGAAGTGCGACGACGGCACCGGCCTGCCCTCGGCCAGCCAGCGGTCGGCGATCCCCCGCATCGCGAACTGCTCGACCGTGCGCGGGTAGATCGTGAGCGCCTTGGAGTGCGGCGGCCGCTCCGCGCGGCGTTCGAGCACGACCGGGCGGACGCCCGCGCGGTGCAGCTCGGCCGCCAGCCACATCCCGACCGGGCCGCCGCCGACCACGGCGACGTCGTAGTCGCTCATCTCCGCACCGTCCCTGGTGACGCCGTTCATGCGAGGTAGGAGTAGTCGACCGCGATGGCGATCGGATCCGGCCCGTCGGCCGGGATCAGCCCGCTCGACCGCAGCGCCCCGACCGCGGCCGCGAGCGCCTCGGGCGCCGACCGCAGGCCGGGCGCGATGACCCCGTCGGCGGCCAGCTTGCGGCAGGCCGAGAGCGCGTAGCGCGGCTCCATCGAGGTGCGGGCGGCGGCGATCGCGGCCGACTCCTCGACGTGATCGCGGAACCAGTCCGACGCCTCGGCCAGCGCCTGCAGGAAGGGGGTGACCACGGCCGGGTCGGCCGGGAGGCGGACGCAGGCCGCGTTGAAGCTGAACGGGCCGGTCGCGGGTCCGAGATCGGTGAAGCCCGCGTCGGTCGCGAGGTCGTCGTACGGGATCATCTGCAGGGCGGCGTCGATCGTGCCGGCCTGCAGCGCCTTCCACCGCTCGACGTGCGAGCCCTCGAGCGCGAACTCGTAGTCGGCCGGGTAGGCGAGGCCGTGCGCGGCCAGCATCCGCTCGGCCACGTGCCTGGTGCCCTCGGTCATCGAGGAGGTCCCGATCCGGCCGCCGCGCAGGTCGTCGACCGCACGGTGCCGCGCGAGCGCGATCAGCGACAGCGGCGGGCGGTCGATGAGCCCGGCCACCACCCGCAGCGGGCCGCCCGCCACCGCGTCGGCGATGCTTCCCTCCGGGGCGGTCAGCGCGACGTCGACCTCGCCGTCGCGCAGCGCGCTGGTCACGCCGTGGGTGCTGCCGAGGATCCGCTCGGTCGCCCGCAGCCCCCGGCTCTCGAGGTAGCCGCGCTCCTGCGCCACCCACAGCGGCAGGTTGACGTAGGCCGGGGCGACGACGCCGACCGTGATCTCCCGCATCGTCGTCAGCCGGCCTGGCGGCAGAGGTAGGCGTAGCCGGCGTTGATCTGGGATTCCGGCCAGACCTGCCGTTTCTTCAGGGCGAGCTCGGCCGAGTCGGACGACCGCTTGATCGGGCCGGCCGCCATCGCCTGCAGTTGGTTGTGGCAGGCCCGGGCCAGCAGCAGCGCCCGCATGACCGCGGTCGCGGGGTCGGGCCCGACGGTGACCAGGCCGTGCTGCGGGATCAGGCAGCCGACGCCGTCGCCGATCGTCTCGGCCAGCGCCCGGCCCAGGTCGGCCGAGCTGATCAGCGCGCCGGTGGTGGTGAAGCGCGGGATCTGCGGCTCGGCGAACTCGACCCCGTCGTGCGAGATGGCCAGCAGCGGCACGTCGAGCGAGGCGAACGAGACCGCGGCCGGGGCGTGCGTGTGCACCACGCTGCCGACGTCGGGCCTGGCCAGCATCACCTCGGTGTGGATGGGGTACTCGATGTGCCGCGGGCCGTTGCCGCCGAGCACGTCGCCGTCCGGGCTCACCAGCGCGACCCGGTCGGCCGTGATCTCGTCGAACGACCAGCCGGAGGCCTTCATCCAGACGCCGCGCCCCTGGGGATCGCGCATGGACGCGTGCCCCCACACCATGTCGTTCTGGCCGCTGGCGCCGAGGGCGCGATTGGCCTGAGCGGTCTGCGCGATCAGGCGTTCCTCGGTGTCCATGTCTCTCCCCAATGGTCGAATGCGGCGAATCGGACCAGCCCGGGCTGACTTAGGGTAGACCGTCGCTCTGTCTTAAGGAACAGAATCTGCTTATGGTTCTGTGATGGAGAACCCGGCTCCGCCCTACCCCGTGCAGTCGGTTGACCATGTGCTTCAGCTGCTGCTCATGCTGAAGCGGGATGGGCTGCTGCGGGTGAGCGACGCGGCGGCCGAGCTCGGGGTCGCGAAATCGACCGCGCACCGCCTGATCGCCATGCTTCGGTTCCGCGGATTCGTCGAGCAGGCCGCCGACCGCACGTACCGGGTGGGCCCGGCGCTGGCCGATCTCGGCGGCGGCGGGCTGAGCTCGAGCACGGCGCTGCTCGGCATCGCCCGGCCGCATCTGGCCCGGCTGACCGAGCAGGTCGGGGAGTCGAGCAACCTGATGATCCGGGTGGGCGCCGATGTCCAGTTCATTGACACGGTCGAGACCGGCCAGGCGCTCCGGGTCGGCAGCCGGGTCGGCGTCCGGCTCGCCGCCCGGCTGTGCTCGGGCGGCAAGGTGCTGCTGGCTGACCTGCCGTTCGAGGAGGTGGTCCTGCTCCACCCGGAGCTGGCGGGTGACCCGGCCGGGCTGAGCGCGCTGCGGCGGCAGCTGTCGGCGACCCAGCGGCAGGGCTTCGGGACCGCCTTCTCCGAGGGCGAGCGCGGCGTGGTCGCGCTCGGCATGGCCGTGCGCGGGGTGACCGGCGCCGCGATCGCGGCCGCGGCGGTCGCGCTGCCGACGGTCCGGTTCAACCGGGGCAAGATCGCTGACCTGCTGCCGGCGCTGACCGAGACGGTGGAGGGCATCCGCTCCGACATCATCGGGCTGGCGACGCCGAAGCGGCGCGCCGGGCCGGTCGGCTGAGCCGGGCCGGCCACCGGAGTCGCCACCGGAGTCGCCGTCATCGCGAGACAGGGCGTCGCCATCGTCAGAATCGGATGTTGACGCTCTTGAGCTGGGTGTAGGACTCGATCTCGCTGAGGTCCTCCTCCCGCCCGACGCCGCTGCTCTTGACCCCGCCGAACGGCGCCCCGAGGAAGTGCCTGGCGGTCTCGTTGACCCAGACGTAGCCCGCCTGGACGTCACGCGAGAACGCCATCGCGGTCCGCAGGTCGCGCGTGTAGACGCTCGCGGTGAGCCCGTACTCGACGCTGTTGGCGATCGCCAGCGCCTCGTCGTAGTCGGCGAACGGGATCGCGGCCAGCACCGGGCCGAAGATCTCCTCGGTTGCCAGCCGACCGTACGGGTCGACGTCGGCGAACAGGGCCGGGCTGACGAAGTTGCCCTCGGCCAGGGCGCCTTCGGTCAGCCGGACGCCGCCCGTCACCAGCCGGGCGCGCTCGCTCTTGCCGACCTCGATGTAGCCGAGCACCTTGTCGAGCTGCTGCCTGGTGACGATCGCGCCGGTGTCGCTGGCGGGGTCGAGCGGCGATCCCGGCCGCATGCTGGCGATGCGCTCCCCCACCCGGGCGACGAAATCGTCGTAGCGGTCCCGGTGCACCAGCAGCCGCGAGGTCGACCCGCAGGACTGGCCCTGCCAGGTGAAGTTCATGCCGCGGATCGCGCCCTCGACGGCCAGGTCGAGGTCGGCGTCGGGGAAGACCACGATCGGGTTCTTCCCGCCCAGCTCGAGGGTCACGGTCTTGACGCCCGCGCCGGCGGCGCTGGCCTGGATGCGGCGGCCGGTGGCGGCGCTGCCGATGAAGGCGATCCTCGGGATGCCGGGGTGCCTGACCAGCGCGTCGCCGACCTCGGCGCCGAGACCGGTCAGGACCTGGACCACGCCCGGCGGGAACAGCCGCTGCAGGTCGTCGGCCATCGCCAGCGCCGACAGCGAGGTGAACTCGGACGGCTTGAGTATCACGCAGTTGCCGGCCAGCAGCGGGGCGGCGATCTTGGTGCCGGCGAACATCAGCGGGTGGTTGAACGCGATGATCCGGGCGGCCACGCCGAACGGCTCGTGCACGGTGTAGTGCAGCCGGCCGGGGGTCTCGGGCATGGTCCGGCCGCGGACCTCGAGCGCCAGGCCCGCCATGTACCTGATCTGGCTGGTGGCGAGGCCGATGTCGTTGCGCATCTCGTGCAGCGGGCTGCCGTTGTCGAGCGAGTCGAGCCGCGACAGCTCCTCGCCGCGCGCCTCGATCGCGTCGGCGAAGGCGAGCAGCGCGGCCGCCCGCGTGGTGGGCTCGGTCGACCGCCAGCCGGGAGCGGCCCGTTTCGCGGCCGCCACCGCGACGTCGACGTCGCGCTCGTCGCAGCGGGGAATGCGGCCGATGACCTTGTTGGTCGAGGGGTTGATGACGTCCAGGGTCGCTCCGGCGACCGCGCCGACGCGTTCGCCGTCGACCAGGGCGGGGGTGAGTGTCGCTTCCACGGGCTGAAGGTGCCTCCGAGTTCTTCCTGTCTTCCTGTCTTCCTGGCCGGGCGTTTCTGGCCCGCTGTCAGCCGCCGAGGGCGGCGTAGCCGTCGGGGCGGACCCGGACGTCCACCAGCACGCACTGGCCGGAGCGGGCGGCGGCGACCGCGGCCGCCAGCGCGGCGGGCAGCTCCGCGCGGTCGCGGACCTGGGGGCCGGCCTGGAAGCCGAGCGAGCGCGCGAACGCCCCCAGATCCGGGTCGGGGTCGGTGATGGCCTGGCCGATCCAGGAGTTCCCGGTCGGCCGCTGGCGCTGCCGGGCCACCCGCTCCTGGTGGACCACGTCGTTGAAGTAGCCGGAGTTGTTCGCCACCACGATCAGCAGCGGCAGCCGGTAGTGGGCCGCGGTCCAGATCGCGGACCCGCCCATTAGGAAGTCGCCGTCGCCGAGGACGGCCACCGGCAGGCGGCCGCTGCCCTCGAGCGCGAGCGCGGCGCCGACCGCCATTCCCGGCCCCGAGCCGATGCCCGCGCCGCCGTCCAGGCCCAGGTAGTCGAGCGGATGGCGCACGTCGAGGTCGGCTCCGGACCAGCCCAGCGGGAGCCTGACCAGGCAGGCCGGGGCGGCGGCGCCCGGGTCGGCGTCCGGGTCCGGGTCCGGGCCGGCGAGGGCGTCCCGGAGCGCGTCGGCCAGGCCGTGCATGAAGATGTCGTCGCCATCGACGGCCGCGGCTGCCGCGGCCGTCGCGGCCGCGGCGGCGTCGTCGCTGGCCGGCCACTCGCTCGGCTTGGCCGGCCCGCCGGATTCGAGCAGCGCCCGCACCAGCAGGTCGGGATCGGCCGGGACCGAAAGGTCCGCCTGCTGGTACCCGAAGGAGTCCTTGGACCAGCCGTTGTGCAGCGCCGAGTCGGTCGAGCAGGAGACGATCCGGGCCGACGTCGGGTGCCCGAGGCCGGCCGCGGCCGAGATCGTCCCGGCCAGGTCGATCCAGTAGAGGCTGATGATCAGGTCGGCCGCGCCGATCAGCTGCGCGTTCTCGGCCGTCAGGAACAGACCGGGCGGATGCGGGTGCAGCCGGTGGCCGGACGGGAACACCGCGCCGGTCTTGAGGTCGGAGATCACCACCGCCTGGTGGCGTTCCGCCAGCTCGACCCGGCGATCCCAGTCCCGCTCATCGCGGCTGAGGCGGCCGAGCAGGAACAGCGGGCGGCGGGCCTGGCCGAGCAGCTCGCCGACGGCCGTGACGGCGGCGGCGTCCGGCCCGTGCGACCGCGGCGACCGGTCCCGCTCGACGTCGGGGATGGCCGGCCGGGCGGTCAGCGGCTGCTCCTGCAGGCTCACGTCGAGGCAGACGTAGGTCGGCGCGGACGGCGCCTCCCGGGTGATCGAGTACGCGCGGGCGATCGAGTCCAGGGCGGCTTCGACCGAGATGACCTGGTCGTCCCATTTGCAGTACGGCCGGATCAGCGCGCCCTGGTCGCCGGCGGTGTGGATCCAGTCGATCCAGGGCCGCCGCCTGGCCGCGTCGACCGGGCCGGTGGCCCCGATGATCAGCATCGGGACCCGGTCGCAGTAGGCGTTGTACACGGCCATGCTCGCGTGCATCAGGCCGACGTTGCTGTGCACGGCGACCGCCAGCGGCTGCCCGGTCACCTTCGCGTAGCCGTGCGCGATCGCGACCGCGTGCTCCTCGTGCAGGCAGACCAGCAGCTGCGGATCGCGGTTGCCGTTGTAGTTCACCAGGCTGTCGTGCAGACCCCGGTAGCTCGAGCCGGGGACGAGGGCGATGTAGGGCAGGCGGAGACGGCGCAGCAGCTCTGCCAGCGCGTCGCTGCCCCACTCCATCGCGATATCGCCGAGCGCGACACCTTCGGGATCTTCTGCCCTCACGTCGGACCTCCCACCGAGACCACCTTAGGGATGCCGACACTAGGGGACCAGCTCCGAGGGTGTCCGGCACCGACGCGCGGGTTCTGCCTCACAGAACTAGGGGGACAGTCAGAGGAGCTGGTCCGGTCCGTGGCCGGCTGGGTTTGGGTGGGGGGAGACGTCGTGCGGCCGTTCTTCAAGAACGATGATTTCAATTTCCTGACCGAGATCGCCCTCGGCTCGGTGTACTGGCAGGCGGCGGATGTGGGCGAGGTGCTCACGACCGTTGACCGCATCCACGACGGCAAGGCGCGCTCGTGGGTCGACGAGTGGACGGCCACTGCCGACCGGCTCGCCCAGCTGGCGGCGGCGAGCGCGGCGGCGGGCCGGGCGCGCACGGCGGCGGGCCAGTACCTGCGCGGGTCGCTGTACTACTCGCTGGCGACCTACTCGGCCGACGCCGTCGGGGAACCGGGCCTGTTCGCGTCGCTGTGGGAGAGGCACCGGGCCGCCTGGGACCGGTTCGTGGACCTGGCGGACTTCGGCGGGGCGGCGGCCGAGCGGATCGAGATCCCGTATGAGGGCACGACCCTGCCCGGCTACTTCTTCCGGTCCGGCCCGGCCGGAACGCCACGGCGGACGCTGATCTTCAACAACGGCAGCGACGGCTCGGTCGTGAGCGCGTTGACCGGCGGGATCGCCGACGCGCTCGAGCGGGGCTGGAACGCGATGACGTTCGACGGCCCGGGGCAGAACGCGGCCCTGGTCCGGCAGGGCCTGGCCTTCCGCCCGGACTGGGAGAAGGTCATCACGCCGGTGGTCGACTTCCTGTCGGCCCGC
>Ga0302229_10003538_pt1 | contig 10831 bp, 14 predicted proteins | sample II_Palsa_N1_3_FD_193518 | JGI IMG/M metagenome (GOLD analysis project Ga0302229, IMG submission 193518) | Peat permafrost microbial communities from Stordalen Mire near Abisko, Sweden - II_Palsa_N1_3 | ecosystem: Environmental > Terrestrial > Soil > Palsa > Peat permafrost | place: Sweden...
CCCGGCTACGAGCGCCTTCTGCACCGCCGTCGGCCCGCGGCCGGCCGCCGAGCATGGAACGGCCCCCAGCAGAAAGACCCTGGAGAACCGATGACCAGGACTCCTCCGGTTAAATGGATAGCCCGGACTTTTTATATCAGTTATGGTTACCGGCTGTAAAATTAGGGCAGAGTCCAGTGTGGTCACCTGACGGACAAAACCGAGCACGGACACGGCGATCAGGCCTGTCCTGGAGGAGCCCAGCCTGTGGTAAGCGTGACCCGCACCTTCACCGTGGACAAGCCCGCCGACGTAGTGGTCAGCTACCTCGCCGATTTCGGCAACGCCGTGGACTGGGATCCCGGGACCCAGTCCTGTGAGCGCCAGGACACCGGCCCGGTTCAGGTCGGGTCCACCTGGCGCAACGTCTCGAAATTCCTGGGCCACGAGACCGTCCTGCACTACCGGCTCGAGGCCCTGCAGCCGGGCCACGTCACCCTGATAGGCAGCAACAAGACCGCGACCTCCACCGACGAGATCACCGTCCAGGACACGCCCCCGAACGGCAGCGAAGTCACCTACCAGGCCGATATCGAGCTGCACGGGCTGGCCAGGCTAGGCGAGCCGGTCGTGAAGGCGGCCCTGGAACGCCTGGGGAACGCCACGGCCACCCAGATCCAGCAGGCCATCGCCGGCCTCTGAGCGTGCTCAGCGATGTACAGAAGTTGCGGCAGCGCCAGTTAGACCGAAGTTCCCAGCCGACCTGCGGCGAGCATCTGAAGCTGCTCAGCCAGGCGGGCCTGATCCGGGGCCGGAAGATCAAACAAAGGGTGTTCTACCGGCGCGACGAGAACCGTATCGCCCAGGCGAAGGAGATGCTCGGTAGTGGCCGGTGACATGACAGGTGCCGCCGGACCCGGGCTGAGCGCGGACCTGCTCACGCGGGACGATATCCGCCGCGCCTACGACACGATCCGGCCCTATCTGCGCCGCACCCCCGTCGTGCAGGTCGATCCGGGCGCGCTGGCCGGAACAGAGCCAGGGACAGCACGGCCGGCCATATCGCTCAAGCTGGAGCAGCTGCAGTGCGCGGGATCGTTCAAAGCCCGCGGCGCGTTCGCGAACCTGCTGTTCCGGGACGTTCCGGGCACGGGAGTCGTCGCGGCGTCGGGCGGCAACCACGGGGTGGCGGTGGCTTACGCCGCGCACCGGCTGGGCGTGCCGGCCAAGATCTTCGTGCCGACCGTGTCCGCGCCGGCCAAGATCGAACGTATCCGGCAGCTCGGCGCCGACCTGGTCGTCGCCGGTGACCGCTACGCGGACGCCCTCGCCGCCGCTCAGCAGTGGGAGATGGACTCGGGGGCGATGAGCGTTCATGCATTCGATCAGTACGAGACTCTGCTCGGCCAGGGCAGCGTCGCCCTGGAACTCGCTGAGCAGGCCGGCGAACTGGATACCGTGCTGGTCCCGGTCGGCGGAGGCGGCCTGATCGCGGGAATGGCCGCCTACCTCGCCGGCACGGTCCGCGTCGTCGGAGTAGAGCCGGACGGCGCACCAACCCTCACCTGCGCCCGCGCGCACGGCAAGCCGGCCGACGCCCCCGCGGGCAGTATCGCGGCGGATGCCCTCGCCCCCCGGCGGATCGGCGACCTGGTGTTTCCCATTACCGAGCGCTACGTCGACCGCGTCGTCCTGGTCGATGACCCCTCGATCCGGGCAGCGCAGTCCCGGCTGTGGCAGGCACTGCGGATTGCCGCCGAACCTGCCGCCGCGGTCGGCGTCGCGGCTCTCCTCAGCGGGGCCTACCGGCCCGCGCCCGATGAGCACATCGCTGTCGTGATCAGCGGCGCCAACATGACGCCTTCCGACCTGGGCGCCTGAACAGGAGCCGGATGCGGTCATCCTAGAAGTGCTTGTAAGCGGCCTATCCTGGGTGGCATCGGGCGTAGCCGGGATGAGCGTCAAGGGCGGCGGCGGAGCATGTTCCAGCGGTTCACTGACCGGGCCCGGCGGGTTGTGGTCCGGGCACAGGAAGAGGCCAGGATGCTGGACCACAACTACGTGGGTGCTGAGCACGTCCTGCTGGGCCTGATCGATGAGGGCGGCGGCGTGGCGGCCAGGGTGCTGGAGTCGCTGGGGATCGGCCCGGAGGCGGTGCGGCAGCGCGTGGAGGAGATCATCGGCCGCGGTAAGCAGGCGCCGTCCGGGCACATTCCGTTCACCCCACAGGCGAAGAAGCTGCTGGAGATGGCGCTGCTGGAATCCCGCGCTCTCGGCCACCACTACATTGGCACCGAGCACATCTTGCTCGGCCTCATCCGTGCGGGCGACGGTGTGGCGGCGCAAGTGCTGATCGGGCTGGGCGCCGACCTGGACGGGGCGCGTGAGCAGGTGATCCGGCTACTGGACGAGCACCGGCGCGAGCATGGACAGGGGACTGGCACCTAGTCTGTGGCGTGGGAATCGTCAGAGGTTCTGGTAGAGGCGGATCGCGGTGCGACCTGGCGAGGAGTAGATCTGCACGAGATCGCAGAGCTGGTTGGCGAGCCAGAGACCGGCGCTGTGGGTGGTATCGGGAGTAGGCGGAAGGCGGCCCGCCAGCGGTGAGGTGATGTGGCCGTGATCGGACACCTCGCAGACCAGCGACTGGTTGTCGGTCCAGGTGTGAAGCTCGCCCTGGCCGCCGCCGTGCTGAAGACTGTTGGTGGCGATTTCGTTGACCGCCTGCACGATCGCGGTGGCTGACCGCTGATCGAGTCCGGTCCGCTCGGCTAGGGCGCCGACGAACCTCCGCACCTTGCCGAGGGTGCCGGGCTGGATGGCCATGTAAGCCGAATCGGCGGGGCGGGGCGGCAGCGGCCGGGCGAACGGGTCCGCGAGATTGACCGGCTGGAAGCCGCCGTGTGCCTTCCGGTCCTCCTCGCGGGCGACGAACGGGTGAGTCCGGTGAGCCTCATCGATCACGTCGGCGGCCAGAGCCTCAAGATCATAGGGGCACAGCAGCCAGATCGGCGTGGAAGCGTCAAAGGCGACGTTCAGCAGAGCTTCGTGGAGCTGGCACTCGGCCAGCTCGGCCGGGGAACGTCCAGGATCTACCGGTTCGCCGATCCCGTACAGCTGCGAGGCTCCGGCATAGTCCTGCACGAAGTCTCGCCACACGGCGATGATCCGCCCGGGATTGCCGCCGACCTCGGCCATATCAGCGAAGCTGACCTGCACGGCCTCGGCCCCCAGCTCCTTCCGGAGCATCCCGATCTTCAGACGGCTCACCACCACCAGGATCGGGTCACCCGCATTGACCGCCCGGCGGATGAACGACGTCGTTCTGGTCAGGAACTCGGCCGGGCCGGAGTACAGCAGCGCCTCGTGCCGGTATCTGCCGACGGCCTCTGCCGTGAACGCCTGGTGCTGACGACGCGGGGCGACTTCCGAACGGGCGGCTGGCTGATTACGGGTCGCGACATCCAGCTCTGAGTCACTCATCGATTCACACTGCCTAGGTCTGGAGCAGCGACACACTCGGCCACAGCATACGTGTGAGGCACGTTTCCGCAAGTCGAGCCGCCGGCGTGACACAGCTGCCGTTGGGGAGCCAACGCCTGGATATTCTCAGTCGGCTGATTACTGTCACGCCGCACTGCGGGAGGCTGCGCTGTCGGTGGGTCTGTTTAACGTGGACCGTCGACAACATCGGGCAGCAGAAGGGGCCGACCATGACCACACTCGAGAACCGGCCGGAGACCGCGCTCCTCGTCATCGACGTGCAGAACGGCGTCGTTGCCGGGGCGCACGAGCGCGACTCGGTCGTCGCGAACATAGACAGCCTGGTGGCGAAGGCACGGCGGGAAGCAATCCCCGTGGTCTGGGTCCAGCATTCGGACGAGCAGCTGGCCAGAGGAAGTGACGAGTGGTGCATCGTTCCCGAGCTCGCCCCGGCCGACGCCGAGCCGCTGGTCGAGAAGAACTACGGCGACTCGTTCGAGGACACCAAGCTGGAGAGCGTGCTGGCTGAGCTGCGAGTCGGGCGGCTTCTTGTCGCCGGCGCGCAGACCGATGCGTGTATCCGCTCGACGCTTCACGGCGCACTCGTCCGCGGCTACGACGCAATCCTGGTCAGTGACGCCCACACGACGGAGGACCTGACGGAATGGGGGGCACCGTCGCCGGGCCTGGTCATCGCGCACACGAATCTCTACTGGGACGACCAGAGGGCGCCCGGGCGAACGGCCGGGACAGTCAAGACCGGGGATGTCGACTTCGGCGCGGAAGCCCTGGGAGCCGTCGGCAGCAGCTGACGACCAGCAGGCTAAGACCGCTGGCGGTTGGTCACCGGGTGCGGCGGTTTCCGGAAGTGTTGTCTTGGTTTGCGCATCGTTGCCGGTATCGCGGCTTGCGGCCGGGCCCTGTGTGCTCGCGGTATAGGCGCGGGCGGACCGTTGCGCGAACTCGAGCACATCGGGCTGGAGGCGGTCCATGCCTCTGCGGTCATACCATCTGGTCACTGCGGCCCCCACGATGAGCCAGAAGACGAGCCCAACGGCGGTCAGCACGACGCCCCTGGTGAGGCCGGCGTCTGCCTGTGCGTTGAAGTACAGGATCGCCCGCACCCCGCCGAGCACTTGCCGGAGCGGCTCGAAGCTGGCGGCGAAGCGGAAGAACGACGGCAGTGCTTGCACCGGGACGGTGCCGCCCGACGATGCCAGCGCAAGGTAGACGAACAGGAGCATCGCAAGCAGCTGCCCGAGGGAGCCAAAGGCAGCGAACAGGGCGAGCGTGCCAGCCGCGATCGCGATGCCTGCGAACGACATGAAGAGCCAGAGCTCGCCAACGTGGGGAGCGTTCATGTTAAGGAGCCCGACCGCGACCAGGAGCAGGATGCCGGTCAGGATCGGCACGGTGACCAGCGCCACCGACCATTTCGTCAGCAGCGTTTGCCACCGGCTGATGGCGACCGGCATTCGCTGCCGCCATCTGGGGCCAATCTCGCTTGTGCCGTACCCCAGCGCGGCGTCGATGCTGGAGTTGACGAGAACAGCGCCAAGGAACCCGCACATGAGCGCCAGCAGTGAGATGTAAAAGGCGCTCAGCCCGAGCGCCGAGTCCGGCGGGACCGAGCGGAAATCGCTCGTCGTCACCGTGATGGGGTTGGCGGTGTCGATCCCGCTGCGCGGGTACTGCCGAGCTTGGCGGCCTCCGACGAGAGCTTGCTCCCGACTCCCCGCTTCGGGGCTCTCATCGCGCGCGCCCGAAGTACATGAGTTCCCAGATCGCCTTGTCCGCGAACTCCTCGACCAGCGTGCCGGCGCGGAAGTACTGCACCCGGCACTCGCCGCTGAAGCGCAGGTAGGCGCCGTCGAAGCCGACCAGCGTCGCCGCGAGCCGCTTGATGCCGTGGACGCCTTCGATCAGCCTGGCGCGCGTAAGGACGTCCTCGACCGCGTAGGTCAGCACATAGCAGTCGTCCCCGTCCTGGTAGCTGTAGCGCAGCACGTTCGCCACGGGCTTGCCGGTCTTCTCGTCGGGGTGGACGTCCTCCAGCGTGAAGGCGACTTTTTCGGCGTCGCCGGTGAGGATGCGCCCGTCCTTGGCGAGCATGAAGTTCGGGATCGACGCGTAGCCGTACTTCTCCTGCGCGGTCACGTACGACGTGATCACGGAGTACGGACCTGCCTGACCGCGCGCCCAGTACCAGTCGTGGATCAGCTTCTGCAGGGCGGCATTGCCCCAGTTGTGGTCGTGGTAGCCGATGCCGGCGCTCTCGTGGACCTCGTCGCCGATGCGGTAGCGCACCTCGGCCGTCCCCTGCGGGACGGCGGGCATCCAGGCGAACGTATGGGCCTTGTCAGCGCCGAAGTAGACGTGCCCGGTTCCCGGCCGCCACGACGGGACCTGGCGGGTCAGCGTCACGTCGACGCTTACCTCATCGATCGCGGCGGTGATGTGGTAGCGGCGCAGGTCCCCCTCGAAGCGGTTCCCGGCGATGCGCACGTCGGCGTGCTCGGTCGCGGCCGAGTAGCTCTCGCGCGCGAAGCGCTGCTCCTTCTGCAGGCTGCGCCCGTCGGGCAGGTCGAGGTTGATGCGCACCAGCGGGGTAAGCGGCTTCTGCGGCTCGGTGAAGTCCTTGTCCTGAAAGACGACGACGAGCGCCGCGCCGTCGTCCAGGTGCGCGTCGAAATACCACCACTCGAAGCTGCCGCGTCGGCCGTCGGTGCGGGCACCGTCCTCCCAGGGGGCGATGGTGTCGCGGGAAAGCCCCAGGCGCTCGTAGTCGGCATCGCTCGCGGCCCGTCCCGCCAGGGGTGTCGTCGTGGTCATGGCGCGTCTCCTCTACTGAAGGAATGTTCGTTTTAAGAGTGACGCGGCCACTGTCGGCTGTCAAGAGCGAATCTTCCTTCTCTTTGAGTGGTAGGGTAGTGCCATGCCACGGATCACCGATGAGCGCCGCGCGGCCCAGCGCGAGCAAGTCCTCGAGGCGGCACGCGCCTGCCTCCAAGAACACGGGCTGGAAGCCGTGTCGATGGAGATGATCATCGCCCGCTCCGGCCTGTCGACCGGCGCCGTCTATAGCTACTTCAAGGGCAAGGACGAGCTCATCAACGCCGTCGTGACCGAGGGAGTGGCCGCGATGGGCCGGCAGCTCGCCCCTGTCCTGAAGGACCCCGAGCCGCCGCCGCCTCCCGAGTTCATCGAGCAGCTGCTCGGTACTATAGGGGCCTTCGGCCAGGACAAGCATGACGGCATCGACCGGCTGCTCGTTTCCCTGCACGGCTGGAGCCACTCCCAAAGTGACCCCGGCCTTCAGGCGATCACCCGCGCCGCCTATCGCAGGCTGCGCGAGCTGTTCGCCGAGACGGTCCGGCGGTGGCAGGCGGCCGGGACGTTCGACCCCGGCGCCGACCCCAGCGGAGTAGCGGAGCTGCTGCAGTCGATAGTCCTGGGGTTCGTCGCCCAGCGGGCACTGGCAGGAGACGCCGACGTGCAGGCGCACGCCAGGGCCCTGGACGCGCTCACGCGACGATGCCCGGCCGATCTGCCGGGCGGCCGGGGCGCCGCCCTCGACGGCAGCCAGTACTGAAGCCCGCGGCACCGCCTTCTCCGCCCGGACACCGGGCATAACACCCGCAGGCCCAACGCCTCAGCCGCCGAACGCTGCGACGGCCCCATCTTCCTCACCGGCGACGGGCACCGCCTGGACCGACATGGCGCCGGGCGGATCGTCCGCAAGGTGGCGCGCCGCGCCGGGATCACCAAGCCGGTCGGCCCGCACACGCTCAGGCACGCATTTATTACTGCGGCGCTCGATGCCGGGGTTCCGTTGCGCGATTTGCAGGAGGCCGCTTCGCATGCTGGCCCGCGGACCACGATGAGATATGACCGGGCCCGCGGGAGCCTGGACCGGCACGCGACCTATATCGTCGCGGCCTACATCGCTGGTGCCGCCCGGTAATACCCGAGCCGGGCTAGCAGTAGCTCCGCCTGGTGGCCACAGCCGCCAGGCGGACAGGCCCGTGGCCGCCCGATGACGACGGCCACGGGCCGGTCACGGTTCGCGACCTCAAAGTGAACGCGAACCGCCGTTAGGCGCGGTAATCGGGTGTGGAAGCTCCGCCGGATGGCTGTGCCCGAACGGGACGTTCTGTGCCGGGCTGGCCCTGGTCATCGGCCGGTCGCGTGCTTCCCGTCGCTCCAGGTGAAGAAGTCGCGCGCCAGCGGCCAGGACAGCCTGAGCGTGGCGCCCGGGCGGCACTCCTATCCAGCGCTCCTCCAGGTCCCGGACGTCCCGGGTGGCAACCCTCCTGGATCCCGGATAGTTCACTGCCCACGGCAACGTCGTCCGTCTTGCCTCGTCCGGCGTGGCGTGCGGGCTCATGGGACTTGACAAGCCTCGGGCCGAGCTGGAACTATCAGCGATAGGTTATCGATCAATGATAGGAAGCGAAGCGATCCGTGCAGATGACCGAGGGACAGCAAGTCGATCCACGGGGGCGCCGCCGGCAGGCGAAGCTGTCCGCGATCCTCGCCGAGGCCTGGGCGCTGGCCCATCGCGACGGCCTGGCCGTGATCTCGCTCCGGGACCTTGCCGACCGCGTCGACCTGCGCCAGCCGTCCCTGTACGCCTACTTCGACTCCAAGCTCGGCCTGTACGACCTGATGTTCGCCGACGGCAACCGCCAGCTCCTGGAGAGGGTCAGGTCCCTGTCCCTCAGCGACGACCCCCGCCAGGCGCTCGTGGAGTTCACCGAGGCACTGGTGCGGTTCTCGACCCAGGACGTGGTACGCCACCAGCTGCTCTTCCAGCGGACAATCCCCGGCTTCGAGCCCTCTGCGGCGTCCTACGCCCTCGCCCTGGAGTTCTACGAGATCGCCCGCCAGCGACTCAGCGCGGCCGGCGTGTCCGATCCGTCCGACCTAGACGTCTTCAGCGCCCTGGTGAACGGCCTCGCCCACCAGCAGGTGGCCAACGACCCGGGCGGCGATCGCTGGGTCCGCCTAGCCCAGCGGGCAGTTGAGATGTTCCTAGCCGATGTCGACCGGCACCGGCAGCAAAGCACCCACAAAGGGAAACGACCATGAGCCAGGCCACCATCAAGGATGTAACCACCGTGCCGAGGATCGCCCACGGCGAGGCGATGCAGATCGCGGCGGTGGAGAACGCCAAGTTCGCCACGCTGCTGCGCAGCTTCGAGGCCGGCGACTGGGCCAAGCCCACCGACTGCACGCTGTGGGACGCGCGGGCCGTGGCCGCCCACGTCGTCGGGTCCGCCGTCGGCCAGGCATCGCCGCGCGAGTTCGCCCGCCAGGTCCGCAAGGGACGCCCGCTGATCGCTGATATCGGCGGCCAGTACTGGTGGGACGGGATGAACCAGCTCCAGATCCGCGAGCGCGCCGGCCTGAGCACCGAGCAGCTCATCACCGAGTGGGACGTCGCCTCGGCCAGGGCCCTGCGGGCCCGCACCCGCCTCCCGCGCCCGATCGCCAGGCTCCCCCTGCTCAGCCTCCCCGCCCCGGTCGGCCGCCAGCCGCTGTCCTATCTGTTCGACATCGGGTTCACCCGCGACGTGTGGATGCACCGGATCGACCTGGCCAGGGCTACCGGCAAGACGCTCGATCTCGACCCCGGCCACGACGGCCGCATCGTCGCCGACCTCGTCGCCGAATGGGGGGGCACCCACGGCGAGCCCTTCACCCTCTCCCTCGACGGCCCGGCCGGAGGGGAGTACCGCTCAGGGACCGGCGGTGAGCACGTCGACATGGACGCCATCGAATTCTGCCGGATCCTGTCCGGACGCGGCCAGGGCACCGGAATCCTGCGCCACCCCCTGCCCCTCTAGCCCGGCCACCTCAGCCCAGGACCCGGCCGCCTGAACCCGCAAAGGAGCGTGCCATGGACACCCAGACCAGCGAGATCGCCGAGGGGATCTACCGGTTCTCCACCTTCGTGCCCGACATCGGCCCGACCGGCCTCACCTTCAACCAATACCTCATCGACGACGAGCAGCCGCTGCTGTTCCATACCGGACATCGAGCCACCTTCCCGCTCCTCGCCGAGGCCATCGCCGCGATCACCCCGCTCGGCCGGCTCCGCTGGATCACCTTCGGCCATGTCGAAGCCGACGAGTGCGGGGCCATGAACCAGCTGCTCGCCGCAGCGCCTCAGGCCGAAGTCGCCCATGGGGCGCTCGGCTGCATGGTGTCGCTGAACGACCTGGCCGACCGGCCGCCCGTGCCGCTCGCCGACGGCCAAGTCCTCCAGCTCGGCGCGCACCGGGTGAGGCATATCGACACGCCACATGTCCCGCATGGCTGGGAGGCCAGGGTCCTGTACGAGGAAACCACCAGCACGCTACTGTGCGGGGACCTCTTCACCCAGCTGGGCAACGGCCCGGCGATCACGACCGGCGACATTATCGGCGCCGCCGCCCAGGCAGAGGACGCCTTCAGGGCCAGCTGCCTGACACCAGACACCGGTCCCACGATCCGGCGACTGGCCGACCTCAACCCCGCCACGCTCGCCGTCATGCACGGCTCCTGCTTCACCGGAGACGGGCCAGCCGCGCTACGAGCACTCGCGGCGGACTACGACCAGCGTCTATGTTCCCGTCACGAACCTCTGATCACCCCGCCGCCGTCGTCGATGGCGAGTTGATCCATCTGCCAGCGGCCCAGCAGCTCGCGGCAGCGGGCGCCGTGCTGAACCCGCAGTTGCCGATCCTGGTGGTTCGGGCAGTCGGCCGATCTCACCGACTCCAGCCCTGTTGGCTGCCGTGCGCCAGAATTCGGGACTGCCCGCCTGGCTCGCTACGTTGCCGATGCCGATGCCGATGCCGATGCCGATGCCGAGGACATGATAGGCAGTGCTACCGAGCGCAGGTAGTCATCGTGGCTGTGGTTGCGGAACTCCTCCGCGCCCACACCCACATTCTCCGCGGCCCACGGCGGCAGGCAAGCACTCTGAGCTCAGCGGTCCAGACCCAGGCCTGTCACGCGTCTTGCCCGGCATGTGATCGTGCCCTTGATGTGGGCGGCGCAACCGTCAGGGACGATGTGCCAGATCATCCGTGCCACGGAGACGGGCGGCGGCCGATTCCGGTCATATTCGCAGGCCAGAAGGCCACTTGTGTCCGGCTCTGTCGCGCCGTGCAGCCCCGTCATCGCAACGCTAGTCTCTTGATCTTGAAATCTAGTCTCTTGATCTTGAAATCTAGTCTCTTGATCTTGAAACCCGGCGTTCGAAATAACGCGTTGTGCTGGTGAGGTGTTCACGTTTAGGGCTGACCTGCGTGGATGCGGTCTTCTTTTGGTCCGGCCCACAGGTTAAGCGCGGCGTGGCCACGCTATCTGGAAGTCGTTG
>Ga0302229_10003543_pt1 | contig 10825 bp, 13 predicted proteins | sample II_Palsa_N1_3_FD_193518 | JGI IMG/M metagenome (GOLD analysis project Ga0302229, IMG submission 193518) | Peat permafrost microbial communities from Stordalen Mire near Abisko, Sweden - II_Palsa_N1_3 | ecosystem: Environmental > Terrestrial > Soil > Palsa > Peat permafrost | place: Sweden...
CGACTCCGCCCGCCGCCGCCAGCGGGTCATCGCCGCGATCAGCAAGGCCTCCGCCGACGGCACCGAGATCAGCGTGTCCGCCATCGCCCGCGCCGCGGCCGTCGACCGCACCTTCCTCTACCGTCACCGTGACCTGCTCGGCCAGGTCCACGCCCTCGAAGCCGCCCCGCCCGCGGCAGGCGAAGGCGCACCCGGCCCGGCCGTCACCCGGGCATCACTGCAAACCGACCTGCTCGCCGCTCACGAACGCGCGGGCCGCCTCAGCGCCCGCATCCAGCAGCTCGAAAAACGGCTCTCCGACGCCCTCGGCGAGCAGGCATGGCGGGAATCCGGGCTCGGCGCCCCCGCCGACATCGACGCCCTCGGCCAGAAGATCACCCACCTCGAGCAGCAAGCCGCCGACCTCCGGCTCCAGCTCGAAGAACGCAGCGACGAGCTCGCCGCATCCCGGGCAGCCAACCGCGAGCTCATGGCTCAGCTCAACGCCACCGCACGCCGGCGCTGACACACCCACGCCGACTCGGTCATCCAGCCCGCAGGCCGCGCCGGCTGTTCTACCACACCTGTCGTGCCGTTGGCGCACGCCAGCCAAGGCCATGAACAGCCAAAACGAGAAAATACCCTGCATGTCCGTTTTGCACCCCGAGAAAACGGGTCCGGGCCGGGGAGATCGCCGGGATCCGCTGCTGCCCGGATGACCCCGGGCGCAGCGACGTTGACCTGCAGAACCGCACGATCAGGGTACGCGGCAAGGGCCGCAGGGAACGGGTCGTCCCGATCGGGCACGACGCCGCCCGCGCCCTGGACCGCTACCTCCGTGCCCGTTCCCGGCACGCGCAGGCGTGGCGGCCGCAGCTGTGGCTGGGCGTCAATAACCGCGGGCCGATGACCGCCAGCGGGATCTACCAGATGATCTCCCGCCGGGGCCGCCAGTGCGGCCGGTACGCGTGGCCGCACCGGTTCCGGCACCATTTCAGCCACACCTGGCTGGACCGCGGTGGCGCCGAGGGCGACCTGATGGAACTCAACGGCTGGACCTCCCCGCAGATGCTCCGCCGGTACGGGGCCAGCGCCCGCAGCGCCCGCGCCCACCGCGCCTACGACCGCATCATGGAAGACCGGCCATAACACCACAGGACCCCTGCATCCTGCTACCGCCAGCGGTAGCAGGACGCAGCCGGCCATGCCGATCACGCACACGCAGGTAACCACCCAATTGGGAGACCTTTCGCGCGGCTGCCGTCTGGTGCCGCACCGACCTGGGCGATCTGACCGCGGCTAGGACATACACGCCGTTCGGCTGACGTCCGGATCTGCATGAGCGGATCAGCGCAGGGCAATCAACTCATGGCTGGCGGCTCTCGCTTGGGATGCCCAGGGGCTACCTCATTAAGGAACAACTAGTCAGCTTCGACCTCTACTCGGATAATGCCTCCTTTGCCGGTTCGCAAGATCAATCCGGTCACTTTGCCGGATTCGGCAAGAACTAGTTCGACGCTGGCGAGAACATCACCGACGAACGTCGCAAAGGCACTCTCGGCTGAGGCGTCGAACGCAGCCCACTTACCTGATTTCTCGACGAAGGCACAGTTCTCTTCGCTCAGCGGCTCGGCCAACGGGTCCTCCCACGCCTGTGCGCGCACACGAAGCGCTTCACCATCGGCAGCGTTGTCGAGCAGGGCGAACCTGTCGCCGAATGTCAGCTCAAGGGGGCCAAAGTCGGTGTCCGGCACTCCGCGGTAGACGTAGTGGACGCGGCGTATCCTTGTGATACGTGAGCCGATAACGTCGGTCAGTGACCATCCGCCTGGAGAGATCGCCATGGTCTCCTCCTAAGCGCGACTGAGAACTTCACTGTCATGCCGTTTGCCGGCGAGGTCAGCGGTACTCCGCAGTCACCTCAATTGTGCCGACGATACTGGCGTTCAGGGCAGGGAGATCGGCGGCGGGGATCCAGTATTCGAGGATGGTCTCTCCTCCGGCCTGGTGGACCTCATACTCGTCCAGGAACGACCGCAGGACCTGGAATCTGGTGACGTAACCGGCTCCGGAGTGCGGGACGTTCCAGTCGCGGGCGATCTTGGCCGCATACCCCTCGTTGAGCACGGGGTAGAAGATCGGCTGTCCAGGAAGCCGCGGCGGCCACTTGCGCCAGCCCGAAGCTTCGACTAGTGCTAGTTCCTCCGGCCCGGTGGGACGCCACAACGTCACGGTGCCCTTCACATGTACCACAAGGGCTCATGATGCCGCCCTGCACGCGACGGTACCACTGGTTTATTTCCACAAGCTCGGCAGATGTCCTCGTCTGAACAAGCTCTCAGGCTGGATGGCCAAGTCGGCTGCCACATCCGCGCTCTCACGGCTTGGCGGTCAATGGCAATCGGAGACTGCAGGAGGCTAGGCGGTGAAGCCGCGGAACACCCCGCTTTCGCCGGCCGCGTCTGCGAAATCCGCCCAGTCCATGTTCGCGATGTTGAGGTTGTTATCGACGGCCCACAGTTCCGGCGGGATGCACCGGAACGGGCGCCTGCCGTCGTCCAGCAGATCCACGACCAGCACCGGATGGTCCGGCGAGGTGAGCGACGTAGTGTCGGCGATGAAGAGTACCGACGCTCGGTGTGCGTTGGCGGGTACTGCCGCCTTGACCGCATCCCAGGGAACACCGTCGAAAGCGGATCGCTGACTGGCTCGAGGTAAGCCTGGAAGCCTTCCTCGTTCCCCCGCAGCGCCTGGTCGCGCACCTCTCGCCAGATGCTGTCGCTGGTGAAATCCGTCCGAACGAGAAGTGCGCAATTCAGCCTGGGCAATTCCGGCATACACCGAGTATGTGAGCGTCCCCGCACCTCCACACTCTCATGCTGCGGATCGGACTGCGAACGGCCGCTCGGCTACGGGGCGCTGCTGATCCGGAGAACCGAGGTCCGAGGGAATCTGGCAACAGCGACCACTATCCGGTCAATGCTGGCTGGCGTGGTCGCCGTGAGTTCGAAGGCATGCTGATCGGCGCGAGCGATGTCCATGAGGTTGCCGAACAAGTAGTCCCGCTGATCCTCCGGCCCGCTCAGTCCTTCAACAGAATCGGCCCATACATCAACGGCAAAGCCATCGGCCAGGATGACCAGCCAGCGCTGCGGTTGGTTTACGAGATTCACTCGCCCAAGCCTAGCCGCGGGTCCGGACGCAAAGTGATAGCCGTTACTCCCTACCCTATTTCGACATCCGCTTCTGCCGCTGACCGGCCGCACTCTCACGCCGCGGTCAGCCGCCTACCGCACCCGATCGAACGAACGCCAAGACGCGTGGGAAGAGGTGGCAGAACTCGCCCCCGCCCCAAGAGTCGACGAGCCCACCAGCTCGCTCCATCGCGTCCCACAAGGGCTCCGCCGACCGAACTAGGTCCTCTGCAGTCGCTGCGTCAACACCAAGCACGGCGCACACTTCCGCGACGATCTCGCGGCGGGAATTGGCAGGCAGACTAGCAAGCGAGTCTCGGTCCATGGTCAAACGCTATGCCGTCCCCGCTGCATCCGTCCTCTACCGCGACGAGAGTGCGTTGGGTTGGTAGCTGTCCCGCGCCTGTTGCGGAAGGCCCTGGGCGGGCACTCGTTTGCGGGAAGCAGCCGCCGGGAGCGCCGGGCCGCTGCGACACGGTCATCGTGGGCTTTCGCTGTACGATCGCGGTGATAACGGTATCTGGGATGAGGAGGAGACATGAGCGTCCCGGCCGGCGTGGACGGCGGTGCTCCAGTGCGTGCCCATCAGGAGACCGACATCAATGCGCCGCTGGACACGGTGTGGCGGCTGCACGCCGATGTCAACGCCTGGCCTGCCTGGCAGACCGACATTACCGCAGCGCATATCGATGGAGCATTCCAGCCCGGCGCCTCCTTCGAGTGGACCAGCTACGGCTTTACCGTCGTCTCGACCGTCTATGCAGTAGCTGAGCGCGCCCGTGTGCTGTGGGGCGGCACGGCCGGCGGCATCACCGGAGTCCACGAATGGGTCTTTGGCGAGACACCCGCGGGCGTGCATGTGACCACGAACGAATCCTTCGCTGGCGAGCCGGTGGAAGCAGACGTCACCGGGATGCAATCGGCTCTGGACAGCTCACTTACCGCCTGGCTTGCCCACCTTAAGGCCGCCGCCGAATACAAAGGCTGACTGCGGTCAGATAGAGCAGCATCGTTGGCAGCAGATGAACAAAGTTTCACGCACGATAAGAGTGCTCCGCGGAGTCAGGAGCACATTCGCTAGCGGGCCGTGATGCCACCATCGAAATTCTCGATCGACCGATCTGACCCCGCCAGGACACGACCTCTCATGCCGCGATGAGGAACGTCGAGATCATCGAGCATCTGGCAGGCTGGTCCCGCTACGAGGACCGAACCCGGCCTCCACGCCACGAGGCGGAGCATCGCAAACGCTCGCCGCGTCCACGCAAGAAGTCTGGCCTCAGATCACGGTACGTGATCGGTCACCGTAGCAGCCCACACGCGTAGCTGCCGTTATCTCAAGGCTACGAGACGGACGACGCTGATCAGATGAAACGCGGCAGATCGGGTCGATCTGGCATCGCGGGGCCGCCGATCGACGCGGCACTGGCGCGCGCTCATCATGCCAGGCGCCAAGGGCCAGATCGACCAGTTCCTGGGCGCTTCAGCGAGAAGGTGGCTAGCTGATGAACCCACCGCTTTCGCTCCCGCTTCGGGCTATCGGCGGCACTGGCCGATGGCGGTGGGCTAGCTGACTGGCGGCTGATGGGTGGTCTTTGCCGTTCGTGTCGCCGTGCACCGAGAGATCAGGCGGTGTCCCGTCGTCAGAGGAGTTGTGAGGTTGCATCGGCGAGAGAGGAGCATTTCAATGCCGAGCCCGGTGGTTCATTTCGAGATCAGGTCACCAGATCCGGACGCGACGCGGTCGTTCTTCGGGAAGCTGTTCGGCTGGACGTTCCCTGACGGGGGGATTCCCGGTTACAGCTACGTAGACACCGGAGTCGAGGGCGCGATACCCGGTGGCATCAGCCCGCTGCAAGGCGGCGCGCCCCTGGTCACGTTTTTCGTCGGGGTTCTGGATGTCGCCGCTACCCTGGACGCCGCGGTGGCGGAAGGCGGAAAGATCATCCAGCCGGCGACATCGGTGCCGGGGGTCACCTTCGGGCTGCTGGCTGACCCGCAGGGCCAAGTGATTGGACTAGCCTCGGCAGACAGCTGAGGCATCCGGCGGCAGGTCCGCGCCGGGCGGGACACTGACAGCGGGGGAGGCTCCGATGCCTGATTCTACTGACATTGCCCTGCTCGCGCGGGCCGCCGCCGGCGACCATGCGGCATTCGCGGAGCTAGTGGAGCCTTTCCGGGGGCCGGTGTTCCGGCACTGCTACCGGATGCTCGGCTCCGGCGCAGACGCCGAGGACGCCACCCAGGACACCCTGGAACGCGCCTGGCGCAAGCTGGCGACCTATGACGGTTCGGGACCGTTCGGCGGCTGGCTGCAGCGCATCGCGACCAACATCTGCCTCGACGGTCTGCGAGCCAGGCGGACCCGGATCGGCCCGGTGGGCTACGGGCCGCCGGCCGCGCCTGGCGCTGTGCCCGGGCCGCTTGACCCGGAGCTGGCCTGGGTCGAGCCGGTGAGCGACTCTGACCTGCGCGTGTCGCAGGACCCGCAGGATGAGGTGGTCCGCCGTGAGGAGATCAGCCTGGCCTTCGTGGCCGCCCTGCAGATCCTGGCTCCCCGTCAGCGCGCCGCGCTGCTGCTGCACGATGTGCTGGGATTCACCCACGCTGAGGTCGCCGAAGTGCTCGAGGTCAGCACCACCGCGGTCAACAGCCTGCTCTCACGGGCCCGCGAGTCTGTCCGGGCCCGCACTGGCCAGCCGCAGCCCGAGCTCACCGAGCCCCGGGTGCAGCAGCTCCTGCAGCGCTATGTCCGGGCATGGCAGCTCGCGGACATCGATGCATTCGTCCGGCTCGTCACCGAAGACGTCCGCTTCATCATGCCCCCGCTCACCGCGTGGTTCGACGGCCGGGACGCCGTGGCGGCGTTCGTGGAGAACGCCATCTTCGCGCCCGCCGGCCCGCACGGGGTGCCGTTGAGGGCCGGCTCCTGCAACGGACAGCCCGCGTTCGCTACCTATGAGCCAGACGGTGAAGGCCACCTTGTCGTCAGCGGCCTCCAGGTCCTGCAGCTCGGCGAGGTGGATGGCCAGCCGCTCATCACCACGCTGGTGTCCTATCGCGACCCCGCCCTCGCGATCCGCTGCGGATTGCCGTCCTCGCTTCCCTAGGCTCACCCGCGTCGCCGGCAGTTCGGCAATCCCAGGTCCGACCCAGCGACGGCCCGCCAGCCTGCATAACTATGCATCGCCAACCAGCGCCGAGAATGCGTGCATCTGCCGCCGCATATCGTGCGCGAGTCGCAGCATGTCTGACCGCGGCTGGATCGAAGGTCGGCGTTGAGGTGATGCCGATCGCCAGTGACGCTGAGTGACAGGCGCGGTCTGGGAGAACGCGCGCCGACCCTGCCGATATGCACGGTTGTCGCCTCGAATCCGACTGTGGAGTGGAGCGTCCAGATCAGGGTGATCTGCATGCTGCCGCGGGTGGCTCGGTATTGGCGGGGTGACACTTCCGGACCAGCGTAGGGCAACCTCGCCTCGGCCTCTGACGCGGTGCTTTCTGGATCTTTGTCCGTGTACCCGCGCGCAGCCATCGCCGGCTGCCGGACCGTCAACGTCGGCCAGCCGCACCGGGGATCAGGTCGAGCGGGCCAGTCATAAGCGAGCTGCCCCGCGTTCCGGACAGGTAATTCGCGGCTCATCGCACGGCGATTGCCAGCCGTCACGGCAGGCAACCCGCGAGGGCGCCACCGCCGCGGTGACCATGAGCCCGCCGTCGCGGCCGGGCAGGACGGCTCCGCTCAGCTTCGGCCGTGTGCTGGTGACCGCGACCGGCCGGCGGAAGCTCGCCGCCCGGGGCGGCTGAGGGCGGGTACCGGGATGCCCGGCCACCCGCGCCCGGTACTGGCCGCCGCGGTGGCCGCCCGCCGGAACGCCTCTCCCGCCACGCGGCAATCAGGCTCAGCACGCAGCCGAGCAAGACGAGCAGGTAAATGGGGTTACTGAAGACGAACAGCGCGCTCCTCGCAGGCGAGGGATCGTTCTGGGTACCCGCGGGCCAAGGTGAAAGGAACACGAATGCCTGTATGCCTGCGTAAAGCGCGGTTGCCGCCGCCATCACCCGGCCGGGCCGCGGAACTGGCTGCCCGCCCCGGGCCCGGGCGGACCTTGGCGGCTGGGCCGCGGCCGGCTCGGCGGGAAGCCCGGCGGTGACTGCGGCCAGCTCCGCGTAGGTCCGCGACGCGAAGGCCTGGCTGACTCGCAGGTCGAATTCGTCCTTGGCCAGCATGCCGTGCACGAACGCGGCCTTGACAGTGCCGATCACCTGCTCGCGCTCAGCATCCGACACCCGCAGGTATCCGCGGCCCGCCGCGGACGCTGCCAGCTCGTCTCCCGGCCCTGTCACCATCGCAGCCCCCCATCCCAATGAAGGGAAGCGTAGCGCGGTGCCTGTCCTGGCGTCATCCTCGCAGCTGCCATGATCGGGGAGAGCGGGCGGATGCCAGCCGGCGAAGCCATCACGGCACGCCGCAGGAAGCCTCACCGCACCGGGCCGGCCGGACAACACGACGGCGGGGAAGGCGACACAGCCCAGCTCCGGGCAGCGAGGCGCGGAAGCGTCCGTGATCCCACGCTCGTGCGGGCAGCGGCCCGGCGTGCGGCGGGCGGGCCTCCCAGGGCCGGAGGCCGGCGCGGACTCCGGGCCAGCCCCGCCGCTGTCCGCCGGCGCCGTGATTCTCATCCGCTGCCGGATCCGGCAGCGGGGCCCGCACCTGAGGTCTTTTGAATGCCTTTTGAGAAGCAAGCGGCCTGTCCAGATGCAAGCAGACATCTTGCAGGCCACTTCCGTATGCTGCCTCAAGCAGTAGATGACCGGACCACACCGAAGCTCCTGCGAGAAACCGGCACGCCCGAACGGGACAATCTGTGCCCGTATGTACCGCCACGGACCGCTGTCAGCTTGCGCGCCGAGTCGGCGCTATGGGCTGTTATCGGGCGACGTGCAAGGCTCTGGCTTCGTGCACCTCTTGACATGACGTGACAACCACGTAATTTCCGGTTGACCTTTCGTCTGCCGGGTCCGGAGCGGATCCAGCCTGCCCACGGCCCCTAGACAGCGAGTCTGGGATTCTGGTAGAGACCTGATGGTGCGGAGTGCTGAGGCTTCGTGCGAGAGGGAGGCTTTAGTGCCAGGGCAAGTTCCGGCCGGTGACATCCATCACCTGCGGCTCACCGTGACCGACGTGCAGCGTAGCCGCGAGTTCTACACCAGCCTGCTCGGCTTCCAGGTCGCGGTGGACTCCCCGCCGTCCGGCGACCCGTCCGAGGCCGAGGCGTTCAGCGTCTTGTTCGGCGGCGTGGTCATGATCCGCGGCAGCTTGATCCTGGGGCTGCGGCCGGTGGCGCCCGAAGGTGATCGTTTCGACCCGGACCGGGTGGGCCTTGACCATCTCAGCTTCGGCGTCGCCAGCCGTGAGGACCTGGAGCAGGCGGCCCGGCTGTTCGATGAGCACGGCGTGACTCACGGCGAGATCACCCGCCTGCCCTCATTCGGCATCGACGTGCTCTCGTTCGAAGACCCCGACGGAATCCAGCTGGAGCTGACGGCACCGGCAGCCCAGTCTGCCGCCGATGGCTGATGCCCGCCCTTTCGACCGCCGCGGCCGTTCAAACCGTTTGCTAACGCGGCTGCTCCGGGCCAGGCTGTTACCGCCTGATCGGGCTAGGCTCGTGGCTGGGAACGTGCCGCGCTTGCCGGTCGCGGCGTTTGAGTGTCGCCCACGGCCGCGGGAGGTCAGCGATGGAATCGTACGAATCGGTGATCGCCACCCTGGAAGCCGAGCTGGCCGCAGTTGCGGCCGTGTTCCGCGGCCTAGAGCAGGATCAGTGGCGGCGTCCGACGCTCCTGATGCCGGTCGACCCCGACCTGCCTAGGTGGACCGTGTTCGAGCTGGCTGGCCACTTCGACATCGCCATCGGGCTGACCCGGATGCTGATCGCGGGCCGGGAAAACGTCCAGTCTGCCCGGGACCGGACCAGCTTCTTCATCAACCCGCGCTCGGAGACCGGCCCGGTGGTGTACTCCTACGCCTACACCATGGTCGAGGGAAAGACCCCGGCTGACATGCCGGACGTGCTGGCTGAGACCTTCACCAAGACCATCGCCGATGCCCGCGCCGTCCCGGCCAGCCTGGTCGGACCCGGCTACTTCGCGCCCATGCGGGTGGATGAGTTCGTCGCCAGCCGCATAGCCGAGGCCGTCGTCCACGGCATCGACCTGGCCCAGGCGCTGGGGTCGCCGTATTTCGCGACACAGGGTGGCATCGCCATCACTGCCGCGATCCTGGATGACCTGCTGGCGCGGCGGACAACGGGCTGCAGGCCAGCCGACCTGCCGGACGACATGGACTGGATCCTGGCGGCTTCCGGCCGCGCCGAGTCGGGCGACAACAGGCTGCCGTTGATCGGCTGACCTTCGGCCAGGGCTTGACGCGAGAACTGCCGATCTGCATCCGGACGTGCTTGATGTCGGTCCAGATCGGGATGGTGCCGATCTGGTTGTTCTGGGTGCCTCCTCGGCTGGGGACCGCTCGCCTTCGGCCTGGCCGGTCCGGCGGGGCGCCAGGCTGACGTGTTCCGGCTACCGCTGACCTACCCCGGGAATCCCCTGGCCCGGCCGAGGGGACGGATGAATCGGTACCCTGCGCTGGATGAGAGGTAGCACGCGGCGAGCGGGCGGGGGGAGAGGCGGCCAGTCCACCGGATCGACGGGGACGCCGAAGTCCCACAGCTGCGCTGTCACTGTGGTCGTCGCCACCACGCTGACGACACCCCGTTTCGCCTTCTTTGGTGTCACTGCCTGGATCTGCCGGACATGTTCGTCGTCTGCCCAGACCGTGAACACGGCCGTGGTGCCGCTGACGGCCCGGATGCGCACTAACCTGAGCCAGGTCGGGAGGACGACCCCGGCAAGTCGGCGAGGCGCCGCCCAGGGCCAGTGCTGGTGTGGTTGCTGCTGATGTTGTCAGGTGTCGGGCATGATGCGGTCGTAGGCGCGGCGGGCGCGGGCGCTGCGGGCGCTGGCGCCGTGGCGGCGGAGCATCTGCGGGGAGGCCCGGCCGTTGAGTTCCATCAGGTCGCCCTCGGGGCCGCCGCGGTCCAGCCAGGTGTGGCTGAAGTGGTGCCGGAACCGGTGCGGGTGGACGTCGACTCCGCACTGGCGTCCGCGGCGGGTGCTCAGCTGGTAGATCCCGGGTGTATGCCTCTGTTTAAGCTGGACGGCAGGCATGCGGGTTATCCGCTACCTAAGGTCGGGTAATGATCTCCAGCAGGTGGCCATCGGGGTCCTCGAAGTACAGGCCGCGACCGCCGTCACGGTGATTGACGGCGCCGCGCTGGGTCTTGCCGGGGTCGGCCCAGTACGGCAGTTCCTGGTGCTGGATCCGGCCGAAGGAGGCGTCGAACTCTTCCTCGCTCACGAGGAACGCATAATGCTGGAACGCGATGTCCCGGCCGGTCTCCGCGAAATCCAGGGAGACGCCATTGTCGGCCTCCACTACCAGGAAGTGCCCGAAGCGGCTGGCCGGTGGCAGCCCGAGAATCCCGGTGAGGAACGCCGCCGACCGCTGCTGGTCGCGGCACGAGACGATGGTGTGGTTCAGTTGCACGCTCACCCCACCGATTCTGCCGGGCTTCCTGCCTGCCGAACAG
>Ga0302229_10003551_pt1 | contig 10816 bp, 9 predicted proteins | sample II_Palsa_N1_3_FD_193518 | JGI IMG/M metagenome (GOLD analysis project Ga0302229, IMG submission 193518) | Peat permafrost microbial communities from Stordalen Mire near Abisko, Sweden - II_Palsa_N1_3 | ecosystem: Environmental > Terrestrial > Soil > Palsa > Peat permafrost | place: Sweden...
TGCCGCTCGGCGGCGGCCAGATCCAGCGCGTGATCGTCGCCCGTACGCTCGATCAGCGGGCCATTCCCGTGACGATCTCGCACGGACTGATCACCCCTTCGGTGCTAGTGCCCGTCGGGGAGCGGCTGACGATCGACGTGATCGTCAAGCGGCCGGGGTGGAACGCCTGGCTGACCGGGGCGCGGCAGGAGCTGCACCTGACGCTGACAACGCCTGCCGCGTCCGTGCGTTTCAGATACGTGACCGTTCGCGCGGGACGCCCGCTGCGGATCAGGTTCAGATCGCCCGTGCGCGTCGTCGAGCTCGGCCAGAGCACGCGCGCGCTGCAGCGCACCGTGCTCCCGGCACCGAAGCGGGTGATCAAGGTCCCGGTTGACGCGGTCGCGGGTACGATCGCGGTCGCCGGCGCGCCGCGCACTTGGGAGCAGCCGCGGGCGACGCTACTCAGCTGGTTCCCGGCGGGCGCGAGCGCGACCGCGATCGCCAGCCCCGCGCCGGGGTCGACGATCACGCCGCACACGCCGATCACGCTGACGGTCTCGAAGCCCGTCTCGAAGGTGTTCGGCAACTCGATGCCGCCTGTCTCGCCCGACACTCCGGGCGTCTGGCACGTGCTGAACTCGCACACGATCCGGTTCATCCCGACCGGCTACGGCTACGGGCTCGGCGCCAACGTCGTAGTCGCGCTCCCCGCCGGCGTCCATCTCGTCGGGGCTGCCCAGAGCGGCGGCGTTTCCCAGGGCCGGTGGACGGTACCCGGTGGTTCGACCGCGCGCCTCCAGGAGTTGCTCGCGGGGCTCGGCTACCTGCCGCTCAACTTCACGCCGACCGGGACGCCGGTGCCGGACACGATCGCCGCCCAGGAGGACGCGGCCGTGCATCCGCCGGGGGGCAGCTGGAGCTGGCGCTACCCGAGCACGCCCAGCGACCTCGTGAGCGAATGGCAGGTGGGCTCCTTCGGCGAGCTGACCAAGGGCGCGATCATGGCGTTCGAGAACGACCAGGGGATGGTCGCCGACGGAATCGCCGGCCACGACGTCTGGAAGGCGCTGATCACCGCGACCGTCAACCACCGGGTCTCGAACTTCGGATACACCTACGTGAACGTGTCGGAGGGCAGCCCCGAGGCGATCGCCGTCTGGCACAACGGCAAGACGGTCGTCACCGGTCCCGTCAACACCGGCGTCCCGGCCGCACCGACGGCGACCGGCGTGTTCGCCGTGTTCGAGCACCTGACGGTGACGACGATGACCGGGATCAACCCCGACGGGAGCCATTACAGCGACCCCGGGATCCCGTGGGTCAGCTACTTCAACGGCGGCGACGCGCTGCACGGGTTCATCCGCGCTTCGTACGGCTTCCCGCAGAGCGACGGCTGCGTCGAGATGCCATTCGCCCAGGCTGCCCAGGTCTGGCCGTACACGCCGATCGGCACGATCGTCAACGTCCACGCCTGACCGGCGCAAGTCCGACTCTGTCGACTTTTCCGGCGCTCAGCACCGGAAAAGTCGACAGAGTGGAGCGGCGGCGCTGAGTTCCGCTGCGGGGGACACGGGCAGGGGGTTAGAGCGGCGCGGCGAAATCCGCCGCGATGGCCGAACCCAGCGCAGCGTGGCAGGTCGCGGTCCGGGCGCTGAGCGACGATCTCGCCCGGCGAGCGGTCGCCTCGAACACCGAGCACGCCTACGACGTCGACGTTCGCCAGCTCGCCGGCTGGGCGAGCGCGCGCGGGCTCGAGCCGGCAACGATCGACCATCGCGCGCTGCGACGCTACGCGGCCGCGCTCAGCGAGCGCGGGCTGGCGCCGACGACGGTCGCGCGCAAGCTCGCCGCGATCCGCGCCCTGTTTCGCGTGCTCGCCGCCCTCGGGATCCGCGCTGAGGACCCCGCCGAGCTGCTCGGCGCGCCCAAGCGGCCGCAGCGGCTGCCGCACGTCCTGCGAGCGCCCGACGTGGCGGCGCTGCTCGACCGGATCCCGGCGACGACGCCGCTCGAGCTGCGCGACCGGGCGATGTTCGAGCTCGCCTACGCCTCCGGCCTGCGTGCCGAGGAGCTCGTCTCGCTCGAGCTGGAATCGATTCAGTTCGACGCTGAGACGGTCCGGGTCGAGGGTAAGGGCGGCAAGACCCGGATCGTGCCGGCCGGCGAGCACGCGCTGGCCGCGCTCGCGCGGTACCTGGAGCGGGGGCGCCCGGGCCTGGCCAGTGAGCTACCCCGCAGCCCCGGCCCGAAAGCCGGGGCGATCGAGGTCCCCGTGGGCGGGCCTCTGTTCCTGTCGAAGTCGGGGCGACGGCTCAGCACCTCCGATGTGCGGCGGCGACTGCGGAGGTGGGCGCGCGCGCTCGGAGGCGGCCTGCCGGCGGTTGCGGGCGTCCATCCGCACGCGCTCAGACACTCGTTTGCGACCCATCTGCTGGAAGGCGGGGCGGACCTGCGCTCGATCCAGGAGCTGCTCGGCCACGCCACGATCTCGACGACGCAGGTCTACACTCGGGTAGAGTCGGCGCGCCTCCGAACTGCCTATTTGCGGGCGCATCCGCGGGCATAGGAAAATCCAGGGGCTCAATAGAAGTGGAAACCAACGTCAAAGCGATCGAGCTCAAGGATCTCTGGAGGCGCTACAAGGCCACCGCCGACGAGCGCGCTCGCGAGCGTCTGGTGGTCGCCTACTCGCCGCTGGTCAAGTACGTCGCCGGGCGGATGAGCTCGGGGCTGCCGGCGCACGTCGACGAGGCCGACCTGATCTCCTACGGCCTGACGGGGCTGATCTCGGCGATCGAGCGGTTCGACCTCTCGCGCGAGATCAAGTTCGAGACCTACGCGATCACACGCATCCGCGGCTCGATCATCGACGAGCTGCGCACGCTCGACTGGGTGCCGCGGTCGGTCCGCGCCCGCGCCCGCGACATCGAGCGGGCCAACCAGAAGCTCGAGTCCAAGCTCCAGCGCGCCCCCACCGACGACGAGATGGCCATCGAACTCGGCGTCGGCGTCGAGGAGTTCCAGGACGCGCTGCTGCAGATCTCGCACTCGACGATCGTCGCGCTCGACGAGTTGTGGAACGTGTCGGACTCGGGCGGCGACAGCGTGTCGCTGCTCGACACCCTGCCCGACCGGACCGCCCCTGACCCGCAGGCGCTCGTCGACCAGGGGGAGCTGCGTGATCGCATCGCCGACGCGATCGCGGCCCTGCCCGAGCGCGAGAAGCTCGTGATCGCGCTCTACTACTACGAGAACCTGACGCTCCGCGAGATCGGCGAGGTCCTCGGCGTGACCGAATCGCGCGTCTCGCAGCTGCACACCAAGGCGGTGCTGCGGCTGCGCTCCAAGCTCGGCTCCGAGCTCGAATAGGGCCAACTGGCCCGAACCGGTGCGCGTCCGGTAAGGTCGGGCTTTGCCTTTCGAGGAGTGCGCGGCGCACCCCTCCCGAGTGAGAGGAGCCAGCATGCACAAGGCCGCGGATCGCATCCGTAACGTGGCGCTCGTCGGCCATCGCGGAAGCGGTAAGACGTCGCTGCACGAGGCGCTGCTGTTTCAGGCGGGTGCGACCACCCGGATGGGCTCGGCGACCGACGGGACGACCGTGTCGGACTCCGAGCCCGACGAGAAGGCCCGGCAGATGTCGATCTCGGCGAGCCTGACCTCGTTCGAGTGGATCGGACGCCGCGTCAACCTGATCGACTGCCCCGGTGATCCGAGCTTCGTCGCCGACGCGCTCGGCGCGCTGCGCGTGTGCGAGTCGGCGGTGTTCGTCGTCAACGCGGTGATGGGCGTCGAGGTGACGACCAGCCGCCTGTGGAAGCGGGCCGCCGAGCTCGACCTCGCCCGGCTCCTGTTCGTCAACATGCTCGACCGCGAGCGTGCCGACTTCTTCCGGACGCTCGACTCGCTGAAGGCAGCCTTCGGACCGCACGTCGTCGCCACCGAGATCCCGATCGGGTCAGAGCACGACGTCCGCGGCGTCATCGACCTGGTCGACATGAAGGCCTACGCCTACGAGAATTCATCCCCACCCACCCGCGAGAACTGCCGCGAGATCCCGATCCCCGACGAGCTCATCGGGCCGGCGCAGGAGTTCCGCGAGAAGCTGATGGACGAGGTCGCCGAGAATTCCGACGCGCTGATGGAGCGCTACCTCGAGGGCGATGAGATCTCACACGAGGAGATCGTCGACGCGCTCAAGGAGGGCACCAACCACGGGCACATCTTCCCCGTCACGTGTGGGATCGTGACCCGCAACCTGGCGACCAACCGCCTGCTCGACGCGATCGTCGAGGACCTGCCGTCGCCGGTCAAGCACGGCGGGCTCGAGGTGGGCGAGGTGACGCTCGAGCCGGTCGAGGACCGGGAGCTGTTCGCGTACGTGTTCAAGACCAGGGCCGATCCGTTTGCCGGGCGGATCAACCTGTTCCGCGTCTACCAGGGCGTGGTCAGGCACGACACCCATGTGCTCAACACGCGCGCGCACGTGAAGGAGCGGATCGGGCAGCTGATCACGTTCGAGGGCGGCGAGACCAAGCACGTCGACGAGTTCGGGCCGGGCGACATCGGCGCGGTCGCGAAGCTCAAGGAGACCAAGGCCGGCGACTGGCTCGCCGGGCGCGACGAGCCGATCCAGATGCCGCAGGTCAAGCTGCCGGCGCCGGTGATGGCGTTCGCCGTGGAGCCGAAGAGCAAGGGCGACGAGGAGAAGGTGTTCAGCGCGCTGCGGCGCCTGCAGGAGGAGGATCCGACGATCGACCTGCACCGCGACCCGCAGACGGGCGAGCAGATCGTCGCGGGCCTGTCGCAGGTGCACGTCGAGGTGATCGTCGACCGGCTGCGCTCGCGGTTCGGCGCCGAGGTGACGCTGAAGCCGCCGCGCGTCCCCTACCAGGAGACGATCCGTCGCGCCGCGACCGCGCACGGGCGCCACAAGAAGCAGACCGGCGGCCGCGGGCAGTTCGGCGACTGCCACATCAAGATCGAGCCGTTGAACGATCCCACCCACGCCACCGGGTTCGAGTTCGTCGACGAGATCAGGGGTGGGGTGATCCCGAGCTCGTTCATCCCGGCAGTCGAGAAGGGCGTGCGCGACGCGATGCAGAACGGCGTCGTCGCCGGCTATCCCGTCAAGGACGTCCGCGTGCGGCTGTTCGACGGGTCGTTTCACTCGGTCGACTCCTCCGAAATGGCGTTCAAGCTCGCCGGTTCCCAGGCGATGAAGCAGGCGCTCGAGCAGGCGGGCCCGGTGCTGCTCGAGCCGATCATGATGGTCACCGTGTCGGTGCCCGAGGAGTCCGTCGGCGACGTGATCGGCGATCTCAACTCCCGCCGCGGCAGGCCGCACGGGATGGAGCCGAGCGGCGGTGGCATGACCGACGTCAAGGCCGAGGTGCCGATGGCGGAGATGCTCTCCTACGCGCCCGACCTGCGGTCGATCACCGGCGGCCAGGGCGAGTTCACGATGGAGTTCCTGCGCTACGAGGAGGTCCCGGCGCACCTCGCCGGCAAGGTGGTATCGGAGGCGCAGGCGGAGGCTGTGAAGGTCTAGAAAGAGTTCGCTAGGCTCGACTGGGGCGAATCCAATGAGTACGCGGGACATCCGGACCTACCAAACGCACACCAGCTGCGACGTCTGCGGGCGCACCCTGCTGCGCGGAGAGCACGCCGACGTCTACGTCAACGGCGGCACGCGGCGGTCGGTGTGCGAGCTCTGCACCGGCCGGGCGCTGCTCGAGGGCTGGGTCCGCGAAGGCACGTTGCCGGCGCTCGCCGGGGCGGATTCCGGTCCGACCCGCCGGCGGTCGCTGTTCGGGCGGCTTCGTGGCCGCGGCGGCCGCGAAGGCCCTGTCCGGACGCCTTCGCAGCGTTCGCTCGACGATGCGCTCGCCGACGCCGGCTGGGGGCACGAGCAGTTCGCGGCTGTCGATCCCGCTCCGGCGTCCTCCGCGGCGGCCGGGCAGCGCACCTCAGCCGTCCGCGGACGCGGCTCCGAGCCGCGCCACGTCCACGCCGTGCCGTCCAGCGACGACCACAAGATCGCCGCGGCGATCGACCACTTCAACGCGTCCCCGCATCCGCGGACCGTCGCCGGCGTGGCGCGGTCGCTGGGGGCGCCCGGGGTCGCGGCCCGGCCCGATCCGGATCATCCGACGCGCGTCCGGATCGTCGTCTTCTGGGAGCTGTGCTGGTACCGCTACGAGGTCGACCTCGCCGACGACGGCGCCGCCGTCAGGGTCGACGGGCAGGGGTACGAGCTCGAGGAGCTGAGCGACCTCGAGCGGATCCCGCTCGCGTTCGCGGACGAGAGCGGCCGGCTCAGCCTCGTGTGACCCGCCGGTTCCTCGTGAGGTTGATTAGGATCACCGGACCGTGATCTATTGCGTGATCCCCGAAGCGCTGGCCGACGAGCTGTTCGACAAGCTCACCGCCTACTACGCGGGTGACGCGAACGTCACCGTGATCATCGAGCGGCGCAAGCGCTCTCGCCGGGAGCCCGGAAAGCCGCCGGCTGGCGGCGAGGTCCGGTTCGTGCGCGACCGGCGCCGCCCGCGGATCGTCGGCGAGCTTCCCGCCACTCCGCCGGGCGAGCTGTAGTGCGGCGTCCGAGAAGGGTGCCAGGGCCCGCGTGGCCGCGCGGGCGCTGATCCTGCACGTCGACGGCGGAGCGCGGGGCAATCCCGGACCCGCGGCGATCGGGGTCGTCGTCTCAGACCCGGCCGGCGGGGTGATCGAGGAGCTGGCGGAGACGATCGGCGTGACGACCAACAACGAGGCCGAATACCGGGCGCTGCTGCGCGCGCTCGAGCTCGCCGCGCGGCTCGGGGCGCAGGAGGTCAGGATCTACGGCGACTCCGAGCTGGTGGCCAAGCAGGTCAGGGGCGAGTACAAGGTCAAGCACCCGCGGATGAAAGAGCTGCACGAGCAGGCGATTGTGGCGCTCGGGCGGTTTCCGCGGGTGACGATCACAACCGTCCCGCGCGCTCAGAACGCGCGCGCCGACGAGCTCGTCAACCGCGCGCTGGACGGAGTCTAGCCGTCGGCCCGGGGCCACAGCCCGAGCGAGCGGCCGAAACCCGGTAGGCTTCACGAGGTGACAGACGTGCTTGACGAGCTGCGCCTGCGGCTCCACGAGGCGGCGATCGAGCTGCGGAGCGGCGAGGCGGAGCCCGACGAGACGCTGGCGCTGATCGAGGAGTGCGCCCGGCTCGCGACCGAGGCAGCAGCGCAGGTCGACGTCTACGCGCGCGCCGAGCTCGAGCCGCTGCCCGACCTTCCGGGTCAGCTGCCGCTCTCGGCGGCCTGACTCGCGCTCGCGTGCCGCCCTGCGCCGAGCCGCCCGGACCTGCGGGCACGGTGGCCGAGCCGAGGTACCCGGACGAGCTTCGGAGCCGCGTCGACGCCTACCTGGAGCGGCTGCGCTTCTCCGCCGGGCCGTCCACCGCCGGCCTCGAGCAGGCGATGCGCTACTCGCTGCTGGCAGGCGGCAAGCGGATCCGCCCGGTGTTGTCGCTCGCCACCGCGAACGCGATCGGCGTGGGTGGGGGGGATCCCGATTTCGTGCTGCCGCTCGCCGCCTCGCTCGAGATGATCCACACCTACTCGCTGATCCACGACGACCTGCCGGCGATGGACGACGACGACCTGCGACGGGGCCGCCCGACCTGCCACGTCGCGTTCGGCGAGGACGTCGCGATCCTCGCCGGCGACGGCCTCTACGCCGAGGCCTTCCGGCACCTGCTGAGCAACCAGCAGGGGGAGCCGCGGCGCGTGCTGGAGGCCGCGGCCGAGCTGGCGGCGGCGACCGGCGTGGATGGCATGGTCGGCGGTCAATACCTCGACGTCGCGGCCACCGCGCCTCCTGGGCCAGCCGGGCTGCGCCGCCTCCACGAGCTGAAGACGGGCCGGCTGATCAGGGCCAGCATCGAGTGCGTGCTCGTGCTCGATCCGCGGGTCGAACCTGCCACAATCGACGGATTCAAGAACTATGCAAGCGAGCTGGGCGTGCTGTTCCAGATCGTTGACGACATCCTCGACGTGACCGGATCTGAGGCGGCGCTCGGTAAGCCGCGCGGCAGCGATGCCCGCCACGGCAAGCGCACCTATGTGACCGAGTTTGGGCTCGAGGGCGCGCGGGAGATGGCCGAGGCATCGCACCGGCGGGCGCGCTCGGCGCTCGGCCAGGCGGCGCCACCCAACCCGGCCCAGCTCCTGCAGATCACCGACTTCGTCGCCCTGCGCAGCTACTGAGATGTCCGAACTGCTCTCCAAGATCGACCGCCCCCAGGACCTGCACGCCCTCACCGAGGACGAGCTCGCCGGCGTGGCACAGGAGATTCGCGAGCACATCATCGACACGGTTGGCGAGATCGGCGGGCATTTCGGAGCCAATCTCGGCACCTGTGAGCTCGCCGTCGCGCTCCACTCGCTGCTCGATTCGCCGCGCGACAAGATCCTCTGGGACGTCGGTCATCAGGCCTATCCGCACAAGGTGCTGACCGGGCGCCGCGAGCAGCTGCAGACGATCCGCCACTACGAGGGCCTGGCCCCGTTCTGCGCGATCTACGAGTCCGAGCACGACATCATGGGCGCCGGCCACGCCTCCACCGCGATCGGTTACGCGGTCGGGATCAAGGAGGCGATGCGGCGCGGACACGGCGAGGATGGGCACGTGGTCGCGGTCGTCGGTGACGGCGCGATGACCGGTGGGGTGGCGTTCGAGGCGGTCCATCAGGCCGGCGGCGCGGGCACTCCGATCGTGGTCGTGTTGAACGACAACGGAATGTCGATCGCGCCGAACGTCGGCGCGCTGTCGCGCTACTTCAACCGGGTGCGCCTGAACCCCAAGCTGTGGCACGCGCGCGAGGACCTCGAGGGCGGGCTGACGAAGCTGCCGGCGCCGCTCGGTTCGGCAATCGAGAAGCTCGGGCCCCACTTCAAGGAGTCGATCAAGGCGTTCTGGGCTCCCGGACTGTGGTGGGAAGAGCTCGACTGGGCCTACATGGGTGTGATCGACGGGCACGACGTGCGCGCGCTGCGCCGGGCGCTGCGCGAGGCGCTGTCGGCCGAGCGGCCGGTCGTGATCCACTGCGCGACCGTCAAGGGCAAGGGCTTCGCGCCCGCCGAGGATGGCGGCCTCGAGGGGATGGAGCGCTGGCACGCCGCCAAGCCGAAGTCGATCTCGGGCGGGGTGGCGGTCGCGAAGACGCCATCGCGTTCGGGGCGCGGGGCGGTGTCGCCGCCGCAGTACACGAAGGTCTTTGGGGATGCGCTGCTGGCCGAGTGCCGGCGCGACGAGCGCGTGCTCGGGATCACCGCGGCGATGAACTCCGGGACGGGGCTGAACATCCTTCAGCGCGAACTGCCGGATCGCTACTTCGACGTCGGCATCGCCGAGCAGCAGGCTGTCCTGTTCGCGGCGGGCCTGGCGCTGCAGGGGTGCAAGCCCGTGGCGGCGATCTACTCGACCTTCCTGCAGCGCGCGTTCGACCAGATCGTCCACGACGTCTGCCTGCAGCGGCTGAACGTCACGTTCGCGATCGATCGGGCGGGGCTCGTCGGCGATGACGGGCCGACGCACCACGGCGCCTTCGACATCGCCTACCTGCGCTGCGTGCCGAACATCGTCCTGATGGCGCCGCGCGACGAGGCGATGCTCGTGCACATGCTGCATACGGCGCTCCGCTACGACGGCGGACCGATCGCGCTGCGGTACCCGCGCGGCGAAGGGGTCGGCGTCGCGCTGCCGTCCGAGCCGAGCGAGATCACGATCGGCACGGGCGAGCTCCTGCGTGAGGGTGAGCGCGTGGCGCTGCTCGGCTACGGCACCGGCGTGCAGAAGGCGCTCGACGCGGCCGACATCCTCGCCGAGCATGGGATCTCGGCGACCGTCGCCGACGCCCGCTTCGCGAAGCCGATCGACGCTGGCCTGGCCGCGCAGCTCGCCGCCGAGCACGACCTGCTCGTGACCGTTGAGGAGGGCGTGCTGGCGGGCGGCTTCGGGTCGGCGGTGTGGGAGACGCTGAACGACGCCGGCAGCGCGGCGCGGATCCTGCGCGTCGGCCTGCCCGACCGGTACGTGGCGCACGGCGCCCCGGCGCTGCTGCACGCCGAGGTCGGCTTCACGGCCGAGCGGATCGCCGAGCGGATCGAGGCCGCGGTCTCGGATCGCTCGCAGGTCGCGTAGTGCCACGGAATCGGGCCACTGAGGCCTTGTGACCCGCTGAGCGAGCGGATGAAGCGCCGCCTCGACAGCCTGCTGGTCGAGCGGGGGCTGTTCGAGTCCCGCGCTCGGGCCGCCGCCTCGGTGCTGGCGGGCGAGGTGCTGGTGCTGCCTTCGCGTCGGCGCGCGGACAAGCCAGGTCAGCTCGTCGCCGAGGACATCGAGCTTGAGCTCGTCGGCGGGCTGCCGTACGTATCGCGGGGAGGGGTGAAGCTGGCCAACGCGCTCGACGCGTTCGGTCTGGAGGTGTTCGGCGCCGAGGCGCTCGACGTGGGCGCGTCGACGGGCGGTTTCACGGACTGCCTGCTCCAGCGCGGGGCCGCGCACGTGGTCGCGCTCGATGTCGCCTACGGCGAGCTCAGCTGGAAGCTGCGGGAGGATCCGCGGGTGACCGTGCGCGAGCGCTGCAACGCCCGCGCCGTGCAGCCGCCTGACCTGCCGTACGCTCCCGGGCTGATCGTGGTCGACGTGTCGTTCATCTCGCTGACGAAGGTGCTTCCGGCGGTGCTGGCGTGCGCCGCGCCGCGCTACGACTGCCTGGCGATGGTCAAGCCGCAGTTCGAGGTCGGGCGCGAGCGGATCGGCAAGGGCGGCGTCGTGCGCGACCCGGCG
>Ga0302229_10003555_pt1 | contig 10806 bp, 10 predicted proteins | sample II_Palsa_N1_3_FD_193518 | JGI IMG/M metagenome (GOLD analysis project Ga0302229, IMG submission 193518) | Peat permafrost microbial communities from Stordalen Mire near Abisko, Sweden - II_Palsa_N1_3 | ecosystem: Environmental > Terrestrial > Soil > Palsa > Peat permafrost | place: Sweden...
ACAGCACCTCGGGGATCTCGTGTCTGCTGAGCAGGAACACGTCGTCCGGGTCGGCGATGAAGTCTGCCGCGACCAGCACCCGGCCCAGATCGCGCATCTTCCGCCAGATCACCGAGTGACCCCAGTGCTCGACGTAGAAGTTGTGGTTCTCCACGTACGGGAACACGGTGCGGGCCAGCCCCAGCTTGGCCTGGAACGTCGCGCGTTCCTCGTCGCCGTCGATCAGGTCGGTGTACTCGTCGACGATGCGGTCTCGTTCGGCGATGACCGACTCCATCGGCCGCTCCAGCGTCTCGCCGCGCTGGACCTTGGCGATGTAAGTGCGCAGGAAGCCGAGCGGGATGTCCGGGTTCTCCAGCCATACCTTGTCGCTGTGATAGAAGCCGCTACCGGCCGAGAAGTTAAACCAGGGCTGGCTGGCCTGCTCCCACGCCGCCAGCCACTTGTCGCCCTGCGGGTCGCCCTGCAGTCCGGCGAACACCTCAGCAGCCGACTCCGAGCCAGCGAACCGGTCCGCCAGCCCGAGCTCGACCGCCAGCTGAGCCAGCTTCTTGACCTCGTCGTCCGGCTGGAACAGGTCGACCTGGATTCCCGCCACCATTTTGGCGATCGCCTGGTCCGGGATGGACGGGAACACCTGCTTGCAGAAGCCGAAGAAGTCCAGGTAGGCGGCGTAGCCGAGGTTGAGGAACTCGAAGTGGTAGTGCCACAGCTTGAGCGTCAGGTCCACCAGCCGGCTGTAGGTGGAGAGCAGGTCCAGGGCGCTGCCTGTGCCCCGGCCCTCGGTGATGACGGTCATGTCCTCGCGGTGGGGGAGCGGCGCGAAGGTGATTTCCTCCAGCTCGCTGATGAGGGCTCGCACCTTGGGCATCCAGGCCGCGTATAGCCGGTCCCAGTTCTGGAAGTAGTATCCGGCGCGCTCGGCGAATTCCGGTACCCGCGCGCCGATCTCTTCCGGATCGCTCACGCCGACCGGCGAGAGGTACATGTAGCCGTTGAGGAAGCGCAGGTCCACGCCGAGGGCGGGCGGGATCACGTAATGCCTGGTGTTGTACTGGGACAGCCCGATGATCGCGAATTCCAGGATGGTAGCGTCCCATGGCGGGATCACTTCCGGGGTGTGCACGCCGTCCATGAACCAGAACGTCGCGTCCTCGTACTCCTTGCGGTCCTCGCTGAACACCGTGGAGTACGCGTACAGGTCCTGCCATCCCTCCGCTCCAGGAGGCGTCGGCATCTCGAACGGGCTGGGAAACCGGTCAGCCATTGTGTTCCTCCTGAAGTTCGCTCCGTCGGCCGCCATGGACGCCGGGTGATGGTCGTGATTTAAGCGCCGACTGGCTTAGCTATGCGCCGTGTGGCTGCCGCCGGTTACCGGGTGCAGCATGGTCTGGACCATGCTGGTAATCGGGTCTGCGATGCCGGCCCCGCCCTGCTGCCGGGGCCGGCGGCTCCACACCGTCTCCGGGCGGCTCTGCAGCAGCAGGACGTCCTGCTCGCCCCCGTCAATCGCCCACTCCACGTCCTGCGGGCAGCCGTAGTGCTTCTCCGCCCGCCGGGCTAGCCGGGCCACGGCCAGGACCTCCTCGTCGTTCAGGCACGGGACGCACTGCCGTTCGGGCTCCACCGCCACCGCGATCACGGTGTCGCCGCCGGTCAGCCGGTACTCCAAGGTCTTGGCCGAGATCGTGCGCCGGGTGATCGTGCCCATGACCTTGTCGACTCCGAAGTTGTCCGGGGTGACCTCCCCGCTGACCACGGCCTCGCCGAAGCCCCAGGACGCGTCGATGGCGATCTGCGACCGGTCGCCGTCGGTCGGGTTGAGGGTGAAAGCCACCCCGGCCGCCCGCGGCCGCACCATCTGCTGCACGCCGACACTCATCGCGGCGCTGACCCGGCCGTAGCCGCGCTCCAGCCGGTAGGCGATGCCGCGGTCGGTGAACAGGCTCGCCCAGCAGCGCAGCACGTGCCGGACCACCTCGTCGTCGCCGCGGACCCACAGGTAGGTGTCGTGCTCGCCGGCGAAGCTCGCGTCGGGTGAGTCCTCGCAGGTCGCCGAGGAGCGCACTGCGACCGGAACGTCACGTTCCCCGCACCGCTCGCCTAGCTGCGCGTAGGCGTCCTGAATCGCCCCGGCCAGGTCGGCAGGGGGCTGGAGCGAGCCGATCAGCGTCCGGGCCTGCTGGCCGGCGGCTGCGACCGAGGCCGGATCCCTCGGGTCGACGGCCGCGATCAGGCCATCGAGCTCGCCGCTGAGGCCGCCGTCGGCCAGCGCCTTGCGGTAGCAGTCAGCGGAAACCGCGAAGCCGGGGGGTACCGGCAGGCCGGCCCGCAATAGCGTGCCGAGGGAACTGTTCTTGCCGCCGAGGACGGCCACGTCCGTAGGCTCGTAGTTCTCGAACCAGACGATCTGTGCCACGCGACCCCCAGGCTGCGATGCCGGTATCGGGATTTGTCCAGACCGTACGCGTGCCAGCCTGCGATACCAATAACCTTGTCCCGCATAGCGGAACGGAGTTACGGTGGGGCATGCGGAGAAAGACTTGACGGCCCCCGCCGTCCCGGCTCCAGCCGGTGTATCCGCCGCGGCCAGGGCCCAGCCGGACCGGGCCCAACTGGCGTCGGTGCGCAACGCGGCCCGCGTGCTCCGCGCGTTCTCCCGGGCCGGCCAGGAGCTCGGTATCACCGAACTATCTCGCCAGCTCGGCCTCGGCAAGAGCACCGTGCACCGGCTGGTGACCACGCTCACGGCCGAACGCCTCCTCGAGCGGGGCAGCACGCCGGGCCGGTACCGGCTCGGCCTGGTCCTGTACGAGCTGGGCGCCAACGTCACCGAACACGTCGACCTGCATCAGGCGGCCCTGCCCGTGCTCACCACGCTGCGGCACGAAACCGGTGAGATGGTGCACGTGGCCGTGCTCGACGGCCTGGAGGTGGTGTACGTCGAGCGGCTGGAGAGCCACAACCTGCTGCCGATCTTCCGTCAGGTCGGGCATCGGCTGCCGGCCCACTGGACGAGCTCGGGGAAAATCCTGCTCGCCGCGCTGCCGGACGATGAGCTGACCCGGCGGCTCGCCGACTGGCAGCCGCGGTCCATGACGCCGTGGACCATCACCGACAAGAACCGGCTGCTGACCGAGCTGGCCACGGTGGCCAGGCGCGGCTGGGCGCAGAACAACGAAGAAGGCCACCTGGGCATCGTCTCGGTGGGCGCGCCCATCCGGGGCCGGGACGGGAAGGTCATGGCGGCGGTCAGCGTCGTCGGCGACAGCGCCCGGATGCGCACGATGATGCGCCGGGCCACGTCGCTGGTGGTGGAGTCGGCGCGGGTGATCTCCCGCCGCCTGGGCTACACGATCCCGGCCGCCTAGCCGGCCCAGCCAGAAAGAACCACGGCTCAGTGGATGCCACGGTGACCGCCGGCGTCAAGGTACAGCACGCTCCCGTGCAGCAGGTCCGCCTCCGGGTCGAGCAGCAGTTCCACGGCCCAGGCCAGCTCGCCCGCGGTCGGCAGCCGGCCCAGCGAGTTCTGCGCCACGTACTCCTGCCAGACCTCCTCCTCGGCGGCGCCCCGTTCGGCGGCGACCGTGGCCACGATCCGGTGCAGCCGGGGCGTATCGGCCGGACCCGGGCTGAGCGTGTGCGTCGTCACGCCCCGCGGCCCGTACAGCAGGCTGATCTGCCGCATTAGGTTGAACACGCCGGCGTTGACCGCGCCGGGGCCGGCCTCGTGCGCGCGCGGCTCCAGGCCTAGCGAGCCGGCGAACGTCACGAACCGCGACCCGGGGACGAACCGGTCGCGTACCGCGTGCAGCAGCCGCAGCAGCCCGCCGAGCTTGATGTTGCTGCCCGCCGCCAGCGCGTCCGGATCGATGCTGTCCGCCGAGCCGCGGACCGGCAGCCCGGCCGCGAACACCGCCATCCGCACCGGCACGTCGGGTCCGGCCAGCGCCGAGCTGATGGCCTCGATCGCGTCGTTGCTGCCGATGTCGGCCGAGCAGGGCGTCACCAGGTCGCAGGCCGATGCGAGCGCGTCAAGATCAGGCTTGCTCCGCGCCACGGCCAGGACCGGCACGCCACGCCCGGTCAGCCGCCGGACCACAGCCTGCCCGATCGCCCCGGTGGCCCCGACAATTACTCCAATCCCGGGCTCGTCGGTCACGTGCCCGTGCGCTCGGCGGTCGCCGCGCGCCGCGCCGCTACCTCGTCGGCGCGGGCCACGTCGGCCGGGACCCCGCCGATGCCCCAGCCTTCGGGCGGGAACTGCGTGATGTAGGTGCGGACCCGCTCGATCGGCGTGTCCAGGATCTCCGCGACCAGGGCGGCGACCCGCCCATGCAGCTCGCGGATCTTCTCCGGCGGCCGGCCTTCCATGATGTCGATCCGGACTAGCGGCATACCTGCTCCTTAGTAGTCATGAGGGTCGGGAGTAGTCATGAGGGTCGGGCGGCCCGGGACGGCAGCCCGAGCAGGTCTCTGGCGGTATCGATGGCCGGTCCGGGGTCCTCCCACGGCACCCGGACGGCGGTCATCCCGACCCGGCGAGCCCCGGCCACGTTCGGTGGCATGTCGTCGAGGAACACGATCTGCTCGACCGGCAGGCCAAGCTCGGCCGCGGCGTGGCGGAACGCGCGCGGATCGGGTTTCAGCACGCCGATGAGGCCGGCGTCGATGATGACGTCGAACTGCTTCAGGTGCTCCTGAGCGTCCACCCAGTCCGGTCCGTGGAAATCGGTCATGTCGTTGGTCAGCGCGCCGACCCGCAGCCCGGCCGCCTTGGCCTCGGTCATGAGGTCCACCATGTCAGCGCGCAGCCAGTCCCGCTGGGGTAGCTGGTAGAGCCGGCCGATCATGGCCCGGGTGTCCCACGTCTGCCCCACGGCGGCACCAAGCTCGGCGGCCCGCTGCGCCCAGTACTGCCGTTCGGTCACCTGGCCCGCCAGCATCGCCTGCCACAGCTCGTCTCGGTCGGTCGCGATCCCGCCGATCCGCTCGAGCACCGGCCGGACCGCGGGCTCGGCCTCGGCGAGCCGTGCCACCAGGTGGATGCCGGTGGCGTGCACGACGCCGCCGATGTCGAGCAGCAGTCCGCGGAACCCGCCAGCGGGTTCAGTGACTGCCGGTTCAGTGACTGCCGGTTCAGTGGCTGCCGGTTCAGTGACTGCCGGTTCAGTGACTGGCGGCATAACCGCGCTCAGCGTAGGGGAACCCGCCTAGCTCCAACCGGTCCAGGCCCGCGGCCTGCGGCGAGGCGTAGTACGCGCGGATCTCGGTGATCAGCCCGCTGGCGGCGTCGAACCGGTACCACTCGTCGCCGCGGAGCACCACCCCGGACTTGGTCTTCTCGTGCGTCCACTCGATCACCGCCCGGTCGGTATCGGGGTCGCAGATGATCTCATCCACGGTCCAGTGCGAACCGAGCGTCTGCACCGCCCAGGACCACTTCGCGCCGATCGTCGCGCCGCCGCGGAACGGCCCTTCGTACATGTCGGGCGGGAAGTAGTGCACGGCGCCCGGCGCGAAGTAGGCCGCCACGGCGGCCGCGTCGCCGGTGTTGCAGGCGTCGAAGTAGCCGCGGATGGCATCCTCCATTCGCCGAGCCTTGGCCTCACGGTCGCTGGTCAGCACGTCTGTCACAACTCCAAGCCTAGGTGCTGGCAGGCTGGCCAGTCAGACGCATGTTCCGCATGCAGAAACGCCCGCTGGCGGGGTTGCGGAGAAGCCGGCCCCTGACCGTTCCTCACCCGCTGCTCGTTCCTCAGCGGAACTGCTCCCGGAGGACGAATTTCTGCACCTTGCCGGATGCGGTGAGCGGGAAGGCATCCACGAACCGCCAGTGGCGCGGGGTCTTGTGCGCGGCCAGCCGCGCGCGGCAGTAGGACATGAGTTCGTCCGGGGTCACGGTCTGGCCTGGGACGGCCTGGATGAAGGCCGCCACCTGCTCGCCCCAGTGGTCGTCGGGCACACCGACGACGGCGACGTCCGCGACCGCCGGATGGGCGTACAGGACCTGCTCGATCTCCCGGGGATAGATGTTCTCACCGCCGCGGATGATCATCTCCTTGAGCCGGCCCTCGATCCGGTAGTAGCCGCGCTCGTCAACCGAGCCGAGGTCACCGGTGTGAAGCCAGCCCGCGGCGTCGATCGCGTCGCGGGTCGCCGCGGGATCGTCGAAGTACCCCTTCATCACGTGGTAGCCGCGGGTCGCGATCTCGCCCACTGCGCCTACTGGCGCGCCCTGGCCGGTGGCCGAGTCGGCGATCATGACCTCGACCTGGGGATGGGGGCGTCCTAGGGTCTCGGCCCGGTCGTCGGGGGAGTCGTCCAGCCGCGTCTGGGTGATGCACGGCGAGGCCTCGGTCTGCGCGAAGACGATGGACATCGGCACGCCCACGGCGGATTCGACCCGGCGGACCAGGATTGGCGGAACGGTGGCGCCTCCGCCGAAAATGTACCGGACGCTGGACAGGTCGGTCCCGCTGAAGCTGGGGTGGTTCAGCAACGCCAGCAGCATGGTGGGCACGCCGCCGAACATGGTGCTCCGCTCGGACTCGATCAGGTGCAGCACCAGCCCGGGGTCAAAGCCGGGCACCAGAACCTGGGTGAACAGTTGCTGCACCGGCCCCAGCGTCAGCAGCACGCACCCGGCCGTATGGAACAGCGGCATCGGGTTGACCCATACCTCACCCGGGCCCGCCTGCAAGTTCTCCGCACAGTACCGGGCATTGTTGGTGATGCCCCGGTGGCACAGCACGGCGCCCTTCGGGGCGCCCGTGGTCCCGGATGTGTACTGAATCTGCGCCGCGGCATCCGGCCTGACCTCAGGCAGCCGCTCGCCCGGCGACCCTGAGTCCGCGAAGCTGTCCCAGTCCGCCAGCGAGATCACCTCGCGCAGACTGGGCAGGCCACCGCGGACCTGCGCCAGCGTCTGGGCCAGGTCGGCGCCGCGGTAGGACGGTGCCAGCACGACTCCCTGTGCCCGTGACTGGCCGAGCACGTGCGCCACCTCACCGGCCCGCAGCGCCGGGTTCACCGTCACCAGGGTCAGGCCCGCCAGCGCCGCCCCGAACTCCATCAGCAGCCACTCCGGGCAGTTCGGTGCCCACACCGCCACCCGCTCGCCGGGAGCGAACCGTCCGAGCAGGGCCCGGGCGACGCGTTCGGAGTCGGCCAGCAGGTCCGCGTAGTCCCACCGCCGCCGCCGCCGCTCGGCCGTCCCCTCCACCAGCGCGACCGTCCCCGCCGCGCGCTCGGCGGCCTCGCGCAAGACCCCGCCCACGGTCGTCTCACGCACCGGCCCAGGCGAGCCGGCCAGCTGATCTATCGAGGCTGGAGGAATCTGGGTCATGCCCACAAGCATCGCGTCCCGCGCCCGTCCGCGCCAGTGTCTCGCGTCCCGCCGCCCCCGCCCCCGCGTCCCGCCCCCGCCCCCGCGTCCCGCCCCCGCCCCCGCGTCCCGCCCGCGGCCCCCGCGTCCCGCGCCTGGTTATTCCTCTCCGGCGCGCAGCGCGGCCAGCAAAGGTATCGCGGCGATCTTCTCCTCGGTCAGGTCGTCCCAGCAGATGCCGGCGGCCCGGCGTGGCCTGTGCCGCGGACGGCAGTCGATGATCCGCTCCGGGGTGACGATAAAGTCCACCGGAACGTCATGATCGGTCAGCGGGATCGCCCCGGCCGGGCGGATCTGGATCTCGTGCACGGTGGTGACCGAGGTGGTGTCCGGTCCGATCAGCCCGGCCGCGGTGGCGAGCGCGAATTCCAGGTCCGCGAACCCCCCGCCCTTGCCGAGCCGAGCGCCGTCCTCCCCGGCCGCGACGCAGCCCATCACCACTAGGTCGACCGGAGCCACGTCGGCGAGCATGACTCGCCGCGCGGACCGGGTCGCGCCGCTGATCGAGGCCGCCTTGCGGGGCGGCTCGCTCAGGTGGTCGGGATCCAGGGCGAAGAACGGCTCCGGCCCAGCCAACCGCGGGACAGCCATGTACACGGTCTTGCCGTCCTCCAGCGCGCGCTGGCGCACCGGCCACTGGGCGGAGTCTGGGTTGGCCTTCAGGGTCCCGGCGGCCTGCCAGGCGGGCATGGCGCGGAGCCGTTCGGCGGCGGCCTCGGCCCCGGTGAAGTTCGGGATGCGCCCGGCCGCGCCGGGGAACCGCGCCACCTTGGCCGCGCGCATCGCCGACCATACCTCCTGCCGCAAGGCCGCCTTAGCGGCCAGCACATCGGCCGGACCGCCAGCATCGCGATCATGACGTGGCGCGGAAGGGACCATGCCCCTATCTTGGCCCCGCAAGCCCGTGACCGCCCCACCCCTGGGCGGCCCGCCGACGAGAGACCGGCTCCCTAGCGGAGCTGGCGGGCGGGCAGCGAACCTGGGTCGTACTCGTAGAGCCAGCTGGTCGCCTTCTCGTAGAAGCGGTTGAAGACGTGCGGCATGATCATCTCGCGCATCCGGGCCGTTACGGGGCCCGCGGTCTTGGCGTCCCGGTTGGCGGTCTCGGTCTTGGCCAGCTTGCCTGAACGGGGGTGCCGCTGCCGGGCGAAGGCGGCCAGGCCCGCCGGGATGCTGTCGGAGGCAGCAAGTTCCCTGGCTAGCACGACCGCGTCCTCCATGGCCATCGACGCGCCCTGACCCGCGCCGACCGGGTGGGCGGCGTCAGCGACCAGAACGGTCGTGCCGTGGTAGCGGCGGCTAACCGGGGCCAGCACGTGCCCGATGTTCGCGGCGCGCACGCCGGTGGCCGCTCGCAGCACGGCCGCCGCCTGCGGCTCGGTGCGGAAGAGTTCCGTCAGGTTCGTCAGGCTCACCGCGGCCGGGTCCGGCGGCGGCTGGGGGGCGGCGATCTGCGCCGTCCACCAGATGGACCCGTCCGGGGCCGGCAGGTAGATGAAGACGCCGCACTTGGCGAAGATCCAGTTGAAGCCCTGCCGCGATATCTCCGTCCGGATCCGGGTTCCGTCCGAGGTCCCGGAGATGTAGTAGATCTTGGCGTAGACGGGCTGCGGCGCTGCCGGGTCCAGCTCGCGGCGTGTCGCCGACCAGATGCCGTCTGCTCCCACGATCAGGTCGGCATCCTCGGCCACCGGGTCCTTGCTGCCTGTGAGTCGCTGACCGGTGACGATGCGGGCGCCGGACCGCAACGCCTCCGCACGCAACGCGGTAACCAGGTCGGCACGCATCAGCGTGACGCTGTGCAGTGTGTCCTGCGGGTTCCGGCCCCGGGCCACGTCACCGAGCAGCTTGCCGCGGCCCGACCACATGAGCTGGCGTGCGACCGGGAACCCGGCTTCCTGCACTTGCTCAAGGCAACCGAGAGCGGCCAGGGCGTGCAGCCCGTTGACCGCCAGGCTGACATACGACCCGACCGGCCCAGCCGGATCCTCGTAGGTCTCGTACACGGTGACCTCGAAACCGACCCTGGCGAGCGCGATCGCGCTCGCCGATCCGGCCACTCCGCCACCTATCACGACCACCCGCATTCCAGGCTCCCCGAATTCAATTTCACTGAATCTATTTTCAGTGAATTTAAGCTCAGTATCATGGTGCCCGAGCCTGTCGTCAAGCGGATAACGGCCGGCAGGTCAGAAGGGGGCGGGCTGCGATGGGAGTGCGGAAGGTCAGGGCGGCCGAGACCGAAGCGGCGCTGAAGGAGGCAGCCCGGCGGCTGTTCGCCGATCAGGGCTACCTGAACACTAAGATCACGGACATCACGGCCGCTGCGGGCCGGGCCACCGGATCCTTCTACGAGCACTTCGCAGGCAAGGAAGACCTGCTGCGCGCCCTGCTCGCCGACATGCACGAGCAGGCGGGGAGCCATTTCGGCTCCGCGGAGCACCCGCCGCACGACCTGACCGACCCTGGCCAGCTCCGCGACCACCTGGCCGCGGCCTGGGGCGTGATGCGCGGTAACCGCTCGGTCATGAGCGCCGTGTTCGAGTCGGCCATGGCCGCCGGTCCGGCCTCCGGTGCGCTGTGGGAACGGCTGACTGAGGACACCGTGATGCTCCGCGAGCACCTGGAGTACCTGCGGGCGAGGGGACACCAGCTGCCCGGCGATCCCACCCTGATCGCAGCCGCGATGGGTGGGATGCTGTCGATGCTCGCCTACGCCCTGCTGCCCCTCGAGCCGGAGCACCCGGAGCCGGAGCACCCGGAGCCGGAGCACCCGGAGCCGGAGCACCCGGAGCCGGAGCACCCGGAGCCGGAGCACCCGCAGACTTCCCGCCCTCGTCCCAGCTACTCAGAGCCGGACGTCATCGACAGCGTCACCAGGCTGCTCCTCTATGGTCTCGCCGGGCCTCCGGCCAGCTAAGCCAAGCCGCCCGTCTCAGTGTGCGATCATCTTCCTCACCGCGGCTTAGCGGAGCCGGCCTCGGCCACCCAGCCGCCGCGCCGCCCCCCAGCGCGCACCGCCCGTACCCCCAGTGCATTCCGATCCCGTACGCCCCAGTCCGGTTTGTATGGTTGTGACAACGCACCCACTTTCTGGGTGCGTTGCCATTTCTCGCGGGGATCGCGCGTCTTGCCGGGGGTGCGGGTGCCACCGGCCCCATATGCCGGGCTCGGGGTCTGCGCACCCCGGGCTGCGGTGCCCGGCGCGGTCGCAGGGCGGCCTTTTATCCCTTTTGCCGCTTACAGGCGCGGATTATCGTGGTTGATCCGGGCTTCATGGTTGATCCGGGGTATCCCCGTGCACCCGATCCACCGCGGAGCCCGGATCCACCGCGGTAACCGGAGAACCCCTCCGCCTGGCGTGGCGGTAGCGGGTCCTGTGGCGGCTGTGACGTCCAGGGGCGGGGGCGGGGCGATCA
>Ga0302229_10003557_pt1 | contig 10805 bp, 10 predicted proteins | sample II_Palsa_N1_3_FD_193518 | JGI IMG/M metagenome (GOLD analysis project Ga0302229, IMG submission 193518) | Peat permafrost microbial communities from Stordalen Mire near Abisko, Sweden - II_Palsa_N1_3 | ecosystem: Environmental > Terrestrial > Soil > Palsa > Peat permafrost | place: Sweden...
GTAAACGCTCGGTATGCCGCCGACGGTGAACAGGACGGCCAGCGCATGGCCGATGTGCCGTTCGTCGTTGAGCTGGCTGGCCAGCCGGGTCACGTCATGGTTACCGAGGAACGTCTGCGGCGTGATGCCGTCGAGTATCTGGTTATGCCGGTCAAGGGTCCAGGCCAGCTCGAAGAAGTTGCGGTCGTTCAGCGAGCTCCAGATCGCCTTCCACAACTCGTACTGGGTGACCGAGTCCAGGCCGCTGTCCTTCGCATAGGCCAGGTAGTCGCCGTGGATCACTTCCCCGACGAACCAGGCGTCCGGGTACGCTGCCCGGACCCTGGGCAAGGCCTTGGCCCAGAAACTGGGCGGCACCGCGTAGGCGGCGTCGAGCCGCCAGCCCGCCGTGCCCCCGGTCAAGCCAGTGGGTCATGACCCGGACGACGTAGTCGAGCACCTCGGGCTCATCGTGGTTGAAGGCGACGAGTTGGTCATGGCCCTCGAACGTCTGGTAGTCCCCGCTGTCGGGATCGCGCCGGAACCACCGGGCGGCGGGCGAGCCGGTGCCCCCGGCCAGCGCGGCCTGGAACGCCGGGAACGAACGGCCGACATGATTGAACACGCCGTCCAGGACGATCCGCAGGCCGCGCCGGCTGGCGGCGGCGACCAGATGGTCGAAGTCCTGCTGGTCGCCTAGGCGCGGATCTATCTGGAAGTGGTCGACGGTGTCATAACCGTGGGTCTCGGCCGCGAAAATCGGTCCAAGCAGCAGGCCCGAGCAGCCAAGTTCGACCGCGTAGTCCAGCCAGTTCTCCAGCTGCCGCAACCGGTGCCGGACGGGCTTGCCCGCCGCCAGCGCTTGCTTTTCCGCGCCAGTGAAACCCAAGGGATACACGTGCCACCAGATAGCGTGATCGGTCCATGACGCCATCGGGCCACCATAGCGGGCAGCGCGAGCAGGACAGAATCGCCGTCATGCTGGCCGATCAGGCGGGCCGCGCGTTCGGCGCCAGCCGGACCGCGCAGAGCGCATCCTTACCTGGCCGCCGGTCACGTCCAGCGAGCGTGGCCGCCTTAGCCGATCGCGTAGGTGCTGACGGCGGCAGCGCCCGGCCGGAGCGCTTCTGGTGCCGTGCGTCGAGCAAATTAGCTCCGGCGGCGCACAAGATCACCAGATCGATACCGGTAGCGAGGACGGCCCCCGCGAGGAGCGACCCGTTACCGGCGAACCATGCGATCACCCACAAGGCCACCGTCATCATGGTGGTCGTGATGATCACTCCTACCGCCGTCTTGGCGCTGCCGTTCAGCGGCGGCCAGCCCCGCGCTCCGGCGGGCTCGCGCCGCGGCTGGGCCGCGGTCTGCCCGGCGGGGATGCCGGCCGTGACCACGGCCAGCTCCGCATAGGTCCGGGCGGAGAACGCCTCGCTGACCCGCAGGTCCAGTTCGTCTTTAGTCAGCCGACCCTGAACGAACGCGACCTTGAGCATCCCGATTACCTGCTCACGATCGGCGTCCGACGCCCGCATCAGGCCACGGCCCGCCGCAGCCATCTCGTCTCCCGGCCCTGTCATCACGGCGCCTCTCCACGAGCACAACCTAGAAAAAGGGTAGCTCGTCAAAGCACTTCGCTGGCAGCGGGCACAATGACGGAATGGCAACACACGTCGCACTGCTGCGCGGTATCAACGTCGGGGGCCGGAACAAGGTGCCGATGGCGGACCTGCGCGAGATCGTGACCTCGCTCGGGCACACCGGGGTGACGACCTACATCCAGAGCGGGAACGTGCTGTTCACCACGGCCAGCACCAGCACCGGCGAGCTGGCCTCGGCGCTTGAGTCCGCGATCACCGGCAGGTTCGGGATCTACGCCTCGGTCGTGGTCCTGTCCCGCGACGACCTCGCCCGGGTCCTGCAGGACAACCCGTATCCGGACGAGCCGAACCCGAAGCTGGTGCACGTGGTGTTCCTGAACGGCGAACCGCCCGCCGCCCTGCTGGACCGGATCGCGGCGGCCCAGAGCGCGGCGGGGGCCAAGGGCAGCCACGACACCGTCACCGCGATCGGCCGCGCCCTGTTCCTGCGCACGCCGGATGGCTACGGGGACAGCGAGCTGGCCCAGTCCCTGTTCCGCATCGTCAGCCCGCCGGCGAAGCAGAAGTCCGAAGGCCTGGCCGCCACGGCCAGGAACTGGGCCACGGCCACCAAGCTGCTGGCCCTGTGCGACGAGAAGTAGTTCGGGTGACGGCGCTGGACCACCCGGCGGCGCCCGGAAGAAACTCCGCCAGCCTGCACGCGCACCGCCCAACCGTGCTGGCACTGTGCGCCGGGTTGCGCATCATTTACAATCTGTAAGTAATTGACTACGGTAAGCAACATAATAGGACCGGGCCCGCCGTGACCGGTCCAGCCGGGCTGCGGGGCTAACTCCCGGCACTAGGGCACGGGGACACAGTGAGGGGACGCGTTATGCGCGCACGACAGGATCATCATGCCAGCGCCGGCCAGCGCAGCAGGACCTCAGCCCGCTGGCGCGGCGGCGCCGTCGTTGTCATCGCGGCGGCCGCGCTGTCGCTGACAGCCGGCACGCTGCCCGCCTCGGCGGCAGGCGGTTACCCCGTGACCGCCACCATCAAAGTAGGCACCGAACCGGCCGGGGTGGCGGTAGATACCGCCGCCGGGACCGTCTACGTGGCCAACGCCGCCGCTGGCACGGTGTCGGTGATCGACGAGGCGACCAACACCGTGACCGCCACCATCAAAGTGGGCACCGAACCGGCCGGGGTGGCGGTAGACCCCGCCGCCGGGACCGTCTACGTGACCAACCACAGCGTTGGCACGGTATCGGTGATCGACGCAGCGACCAACACCGTGACCGGCACCATCGCCGTGGGCACCGGCCCGGCCGGGGTGGCGGTAGACCCCGCCGCCGGGACCGTCTACGTGACCAACCACAGCGTTGGCACGGTATCGGTGATCGACGAGGCGACCAACAAAGTGACCGCCACCATCGCGGTAGGCACCGACCCCGCCGGCCTGGCGGTCGACCCCGCCGCCGGGACCGTCTACGTGCTCAACAGCACCGATGGCACGGTATCGGTGATCGACGCAGCGACCAACACCGTGACCTCAACCATCATCGTAGGCACAGAACCGGCCGAGGTGGCGGTAGACCCCTCCACTCACACCGCCTACGTGACCAGCACCACCGATGGCGCGGTGTCGGTGATCAACGAGGCGACCAACACCGTGACCGCCACCATCAAAGTGGGCACCGAACCGGCCGGGGTGGCGGTAGACCCCGCCGCCGGGACCGTTTACGTGGCCAACGAGTCCGGTGGCACGGTGTCGGTGATCGACGCGGCGACCAGCATCGTGACCGCCACTACCACAGTGGGCACCGAACCGGCCGGGGTGGCGGTCGACCCCTCCATTCACACCGCCTACGTGACCAACTTCGGCGCTGGCACCGTGTCGGTGATCGGCGCGCCCCAGCCGGTTCCCGTCCCAACCGCGCTGACCGCGCGCATCCACGTCAGCCAGCACCGCATATTCACCCTCATCGCGAGGCTGGCCGCCTCCGGCCAGCCGATCAGCGGCCAGCCCGTATCGTTCAGCACCGGGCACACCGACCTGTGCACCCTGGACACCAACACCCGCGGGATGGCCATCTGCGTGCTGACCGTCCCCGAGGCCCTCTTGGTCGAACATGACCACTACACCGTCTATGCCCGTTACCTCGGAAACACCAGCTACCTGCCATCAGCAACGCTCGCGGCCCCGCCGTGGCGGTAGTAGTAGTGGCCCGGAGTTTGGCCAGCGCCGCCGCATGACAGGACCGGCCCGATGGACCATCGGGCCGGTCCTATGCGGCCCGATGGGCCATAGGTGCGATGGCGGCGCGGCCCGCGGGTGGCCGAGTCGGCCGGTGGCTTCTTAACCGCTACTTGGTCATCCGGCCGCAGAGCCAGGCGAGTGACATCGGATAGCGATAGTCAATGCCCATGTGCCCGGCGTCGAAAAGCTCAAAATGTACCAGGTCATCGGCTACCCCGACGTCCCTGAGCGCGGCGCGGAACGCTCCGGCGCCGAGGTCGAGATGGTATTCGTCCCTCCTGCCGGCGTCGATCCAGATCGCCCGCAGCCCTCGCAAAGCTTCCGCGTAGGCCGGCACCATCCGCACCGGATCCCAGTCCAGCCAACGCTGCCACACGGCCGACCGGATCACCCCGGTGGCCGGATCGAACGGCAGGTCTACCGTACCGTCCTGGTGGGCGGAGAAGCATGCGGCCACGCCGAGCAGGCTGAGCAACGAGGAGTCTTCTTCCTTAGTGAAGGCGACCCGGGCGGAAAAGTCCTCCCACCAGCGCCAGATGTCGCCGTCGTAGCGGCGCAGGTGCCTGGCGGCAGTGGCGAACTCGGGTATGTAGCAGTACTCGTACAGCGTGTCGCCGGCGTGCGTGGCCAGGCCACCGAACAAGTCGGGCCGGAGCATGGGTGTGATCATCGCGCCGAACCCACCGCTCGACTTACCCATGATCGCCCGGTGCGCGGCCTCGGGCAGCGTACGGTACCGCGCGTCTACCCAGGGCACGACCTCGTCGCAGAGGTAGGAGTGGTAAAGCCCGGTACCTGGCGAGTCGACGAACTGGCTGCCGCCATAGCTTGTCCACGCGTCGACGTACACCATGATCGCCGGAGGGGCTTCGCCGCTGGCGAACACGGCGTCGGCCACCTCGGGGAAAGGCAGCCGGTAGGGTGACCGGTTCCGCCACATGGCCACATGGCCGGTGTAACCCTGGATCACGTACACGGCAGGGTAGCCGCGGAGAGGTTCGTCGTCATATCCGGGCGGCAGGTACACGGAGATCGGACGCTCGTGCGGGTCGCCGAGCGGGTTGCCCCGCAGCATCTCACTGCTGATGACCTGCTCGTCGATACGGCCAGCGAGATCGGCAGACCAGGGCAGCACGGTTTCCTCCAAGGCTCGGCACGGACAGATCTTCCTCCTTTCTATGCGGAACGGCCCGTGGCTCGACAGGTCCTGGCCCTAATCGCGCCTTAATTGCAGGTCAGACATCAAAAAAAACCGTCTCGTGCTCGCCCTGCAGCCTGATGTCGAACTTGAGCTCGCCCTCCGGTTCGGGCACGGCGATGAGCGTGGCGCGTCGCGACAGCTCGGCGATGGAACACAGCACCGGGTCCGCGGCGTTGGCGGTCTGCTCGTCGGGGAAGTACATCCTGGTCACGACCCGGTCGAGCAGACCGCGCGCGAAGACAGACACGTCCAGGTGCGGCGCCTCGATGCTGCCGTCGGGGGTGGGCAGCGGCCCAGGTTTGAGCGTGACGATGCGATAGGACCCGTCCGGCGCGGTCGGGCACCTCCCGAAGCCGCGGAAGCCGTAGTAACCGCCCGCGGTGGCGCCGCGCGGATCGTCCGGGTGCGCGAAGCGCCCGTCGGGTCCGGGCTGCCACGTTTCGATCAGCCCATCGGGAATGATGTTCCCGGCGCCGTCGTAGAGCCGCCCGATGATCGTGATCGCACCGGGGGCGTCCTCGGCCACCACGAACGGGCCGTCCGGCCACGGCAGCCTCATCGCGAAGTACGGACCCACGGTCTGGGAAGGTGTCAACCCTGGCACTTGATCGTTCCGCCCTCTCGGTCTTTGCCGGTCACTCGAAGACCGTCGCGCCCCGGCCGCGCAGCACGATGTCCCAGGTGTAGCCGAGCGCCCACTCGGGCTGGGTCAGCTTCATGTCAAAGCTGGAGACCATCCGTTGCCTGGCCTTGGAGTCGGAGACCGAGTTGAAGATCGGGTCGAGCGGCAGCAAGGGGTCGCCTGGAAAGTACATCTGGGTGACCAGGCGCTGGGTGAACGCCCGGCCGAACAGCGAGAAGTGAATGTGCGCCGGGCGCCAGGCGTTGTGGTGGTTTCCCCACGGATAAGCGCCGGGCTGGATGGTGATGAACCGGTACCGGCCGCCCGAGTCGGTGATGGCCCGCCCGATCCCGTCGAAGTTCGGGTCAAGCGGAGCCGGATGGTGCTCGCGCCAGTGCCGGTAGCGGCCGGCCGCGTTGGTCTGCCAGATCTCGACCAAGGTGTCGGGCACCGGGCGCCCATCGGAGTCCAGCACCCGCCCGGCCACGATGATCCGCTGACCCTGCGGCTCGCCGTCATGCTGCGTGGTCAGGTCGGAATCGGTGCCGGCGATCAGCTGATCGCCGAGCAGCGGCCCCGTCACCTCGGTCAACCGGTGCGGGAGCAGCACCAGCGGCTGCTTCGGGTGGCGCAGCGCGGTCGAGCGGTACCCGTCAAAATCCAGCGGCGGGTGCAGGCCCGCGGGACGCTCGTACGACGGCAGGACCAGCCTGCCGGTGTCCGGTACGGTCAGGGACGTCGTTACGTCAGCCGTCACTGGTGACTCCTTGATCGAGTGCCTTGGAACCGGCGGAGGGCGTCAAGCTCCGTTGGGGTCGGCGCGGCGATGATTTCCGGCTCGGTGGCGATGGCCAGATCCCAGCCGGTTCGCTCTTTCGCGACCGAGGCGGAGATGCCCGGGTACAACCCGGTCATGGTGAATTCGAGGGTCCGCGGGTCCGGCTCGAGGACTCCCAGGTCGGTGATGATCTTTTGCGGCCCGGTGCCGGTCAGCCCGAGCCGCTCGCGGTCCCCCGGGCCCGACCCGTAGCCGACGGAGGTAATGAAGTCCACGTGCTCGACGAAGGAACGGCTGCCCTGCCTGACCACGACGATCACCTCGCGGCACGAGGCGGCGATCTCGGGTGCGCCGCCCGCGCCGGGCAAGCGCACCTTCGGGTTGCGGTAGTCACCGCCGATGGCGGTGGTGTTGATGTTGCCGAACTTGTCGATCTGGGCGGCGCCGAGGAAACCGACATCGATGCGACCGGGCTGCAGCCAGTAGTTGAAGATCTCGGGGACGCTCACGACGGCGTCCGCCGTCTCGGCCAGCATGCCGTCGCCAATCGATAGCGGGAGCTGGGAGGGCTTGGCCCCGATCGTTCCCGACTCATAGATCAGTACCAGTCGCGGCGCGTGCGTCGCTCGCGCCAGGTTCGCGGCGGCGCTGGGCAGCCCGATCCCGACAAAGCACGTCATGCCGTCCCGCAGCGCACGGGCCGCGGACACGGTCATCATCTCGTCGGCGGTGTAGGTAATCTCGGGCGGCACGCTCACCTGAGAGGCTTGAGAGGCTTGCGGGTTCATAGCTGTACCGCAGCTGAGAAAACGTGCTCCTCGAGCCACCCGGTGAACGCTTCGCGATCCCGGCCGATGGCGTCCCAGGCCAGGTAGTAGTCGTTGTCACGGACCGAGTAGCCGAGCGCATAGGACGGGTGCGCGCCGCCCGCCACGTGCGCCACGTAGCTCACCGTCCAGCTGGGCAGGACCACGGCCCCCGGGCGGGGAGCAAGCTCATCGACGATCTCCTCGACCGTGACCACCGAGCGCTGCGACGCGAGCACGGCTTCCTTCTGCACCCCGGTGATCCCCCAGAGCTGCACGTTCCCTGACCGGTCCGCGCGTTGAGCATGAATGACCGCCACGTCGGGGCGGATGGCCGAGACCGCGGTCAGCGTCTCGCCGGTGAAGGGGCAGGTGATCGGCTTTATCGTCGGTGCCGAGCCAGGGCCTCCGCTGAGGGCTTCAAGGCCGGTGCCGTTATAGCCGCGCAGCACGGCGAACGGCAGGCCCGACGCCCCGGCGACGTAGCGGTTCGCCATCCCCGCGTGGCTGTGCTCTTCCAGCTCGAGGGCGGCGGGCCAGGAATGCTCCACCGCGTCCCGGAACCGGTGCAGCGAGCCGACACCTGGATTGCCGCCCCAGGAGAAGATAAGCTTGCGCACGCAGCCCGCGCCGATGAGCTGGTCGTAAATCAGGTCGGGCGTCATCCTGATCAGGGTCAGGTCACGGCGCCGCTGCCGGATTACTTCGTGCCCGGCGGCGAACGGGATCAGGTGGGTGAATCCCTCCATGGCGACGGCGTCCCCGTCATGGATCGCCCGCTCTACGGCTTCGGCGAGTGAGACGATTTCCGCCATTTTTCTCCCGTCTGCTGGCCTGCGTTAACGATACCCTGACTGGCCGCCATGTGGACAGTTGTTCGCATGTCGGACGAAAGGTCACGGCTCATGGGTAACTACGCAGCTAGCCGCGTGAGGTTCGCAGCCGCGGGCGCCCGGAAGATGCGGACTTTTCCAGCCTAAGCAACCCCCTTGCCTAGCCGGCCTCGGGGTCCTCAGGGTCGTCGGGAGCCTGGGCGGCTTCGGCGGCTTCGGCGGCTTCGGCGGCTTCGGTGAGCGCGCGCTGCGCGATCGGGAAGGCCCGGTTGGCGGCGGGGACGCCCGCGTACACCGCGACCTGCAGCAGGACCTCCTGGATCTGTCCGGGCGTGAGGCCGTTGCGCAGCGCGGCCTTGACGTGCATGGCCAGTTCCTGCTCGTGCTGCAGGGCGGCGAGGACAGCCAGCGTGACCAGGCTCCGCTCCGGCCGGGACAGTCCGGGCCTGGACCAGATCTCCCCCCAGGCGTAACGCGTGATGAGATCCTGGAACGGCTCGGTGAACGGGGTGGTGGCCGACACCGCCCGGTCCACGTGCTCGTCCCCGAGCACCTCACGCCTTACCTTCATCCCGCGTTCGGCGCGCTCGCCGTCATCCATGCTGCGGCTCCTGCAGGTTCAGGGTTTCATGGGCGTCAAGGGCGGCATCGGTAAAGGCATCCGCCGCGCCCAGGTAGCCGGCCGGCTCAAGCGCGGCATCGATCTGCTCGGCGGTGATGCCGGCCGACACCAGCCGGTCCTCGAGCTTGGGCACGGAAAGCAGTACATCGCGTAGCGGCAGCCCCGCGCTGACGGCCCGATCACCCGCCTCCGCTACCAGTTCGTGCGCCTGGGCCCCGCCCAGGACACCGGCCAGCAGCGAGGTGAGGTTCTCCGCGAGCGGCAGGCCCTTGGTCGCGGCCAGATTGGCGGCCATCCGCGAGGTGTCCACGGTGAGCCCGGAAAGCAGTTCGGCCGCCCAGCTCGAAGCCGACCCGGTCAGCCGTAGCAGGGCCGTCAGCGGCTCCCATTCCGCGTGCCACGCGCCGGCCGCGCGCTGATGCTCCTGCTCCCCGGCGGCGACGAGGGTAGCAAGCAGCCCGGGGACCTGCCGGGTGCAGCCGAGGATGGCGATCGAGGCGACCGGGTTGTGCTTATTCGGCATCGCGGAGGAGCCGCCACGGCGCGGCGCCGAAGCCGGACTGCCACCCGTACCCTGTGTTCCCCGCCTGTTCGGAGCGGCCGCGCCCTCGCTGACCTCGCCGACCTCGGACTGGGCCAGCAGCGTGACGTCCCTGGCGATCTTGCCGAGCGCTGCCGCGGTCCGGGCCAGCGCCGCACCCAGGTCGATGATCCGCAGTCGGTCGGTGTGCCACGGCAGCACGGGCAGGGCCAGGTCGAGTTCGCTGGCGAGCAAGGCCGCGACCTGACGGCCGCGATCGCCGAGCGAGGCGAGCGTGCCTGCCGCGCCGCCGAACTGCACGGCCAGCCGCCGGGAACTAACCGCCGCCAGCCCTTCGCGGGCCTCGTCCACCCCGGTCATCCAGCCCGCAGCGACCAGGCCGAAGGTCACAGGCACCGCCTGCTGCAGCAGCGTCCTGCCGATCATGATCGTAGACCGGTGCTGGCTGGCCAGCCCAGCGGCGGCGTCAGCGGCCCTGGCCAGGTCGGGCAGGATGACGTCGATCGCCCGCTTGGCGAGCAGCATCGCGGCGGTATCCACGATGTCCTGGCTGGTAGCGCCGTGATGCACCGCGCTGACGGCCGCCTGGGGGACCCGCCGCGCCAGCTCGCGGGCCAACCCAGGGACCGGATTACCGGTCAGCGCCGCGAGCTCGCCGAGCTCGTCGACGTCGAAATTGACCGCCCGGGCTGTGGCCGTGACCGCTTCCCCCGCGCCCGCGGGGGCCATCCCGGCCTGCTCGAGCGCCCGGGCGAGCGCGGCCTCGGTGTCCAGCATCGCTTGCAGCCAGGCGGTGTCATCGGCCTCGACGCCGCCCCTGGCGAAAACCCCCCCGAACAGCCCCCGCACGTTCGGCTGCTTGTGGTCAGGCATGTCCGAGATCAGTCCTCTCCCGTATCCGGCTCACCACGATAGACTCCCGGACTCGTCTGTATAGCCACCAACGCTTCAGCCGTTAGGTTCGATGATTTATGGTCTGAATCATGACCGAGCATGCATCGCGCGATTCCCGCCCTCTTCAGCGCCGACACCTTGTCACCGAGATCCCAGGGCCCGTCTCACTTGAGCTACAGGCCAGGCGCGAGCGGGCGGTGGCCCGCGGGGTCAGTTCCTCGCTGCCGGTGTTCGTCACCGATGCCGGCGGCGGCGTGATCGTGGATGCCGACGGCAACACGCTGATCGACTTCGGCGCCGGGATCGCGGTGGTCTCGGTGGGGAACGCGGCTCCCCGGGTAGCCGCACGGGTAGCCGAGCAGGCGGCCAGGTTCACCCACACCTGCTTCATGGTGACGCCCTACGAAGGCTACGTCGAGGTCTGCGAAGAGCTGGCGCGCCGGACACCGGGGACCTACGAGAAGCGCTCCGGGCTGTTCAACTCCGGCGCGGAAGCCGTCGAGAACGCGGTGAAGATTGCCCGGCACGCCACCGGGCGGCAGGCCGTGGTCGCATTCGACCACGCCTACCACGGGCGGACCAACCTCACCATGGCACTGACCGCGAAGAACATGCCCTACAAGGATAAGTTCGGCCCCTTCGCGGGTGAGATCTACCGGATGCCGATGGCCTACCCGCTGCGCTGGCCA